>Ga0299913_10002990_pt1 | contig 13612 bp, 13 predicted proteins | sample RVTome_9_FD_201360 | JGI IMG/M metagenome (GOLD analysis project Ga0299913, IMG submission 201360) | Soil microbial communities from uranium-contaminated site in the Upper Colorado River Basin, Wyoming, United States - RVT155D38 (version 2) ... | reverse complement strand
AGCGCTGACTCCAGCACGTCGTAGAGGCTCGCGGGGTAGTCGGGTCGGGCGGCGTCGTACGCCGTGGCGACATGGTCGAAGGTCGTCCGGCTCACGGCTGGCTCACCCGCGGTTCACAGCGCGCCGTCGCGGACGGCGGGGGACGCGAGGTTGAGGCGGGCGAACGCAAGTCCCTCGGCGAGGTCGGCCTCGCGCTGGTCGCGGTTGGCGGCGCGGCGGGTGTTGATCTCCAGCACGACCGTGCGGTCGAAGCCGTCGGCGGCGAGCCGCTCCAGGACCTCCGCGCACGGCTGGGCGCCGCGGCCAGGGACGAGGTGCTCGTCCTTGTTGGACCCGAGGCCGTCGGCGAGGTGGACGTGTGCGAGCCGGTCGCCGAGTGCCTCGAGCGAGCCGATGGCGTCGGTGCCGGACACGGCGGTGTGCGAGAGATCGAGGGTCACGGCCGGGTAGCCGAGCTCGAGGGGGTCCCAGTGCGGCAGGTAGGCGGCGATCTCGCGGCCTCGTGCGCGCCAGGGGAACATGTTCTCCACTGCGAAGACCACGTCGGTCTCGTCCTGCATGCGTTCCAGTCCCTCGGCGAACCCGCGGGCGTACTCGCGCTGCCACAGGAACGGCGGATGCACCACGACGGTGGCGGCACCGACGTGTTCCGCCGCCTCCTGGGCCCGCACGAGCTTGGCCCACGGGTCGGTGCTCCACACCCGCTGGGTCAGCAGCAGACAGGGAGCGTGGATGGCGAGGATCGGCAGCGCGAACCGGTCGGACAACCCGCGGAGCGCCTCCGGGTCCTGGCTGACCGGATCGGTCCAGACCATCACCTCGACGCCGTCGAAGCCGAGGTCGGCCGCCATCTCGAATGCGGTCGTGCACGACTCGGGGTAGCAGGACGCGGTCGACAGGGCGACCTTCGCCCCCGGAACCCGCACGACCACGCTCATGCCGACAACCATATGACCGTCGTGCACACCCACCGGGTTGTCGACGCGCGCATCGCGATGGCGCGGGCTTAGGGTGAGGACGTGCCCGAAGTGAGTCTTGACTTTCCCCGCGCGTGGGTCGAGTTCGACGATCCCGCCGACGACGAGCAGGTCTTCCGCTGTGACCTGACCTGGCTGACGTCCAGCTGGACGTGCATCTTCGGCAACGGCTGCCAGGGCATCTACAACGACCAGCCCCCCGGTGTCGGCTGCTGCACACTCGGCGCGCACTTCTCCGACAAGGACGACGAGCGGCGGGTCCGCGGCTTCGTCAAGCAGCTGACGCCGGAGACCTGGCAGCACCACTCGCGGTCCTGGATCGAGACCGACGAGGAGGGCGCGCGCAAGACCCGGGTCGTCGACGGTGCGTGCATCTTCGCCAACCGGCCGGGCTTCGAAGGCGGCGAGGGGTGCGCCCTGCACGGGCTGGCGCTGCGCACCGGGCTGCACCCGCTGGAGACCAAGCCCGACGTCTGCTGGCAGCTGCCGATCCGGCGCACCTACGACCGGGTCGAGCGCCCGGACGAGACCGAGAAGCTCATCGTGACGATCGCCGAGTACGACCGGCGCGGATGGGGGCCGGGCGGGCACGATCTGGACTGGTACTGCACGGCGAACACCGAGGCGCACGTCGCGCGCGAGCCGGTGTACGTCTCGCTGCGGGCCGAGCTGGTCGAGCTGATGGGCCAGAAGGGCTACGACGAGCTCGAACGGCACTGCCTGGAGCGGATGGCGGCCCGGCGGCGGCCCGCCCCGCACCCCGCCGACCCGCAGCGGGGTGCGGCCCGGCCACGACAGGTCTAGTTTGCTCCGCGTGGGCGACGACCTGGGCACGATCCTCGGCATCTGGGCGCATCCCGACGACGAGACCTACCTCTGCGGCGGACTGATGGCGCGGGCCGTGCGCAACGGCTCCCGCGTCGTCTGCGTCACCGCCACCCGCGGGGAGCTGGGTTCACCTGACGAGGAGCGCTGGCCTCCCGGCCCACCGTTGGCCGCCGTACGCACGGCCGAGATGGAGCTGGCGCTCGCCGCGCTCGGCATCACCGAGCACCAGTGGTTGGACTACCCCGACGGGCACTGCGTCGACGTCCCTGACCACCAGGCCGTCAGTGTGCTGACCCGGATCATGCAAGGGGTGCGCCCGGACACGGTGCTCACGTTCGGGCCGGACGGCATGACCGGGCATCCCGACCACATCAGCGTCAGCCGGTGGACGACTGCGGCCCATGCCGCCGCGGCGCCGACTGCCCTGCTCGCCTACGCGACGAACACCCCGGACTGGCTGGAACGTTTCCGGCCGGGGCTCGACAAGGTCGGCGCCTTCATGGGATCCGAGCCGCCCTGCACCCCGGTGGACGAGCTGGTGATCCACGAGGTCTTCGACGGGGACCTGCTCGAGGCCAAGCTCAACGCCATCCGGTGCCAGGTGAGCCAGATCGAGCCCCTGATTGCCGTGCTCGGCGAGGACTTCCTCCGTCACGGGCTGGTCGAGGAGTCGTTCCGGGCCCCCTGACGACGGCTCGTCGGGTCCCGCCCGCGTGGTGCCGACGTCCTGTCGGCGTCGGCATCTAGCCTCGCGACCATGGCCAAGACCGCACTGCGCGAACGCCCCGCCTACCGGTGCGCCGAGTGCGGCTGGCACGCCGCCAAGTGGGTCGGGCGGTGCGGGGAGTGCCAGGCGTGGGGCACGGTCGAGGACACGGCAGCGCCGGTTGTCCGTACGACGTCGGCCGGCCCGGTCAGCGCCGCTGCCCAGCCGATCGGCTCGGTCGACATGGCGACCAGCCAGACCCGCCCCTCCGGTGTCGGCGAGCTCGACCGGGTGCTGGGCGGCGGGCTGGTCCCCGGGGCGGTCGTGCTGCTCGCCGGCGAGCCCGGGGTGGGCAAGTCGACGCTGCTGCTCGACGTGGCCGCCCGCTTCTGCGCCGGCGGCAAGGCGCTCTACGTCACCGGCGAGGAGTCGGCCGCCCAGGTGCGGCTGCGGGCCGAGCGCATCGGCGCCGTCCGCGACGGTCTCTATCTCGCGGCCGAGACCGACCTCGCAGCTGTGCTCGGCCACGTCGACGAGGTGTGCCCCGACCTGCTGGTCGTCGACTCGGTGCAGACCATCGCAAGTGCTCAGGTCGACGGCGCGCCAGGCAACGTCAGTCAGGTGCGCGAGGTTGCAGCCGCCCTGATCCGCGTCGCCAAGGAGCGCGGCATCGCCGTCGTCCTCGTCGGTCACGTCACCAAGGACGGTTCGATCGCCGGACCGCGCGTCCTGGAGCACATCGTCGACGTGGTGCTGCACTTCGAGGGCGACAGGCAGTCCCGGCTGCGCATGGTGCGTGGCGTCAAGAACCGCTACGGGCCGTCCGACGAGGTCGGCTGCTTCGAGCTCTCGGAGGCCGGCATCGTCGGACTTCCCGACCCCAGCGGGCTGTTCCTGTCCCGCCGCGACGAGGCGGTCCCGGGCACGTGCGTCACGGTCACCGTGGAGGGACGGCGCCCGCTCGTGGCCGAGCTGCAGGCACTTGTCGCGATGTCACCGCTCGCCAACCCCCGTCGCACGACCAGCGGGCTGGAGTCGAGCCGGGTCGCGATGGTGCTCGCCGTGCTCGAGCGTCGGGCAGACGTCCGGCTGCACGACCGCGACATCTATGCAGCCACCGTCGGCGGCGTACGCCTGGTCGAGCCGGCAACCGACCTGGCGCTCGCGCTCACGGTGGCGAGTGCCGCCAAGGACCACGCACTGGCACCCGGCCTCATCGCCATCGGCGAGGTGGGGCTCGCCGGCGAGATCAGGCCGGTGACGGGCGTCGCCAGCAGGCTGGCAGAGGCAGCGCGCCTCGGGTTCACCACAGCGCTCGTGCCGCCCGACCCGGGAGCGGTGCCCGAGGGCATGACGGTGGTGGAGGTCGGTGACATCCGGCGCGCCCTGCATGTCGCGTGGCGAGCCGCCGACGTCATCCCCCTCACCAGACGGAGCTGAGCGGCCTAGCCCTCGATGCGCTCCTCGAGCCGGACGGTGACGCGGTCACCCGGTTGCTTGCCGATGGCCTTGCGGACGTCGGCTTTCACCGGCAGCTTGTGCCTGCCGTCGCCCAGCGCCATGAACGAGCTGCGGAACGCGTGCCCGTCGATGGTGCCGCGAACCTTGACCAGCCCCTTCGTGCCGAAGTACGCCGCTGACTCCGGCCAGACGACATAGGTCCAGCCACCCTTGCTGGGGCTCTTCTCCAGCGTCGCCTCGAACTCCTTGTCCATGTCCGGATCCTTCCCGCGCCTGTCCCGCTGTGTTCTCCCATCAGTCGCCGGATAAGACCGGCCCAGCAGGCGGAACTCATCGCTGACGCATCGCCCTGACGCCGGCTGGCCTGGTCGGGCAGAGTGGGCGCATGAGCGCCCGACCTGACCTCTACGACGCCGTCCTCGACCGCGCTGCCGCCCACGCCCGTGCCTGGCTCAGCGACGTGCCCAGCCGGACCGTCCCACCCAAGAGCACCTGCGACGACATCGTGGCGGCCCTGGGCGGAGACCTGCCCGACGGCCCCACCGACCCTGCCGCGGTCATCGACCTGCTCGCCCAGCACATCGAGCCGGGGCTGATGGCGATGCCGTCCGGCCGCTTCTTCGGCTGGGTGATCGGCGGCACGCTGCCCGCCGCGCTCGGCGCCGACTGGCTGGTCAGCGCGTGGGACCAGAACACCGGCATGCGTTTCGCGACTCCGGGCACGACCGGGACGGAGGAGGTCGCCGGCCACTGGCTCCTGGACCTGCTCGGGCTGCCGGAGACCGCCGACGTCGGGTTCGTCACCGGTGGCACGATGGCCAACTTCACCGGCCTGGCCGCTGGCCGCCAACAGGTGCTCACGCAGGCCGGCTGGGACCTCAACCGCGACGGGCTCACCGGCGCGCCGCGGGTCACGGTGCTCGTCGGCGAGGACCGGCACTCGACCGTCGACCTGACGCTTCGCTACCTCGGGCTCGGGCTGCCCACGACGGTCCCGGCCGACGAGCAGGGGCGGATCCGCCCGGACGCGCTGGCCGCGGCACTGGACCGGGTCGACGGTCCGACGATCGTTGCGCTGCAGGCCGGCAACCTCCACTCCGGCGCCTTCGACCCGCTCGGCGAGTGCTCCGACCTGGCCCATGCGAAGAACGCCTGGGTCCACGTCGACGGGGCGTTCGGCCTCTGGGCAGCCGTGTCACCACAGCTGCGCCACCTGGTGGACGGCGTCGAGCGCGCGGACTCCTGGGCGACCGACGCGCACAAGACGCTGAACACGCCGTACGACTGCGGGATCGCCATCGTGCGCGACCCCGCTGCCGTGCGCGCCGCGTTCAGCGTGCAGGCGAGCTACTTCATCAACCCCGATCCGTTGGGTGACCCGTTCGACAAGGTGCCCGAGCTCTCGCGGCGGGCCCGCGGCGTGCCGGTGTGGGCTGCCCTTCGGTCGCTCGGCCGGTCGGGGGTGACCGACCTGGTCGACGGCTTGGTCGCGAACGCCAAGGCGATCGCCGACGGCATCGCGGCCGTGCCGACCGCGGAGATCCTCAACGACGTCGTGTACACCCAGGTGTCGGTCGCGTTCGGGTCCGACGAACGCACCCGTGAGGTCACCCAGCGGCTGCTCGCCGACGGAACCGCCTGGATGTCGGGTTCGCGATGGCAGGGACGCGACGTGCTGCGGGTTTCGGTGAGCAACTGGTCCACCGACGCCGAGGACGTCGCGGCCAGCGTCGACGCCGTACGCCGGGCAGCCGCTGGCTGACCCGCGCCGCGCGTGAAACCTAGGTGACGTCTTTGTCACGGCCACGCTCAGCGCGCCGACGGATTTCCCTCGGCGGCTAGACTCGCAGTGATCATCCGACGCTGGGGAGTAGCGAGTTGGTATCCACCGAGCGGTCTGACGATCCGCTGCGGACCATCCTCGCCTGGATGGCCCCCGGCACTCCCCTCCGCGACGGACTGGAGCGCATCCTGCGCGGCGGCACCGGCGCGTTGATCGTCATCGGCTACGACAGGGTCGTCGACTCGCTCAGCACCGGCGGCTTCGTCCTGGACGTCGACTTCAGCGCGACCCGGCTGCGCGAACTGGCGAAGATGGACGGCGGCATCGTCGTGGACCGCGACTGCACCAAGATCGTCCGCGCCGCGGTGCAGCTTGTGCCCGACCCTGCCATCCACACCGACGAGTCCGGCACCCGGCACCGCACGGCTGACCGCGTGAACAAGCAGACCGGGCTGCCGGTCATCTCGGTCAGCCAGTCCATGAGCATCATCGCGATCTACGTCAACGGCGAGCGCTACGTCCTCGAGGACTCCACCCAGATCCTGTCCCGCGCGAACCAGGCCCTGGCCACGCTCGAGCGGTACAAGCTGCGCCTCGACGAGGTGTCCGGGACGCTGTCCGCGCTGGAGATCGAGGACCTCGTGACCGTGCGCGACGTGTGTGCGGTCGCTCAGCGCCTCGAGATGGTGCGCCGCATCGCCGACGAGATCGAGGGGTACGTCGTGGAGCTCGGCACCGACGGACGGCTGCTGACGCTCCAGCTGGACGAGCTGATCGCCGGCGTCGCCGAGGACCGCGAACTGATCGCCCGCGACTACCTGCCCCCGGCAACCGGGCGCCGGTCACGCACCGTGACCGCCGTCCTCGTCGAGCTCGACGAGCTCTCGCCGACCGACCTCCTCGATCTTCCTTCGGTCGCGCGCGCGCTCGGGCACGGCGGCGAGGAGAGCCTGGACGCCGCGGTGAGCCCGCGCGGCTACCGGCTCCTCGCACGGGTGCCCCGGCTCCCACCGATGGTCATCGACCGCCTGGTCGGGCACTTCGGCAGCCTGCAGAAACTGCTGGCCGCCAGCATCGACGACCTGCAGGCCGTCGAGGGCGTCGGCGAGTCCCGGGCCCGCAGCGTCCGCGAGGGGCTCTCCCGGCTGGCCGAGTCCTCGATCCTCGAGCGCTACGTCTGAGCCGCCCGCGCGGCCACATGAAGATCCTCATCTGGCACGGCTACCTTCTGGGCGGCACCGGCTCCAACGTCTACACCCGATCGCTCGCACGGGCATGGAGCACGCAGGGCCACGAGGTGGTGGTGCTCAGCCAGGAGCGACACACGGAGCGCTACGACCTCGGCGGAGCCCGCGCCGTACGGCCGGACATCGGCGCGCACCTGCCCGTCTTCGTGCTCGACGACTACGAGTCGGTCCGGCCGCGCCTGCTGCAGGACATGGACCGCGCGGACCTCGATGAGTACGTCGCACGGAACGCCGCTGCGGTGCGCGAGCACCTTCCCGCCGACTTCCTGGTGGTCAACCATGTGCTGCTCGGCGCGCCGGTGGGTGCTGCCGCGGGTGTGCCGTTCGCGGTCAAGGCGCACGGCTCCGAGCTGGAGTTCTCGATGCGCGGCAGACCCGGGCTCGGGGCCTGGGCGCGCGAGACGCTGTCGAGCGCGCGGGCCGTCATCGCCGGCTCCGAGCACATCGTCCGGGTGCTGCAGGAGGTCGTCGGTCCCGGTGACTACGTCCAGCGGGTCCGCGTCGGGCCGCCCGGCGTCGACGTGGATGAGTTCCGGCCCGAGGACCGCTCCACCGCGCTGCGCCTGCTCCTCGAGGAATGCTCCCGGGACCTGCCGAACCCGCCTGAGCGACCTGACCATCGCCGGCCCGACGACGGGAACGCCGCTCGGTTCGCGTCGTTCTTCGCCGAGGAGAGGCCGACGGCTGTGTACGTCGGGAAGCTCAGCACAGAGAAGGGTGTCGCCCTGCTGCTCGATGCGGTACGGCGGCTCGACCTGCGCACCGTCGTCGTCGGCTTCGGGCCGGCTCGGCCCGACCTGGAACGGGCGGCTGGCGACAACGTGCTCTTCACCGGGCCACTCGAGCACCGGCACCTGGCGCACCTCTGGCCGCTCGCTGACGTCAGCGTCGTCCCGTCGGTGTTTCCCGAGGCCTTTGGCATGGTGGCAGCCGAGGCGGCCGCGTGCGGGTCACCGCCGCTCGTGGCGCGGCATTCCGGGCTGGCCGAGGTCGCGGCGGCCCTGGAGGTCGACTACCCCGCGGAGTACCGGCACCTCGCATCGTTCGAGACGGGTGACGTCGACGACTTGGCGCAGAAACTCGGCGAGCTCGTCGCTCTGCCTCGACCGCAGTGGCAGGCGATCTCGGCCGCCGCCCGCGGGGCAGTGGAACGGCACTGGAGCTGGGAGCACGTCGCGGCAGGCATCACGGACGTGATGACCCCCTGAGTCGACAAACTCGGGAGCGACGGCTATTCGCGCAGGGAGTCGATCTTCGAGCATGAGCTGCAGCACGGACCTGCCATGACCGATGAGATCGGTGCGGCGGTCCGGTCGTACCGAACGACGACCAAACCGACGAGACGGGACCTGCGACCATGAAACTGACGACCATCACGAACGTCTCTGTCGACGGCGTGATGCAGGGCCTCGGCGGGCCGGACGAGGACCGCAGGGGCGGATTCGCGCGCGGCGGATGGGCTCTGCCGCTCTTCGACAACGAGGCGGAGGCGTTCCTCAGCCAGGTCTACCAGCGCGCCGACGCCTTCCTGTTCGGCCGGCGGACGTACGAGATCTTTGCCGGTTCCTGGGGAACCGGCTCCTGGGGGGCGAACCAGGGCGACAACCCCATCGGACGGGCGTTGAACACGCGGCCCAAGTACGTGGCATCGACCGCGCTCACCGACCCGCAGTGGGCGGACACGACCGTGCTCTCCGGAGACGTCGCGTCCGCCGTCCGCGAGCTGAAAGCCGGGCCGGCCGGTGAGCTGCAGGTGCATGGCAGCGGCAGCCTGGTCCGCTGGCTGTTCGACAACCAACTGGTCGACGAGATCATCCTGCTCACCTATCCCGTGGTCGTCGGCCAGGGCACGCGGCTGTTCCCCGACACCGGCCCGGACACAGCACTTGAACTGGTCGACACGCGGTCCACTCCGAAGGGAGTGTCGATCCAGGTCTACCGGCCCACCGGGCGCCCGCAGTACGCAACGGCCGACTGAAGCAGTGACCTGGGTGCCGCATTCAGCGAGAGTCGCCCATCGGGTGCGGGAGTCTCGTTCTGTGGCCTCGCTACGACGGCGATGTGCACACGCACGCCTTGTTGCCGTCCTGGTCGGCGATGACCGTGTACGACGGCGCCTGACTGTCGTCCACAATCGTCCCGCCGGCAGCGACGGCAGCGGCGATCCGCTCGTCGGCGAACTCGGGCGCGACCCAGACGTCGAGGTGGAACCGCTGACGTGGCGTCTCGTGCTCGTCCGTGTCCTGGAACCAGAGGATGGGCACCCGGCCGGTGCCATCGCGAACGTCGTCGCCGATGGTGCCGCGACCGTGCGCGTCGGTGCCGCCCGTCAGCACGGCCGCCCACATCGGCGCGATCCTGGCTGCATCGGCAGTGTCGAGTGCGAGCTCGATCGTGGTGATCGACGCAGGGTCGGCACGCACCGCCTGCTCGGCGGCGATCTCGCTGATCCTTCGGGCCAGGTCGACGTCGCGCTGGGTCACCCACTCCACCACGTGCTGGGTTCCCTCGTCGTCGCGGAAGACCGCGTCGTCGCTGATGAGCTTGAGGTCGACGTAGCCGCCGCCGAGCGTCACCCGGGGATGGTGGCCCACGACGTCGCCCGCCTCGGCCAGGGCGATGACGAAACGCACGCCGGCGGCGAAGTCTCCTACGAGGAAGCGCGCGTGGAGTCCTTGCCCCAGCTTGCGCCAATCGGTCAGGTCGGCATGGTTGATCTGGTCCCCACTGAGCATCTCCATGCCGCGACGCTAGCGAGGCAAGGCACCGGGCCGTAGGCCTCCCCCCGCGCGCCTACTCCTCGATGTAGCCCGTCGCGGGATCGACCTGCGCCAGGAAGTTCCGGATGGATGCCTCGATATCGGCGCTGCTCAACCCCCGACCATCGGAGGTCCCTTCACTGAACCCGTACCCAGGGTTTGGTCCGGAGACCCACGTGTAGTGGTACTGACCCGGTCGGTCGCGGGAGGTGACAACGTCGAACAGTTCCCCGTCGACCTCGACGCGCGTCGGCGGTTCAACCTCTGGCTCCTCGTCAGGCCAGGGTCGCCACACTGGTTCAGTGTGGCACTCACCGCCGCGCCACCACGTCAGGCAGGAACGAGACCGGCCAGCGCGCGGAGGGCGACGACGAAGACCGGACGGCCGGCCCCGTTCCGGCGTACCTCAAGCACATAGGTCGGCAGGCCGTTCGGCTTGGGCTCGTTCGGGTCCAACGGCACGAGGTCGTCAGGTCCGAGTACGGCGATCACCCGGTCCACGGCGACACCGAGGATGCCGTCGCTGTCGGGTGACAGGACGAGCACGTCGCCGGTGTCACCGGGGTCGACTGCCGAGCGAAGGTCGACGACCGGCACCGGCGTCGAGCGCAGGGTCAACAGTCCGGTGACCGGTGCTCGCGCACCCGTCAGGGACTCGATGCCGATCGCTCGGACGACCTCACGGACGTCGCCGAGCTCGCCCGCCATCTCGCGACCGTTCATGACGAACACGACGTAGCCGCTCATGCGCCCCTCCTGCCTTGCTCCAGCCGTTGTTCGCCGAGCTCCATGTCCTCAGAGATGTCGGCAAGTCGCTGGCACAGCTCAACCAGCTCCGCGACGTCCCGCCCGTCCAGCATGGTGGCCAGACTCGCGGGCTCGACCGTAGCGAGCGATGCGGCGGCGGCCCGGTAGGAGACGGCGGCCGCGCCGTGCTGCCCGAGCCTGGCCAGCGAGCTGGCCAGCATGAAGTGGGCGTGGCCCGCATCGGGATCGAGGTACACGGCCTTGCGGAGGGGGACCAGCGCGTCGCCGTCCCGTCCGAGCGTGCCGAGCGCACCGCCGAGCACGACGTACCCCTCGGCGCAGAGCGGGTCGGCAGCGACCACGGCCTCGGCTGCCTGGACCGCCTCGGCGTACGCCCCGCCGGCCAGCGCGATGCGGGCAGCGTCCAGCGCCGTGAGCGCCGGTGGCGCGACAGCGTGCGCCGCCCGTTGCGCAACGGGCTCATGCAGGGCCCTGGGGCGACGGAGCAGCACGGGCCTCGGGGCCGGGACCGACGGAGGCGCCGCCCGCTGAGCGTCGTGCGAGCGCCGGTAGACGAACGCGTCCCCGACGGGGACCAGCGTGAACGCGTCACTGACCTGCCAGAGCGTCTCGGAATGCCCGAGCAGCAGGTACCCCCCTTCGGCCAGGACGTCGTGGAAGCGTCCCACCAGGTTCCGCGTCGTGTCCCGGGCAAAGTAGATGGTGACGTTCCGGCAGACGATCAGGTCCACCTCGCCGGGTTCGAACGGTGGCGGGTCGGCGACCAGGTTGTGCAGCCGCAGGTCCACGAGCCGGCGAACCTCGTCCTTCACCGCCAGCGCGCCGCCCCCGGTGGGCTCGAACCAGCGGTCGCGCAGCATGGAGGGAGCCGTCTCCACCGTGCGGCCCATGTAGACGCCGCGGCGGGCGGCATCCAGCGCCTCGGCCGACACGTCCGTGCCGACGATGCGCGTCTCGGAACGGAAGCCGAGCATCGGCGACAGCTCGAGCAGGAGCATCGCGAGCGTGTACGGCTCCTCGCCGGTCGAGCAGCCCGCGCTCCAGATCGTCAACGGGCGGTCGCGTCCCGCGGATCTGCGCAGCAGCTCTGGCAGGACCCGGCGGCGCAACGCCTCCATCTGCGGCGGGTTGCGGAAGAAGTAGGTCTCCTGGACCGTGACGGCGTCGATCAGCCGCTGGCGCTCGTCGTCGCCCTTGCGCCCGTGGACCAGGTGCAGGTATGCCGCCACCGTCTTGGTGCCGGTGGCGTGCATCCGCTCGGTGACGATGGCCGCGAGGCCCGGGCGCCGGCTGTCGTCGAAGACCAGCCCGGCGCCCGTTGCCAGATAGTCGCGGACGGTCTCGAAGTCGGTGTCGGTCAGCATGGGACGGATCCGGGGACCGGTGTTGACTGCGGTTGAGCATGTCGTCGTACCGCCACCACGATCGCGGCAGCGATGTCGGGCAGCGCGAGCTCGGTCTCGACCGCACCGAGCGCCTGGGCAGCCGCCGGCATGCCCCACACCACGCTGGTCGGCTCGTCCTGGCCGATCGTGTGCGCGCCTGCGTTGTGCATGCGGCGCAGCCCCTCGGCACCGTCGCGGCCCATGCCGGTGAGCAGCACACCGACCGCGTGGGACCGGCAGCTCTCGGCGATGCTGCGGAACGTCGCGTCCACGCCGGGGACGTGGAACTGGCCGGGCTCAGGGTCCCGCAGCTCGACGCGCATCCCGCGCCCGAGCAGGGTGTTCTTGCCGGCAGGAGCGACGTACACCGATCCGGCTTCGAGCCGCTCGCCGTCCTGGGCCATCACCACCGGCAGCCGGGACAGCCCGTCCAGCCAGCTGGCGAGGCTCTCGACGAAGCCGTCGGCCATGTGCTGGACGACCAGGACCGGCACCGCGAGGTCGCCGGGCAGCTCCGCCAGGATCATGGCCAGCGCCGGAGGGCCGCCGGTCGACGCACCGATGACGACGACGCGCACGCCGAAGTCGGACACTGCCGGGCCGGCATCCGAACCGTGAACGGCCGCGGCGGGGACACCTCGGGCCCGGAGACGGTTCCGTGGATGTGTGATCACCCGAACGCGACTGGCGACCTTGAGGTGTCGGCGCAGGGCGGTCACGTACTGCGGCGAGCTGGGCAGCGCGTCCAGCGCACCCACGACGTCGACGGCTCCAGCGGCAAGCGCGTCGCGGGCGTGCAGCGCGGCGTCTCCGCAGACGACGATGGGGGTCGGCAGCGTGCCCATGATGCGCTCGATCGCCTCGATGCCTCCGGTGTCGGGGTCCAGGTCGAGGAGCACCACGTCCGGGCTGTGGCGCACGACGGCCGCCTCGGCGTCATCGGCGGAACAGACCTCGGCCGCCACGACGAAGCCGGGGCCGGCAAGCAGGCGGCGAAGGTGGCGGGCCCGGACCTGGCTGTCGGCGACGACCACCACGACCAGGGCGGGCGCGACGGTGCCGGCGTGTTGGCTGGGCGTGGTCACGTCACCTCGCAGAAACCTCGTTTGACACGCGCGTGGCCTGATGCCGCCGTCTTAGGGATCCGTCGTCAGTTCACGGAGGCGACTTGAGGCAAATCGGACCCTCGCGACGCCTTGGCACAATCGGACCGTCATGCCGTCGTCGCCGCTGCACGCACCCGTGCTCGCCTGGTACGCCAGCCGGGCCCGCGACCTGCCCTGGCGGCGGCCGGGCACGTCCGCGTGGGCGGTGCTGGTGAGCGAGATCATGCTCCAGCAGACCCAGGTCGCCCGGGTCGAGCCGGTCTTTCTCGACTGGATGCAGCGCTGGCCCACGCCGGCCGCACTGGCGGCCGAGCCGTCGGGAGAGGCGGTCCGGGCGTGGGGCCGGCTGGGCTACCCACGACGCGCCTTGCGGCTGCACGAGGCGGCGGTCGCGATCGTCGACCGTCACGCGGGCGCGGTCCCTGCGTCGTACGACGCGCTCCTCGCCCTCCCCGGCGTCGGCTCCTACACCGCGGCCGCTGTCGCGTCGTTCGCGTTCGGCGGCCGGCACGCGGTCCTCGACACGAACGTACGGCGGGTGCTGGCCCGCGTTGTCTCCGGCCGGGCCCTTCCGGCGTCGGCGCTCACAGCC
>Ga0299913_10002989_pt1 | contig 13613 bp, 14 predicted proteins | sample RVTome_9_FD_201360 | JGI IMG/M metagenome (GOLD analysis project Ga0299913, IMG submission 201360) | Soil microbial communities from uranium-contaminated site in the Upper Colorado River Basin, Wyoming, United States - RVT155D38 (version 2) ... | reverse complement strand
GATGGCAAGCGCCCCGCCGTCCATGGGACACGCCTCGAGCTTCCACGTGCCCCGTCCCAACTTCTTCGCCGCGTCGAACGTCTTCCCGCCGTCACCGGACCGAGTGAGGTAGAGGTCGCGGGATCCCTCCAATGCGTTCCGGAACATCACGAAGATGTTGCCGGAGCCGTCCACCGCCACCGACGGATGGCAGCATTGGCACACGGTCCCGGATGGGGATTCGTACACCATGCGGTTCGCCGACCAGGTGGCGCCTCCATCGGTCGAACTCGCACCGTAGACGCGCGTTCCGGTCATCCGAAGATCGAGCCACGCCGCGAAGAGGGTGCCCTTTCCGCCCGAGGCCATCGCGTGTAGCCCTTCGCGTGCGGACCCGACCGCATCGTTTACCCTGACGGGCCCCGACCACGTCCGGCCACCATCGGCGGACCGCCACGCCAGCAAGTCCCCGTCCTTGCCTTTCCCTTGCTCCCCCACGATCGCGGAAACCACGACGGCCTCCGGCGTGAACGCGACCCGAGGTCCGCGATGCATGCCCAGAGAGAGCTGGCCCTTGGAAGAGACAAGCGCGGATGGTCCGAACGTCCTGCCCGAATCAGAGGAGCCGGCGCAGTAGATCGAATTCCCGGCTCCGTAGACCAGACCAACGTTCGTCCCGCGCGCCGCCATCTGGGGCTGTCGATTCGGCGTGTCGGCGGCCGGCGGACCGATCTGGATGCCGACAAGGAGCAGCAGGAAGAGCATGCCGTCGACTCTACAGCAATGCCGCGCGAGCGTCCCTGCGCGCTCGCCGGCAGCGGGAAACCTCCGGACGACCTCGTCGTCGAGGCGGGCCGTGAAGCGAATCGGGTTGGCCTGGGTGTGCCTAACGCTCGATCAGAAGCGGAACCGGGCGCCGGCCGCGAGCTCGGATCGGTCGCCGCCCACCGTGCCGGCGACGTCCAGAGACCTCGAGCGTCCGTCCGCCCGGGCGCGAACCGTTTCTCCCATGTGCAGTTCCCGGTCGTGTCGCCCGGTGCCCGGGTACGAGCGGGGCACCGGGGCAGGCCTTTCAAACGTCTCCTTTCTACTCCGCGCAAGGCGGCGGATCGTCCTCGATCCTGAAGACAGGCGGGTCGGCGTTCGGCGCAACGTACAGCACGTAGTTCGTCGCCCCATCGGTGCTGGTAGCCTGCACCGGGTCGTCGCCGCCCTCGGCGAACACGGCACCGTCCGGAAGGCCCGGCCCGTACGTCGTCGAGCTGCAGTCTGATCTCCAGAGGGTCACCGTACCCGACTCCACAGTCACGATCACAATGCCCGGATGATGATGCCAGCCGCTGAAGCTGCCTGGTGCAAAGACGAGCTTCTGGATGCGGACGTCGGTTAAGTCCTTGGTCTGGAACTTGACCCTGTCGCTGTTCAGATGGACCGTGTGGTCGAAGTTCGCCGTGACGAGATTGGTCGACGTGGTTCCGAACCCGGGCGATCCGAGAGCCACGGCCGCGAATATTCCGATCATCGCAACCCCGATCGCCGCGGCAGTCCACTTGTTCGAGCGCAATACGCGCATAACTTTCTCCTCCCGAGACATCCGCCCGCGTGCTGCGGGCATTCGGGCAGGGTGGCACCAGCGCTGACGCGTGTCATGAAGTTTGCTCATGTTGGTCCCCCTCCCCAGGTCGGGCGACTAGTGGGGGCAGCCATCCCGATCTACGCAGCGGTCGTGGGACGGCCGGGTACCGTCCGCCCGGTCGGACGACTCTGGTATTCTTGGTGCACACGGGATACGCCGTTGGCTGCTTCGAGGAAATGCGCTTGACTTCGCATGATCAGCGACTGCGCAGCCCTGCGCGCGCGCTGCTGGTTATCGAGCAGCCCGTGCTCGCTGAGGTCGTCAAGCTCGCGCTCAATCATGGCCAGTACAGCACCCGTATGGCGCAGACAGTCGAGGAAGCCACAGCAGCGCTCTCCACGTGGCGGCCTCACCTCGGCATACTCGACATGGACATCGGCGCTAGCGCGATCCTGGGCCGACTCCGGGCCACGCAGCAGAGCCGTCAACTGCCGATCATCGCCCTCACGCGGCGGGGCGACCTCAAGGCCAAGCTGGAGGCGTTCGAGCGAGGCGTGGACGATATCCTGACCGTACCCTTCTCCCCCGAGGAGCTCGTCGCACGGACTTTGGCGGTCATGCGGCGAAGCTACGGCGAGGCCGTCGAATTCACGCCGGTGCTGCGCCTCGGCGACCTGGAGATCGACATCCTGAACCGCCACGTTCGCGCCGGCGGAGCCGAGCTGCACCTCACCCCGCTCGAGCAGAGCCTGCTCTATTTGCTGGCCGCCAATGCCGGGCGATTGCTCAGCCGCGACGAGATCCTGGATTACCTCTGGGGCGTCGACTACATGGCCGAGAGCAACGTGGTCGACCGCCACATTCGCAACCTGCGCACCAAATTGCGAGACCATTCTCGGCCGCCGCGGTACATCGCCACGGTTCCGGGCCGTGGCTATCGTTTCGTCCCAGCAGCAGGCGACAAGGCACCGTCGCCTTCGCTGGACTGAGCAACAGGTCGCAGAGCGCAACCGGCGGGTCCCTTCACACCCGCGAGCGAGCGCTCTCACCAGTTCTTAGATCATCGCGCACAGCCCCTGCCTCGATGACGAAGGTTCCTGAGACTGCGCCGACCGCGGTCCGGCGCTCCGTGGTTCCCCAGGTAATCGATGCTGCAGATCGCGGATCTCGCGGAGCAGCGTGTCCGTCGCCTCAGTTCTGACGTTCCGGCCCGACGCGTCAGACCTATCGGCCGGCGAACTGCGGACCCAGGAGCCGCTCGAGGGCGGCCTTGGCGTCCGCTCGGTTGCCGACGTACAGGACCAGCAGGCGACCCGCCCGGTAGAAGTGCGGAGGGGCCACCCAGTCGACGTGCGAGTTCCCGACCGTGCTGCCGTCCGGAGAGATCCTAGCGGCGTCGGCCTGGGCCGATCGCTCGTCCGGGTATTCGAGGACCTGGACCTGGTCCGCGTCGATGGCGATCAGCCTGGAGGGGACGGAGAAGAAGGGTTGCGATACCTGGCCGGCCGGCTGGGCAGAGAGTCCACTCTGGCGCAAGGCCTGTAGCAGCCGTTCATAATCGAGGACATCCTCGTCGTCAGGACCACCGGGAGAGTCACATCCTGCAACAGCCAGGAGTGATGAAAGGACGACGACAAGTACCTTCATGGCCTTCCTTCCCGGCCCATTCTCGGTCCTCGCTCATCGATGGCGCTAGATCTCGAGCCGCCTCAGCCGGAGGGCGTTGGAGATGACGGAGACGGTTGCCGCGGGCCACGTTGTGGCCGCTGACAGTGCCGGTGACGCCGCGGCCCGTCAGGCTCTTGAAATCGGCCGCCGCTTCCAGCTGTACACGGGCGCCGGCCACGATGGCGGCGGCGAGCGGGTGCTCGCTACCGCGCTCGATGCTGGCGGCCAGCCGCAGCAGCTCAGCCGCGTCCTGGCCGTCGGCCGGCTCAACTGTCACGAGCTTGGGCTTTCCGAGCGTAAACGCACGGTCAGCTCGTCACCCGCCCGCAGCGCGGTTGGATCCTTGGCCGGCACGATCTCCAGGGCGATACCCACCGGTTGTTCCCATGAGCGGTCGGCTCCCGACTCGCCGACGCGCACGAACGTCTTCACCGCCTTCCGGTACGACTCCCGCCAGCTTTGCGTGGTCTTCCAGCGGGCTCGGACGTCTCTGGCGCACCGACCTCGTCGAGGTATTCCATGACCTGGTCCGGCTTCACCGTGAGGGACGTTGGGCGGGACTCGACCCACAGCACTGGCGCCGCGGCGAAGCGTGCGGGCAGGAGCCAGGTATCGTGCGCCAGCGCGGCGCCCGCGGATAAGACGAGCAGCGTGACGAGATCGGCAGTCAGCCGTCGAGTCGTGATCGACATTCATCCTCCCTGTTGGCGATCAGAACGGATGCGCGCCGTGAGCGCCGATCGTGAACAGAGCCTGGAACAGCGGATCGTTGGCGGCACGTCACGTACGCTGCGTGTCCGTCCTTGTCCAGCATGTTCACGGTGACGTTCGAGTGGGTGAGGGTAGGTGATTGCATCTCCTCGAGCTCCGGGCCGAGGTGATGGTCGCGGTAATCGGCCCAGCCGGTGTTGACGCTGCCGCCTTCGTAGATCGTCAAGCTGGGGTGGTAGAAGGCGGCCAGGCGTGCCAGGTCCTTCGCCGCAAAGGCCGCGTCATACGAGGCCAGCCATCGCTTGATGTCGTCGCCGCGTGAGTCCTTCGGCCGCCGCCAGGCCGGACGAGAGGACGGCGCACAGCGTGAGCACGACTCACGATCGGAGTATCGTTCACCTCACTCGGCGGCTCCGGCCCGGTTTCCTCTTCAGCCGGCGCGTATCAGTGCTGGTGTGCGCTGCCCTTGGTGGCACCCTTCGCCTTGGCCGCGGCGCCGATCCTCACGACGGTCGCCAGCGTCCGCTGGCCATCGGCCTTGGTGTCCGCCGTCACGCGCGTGCCCGGCGCCAGGTCGGAGAGCGACAGGCTTGTGCTGCCCTTGTAGTACCTGGTATTCGCGTCGACGTAGAAGTCCGCGATCGCCCCGTCCTTCGTCGTGATCTGGACGTGGTTCATCTCGGGATGCACCGCCTTGACCGTCCCCATCACCTTCTTGCCGTGGTCGTGCCCGTCGTGGGCCCTCACGGCTCCGCCCACGGCCATGACCGTCACCGCCATCAACAGGATCGCCAAACGTCGCATGTCTGCCTCCTCACTTCGTCGTTAATGATGGGAGTGCGCCGGCGGCGTCTCGGCCGCTGGCTCCTCCCCGCCTTCCAGGAACCTCCGCTCTTCCTCCTCGGCCTCCCATTGCGCACGGGTCTTGGGATTCAGGGCCCGCATCTCGTCGGCCTCCTCCGGGGTCAGGCTTGGCAGGCGGCGAATGAAGTGGACCAGCGACCAACTCCCGTAGGCGGATTCCGCCGTGCCGTTGCCCCAGGCCGGCATGCCGGTGAGCCGGATCCCGTTCTCGATCGTTGCGAACAGCTCGCCATCGCTCCGGGACTGGGTCTCCTGCAAGGTCATGTCGGGAACGGGCGGGTAGAAGTTCGGGCCCATCGCGGTCTGACCCTTGCCGTCGTTCCCGTGACAGACCGCACAGTGATCCGCGAAATGCGCCTGGCCTTCGGCCAGGACCTCGGACGTCAAGGGCACGGGGTTCTTGCGCCCGCGCAGGTCGGACGGCACCGCCAGGCGGCGTAGGGCCCGCGCCAGCACGACCTCGGCGAGAGGTGGTCCGTGTTGCGTGCCGAGTCCGGAGCGAACGGTTTGCACGAGCATCGTGGCTCCGGTGGCCAAACCCAGCAGCAGCACCAGGCCGATCACCTTCGTGCGCCGGCGCATCACGTCACCTGCGGCCCCGCGCCAGGGAAGCGCACGAGTTGGCCTTCATCGCCTGATGCGTGACGTCCGCCGGCAGTCCGGCCATGGCCGGATGCGGGTGCGGCGGCAGGAAGGCGGGCGGTGCGACCGCCTGCCGCGCCCCGACTTCCGACGCCACCGTCCCCGGCGGATGGTCGTACCAGCCGGGGTCTTCGTCGTAGCTGCGGAGGTTCTCGCGGATCTTCACGATGGTGAACATGCCGCCCATGAAGATCTGGCCGAAGGGTCCGACGCCGCCCCCCATGAACAGGCTGTTGCGCGGCGTACCCATGTTCATCATGTCGCCCATGCCGGTCGCGCCCATCGGCATGAACCCGGGGACCAGCTCGTTGATCTTCTGGTCGACGCCGCTGGTGTCGACGCCGGTCATGATGGGGAGGTTGTGGCCCATCTGGTTCATCGTGTGATGCACCTTGTGGCAGTGCAGCGCCCAGTCTCCCGGGTTGTCCGCGACGAACTCGATGTCCCGCGTAGTCCCGGGCGGGACGTTGATGCTCGTTTCCGGGATCCACGCTGTCTCCGGCAGCGCGCCGCCGTCGCTGGCCGTCCAGCGGAACGTGTGGCCGTGGAAGTGGATGGGGTGCGAGTCCATGCTGATGTTCGCGATCCGGATGCGCACGCGGTCTCCCCGCTTCACGAGGAGCTGCTCGGTGCCCGGGAACACGCGGCTGTTGAAGGTGAAGACGTTGAAGTCGAGCATCATCGTGGGGTCGGGCGTGGACGTCCCCGGCTTGATGAACCATTCGTTCAGGAAGATCGCGAAGTCGCGGTCGATGCGGCGTGGGGGGGTGCGCGGATGGAAGATCAGGAACCCCATCATTCCCATCGACTGCTGCACCATCTCGTCGAAGTGCGGGTGATACATCTGCGTGCCGTGCTGGCGCACCGTGAACTCGTACTTGAAGGTCTGGCCGGGCTCGATGCGGGGCTGGTTGAGCCCGGCCACGCCGTCCATGCCGTTGGGGAGCAACACGCCGTGCCAGTGCACGGACGTGGGCTCCGGAAGCCGGTTCTCCACGTAGAGGCGCAGCCGGTCTCCCTCGACCGCCTCGATGGTCGGCCCCGGCGTCTGTCCGTTGTAGCCCCAGCAGTTCACCTTGAACCCCGGCGCGAACTCGCGCACCAGGGGCTCGGCGATCAGGTGGAAGGTCTTGAAGCCGTCCTCCATCCGCCAGGGCAACCTCGTCACGTTGGGCGTGACCACGGGCGTGTTCCGGCCCAGGCCCCGCGCGTCCGGGCTGGCCGCGAACAGCCGGCGTGGGTCGATGGCGCCGGCGACGCCGGCGGCCATGGACGCGGCGCTCGAAAACAGCAGCTTCCGTCGGGAGATCATTGAGCGGTCACTCCTACTCGTTCTCGTTGGTCTTGGTCTCCTGCTGAGACATCGGAGCGGCGAAGTCGAGGCGGCGCGTTTCCACGGCTTCCGGGCGGATCGAGAAGCGGCCGACCCCTAAGAGCGCCGTCTGCAGCTCGGTGCGCGCGACCCAGTAGTCGCGGGTAGCGATGACCTCCTCGCGCCGGGCGCCGTCCAGGTTCTTCCGCGCGTCGATGAGCTGAAAGACGCCGCGTAGCATGGCGTTGTACTCGAGCTGGGTGAGCCTGAGGATCCGCTCGCGGCGGGGGATGACCACGTCGCGCAGGTAGTCCATCCGCGAGCGAGCCTCCAGGAGGCGCTCCTGCGCCGCCCGCGCCTCGGAGCGTGCGGCCACGGTCATGGCCCCGAACCGCTGCTGGGCCTGCCGGAGCATGGCCCGCGCGCGGGCCTTGGCCGCCGCACCCCGATCGAAGATCGGGATGGGTATGGTCGCGGCCGGCCCCGTCGTCTTTCTGCCGTCGGGCTCACGCTCGAGGTGCACGCCGACGGCCAGGTCCTCGAAGGCGGCGGTCTTCGAGATGCGCATGGCGCTCCGGGCGGCCTCGATCTCGCGCTGGGCGATGCGCAGGTCGAGACGGCGGGACACGACCTGCTGTTCGACCTCTTCGGACGGCATCTCGGAATCGGGCGGAGCAGGGAAATCGTCGGGCAGCTTCAGCTCCGCCCGGCGGAGGAGTCCCAGGTCCGCGATCAAGCGCTCGCGCGCCTGCAGCTCGTCCAGTTGCGCGCGCGCGAGATCGAGCTTGACCTGCTCGTAGCGCGACTGTTCGTTCTCCAGATCCAGGTCGGAGATGTTGCCGGCGAAGTGCTGGCGCTTCGCCACCTCGGTCGCTGCTTCCTGCGCCTTCATGACCGCTTCTTGACGCGCGAGGATCTTGCGCGCCGCGAGGGCGTCGTAATAGTCCATGCGGACGTGGCCGGCGAAGTTGATTGCGGCGCCGCTGACACGCACCTTCGCCGCCTCGAACTGGGCGCGGCCGAGTCGCTTTCGATTGCCCAGCTGGAAGATGTCGATGAGCGTCTGCGAGAACGCGAGCTCGAAGGGGCTCCGCGGGTCTCCGGGGAAGCGGACCTCGCCGTCGAACAGGGGATTGCGGACGGTGCTGGCGCCGATGAGCTCGGCGCGTGCCAGCCCCAGCTCCTCCAGCGTCGCCTGGAGGTCGCGGTTGTTCGCAAACGCGATCTTCACCGCCTGGTCCGCGGTCAGCTCGTCGTCGAGCAGTGCCGCCACCGCGGCATCATCGGGCGGGCGCACGTCCTCCCGCGGGTTCCAGTCCACCGGCTGCTGCGTCTCCGTCATCACGGCCTGCCGGACGTCGGCGAAGCCCGAGTCCCTGGGAACCGACGCGCAGCCGGCGAGCAGCGAGGCGAGTGAGGCGACCGCGCTCGCCCTCCATCCCATGGTCATCGGTTCTCCTCGCGGGGCCTGGGAGTCGGTGTCGGAGCGGGACGAGGCGAAGGAGTCGGACTGGGTCGCGGCGCCGCCGGCCGGACATGACCCGCGTGCGGATCGGGCGCGGGCGCAGGCGCAGCTTGCGCCGGGGCTCCCGGCGCGGGCGCCGCGTGGGCATCGTGCGGGTCTGCGGTCGCGGGTGGCGGCGCGGCCGGGGCCATCGGGTGGCCTTCGTGGCCGGAGGGCGTCGGCGCCACCTCGTCGCGGCCGGCGTCGATCTGACGATACGTTCCGTGAGACGTCCCGTGCCCGCCGCCCGCCATCTGGCGAGCCAACTCCGCCGAGCGCGCCGCCTCGTTGATCGCGGTCGCTTCTGGAGCGTCGAGACTGTCGGGTCGCAGCGTCGCCACCAACTCCTCCGGCGTGGCCACCGCGACCGGCCGCTCAGGGACCGACCGTGCCGCGCCACCGGTGGGCTGCGCGATCCTCGAGTGGTCCATGCCGGGCATGTGCGCGTGGTCCATGGCGGCGGTCGGTGCGGTGGCGCGCGGCGATGGTGGCTGGCTCGTCGTCCCTGTTGTAGCGGATCCGCGGTGGCCAGCATGGGCGCCGGCCACACCGGTCGTGTTCGTGTGAGCCATCCCCGTCATCCGGGAGTGATCCACCCTGGCGGTACCGGATCCTGTCGTGCCCGTCATCACCGAGTGGTCCATGCCTGGAGTCGCCGAATGCTCCGCTCCGGCCCCCGAGCCAACGGACCGCTCGGCTGAACCGCCGGCTTCATGGCCGGAATGCGCGGACGGCTCAGCATGTCCGGCAGCCGACCCATCCTTCGGACCGTCGGCTTCACCGTGATGCCCATGTGCTTGCCCAGCACTGGGAGCAGTACCTTTCCGTTGCGCCTCGTCGAAGGCGGCGGCGCTCTTGCTCGCGGTCGTCTGATCTCCTCCGCAGCCAGCCGCCAGAACCGCCGACGCGAATACTGCGACGAATGCCCGGGATGTCGCTCTACACATGGTCGTCATCCTTCTCTTCCTCTGTCGAACGCTCGAGCAGCGCATGTTGCAGCCACGGCTCCGACCTCGCGTCAGGCCGGGTGAACGAAGCCTTTCCGAGAGTGCCTGTTCTTGGTCGGGGCCACACACGAACGGCACAGAGACGCGCGCCACGTGCGACCGACGACACGCACGTGTCGGCCTCAGCTTCGCGGCGAGCCGGAGCGGCGGGCGATCAGATGCGCAGGACGCGTGGTGGCGGGCTGTGGGCGGCAACGGACGAGGCCCGGGCGTAGACGGATGTGGCCTCGACCGGCAACGGCACCATCCAGGCGGCGGCGGGAAGCGTCACGGCGGACGTCGTCTTGAGCAGGGCGACGGCGACCGTGCCGCTGTCGGCGTGACAACAACCGGGCCTCGCGCCGGTGAGGCCCTTCTTGCAGCAATCGTGGGCGTCCCGTTGCTCGCCTACCGCCGATGCCGGCGACCGCATGGGACAGTAGGAACGGCCGGCGATGGCCACTCCGAGCACGAGCAACGCTGCGCCGGCCCATGCGCGAAAGCCGACCGTCCTGGGCCGTACGTCCAGCACTGGGCTGCCCACCGTCTACAACATAAGCACGGCGGGCCGCGTCCGTCAACGCCGATCGCCGGCCGCGGCGTAAACAGATGTGGGTCGTCAATCCGCTGACTGCGGAGGCATTCGACGGGTCATCGCGGCACGCGCGTCTGCCGATGATGATTTCGGGCAGCCTGCGCCGCCAGGCGCCGTCCGCCTTGATCAGAACCCGTAACCGATGTTGATCGTGAAGACCCCCACGGTGTCGCTCTCTCCGCTCGAGGCCACCACGAGGGCCCGGGCGTCCGGCCGCAGCGACAACCGTGAGCCCAGATCGATCCGGATGCCCCCGCCGAGGCTGACCGCCGGGTCGGTGAACCTTTCGTGCCCGAGCCGCTGGTCCTGCGCTCGCCCTCCCATGCGATTCGCGTAGAACATCGGCATCTCACCGAAGCTTCCGCCGGGGCCGTAACCTCGATCCATGCCGTAGCCGCTCATCATGCCGGGACCGACGTTCGCTCCGGCCGGCCCGTTGAAGCGCGAGCGGTCCATGTCGAAGGACGCGCGGTAGAGGCCGCCGCCGACGGCCAGGTAGGGCACCGCCTTATCCGTCCTCGGGCGCAGATGGACGAGCAGGTTCGCGGAAAGACTCAGGCCGCTCGCGCCCATTCCGCGGCTCAAGTAAGAGCCCGCAGCCTCGAGCGCGAGGCGCGCGCCCAGGTCGTAGACGACCGTTCCGCCCATGGCGGCCCCTGACATGTGGGATGAGCCGGACGCGAAGCCTGCTTGCAGGGAGACGATCGCTCGCTGTGCCGCCGGCTGAGAGGCGGGCTCCTCGGCGAAAACCGCCGCGGAGAACAGCCATGTGACGACGAACGGCACGACGCGGCCCATCATGGCCGTCTCCTTCCGAGGTCCACAGGACCTCGTCCGCGCCCTTCGTCAGCAGCATGCGTGCCAGCGGGCGCTCGACGGCAATCGGTCGACGACCATCGCCCAGGCGTCGCTCGGAGCTTGCCGGTCGAGCCGGTGACACCGATGCCCGTCCATCGCTCTCTGAAGGTGCGATGGCGCGACACGCAGGAAATGCGCCGGCCGTGTCCGGCCCGCGAAGTTGTTGCGAAGCCATTCGCGCCGGTTGTGCCTCAAATCGAGCGTTTCGGCTCGATCAGGCCGTTGAGGGCTGGCGCAATTACGGGCACGCGCGTTGCTCCATGGTCCGGAGGCATGAGGATCTGGTTTCGAGGAAACGGTCGGGGAACGTCACGGCGTCTCGCCAAGGCCGGTGCCCTGGCGACCGCCCTCGTCCTCTTCTTCCAGGTGACCGGCCTCTGCCTTTGCTCCCCGGCCGCCAAGGCCTGCGAAGCGGGCGGATGCTGCCCGCGAGCCGTATCCATGCCGCATCACCCGGGGGCGCCGGCGGGTCAGGGTTTCGCGGCGCCGGCCCGCGCGTGCTGCCCGGCGGCGGTGACTCCTCCTCCGGCACAGGCGCAGCTCCAAGACCGCACTCCGGACCGCCAGGCGGTCCTCGCCCTCGCGGCCGGGCAGCCTCAGGCGCAGACGGACGCGCTGCGGCCCGCGCCCGACCTCGTCTCGTTGCTCACCGTCCACAGTTCCTCCCCCCCCACGCTGATCCTCCGCATCTGATCGCCTCCCCGGGGACCTGAACCCCCGGGTGTGTTCTCCCAGGACTTCGCCGGCCCGCGGCTGAGAGCCCGTGCCGGAAGGTTCCGCGATCGAGCGAACTGGAGGTGTTGCGTGTCGGTGTCCCGCTGGTTGTCGTGCGCTGCTCTGCTCGTCCTCGGGCTGGGGATGTCCTCCGCCGCGGACCAGGCTCCCGAAGTCCCGGGAGATGACCCGGCGCTGGTGGCCCTGGTCGAGGAGGCGCTGGTCAGGAACCCCGACATCCAAGGGGCGCAAGAGGCGGTACGCGCGGCGCGCAATCGGCCTACCCAGGCGCGGTCGCTGGCCAACCCGATGCTGTCCGTGGGCTACACGAACGACGGGTGGCGCCCGACGCTCGGCACGCAGGACATGACCACCCTGGCCTTCATGGGCGCCCAGGACCTCCCGTATCCGGGCAAGCGGCGGCTTCGGGGCGAGATCGCGGAGCGCGAGGCCGACCAGGTGGAGCAGCAGCTCCAGCGCGTGCGGCTCGGCATCGAAGCCCGCGTCAAGCGCGCCTACTACGGCCTCGTGCTGACGCGCGACCTGCTGGAGCTGATCCGCGAGCAAGAAGAGATCTGGAAGCAGATCGAGGGCGTGGCGCGCGCCCGTTACGTCGTCGGACAGGGCGCACAGCAGGACGTGCTGCGCGTCCAGATCGAGGTGACGCGGATCGAGCAGCTTCGCACCGAACAGCAGGCCGAGGCGGAGATCCGCCTGGCCGAGCTCAACCGTCTCCTCGACCGGCCGGCCGCGGCGCCGCTGGAGACGCCGACACGCCTGGACCTGCGTCCGGAGCAGGAGGCCCTGGAGGCGGTGCTTCCGGCGCTCGAGGCCATCAGCCCCGAGATCAAGGCAGCCGCGCTGGCGGTGGAGCGCGACCGCCTCGGCGTCGAGCTGGCGCGCAAGGAGTTCAAGCCCGACTTCAGCGTGCAGGGCGGTTACATGAACCGCGGCGGTCTCGACCCGATGTGGCAGGCGGGCGTCGGCGTGTCCTTCCCGTTCTACCGTAAACGGCTCTCCGCCGGCCTGGCGGAAGCCGAGGCGCGCCGCGGCGCCAGCGAGCGCGCGGCCGCGTCCGCGCGGCTGCAGCTGCGCTTCCGCACGCAGGAACGCCTGTCCCAGCTCCGGGCCACCCGCAGGGTCGCGGAGCTCTACGGCGGCGGCGTGATCCCGCAGGACCGCATGTCCGTGGACGCCGCGATCGCCAATTACCAGACGGGCAAGGTGCCGTTCATCGCGGTGCTCGAGGCGCTCACCACCCTCTACAACGACCGCGCCACGCACCTCGGGCTGCTGGCCAACCAGGAGCGGATCCGCGCCAGCCTCCAGGAGGCCAGCCTGGAGGAGACGTCCGGGATGTCCTCGGCCGGGGCGGCCGGGATGGGGGCGGTGGGCGGCAGCAGCCTGACCATGGCCGGCGCGGGAGCCGGCGCGACGGGCGGGTCCGGAGCCATGGGCGGCTCCGGGTCGTCCATGTCGAACCGCTGAGGACTGCAAATGAACAGTGAACAGCCATCGGTGGAACGGGACGCCACACAGCCCCCGGCGGAGCCGCCGAAGCCTGCGCGCGCGCGGACAGGCCTCAAGTACGCCCTGGTCGGCCTGTTGTCGCTGGTCGTGGGAGTGGCCGGTACGGTACTCGTCCTGCGCTCGCGACTGACGCCCGGGTCCCCCGCGCCCGACGAAGCCGCCGGCGAGGCCGGCGGACACGAGGGCATGCCGGGCATGGCGGACTCGGCCGGGGCTGACGAGCCGCCACCCTCCAGCGCCGCGGTCTACATCTCCCCGGCGCGCCAGCAGCTCATCGGTGTCCGCACGGCCATCGTCGAGCCGCGCGTCCTCGATACGACGATCCGCACCGTCGGGACGCTCGCCTACGACGAGACGCGCGTCACCCAGGTGCACACCAAGATCGCGGGCTGGGTGGACGAGGTGTGGGTGGACTACGTGGGCAAGACCGTGCGGCGCGGCGAGCCGCTCTTCAGCGTGTACAGCCCGGAGCTGGTGTCCACCCAGAACGAGTACCTCCTCGCCCTGAAGGCCCGCGACCAGCTCGGGAAGAGCCAGATCCCCGCCACCCGGGCTTCGGCCGAGTCGCTGATGTCCGCGGCCCGAGACCGGCTGGAGCTTTGGGACATCCCCGAGCACCAGATCCGCGAGCTGGAGGAAACCGGCCGCGCGCAGAAGACGTTGATGCTGCACGC
>Ga0299913_10002988_pt1 | contig 13616 bp, 8 predicted proteins | sample RVTome_9_FD_201360 | JGI IMG/M metagenome (GOLD analysis project Ga0299913, IMG submission 201360) | Soil microbial communities from uranium-contaminated site in the Upper Colorado River Basin, Wyoming, United States - RVT155D38 (version 2) ... | reverse complement strand
AGACTGGGCGAGGTAGACCGATACCGCCTCACGCAGCGTGCCGTCGAAGTCGGGATCCCCGGTGCCGTTGGCAATCTGGCTCACGAGGATGGTGTTGCGCGCCACGGCGGCGGACGCTCCGCCGGGCCAGACCCGCCGGACGGCGAACACGACGACGGCCGCCAGCAGCACCATCACCGCGCCGGCGGTCAGCCACCTCGCCGCGCGCGCCGCAGGCCAGCGCGCCGGCGGCGGTTCCGCCAGGTCGACCGCGCGCCGCGCCCGGCGCAGGTCGTCCAGGAGCTCGATGCCGCTCTGATACCGCTGCGCCGGATCCTTGGCCAGCGCACGCATGACAATCGGCTCGACCGCGAGTGCCAGGCGGGGATTGAGCCCCTGGGGCCGCGCCGGCGCGCGGCGCGCGATGGCCGACGCCATCTGTCCCGTCGTCGCGCCGTCGAACGGACGTCGGCCGGTCGTCATCTCGTAGAGCAGCGTACCCAGGGCGAAGATGTCCGTGCGGTGATCGACCGGCCCGCCCGCCACCTGCTCCGGTGACAGGTACGGATGGAACATCGCGTCGAGGGCGGCTGTGCTCTCGCTCCATGCCGTGATCTCGGTCGGGCGCGATCCATCGAACGACACGGTCGGGCCGCTGCTCCCTGGGCCGCCGGCCACCGGACCGGCGAGGGCCCCCACGGCGCCGAGCTCCAGGAGCTTTACATGCCCGTCGCTCGTGATGAACACGTTCGACGGCTTCAGGTTGCCATGGATCAGACCTCGCCGGTGCGCGGCGATGACGGCGTCGGTCAGCTGGAGGGCGATGTCGAGCACGCGATCGGGCGGCAGTGGCGCCTCGGCCATCAGCTCGTCGAGCGCGCGCCCCTCGAGCAGCTCGCAGACGAGGAAAGGCTGCCCCTCGTACTCCCCCGAATCGTGCACGGCACAGATGTGCGGATGGGACACGAGCGAGGCGAGCCGCGCCTCCGCGCGGAAGCGCTCGACGGCACCGGGGCGCGCCATCTCCTCGGGGCGCAGGAGCTTGACCGCGACCTCGCGGTCGAGGCGCAGGTCGCGCGCGCGGTAGATCTCGGCGGCCCCGTCGCGGCCGATGGAGTCGATGAGCTCGTAGTGGGAGAGGCGGGCGGAGGTGGCGCGCGTCTCACGCAGAACGTTCTTGCGTGCCACGTGCTCACGTGCCACGTGCTACGTCCCCAGCCGCGCGTGTTCGGCGCGCGCGGCGAGCAGTGGGCCCAGATCCTCGTCGGCGTGGCGCCAGATCGAGAACAGCTCCTCGTATGCCCGGCGGCCTGCGTCGAGGTTGCCGCCCCGGACGTGGGCCCGTGCCAGTCCGAGCTGCGCCAGGGGGATGACGGGCGCCAGCGGGTCCACGCCACGGTGCCGCAGGAGCCGCTCGTACTCGCTGATGGCGGCGTCGAGCTGCCTCGCCGCGAGCAGGGCCTCAGCGCGCATGTAGAGTGGCACGAGCCCGGCGACGGTCCCCGTCTCGGTCCGCGTCGAGGCCTCGAGCGCCCGGAGCGCCTCGGCCGGCCAGCCGTGCGCGAGGGCCAGCGCGGCCTGCGTCGTGGGACGGAGCAGCGTACGGACGAAGGTCGACTCGGGATACCGGCGCTCGGCGCGGGACATGAGCGTCTGTGCCTCCGCGTCGAGCCCCGTCAGGGCGAGCGCGATCCCGGCCCGGAAGCGTGGCACCGCCGCCGGGGCATCCGCGTCCCCTTCGACGCGGGCCAGGACGCGTCGGACCCGTTCGGCTACCTCCGCGGGCTGGCCGTGGATCGACTCGATCCATGCCAGATGTGCGGCATAGCCGGACGCGGTGCCGGCGAGGCCGCGTGCGAGCGCCATGTCGATGGCGCGCCCGTACAGCTCCACCGCATCCCGGAGCCGCCCCTCGTACGCCGCGGTCTGCGCCCGGGCGGAGACGAAGTCGAACTCGCGCGGGCGTCCCTTCGCCCACGCCACGTAGCGTTCGTGCGACCCGTCACCGGCGAGGACCCCCAGCTGATACAGCAGCCGCCGGGTCGGCACCGTCGCGACGCCAAGCGACACGGCGTCTTCCGCGACACGGCGCGCCTCGTCCACCCGCCCCAGCGCACGCAGCGCAAAGGCGAGGTTCGAGAGCGGAAAGCCGTGCCCGGGGTGGCGACGGAGCGCTTCCCGCGCTTCGAGTTCCGCGCGGTCGTAGTGACCGAGCCGGTTGTGGATCAGCGCCAGCGCGTTTGGCGGACGGAAATCCCGTGGGTAGGCGCTCTTCCACACCTCCAGGGTTTCGGCCGCGCGTTCCTGGTTGCCGGTGACGCGGTCGTGGTACTGATAGGTGATAAAGAGCCGCTCGCGCTCGCTCACCCGGTTCAGGACCCCGTAAGCGAGCCGCGCGTACTCCTCGCTGCGCGCCCATTCCCCGAGGCTGCCGTACACGGTCGAGAGCGTCGTGTACGCGGAGGCGAACTGCGGATCGATCTCGAGCGCCTGGTTGAAGAAGGCGACCGACTCGAGCTCGCGCCCCTTCCGCCGCTCCTCGAGGCCGAGGGTGTACGCTTTCAGGGCCGCCAGCGACGGCGTCGTCGCCTGCTCGATCGGCACGTCGAAGGCGCGGATCGACGGCAGCGATTCGCCGAGCGCGGTGCGGATCGAGCTCGAGATCTCGCCGAGCTCGGTGAGCACCTGCTCCTTGCTCGGCGCCTCCGCCTGCGCGCGCGCCAGCAACTCGCCCGTCGCGCAGTCCGTCGCGGTGAGCGTCAGCACGTAGTGGCTGCCGAGCGGTGCGATGGCCCCTTCCAGCATGGCTTTGACGCTGAGCCGCTGGCAGACCTGCCGCGCCACCGCGTGTGTGAGCACGGCGTCGCGAGGCAGCACCATCAGATCCAGCGTTTCGCGGATGCGCTCGTCAGGTACCAGATCCAGGAACGGCGACTGCCCCAGGTGCACCTTCAGCGCTTCGGAGAGCGTCTCGTCGAAGACCGCATCGCCGGTCGTGTTCTCGGATGCCCCGATCAGGATGCTGTCGCGGTCGGTGAGTGCCGGCGATGCGCGCACGAGCCACGCGCGGCCCGCGATCCCCGCAAGGAGCACGACGATGCCGGCAGTCGCCAGCAGCCGCCGCCAGCGCCGCGGCCCGGGCGGCGCGACGCGGCTGTCCGGGTGCGACGCCATGCTCGTCGAGGGCTCGAGGTCCTGCGCCGCGACATGGAGGTCGACGAGCAGCTCGGCCGCCGACTGATAGCGCTCCTTCGGTTCGACCGCCATCAGCTTCTGGATGATCGCGTCCAGGCGCTCGGGGATCCCGGCGTTCACCGTGCGGGGGGCCACGAGAATGCCGTTGACGATCTTCATGACGATGAGCGGGATGTCGCTGCCGCCGAAGGCGCGCCGCCCGGTCGCCATCTCGTAGAGCACCGACCCGAGCGAGAAAAGATCGGTCCGCGCGTCGACTGGCCGACCCTGCGCCTGCTCGGGCGACATGTAGGACGCCGTTCCAACGGTGTTCCCCGTGCGCGTGAGGTCGGGCGAAAGCCCCTCGACGGTCGGCGTCGACGGCGTCGCCGCCATCGTCTGCGCCTCGTCGGCGGCAAGTTTCGCCAGGCCGAAATCGAGCACCTTCAGCCGGTCTCCGTGCGTGACGAAGAGATTTGCCGGCTTGATGTCGCGATGCACGATCCCGCGGCGATGCGCCGCGTCGAGCGCGTCGGCGATCTGCCGCGCGAACTCGATGACCTGCCGGACAGGCAGCGGGCCCGACTCGAGGATCTGGCGCATGGTGCGCCCCTCGAGCCGCTCCATCACGATGAACGGATGGCCGTCGTGCTCGCCGAGCTCGTGGATCGTGCAGATGTGCGGGTGCTGGAGCGAGGACGCGAGCCTCGCTTCGCGCTCGAACCGGGCCAGCCATTCAGCCGACGCGCGCGTGTCCCTGCGCAGCAGCTTGACTGCCACCTCGCGCCCCAGTTGCAGGTCTTCCGCGCGATAGACCTCACCCATCCCGCCTTCGCCGAGGCGATCGAGCAGACGGTAATGTGTGATGACGGTCGGCGTCATGGAGCCAACAGCCTCGTTCGAGCCGAGCCCGGGACCTGAGACGTGAAGTACGTGAAGTGCCTATTCTAACAGGAGATACGAGACGGAAAGGGGAGGAGCCAGGGAATGACGCGACGGGAACGTGTGCCCGTCGCGGGTCCGGGGGACGCGAGTCCCCCGGACCGGGATCGCTACCGCACCTCGACGGGCGTATCCATGCGGATGCGGACGATGGCGCCCGCCGGCAGTTCGACGTCCTTGCCTTCGGTCGCCGCGATGACGCCGCCGCTGCCCACGATGGCCCCGAGCAGCGCGCCGCGGAGTCCGCCCATGATGCCGCCGACGATCGCGCCCACGCCGCCGGCCGTGCCGACGGTGGCCGCCTCGTCACGGATCCCGCCGCTTTCGAAGACCTGGGTCGCCAGCGCCCGCATCGGGTACTCGCGGCCCTTAATGGTGATCTGGTCGAAGGCGAGCGTCAGTCGACCAGTGCGATCGACGCGCCCGGCCGGCTCCACGCTGCTGACGATGCCCCTTACCGTTGAGCCGGCGGGAACCAGCACACGGTCCCCCTGCATCAGGTCGACGGCGGTCGTCGCCTGGAAACGCTGCTCCGTCTGCGCGCTGGCGGAGCTCAGCGGTGCCTGCAGCCGTACGTCGAGTTGCTGCCCGACGGGAATCACACCGGTCCGGTCACCGATGACCTGCTCCGGCCCGGCGGGCTCGACCGTCCCGGTGGTGCCGACCGGCCGTTCCGCGGGGTCACCGGCCAGAGTGGCGCATCCGCTGGCCGCAATAAGCACCACGAGTGCCGCAAACTTCCTCATCCCGTGCATTGAAACCCTCCTGCCCGAACGTCAGAGCAAAGCCCAGGCCGGCGTGAAGCCTCCTCTTCGCGGCACGCTGCCCGCATGACCCCCGCATCGCACGGCCGAGCGGAATCGTCCAGGCGCACGGGCCCGGTAAGCCGGTCAGTTGGCGCCGATCCCATACACGTGCCCCAGTGTGCGGACGATGACCAGCCCGTCGGAGATGGCAGGCGTGCTCATGATCACCTCCTGCATCTCGTTGCGCGCGAGTTCCTGGTACGTGCGCCCGGTGCGCGCGACGATGACATCGCCGTCCTCATTGGCGAAGTAAAGCCTGCCGTCCGCGGCAATGGGCGACGCGGCGAACGAGCCGCCGCCGCCCACGCGGGCGCGATACAGCCGCTCTCCTGTCTTCGCGTCATAGGCGGTGAGAATGCCTTCGTTCCCGCACGTATAGAGGATGCCCTCGTAGTAGATCGGGGTGGGGATATAGGTGCCCGCCGTGTTGCTCCAGGCAACCGCTGCGCTGGAGGTCTGGTCTTTCGGGAGCGAAATGTTGCCGCGGGCCGTCGACCGGACGGCGTAAATCGGCCGCACGGGCGGATACCCGCCCGTGATGAACACGAGGCCCTCGCCGGCCACGGGGGTGGCGACCGTCACCTCCGAATTCGGCCCGAGCTCCCAGAGCAGCGCGCCCGACGCCGGATCGTACGCGCGGACAGTGGTGCCGTTGGTGACGATCTGATCGCGCCCCTCAGCGTGCACGATGGTCGGCGTCCCCCAGGTCGAGATCTCGTCGCGCGCGGTCCGCCACACCTGCTTGCCCGACGTCACGTCATAGGCGGCGATGTAGGAGTCTTTCTGTCGATCGGCCTGCACGATGACCTTGCCGTCGTGGATGATCGGCGAGCTCGAGTGGCCCCACTGGTACGTCGGATCGAAGAACCAGCCGCTGTCCAGCACACCGAGCTCGGCGGTCCAGAGCGGTGCCCCGTCCATGTCCCACGCCGCGAGGAGTCCGATCGAGCCGAAGAGCGCGACCACGCGCGTGCCGTCGGTGACCGGTGTGGAGTTCGCCTGGCTGGCTTTCGTGTGGCGCTTCACCTTCGGCAGGCCCGTGAAGGCCGTCCGCTCCCAGCGGATCGTGCCCGTCGCGTGATCGAGACAATAGATCTTCCACGTGTGCTCCGAGACGTCCTCGACCGGCGCGACGTTGCCGTACAGCCCGGTGCGGAACGTCCGGTCTCCCGCGCTGCTGATGGCGGTCGTGACGAATACGCGGTTGCCCCAGACGATCGGACTGGCGTTCGCGATGCCCGGAATCTCGGTCTTCCAGCGCACCGCTTTCCCGTTGCTCACGTTCCACGTCGTCACGGCCCCCTGGCCGTCGCCGTTGCCGGCGGCATTCGCGCCGCGGAAGGCGGGCCACGGGCGTGCCGGTCCTCGGGGCCGGGGATCGACAGCGCCGCGTTCGACGGGCGTGTCGACCGGCGCGTTCGCCGCCGCGGCGCCCGCCGCCATCCGCTCGAGCGTCTGGCTCTGATCGTTCTGCGTGAGCACGACCCGTTCGATGAGCCCTGCTCGGCCGGCGAATGCCAGCGTCACACCCGGCGCGTCGGCGAGGCGGAACGATGCGGGAGAGGTCGGCACGAGCAGCAGCGCAGACTGTCCGGGTGGCGTCATCGTGAGCTGATCGCCATCGAGTGCGACCGTCAGGACGAGCCCTGTCCCTTCACTGCGATAGCTGCCCACGTAGGCCTGCAGCATGGCACGGTCGACCTTCACGGCCGGCGGCGTCTCCGCTGCGACCCTCGTCGACTTTGCCTCGATCATCGCCACGATCTCCGCGTTGCCGGCACGCTTCGCCGCGGCCAGCGCGCTGGCGACGTTCTCCGGCGCGAGGTCTGCAGAAGCGAGCGACGCCTTCACCAGCGCCGCGTTCCCGTTGCGGACCCCTGCCATCAGGGCCGCGACTGCACCCCTGGAGCCGCGCTCGAGCAGCAACACCGCCACCTCGGTATGGCCGTTCATCACGGCCATGTCCAGCGGACGCATCTTGTAGAAGGTGTCCTGCGCGTTCGGATCCGCGCCGCGTTGCAGGAGCAGGCGGACGATCGGCAGCTGTCCCCTGTCGGCAGCGAAGGTAAGCGCGGTGGCGCCGTAGCGGCTCCGTGCGTTGACGTCCGCTCCCGTGTCGAGCGCGGCCGTGACGCGCGCCTCGTCGCCCGCGCGGGCGGCGTCCCACAGCTCCTCGACGAGGGGTGAAGGCTCGCGCGCGCCGGAGGATTGCACGGGCGCCGCCTGGGCGAGGAGCGCCGACACGAGGATCGGCCAAAGCACCATGAACACTCGACCTCCTGATTTCCTGTCAGCCCCGCCGCCCGAGGATGCGGTCCAGCGAGTCGGACGTCTGGTAGACGAGCGCCTCGGGATAGTGCGCGTAGGGATGGAAGTACTCGAACGTGCAGTAGCCGCGATAGCCGGCGGCGTCGAGCGCCTCCATGACGGCGGGCCAGTTCGTCGTGCCGTCGAGCAGCGGCCGGAAGGACTCGAGCGAATGGTCGGTGCCCTTCTTCGTGAATTCCTTGAAGTGCGTGTTGCCGATACGCGCGCCGAGGATGGGGATCCAGTGCTCCGGGTGCTGGAACAGCATGATGTTGCCCGTATCGAAGTGCACACGCACGTACGGGCTGCCGAAGCTGTCGACGAACGCCACCATCTCCATGGGCGTCATCAGGTAGCCGTTGAAGAAGATGTTCTCGATGTTGAGGTGCACCTTCAGCTTCTCGGCGCCTTTGAGCAGACTGCCGACGGCTTCGCGCGCGCGGCGATCGCAGACGTCGTTGGGCACCGGCTCGTGATCGTCCCGCCACGGGATGTGCACGGCGCCTGGCACCACCAGGAGGTTCTCGGTGCCCAGGTCGTGCGCCGCCCGTGTCATGCGGGCGGCGAGCTCGAGCCCCCGGCTGCGCTTGGCCTCGTCGTGGCTCGTCAGCGGGTATGGCCAGAAGAGAAAGGAGCAGAGGCCGCTGATCCCGATGCCGATCTTGTCGGCGATGCGCCGGATCGCCTGGAATTCCGCGGTGCCGGCCTTCGGCGAGAGGTCCGACTCGAGGTCGTAGTTCAGCTCGATACCGTCGAAGCCGGCATCCCGTGCGAGCTGCAGGCAGCGCTCGAGCGTCATCTGCTGCGGGTACGGAAAAGCCCAGAGGTTGATCGACTTCTTCATGTCGTACCGCCTGGCGGCGCCGCCGGTCGGACCGGCGGGAGGGGGGGCCTGGGCGGCGGCGAATGCGGGGGGCGACAGAAACGCGGCGCCCGCCAGCAGCGTCGATCCGATCGCGGCGCGGCGGGAGATGGGGCCGAACGGGCTGTTGTCCTCTGGCGCGGTCATGGCAGGCTCCTTCCGGTGCGCGCCCGAAGATACTACGCCGTGGCGAGGACGCCCAGCGCGGGGACGCGAGGGGGGCCTGGCGGCCGCGGTCGCGGGGGCCGAGCTCACCTGCGCCAGCTGTGCTCGAGCAGGAGCAGACCGATCGATGCCGCGGCAAGCACGGCCATGACCGGATGAACCTCGCGGCGCCGCCCGGCCACCACGTACAGCAGCACATGCAGGATGAATCCCCACAGGATCCCCTGCGTGATCGAGAAGGTCAGCGGGATGAGCACGATGGTGGCGAAGGCGGGCAGGCCCTCCTCGACGCTCGTGAAGTCCACGCGCACGACCGGCTGGAACATCGCGGCGCCAACGAGGATCAGCACGCCGGCGGTGGCGAACTCCGGTACGCTCGCGGCGAGTGGCGCGACGAACAGGCACGGGAGGAACATGCAGGCCGTCACGACCGCGGTGAGCCCGGTGCGGCCTCCGCTCCGGATGCCGGCGATGCTCTCGATGTAGGCGGTGCCCGACGAGGTGCCCGCCAGGCCCGCACCGAGCGTCGCGAGCGCATCGACGATGAGCCCCTGACGGAGACGGATCGGCTGCCCGTCCCGATCCACCAGCCCCGAGGCCTGCGAGACTCCGATGAACGTCGAGAGGGAGTCGAAGAGGTCCGTGAAGAGGAGCGCCACGATGGCCGGCAGGAGCGCGAGGCTGATCGCGCCCCAGGGATCGAACTGCAGGAACAGGCTGAAATCCGGCGGGCTGAACAGTGCGGCGGGCCTGTCCACCCATCCCATCACCCATGCGGCCGCCGTGGCGGTGAAGATGCCGGCGAGGAACGCGAGCGGGTTGCCGCGCTTCAGCAGCACGGCGGTCACGAGCACGGCGACGACCGTCAGCACGGCCCGATGATCCAGCGGTCCAATCGTCACCATCGTGACCGGATGACTCGTGACGAACCCGGCGTGCTGAAGGCCGATGAACGTCAGGAACAGCCCGATCCCCGCGGCCGCCGCCGCACGAAGCTCCCGCGGAATGGCCCGCGCGATCATCTCCCGCAGCGGCGTCGCCGAGATCACGAGGAAGACCACGCCCGCCCAGAAGACGATGCCGAGCGCGGTCGGCCAGGGGATTCCCTGGCCGAGCACCAGCGTGTACGCGAAGAACGCGTTGAGACCCATGCCGGGGGCGACGGCGAACGGCAGCCTCGCGTAGAGCCCCATCAGGAGCGTCATCACGAAACAGACGACCACGGTCGCCGTGAGGACGCCGGAAAAGGGCATCCCGGTGCCTTCGGTCGCCAGGATCGCCGGGTTCACGACGACGATGTAGGCCATCGTGAAGAAGGTGGTGAGGCCGGCGATCGCCTCGGTCGCCGGCTTCGGGCGGTCGGGCGCGGACGGCTGGGCACTCACGCCGTGAGATTACCTCAGCGTCCGCGCCGGGACGTGGATCAGGGCTTCTCGCCCGGCTTCCTGCCCGCGACGACGGCCGGTTTCGGCGTCCAGAACTCCGAATCCTGCGCGATGAACTCCTTCGACAGCAGGCTCATGCCGAGCTTGAACGAGAAGAGCTTGAGAGCTGATAGCTCACATTCACTCAGACGGATTCGTCGCAAACACCGACAGCTCCGGCGTGAAGCCGCGGTCGTCCATCTCGAGGATCGCCTTGACGATGTGCGCGATGTCGGCGCCGTGCAGCTTGGTGGGGTTCTCGGCGTCCTGGCCGTGGCCGGCCGTGGCGGCGAAGTCCGTCAGCACCTCGCTCGGGTTCACGAGAAAGACGCGGACGTTGTGCGTGCGCAGCTCCGCGCGCCAGCACTCCGTCATGCCGCGCAGCGCGAACTTGCTCGCGTAATAGGCCGTGCCGCCCGCCGCGCCGCGCAGCCCCGCGGTGGACGAGATGTTGATGATGTTGCCGCGGTTGCGCGCCACGAAGTGCCGCGCGGCCTCGCGTCCCATCAGCATCGCGCCGGTGACGTTGGTGGCGAACACGCGCTCGAAGCTGGCGAGATCCATCTCGGTGAGCGGCTTGAAGACGCCGATGCCGGCGTTGTTCACCAGGATGTCGAGGTGTCCGAACGCCGCGAGCACCTCGCGCATGGTGCGCGCCACGTCCTCCTCCTTGCCTACGTCGGCCCGGATGGCCAGCGCGCCGAGCCGGGAGCGCGCCTGCTCGAGCAGCCGCTCGCCGCGGCCCGTGACGGCGACGCGGGCGCCCGCGCCGGTGAGCATCTCGGCAATGGCGTGCCCGATGCCCCGCGTGCCGCCGGTGATGAGGGCGGTGGCGTTCTGGAGAGTCATCGGGAAATCATAATCTGCTGCCGCCATCTGGCCGCTTCCGACGTCCAGCGCTCAGCTGCCACTCGGGTCTCGCGGTCGCGTGATGGAGCCTCTCGAGTGTCCTGACACCCGGACTCGAGGGGGTCGGCTGCTGCACGATGGTCCACGTTGTCGTGGGCCATGGTCTCGAGCGGTGTGACGTGCCGCGCGCGCCGCGCTCGCGCGAGGGGGACACGGCAGTGTGGGCCGGACGCTGGCAGCCGGGAGTTGGATGCGGGCACCGTGGAGCTGTTGTGCGATGATTAGAGAGCCTGCCTGCCCCACGACGGCGGACGTGATGCCTGCCGCTGGATGACCCATGCACATGACTCGTACCGCCGTCTTCGTGATTGCTGCCGTGCTGATTGTGCTGCGTCCGGCGCCGCTCCCCGCGGCCCGCCAGGAGCAGCAGCCGCCCGGCTTCCGGACCGGCGCCAACACGGTTGCCGTGTACGCCACCGTCAGCGACCGTGACGGACGTCTCGTGCCGGATCTCGTGCGCGAGGACTTCCAGGTGCGCGACAACGGCAAGCCGCAGCCGCTGACGCTCTTCTCGAACGACATGCAGCCGATCACCGTCGTGATGATGCTCGACCGCAGCGGGAGCATGCGGTCCAACTTCCGCCTGATCGAGGCGGCGGGGGAGGCGTTCGTCCGGCGTTTGGGTGCCGGCGACAAGGCGCGCATCGGGAGCTTCGCGGCAACGATCCAGATCCATCCGGAGGACTTCACGTCGGATCGCGAGGCGCTCGTCCGCATCCTCCGCGCCGAGCTCCAGCACGAGGGGCCGACGCCGTTATGGAATGCCGTGGACGAGGCGATCACGAGCCTCCTTCCCCAGGAAGGGCGTCGCGTCGTCCTGGCGTTCACCGACGGACAAGACAACCCGATGAACCTGAGGCTGAACAACCGCAGCGTGATGGACGTGATGCGGCGGGCCCAGGAGGAAGACGTGATGGTGTACGCCATCGGCCTCGAGTCCATGACGCCGTCGGGCGGCGGGCGGCAGTCGCCATTCGGCGGCGGCGGATTCGGCGGCGGGATGATCCAGCGCCCAGACCCAGGGCTCGCGGTGATCGCCGCGGAGACCGGCGGCGGCTATTTCGAGCTGACGCGTGCCGAGGACCTCGCGTCCACGTTCGCGCGTGTCGCCGACGAGCTGCACCGCCAGTACGCCCTCGGCTTCGACCCCCCCAAGCTGGATGGCAAGATGCACAAGCTGGAGGTGCGGATCAACAAGCCGGGCATGAAGGCGCGGGCGAGAAAGAACTATCTCGCTGCGAGGGAGTAGGTCTCGAGCTGTCAGCCATCAGCTTCAGGTGTGAGAGACGGCGCGCAGTGCCGACAGCTGACAGCTGACCGCTTTTCTCTCACCAGATCCGCACCCGCTCGTCCGGCTTCACGAACAGCGCGTCGCTTGGCTGCACTTTGAACGCCTCGTACCACGCGTCCACGTTCCTGAGCGGCGCGAAGGCGCGGATCTGGCCCGGCGAGTGGGGGCCGTTGATGAGCTGCTGGCGCAGCGCTTCGTCGCGCCACACGATCCGCCACACCTGCGCCCACGCCATGAACAGACGCTGCTCGCCCGTGAAGCCGTCGATCACAGGAGGCGGCGTCCCCTTCAGGAGCTCTCGGTAGGCCTCCAGCCCCAGGAGCACGCCGCCGAGGTCGGCGATGTTCTCGCCCATGGACACCCGGCCGTTGATCCGCATCCCCGGCAGCGACGGGAACTCGTATGACTCGTACTGCGCGCCGAGCCTTGCCGCCTGTGCCTCGAACTTCGCCGCGTCGTCGGCGGTCCACCAGTCGCGCAGCAGCCCCTTGCCGTCGGACTTACGGCCCTGATCGTCGAACCCGTGCGTGACCTCGTGACCGATGACGGCGCCGATGGCGCCGTAGTTGACCGCCGGGTCCGCTTTCGGATCGAAGAACGGCGGCTGGAGAATGGCGGCAGGAAAAACGATCTCGTTCTTGACAGGGGAGTAGTACGCGTTGACGGTCTGCGGCGTCATGCTCCACTCGGCCTTGTCGACCGGCCGCGCGATGCGGTTCCGGCGGAAATCCCACTCGAAGCGCATGGCGCGCTCGGCATTGCCGAAGAGATCGCCGTTTCTGATCTCCAGCGCCGAGTAGTCGCGCCAGCTGTCCGGATAGCCGATCTTCAAACCGAAGTTCTCGAGCTTGGCGAGCGCTTCCTGCTTCGTGTCGGGCCCCATCCACTGCAGCCCCTGAATCCGCGTGCGCATGGCCGCGCGGATGTTGGTGACCATCTCGTCCATGATGGCCTTGGATTCCGGCGGATAGTAGAGCGTCACGTAGTCGCGCCCGATGGCCTCGCCCATCGAGTTCTCGACGAAGGCGACGCCGCGCTTCCACCGCTCGCGCTGCTCCGGCTGCCCCTGCAGGAACCGCGAGCGGAAGTCGAACTGTGCCTCGACGAACCGCTTCGACAGCAGCGGCGCTGCGGCGTCGGCGGTGTGGAACGCCTGCCAGGCCTTGAGCGTGTTCAGCTCGGCCTGCTCGAAGATCGTGGCCAGTGTCGGGAACGCCGTGATCTGCGAAACGATGGCGCGCTCGGCCCTGGCGACGCCGGCGCCCTCGAAGAAGACCGCCCAGGGGAACCCCGGCGCATCCCGCTGGAGATCGGCGGGGGTGACGAGATTGTAGGTCTTGTCCCGGTCGCGGCTCTCGGCGCGCGTCCAGTGCGCGTCCGCGATCGATGTTTCCAGGGCCACGACATCCGCTGCCGCGCGCCGGGCGTCGGCCCACTCGATCATCCCGAGCAGCTGCGCCACGTACTGCCCGTACCGCTCCTTCTGCGTGGCGAACCTCGCGTCCAGATACAGCTCGCGATCCGAGAGACCCAGACCCGACTGTGCGAGGTGCAGCGCGTAGAAGTCGGGGTTCTTGCGGTCGTCCGACACCCCGGCGCCGAAGAAGCTGCGGCCGAACCCGCCGAGCGCCGCACCCATGCGCCGCGCCATCTCCTCCTTCGTGGCGATCCGGCTGATGGCCTCAATGGAGGGCTGGAGCGGCCTCACGTCCAGCGACTCGACTGCCGCGTCGTCCATGAACCCACGGTAGAGCGCT
>Ga0299913_10002987_pt1 | contig 13618 bp, 11 predicted proteins | sample RVTome_9_FD_201360 | JGI IMG/M metagenome (GOLD analysis project Ga0299913, IMG submission 201360) | Soil microbial communities from uranium-contaminated site in the Upper Colorado River Basin, Wyoming, United States - RVT155D38 (version 2) ... | reverse complement strand
CGTGGTCGAGCAGACCTCCTAGTGTCCCGTCAGGCTGGAGCGCCCGCTATTTGTTGATGGCGGTGCAGTAGCCGGCGAGGCGGTCCAGGATCTGTTCGGCGGTCTTGTGCCAGATGAAGGGCTTCGGGTTCTCGTTCCAGGTCTCGACCCAGGCGGTGATGTCGGCGGCCAGGGCCTTGACGCTGCGGTGGGCGGAGCGTTGGAGCTTCTTGGTGGTCAGCGCCGAGAACCAGCGTTCGACCAGGTTCATCCAGGACCCGTAGGTCGGGGTGAAGTGGAAGTGGAACCGCCGGTGGCGCAGCAGCCAGGCGTGCACCGCGGGGGTCTTGTGGGTGGACAGGTTGTCGAGGATCACGTGCACGTCGAGCTCGGCGGGGACCTCGCGGTTGACCTTGTTCAAGAACGCGATGAAGTCCTTGGCGGTGTGGGAGGTGCGCAGGTCGGTGATCACCTTGCCGGTGGCTACCTCCAGGGCGGCGAACAGGTCCAGGGTGCCGTTGCGCTGATAGTCGTGGGTCGCCTTGGCCGGCGTGGTGGGCAGCATCGGCAGGGTCGGCGCGGACCGGTTGAGCGCCTGGATCTGCGGCTTCTCATCGATCGCGAACACCGCCGCGGCCACCGGCGGGGACAGGTACAGGCCGACCAGGTCGCGGATCTTCTCGATCAGGTCCGGGTCCGGGGAGACCTTGAACTCGTCTTGGCGCCAGGGCTTGAGCCCGAAGGCCCGCCAGATCTCGCTGACCGTCTGCCGGCTGATCCCGTGCCGCTCGGCCAGCGCCCTCGTCGACCAGTGGGTGGCGTCCTTCGGCGTCGACTCGAGGGTCTCCACCACGATCGCCTCGACCACCTCATCGCCGATCTTGCGAGCCGCTCCGGGTCGGGGCGCATCACCGAGTCCCTCGAGGCGGTCCTCGGCGAACCGGTGCCGCCACTTCGAGACCGTCACCTTGTTGATCCCAAGTTGGCCGGCGACCTCGACGTTGCTGTGGCCCTCCGCGCACGCCAGCACGATCCGACACCGCAACGCCAGCGCCTGGGAGGAGGAGTGCCGGCGCGCCCAGCGCTGCAGGGTTTCGCGCTCCTCGGCGGTCAGTTCGATCTGGACGGTCGGACGACCCGGACCTGGCATCAGCGGCTCCATTCCGTAGAGGGCATCTGCCTCTCCAGAACCGCTCAAAGCCTACGAAATTCCCGATCCACGAAAATATTCAACGGAACCGCCTGACAGGACACTAGGTCGCATTTCGGGATAGTCCGCCGCGCTCGGCACCCCATTTCGCGCGGTTTGGGGTGCCCTACGCGGCGGACTATCCCTCCATGGGGGATCTCGGGCGTCGGTACGGCGTGGCAACCTGCCGCCATGGCAACCTTCACGCGTTCCGACGACCTGCAGGGAGCGGAGTTCGTCGACGCCAACTTGAGTGGCGCCCGGTTCGTCGAGGCCGACCTGTCCGGCGTGGTGATGCGCGGGGTCGAGGTGGCGCGGATGGACATCGACGCCCCGTGGCTCCCTGAGGGCGAGTTCCTGCGGGTCAACGGCGTCGATGTGACCCCGTTCGTCGAGGCCGAGCTCAACCGCCGCTTCCCCGGCCGTGCGGAGCGGCGCGCCGAGAATCCGGAGGGCCTGCGCGCCGCCTGGGCCACTCTCGAAAGCACCTGGGCGGCCACACTCGGGCGCGTCGAAGCGCTGCCGGCCGGCACGGCCGACGTCTCGGTAGGCGGGGAGTGGTCGTTCGCGCAGACGCTGCGGCACCTGGTCATGGCCACCGACCTGTGGCTGCGCAAGGCGATCCTGGAGGTCGAGCAGCCCTTCCATCCCGTCGGTCAGATCGGCACCTTCGCCGAGGACGAGGGTTTCGACATGTCCGTCCTCACGACGACCACGCCGTCGTACGCCGAAGTGCTCGAGGCCCGGGCCGGCCGCGTCGCCATGGTCCGCGACTTCCTCGCCGCCGTCACTTCAGACGAGCTGGCGGTGACCCGCAAGAACCCGTGGGCGCCTGACCGCCCGGAGACCACCCGCTCCTGCCTGCACGTGATCCTCGGGGAGGAGTGGGAGCACCACCGCTTCGCCCTCCGCGATCTCGATGCGATCGAGGCGAACGCCGGCTAACCAGGTTTCAGCGCCTCGAGCATGTGGTCGAGCGTCTCGACGTCGCGGCCAGGCGGGAGGACCAGCGTGGGCATCTGGGCGCCGGCGGCGTACCAACTGTCCAAGGTCGCTCTGGCGCGGTCGGGCTCGCCCCACACAGTGAGCTCGTCGAGCAAGGCTCTCGCCGGAGCGGGTACGTCGAAGGTTCGCGGCGTCGGGTTTGCCGCCAGCACCTCGTCTACCGCGGCGCCAAAGCCGAGACGGTGCAGCGTCTCCCGGTACAGCGGCCCCATGCTGACGAGGTAGAACACCACCCACCACGACGCGATCTCCAGAGACTCGGCGGGACTCGCAGCCACGGCGGTCGGCAGGCTGGGGCAGATGAGTGGCCGCGCCCGATCGGCTCGTCGGGCGCCCTCGTCGAGCACACCGATGCCGTCTGCGAGCCCCGTGACCGGGAGCAGGAAGGGGATCCAACCGTCGGCGAGCTCACCGCACACGCGGGTGGACTTCGGGCCGAGCGCCGCGAGATAGATCGGGATGTCCGACGATGAGCGCACCGCGAGCGCGAGCGGTCGGGTTCCCCGCGTTCGAGAGGTTGGATGCGTTCGCCGTTCAGCAGGCGTCGGACCTGGCGCACGGTCGCCTCGAGCGTTGCCACCGGCTCCGTGAAGGGCACGTCGTGGAAGCCTTCCGCCAGCGGCGGGCTTCCGGAGCCCAGCCCCAGGAAGAACCGCCCCCCGGACAGCTCCGCCAGACTGGTGGCGAGCATCGCGATGGTGGCGGGCGACCGACCCCAGACGTTGAGCACGCCGGTGCCGATCCGGATGCGGTCGGTCTGACCGGCTATCTCGGCGAGTAGGACACTCGCGTCGTGGCCCCAGCCCTCCGCGAGTGCGAAGCCGTCATAGCCCAGCTCCTCGGCCCTGCGCGCGACGTGCAGTACCACCTCGCGTCGCGTCTCCAGCGGTGTCACCCCTACGGCGAGCAGGCGTTTCGCGACCATGGCTGAACTCTCCGCCAGTCGGTGGGCGACGCACAACCTCGCATCAGTCCGCGAGTGCGGCCTGGACCTGGTCGTACGTCGCGCGATCGAACGCCACCATCCGGGCCTCGGTGACCTCGGTGTCGGCGCCGCGGAGAGTCTCGACAGCGGCGGCGATGGCGTCGTCCTTGGGCCAGCCGTAGATGCCGGCGCTGACCAGCGGGAAGGCCATCGTGCGGGCGCCGAGCTCGTCGGCGATCTCGAGCGCGCGGGAGTAGCACGAGGTGAGCAGGCCGCGATCGGTCTGGCCGGCGTTGAAGTTGGGGCCGACCACGTGGATCACCCACCGTGCGGGCATCTCCCCCGCCGTCGTCCACCCCGCGTCACCGGTGGCCAGCCCGTCGGGGAACCGGCGCTTGCAGTCCTCGAGCACCGCCGGACCGCCCGCGCGGTGGATCGCGCCGTCCACCCCGCCGCCGCCGCGCATCCGGCTGTTCGCCGCGTTGACGACCGCGTCGACGCGCTGCTCGGTGATGTCGCCCTGGACGACGGTGAACTCCATCAGCCCTCAGTCTCCCGGATCAACCGTAGCGTCGCCCGCTCCAGCGCGGCCTGCCGCTGGTCGGGGTCGTCGTACCTGCGCCAGGTGGCCGCCTTGATCGTCCTCCCCTGCTCGTAGGCCTCGACCACCCGAGGGTCGACGTACGACGACCGGGCCAGGGCCGGGCTGTTGCCGAGGAACTCCCCGACCTCCCTCATCGCGCCGGCGACCGCACGCTTGCGGGACGCCTTGGTGTCGCCGGGCTCATCGGTCTCGGCGAGGGCCGCGGCGGCGAGCACGGTGGCGTGCCAGGTGCGGAAGTCCTTAGCGGTCGCCTCGAGGCCGGTGACCTCGCGCACGTAGTCGTTGACGATGTCGGGCACCACCGACCGCCAGCCGCGCCCGTTCTTGTAGGCCAGCAGGCTCGGGTCGTCCCGGCTGCGCCGACGCCGCATCACCTCGATCGCCTCGATCACGCCGGGGTCATCGATCTCGACTCGGTGGTCGACGCCGGACTTTCCGGTGAACGCGAACACCAGCCGGCCCCGCTGCCTGCGGACGTGCCGGCGCTCCAGGGTGGTCAGCCCGAAGCTGCCGTGCTCGTCGGCGTACACGTCATTGCCGATCCGGAAGTACCCCAGGTCGAGCAGTCGTACGGCGGCCGCGCAGGCGCGGTCCTGCGACATCCCCGCACAGCCGAGGTCGTCGAGCACCTGCTCACGAGCCCGCTTCAGCGCCTTCGCGAACACCAGCACCCGGTCGAACTTCTGGGCGTCCCGGCGGGTCCGCCAGTCCGGGTGGTAGAGGTACTGCCGACGGCCCGCGTCGTCGGTACCGACCGCCTGCAGGTGGCCGTTCTCGTACGGCGTGATCCAGACGTCCTCCCATGCAGGCGGGATCACCAGGTCCCTGCACCGCTGGGCGTCCTCGGCGGACAGCCGCTCGCCGCGTTCGTCGAGGTAGACGAAGCCGGCGCCGGCCCGGCGGCGGGTCCAGCCGGGCTGGTCCGGGCTGGTCTTGCGCAGGCGCGGCACGGTGGGATCCTCTCAGCGTGGTCGGAGCGCGCGCAGAAGTACCACGATCATGGCGGCGCCAAACCCGCCTCCGACGAGCCACGGCCAGACCGGTCGGTCGGGATCGGGCTCCGGGGCGGGCCCGCCGCCCGGCGCGGCCGCATCGGGCTCGGCCGACGGGTCGGGTTCGGGTGGTGCGAGCGCACGCGCAATCCGGCTCGGCAGGTCGAGCCGCAGCACCGGCGCCCGCTGGCCCTCCGAGCTGAGGTAGACCGTGCCCCGCTCGTCGACCGCGATCCCCTCACCCTGCTGCTGGTCCGGCAGGGTGACATCGCCGACGGACTCGAGTCCGGGATAGGTGTAGAAGACCGCGCGCGAGTAGCTGCGCAGCACGAGGTGCCGCCCGTCGGGGAGGAACGCGCCGTCGGTGACCAGGCCGAGCACGTCGGCGACCGGTTCGAGCCGGTTGGGCGACGAGGCCGAGAGCCGTTCCGGGGCGGCGTACAGCACCCCCGACATCAGGCCCTTCGAAGCGACGAGCACCCGCCCGCTCCGCGGGTGCACGAGCAGCGCCTCGGCGTCGCGGGCGCCGCCCGGGTAAGTGATCTCGTACGTCGTGGGCGTGACCGTGCGCGCTCCCCGCCCGACCGGCACCCGCAGCAGCCGCACCGACTCCCGCCCGGCGAGGTTGTCACCGATGTCGCCGACCAGCACCTCGTCGTCGTACGGCGCGAGGGCCTCGATGTCCTCGGCGTCCTCGGCCCAGGTCGTGGTGCCGACCGTCCGGCAGGTCGCCGCGTCGAGCACGAAGACGCGGCCGGAGTCACCCGAGTCGTTGACCGTGGCGAACAGGCCGTCGCGGGCCACCAGGCCGCTGGACTCGACGATCTGCGGGTCCTGGAACCGGCACACCTCCTCGGCCCCGCGCGGGTCGGCGTCGGCGACCGAGAACCCGATCGCGAACGGGACGACGATCGCGCAGACCAGGCCGCGCTCCACCCAGTTCATGTCGGTGTCGTCATGTGTCGAGGAGGGTGGCCAGCCGCGGCTGGATGCCCCAGGTGGCGACCAGGTCGTCATACTCCTTGCGGACGCCGCCGCCCGTGACCGGGCGACCGGTGCGGACCGCCCGGAGCAGGGTGTTGCGCGGGGTGTGCTTGCTCTCCACGAACTGCATGACGTCGACGCGGTACCCCTCCAGCCGCATCAGCGACGCCCGCAGCGCGTCGGTGAGCGTGTCGGCGAACCGCTCGCGGAGGATGCCGTGCCGGGTCAGCATGGCGTACGGCGCCGGGGTCGGCGTCCGCCGGAGCTGGGCGGCCACGTCGTGGTGGCAGCAGGGCGCAGCCAGCACCAGGGAGGCGCCCCAGCCGACCGCCCGGGCCAGTGCCTCGTCGGTGGCGGTGTCGCAGGCGTGCAGCGCCAGCACCACCTCGGGATCGACGTCGAGCGCCGCCTGGGAGATGGTGCCGACCACGAACTCCGCGTCCAGGCCCAGCTCGGCGGCCACCGCGCTGCTGTGCTCGCGCGACTGCTCCTTGACGTCGACGCCGGTGAGCCGGACCGGCAGGCCCCGGGACTCCAGGAACCGCTGGGCGGTCAGGGTCAGGTAGGCGTTGCCGCAGCCGAGGTCCACGATCCGCAGCGGCTCGTCGGTGGTCGGGCGGCGCAGGTGGCCCTTGCCGATCGCGTCACTCACCGAGACGTCGAGGATCCGGAGGAACTCCTCGACCTGGCGGAGCTTCGCCTGCCGGCTCGGCTTGATCCGGCCCTCGGCGTCGGCGAGCCCGAGCGCGCGGTAGACCGGGTCGTCCTCAGGGAGGAGCCGCTCCTTGTCGCGGTCGTGGTCACGGTCGACCTCGACCTCCTCGCCCCGGTCGCTGGTGTGCACGACCGCCTCGAGCTTCTTGGTGACCCGGAGCTGGTGGGTCTGGGTGGTGGTCTCGACGTGCCAGTTGCCGAACGGCTCGTCGAGCAGGTCGTCCACCGCGTCCCGCGCCGCATCGGCCGGGTGGTTGGCGGTGTGCGCCTGGGTGTCGTCGTACGTCGTGATCTGCAGCTGCCGGCCGGCCTTCAGGTCGACGTACCGCAGCTCGGCGCGGCGCCACTTCGGATGCTGCCCCTTCTGCCGGCCGGAGGCGACCGCCCTGACCAGGACGTCGGGGTCGAGCAGGTAGGAGCGCATCCGGGCGAGGGCACGCAGCAGGGGTTCGTTCATATCGGGGTCCCCGCGGCGTTGTTCGACGGAGGAGCGAAGCGGGGGAGGCGAAGAACGTCGTGGGGTGTTTTCACTTCCACACCGCCGCGACGACGACGATCACCAGCAGGGCCACCAGCGCCACCGGGATCACGAGTCGGCGGTGGCGCGGGTTCACGGGTCGAGTCTAGAAGCGAGCAGCTCGGCCAGATGCATCGCCGGCACCCCCGCCAGGTCGGCCAGCTGCAGCCGGCACGACATCCCGTCGGCGAGCACCACCGCGTCCGCCGCGGCCCGCACGGCCGGCAGCAGGTGGGTCTCGGCGACCGCCACCGACGTCTCGTAGTGGCCGCGCTCCATCCCGAAGTTGCCGGCCAGGCCGCAGCAGCCCGCGACCCTGGTGACCCGAGCCCCCGCCCCGGTCAGCAGCCGCTCGTCGGCGTCGAAGCCCAGGATCGAGGCATGGTGGCAGTGCGGCTGGACCACCACCTCGGTGCCGGTCAGGTCCGGCGGCGTCCAGTCCAGTCGCTCGAGCAGCTCGGCGAGCGTGAGCACGCCGCCGGCCACCTCCGCGGCCCGGGGATCGTCGGTCAGCTCCACGGCGTCCGAGCGGAGCGCGGCCAGGCAGGACGGCTCCAGCCCCAGCACCGGAGTCCCGTCCGCGACGTACGGCGCCAGGGTGGCGACCGTGCGGGCGACGATCCGGCGCGCGGCATCGAGCTGCCCGGTGCTCACCCAGGTCAGCCCGCAGCACGCGGCCTCGTCGATCACCCGGGCGGTCAGTCCCGCCGCCTCGAGCAGGCGGATCGCCGCGTGCGCGGTGTGCGGCGCGAAGTGGTCGGTGAACGAATCCGCCCAGATCCACACGTCCGGCGCCGCTTCCGCCGCGCTGGCGCGCACCTCTCGCCGCAGCGTGCGCGGCGCGATCTCCGGGAGCGCCCGGCGCTGGTCGATGCCGGCGGTGGCCCGGGCCAGCCGGGCGACCGGCCCCAGGCGCAGCATCCGGTTCAGCGCGGGGGCCACCGGGGCGGCCAGCCGCACCCATCGGGGCAGCCTGCCCAGGGTGTAGTGGCTGCGCGGGCGTCGGCGGCCCGCGTAGGTCTGGTGCAGCGCCTCCGCCTTGTAGGCCGCCATGTCGACGCCCGTGGGGCAGTCGCTGGCGCAGCCCTTGCACGACAGGCACAGGTCCAGCGCCTCGTGGACCGCGGGGTCGGCAAATCCGGCCACGAGGCTGCCGTCGAGCGCCTCCTGGAGCACCCGGGCCCGGCCGCGGGTGGAGTCCTTCTCCTCCCGGGTCGCGAGGTAGGACGGGCACATCACCCCGTTCGTCGCCCCGCTGATGACCGGGGCCACGCACCGGCCGACGCCGGTGCAGCGGTGGACCGCGGCGCCCAGGGAGCCGCCGTCGTGGGTGAGCCGCAGCGCGTTGTCCACGGAGGCGACCCGGCGCGCGGGTCGGAGGTCGGAGTCGAGCGGCGCCGGGTCGGTGAGCACGCCGGGGTTGAGCAGTCCGGATGGGTCGCACGCCGCCTTCACCGCTCCGAACAGGGCGATCGACTGCTCGTCGTACATCAGCGGCAGCAGCTCCGAGCGGGCCCGCCCGTCGCCGTGCTCGCCGGAGAGCGACCCGCCGTAGTCGGCCAGCCGGCGCGCGCTCGCGGTGAGGAAGTCGCGGAACCGCCGGCCCCCGTCGCCGAAGTCGAAGTCGATCCGCGCATGCACGCACCCGTCGCCGAAGTGCCCGTAGGGCACCGCGGAGAGCCCGTGGCCGGCCAGCAAGACGTCGAAGTCGCGCAGCCACGCTCCCAGCTGCTCGGGAGGCACCGCCGCGTCCTCCCACCCGGAGTAGGCGGGGCTGCCCAGGCTGCGGGCGGCCAGTCCCGCGCCGTCCTCCCGGATCCTCCACAGCGCCGCCGCCTCGCCCGCGCCGGTCACCCTGCGGGACCCCAGCGCATCCGACGCCAGCACCCGCGCGACGAGGGGCTCGGCCTCCGGCCCGGCGACCTCCACGAAGAGCCAGCCCGAACCGCGCGGCAGCTCCGGTACGCCGCCAGCACGGGCGCGCACCAGGTCGACGATCCGGGAGTCGAGGCCTTCGCATGCCACCAGTCGAGCACCGGCCGCCGACAGTGCGCCCAGCTCCAGCAGACCCGGCACCGCGTCTGCCGCCTCGGCCATCGACGCGAACCCCAGCACCACAAGATGACGCGGCTCGTCCGCCACCAGCGCGACCGTCGCCTCGCGCACTAGCGCCAGGGTGCCCTCCGAGCCGACCAGGAACCGGTCCAGACTGCGCCTCTCGGGCAGCAGGTGCTCCAGCGCGTAGCCGCTGACCTGCCGGGAAAACCGGCCGAAGTGGGTGCGCACCTGCCCGAGGTGCTCATCGATCAGCGCCGGGAGCCGCTCGGGAGCGGTCGCCTCTGGGAACAGCGCGTCCAGCGCCACCACGTTGTCGGCGGTGCGACCGTAGCCGAGGGCCCGCGAGCCGCACGCGTTGTTGCCGACCATCCCGCCGATCGTGCAGCGGGTGTGCGTGGACGGGTCGGGTCCGAACCGCAGCCCGTGCGCGGCGACGGCTGCCTGCAGCGACGCGTGTACGACGCCCGGCTCGACGACCGCCGTCCGGGCCTCCGGGTCGACCGCGACGATCCGGTTCAGGTGCCGCACGGTGTCGACCACGATGCCGGGCCCGACGGCGTTGCCCGCGATCGACGTGCCCGCCCCGCGCATCGTCACCGACGTCTCGAACTCACGCGCCACGTCCAGGATCGCGTCCAGCTCGTCGCGGTGCCGCGGCCGCACGACGACCCGGGGCACGACCCGGTAGAGCGAGGCGTCGGAGGAGTACAACGCGCGGGCCAGCGTCGAGTCGTCGACATCGGTGACACCGCGCCGCTGCAGCTCGGCGACGAGCGAGTTGATCACCAGTTCTCCATGGACCGGCGGATGATCCCGGCCAGGTCCTCGTCGGTGACCGGCTTCGGCGCGGTGGCCAGCAGCCGCTGCTGCTGCAGCGCGCCGGCGACCAGGTCGTCGACGTCGGCCTCGCCGTACCCGACCTGGGCCAGCCCCCCGGGCAGTCCCACGTCACGCATCAGCGCGGCGAGCACTCCGGGCAGCACGTCGGGACCGGCACCTGCGTCCGGATCAAGCAGGGCCGCGGCCCGCAGGTGCCGCTCCGGCGCGGCGTCGAACGTGAACCGGAACGCCTCGGGTGCGGTCAGCGACACCGCCATCCCGTGCGGGACGATCGGCTCGTCGGGCGGGTAGCCCTCGGGGCGGAACTCCCGTACCCGGCCGGCGATCGGGTAGGCGTTGGCGTGCGGGATGTGCACCCCGGCGTTGCCGAAGCCCAGCCCGGCGAACGTCGCCGCAAGCGCCATCTGCTCGCGCGCCAGCGCGTCACTGCCGTCGCGTACGGCGGCCCGGAAGGCCCCGGCCAGCAGGGCCAGCGCCCGCTCGGACCACATGTCGGCGATCGGGTTGGCCCCGCAGTAGGGCACCCGCTGCTCGGGCCGCTTCGCGTCGAAGTCCGCGAACCAGCGAGCCGTGTAGCTCTCCAGCGCGTGGCACAGGATGTCCATCCCGGCGGCGGCGGTGACCATCGCGGGCTGCGTCATGGTGAGGGTGGGGTCGACGACGGCGAGCCGCGGCCGCAGCGCGGGATGGCTGATCCCGGTCTTCACCTTGAGCGACAGCACGTCCAGCACACAGATCGTGGTGCTCTCGCTGCCGGTGCCGGTGGTCGTCGGGATCGCGACCAGCGGCAGCAGTGCGTGAGCCGGCGGTTGCGCCCTGCCGACCGGGGCGTTGATGTAGTCCATCAGCTCGCCGGGGTTGGTGACCAGGAGGTTGACCGCCTTGGCGGTGTCGATGGAGGACCCGCCACCCACCGCCACGATCGCGTCGAACGGCCCGGCGTCCCGGCCGAACTCGACGGCCCGGCCCAGCGACTCGTCGGTCGGCTCCACCCTCGCCTCGGCGTACGTCGTCACCTCGAGGCCGCGGGCGGTGATCCCCTCCGCGATCCGCGCCGGATGCCCGGTTGCCGCGACCCCCGGGTCGGTGACCAACAGCACCCGCCGGGCGCCGAATGCCGCCAGGTCGTGACCCACCTCGGCCGACGCTCCGGCGCCGAACTTCAGCGCCGGCGCCGCGTAGGTGAAGACCGTCTCGTTCATGCTCGCGACCTCACCGCGAGAGACGCCCGCACGATCTCGTAGACGGGCGTCGCGCCGGACTCCACGTCGGCCCGCGGGACCCAGGCGGCCTCGTCGGTGGTGCCCTCGACCTCCACGACCCGCGGCTCCGCGTCCGGCGGCACGGTCGCGTCGTACACGATCCCGACCGAGTGCAGCTCCTCGTCGCGGCCCGACGGGGCGGTGCCGCGCAGGCTGGTGTTGTCGACCGTCAATATCGCGCCGACGGTGGCCTCCAGACCGGTCTCCTCGGCCACCTCGCGCACCACGGCGTCCCTGGGGGCCTCGCCGTGCTCTATGCCGCCGCCGGGGAGGTTCCACAGGCCGGGGTGCGGGCCGCGCGGCGAGTTCCGGGTGAGCAGCACGGAGTCGTGCCGCACGACCAGTGCGTATGCCGCCACCCGCTGCAACCGGTGCGGCCGGTAACCCGCCAGTGCCTCCTTGACCAGCGCCACCGTCGGCACGCTGCCGTCGAGCACCCCGGCCACCGGCTGCCACGCCGCCTCCACCGTGGAGCCGTCCACCTCGAGCACCCGCGGCGCCGGCGCCTCCGGCGGGACCCAGCCCTCGTAGACGATCCGCAGCGAGTGGGCATCGACCCGGCGGCCCTTGCGCCAGGTGTCGGGCAGATGCAGCGAGAACGTGCGCGCCGTCTCCCCGATCCGCAGGGGCAGCCCCGTCTCCTCGTGCACCTCACGCACCACCGCGTCCCGCGGGTCCTCACCGTGGTCGAGGCCGCCCCCGGGCAGCGTCCAGAGCCCCTCGCGGCTGATGTGCGGTGCCAGCCGGCTCAGCAGGATCCGCCCGTCCCGGACGATCACGGCGTACGCCGCCACCCGCTGCACTCGCTGTCCCACGACGACCCAACCTACAGATCGGGTCCCCAGGTGGGCGGGACCGCTGAGCGGGGCATCCGGTCGATCGCGAACGACTCGCCGCGCGAGACGGCGTGCCCGCCCAGGTGCGCGGGGTGCCACGGCGCGTACTCCCCGGGCCGCGGCCGGTGCTCGAGCAGGGCCTGCAGCTCCTCGAGCCCCCGCCAGAGCCGATGCCCGAGCTCGCGGACCGTCTCCGTGAGGTCGGCATCCGCAGGCACCGTCATCGGCTCGCGGAAACGGACGTCGACGAGCGTCCCGCGCCGCAGCTCCGGCCGCGGGAAAGGCGCATCCAGGGCACGGCGCTGCGGCCACAGGCGCTGACTGCCCCAGACGCTGACCGGCACCAGTGGCGCCCCGACCTCGCGGGCCAGCGCCACCGCGCCCGGCATCAGTGCCCGCACGGTGTACGCCGCGGAGATCCCGCCCTCGGGGAAGACGCAGACGGCCTCTCCCTCCCGAAGCAGCCGCCGGGCCCGGAGGTAGGCACCCGCCGGGGCCCGCCGATCCACGGGGACGTGCCGCATCCCCTCCATCGCCCGTCGCGCCGGCGAGTCCCAGATATCGTGCCGGCACATGAACCGCACCCGGGCGGGAGTGTCGAGCAGCGCGTGGCCGATGAACACGAAGTCCGGGAAGGACACGTGGTTGGCGGCCAGCACCACCGGCCCCTCGGTCGGCACCCGCTCCTGGCCCTCGGCCCGGACCGTGACGTCCAGGCCGCGGAGCACCGCCCTGCCGACGGCGATGGTGGCGACGTACCAGCCCTCGCGCACGTCTTCGCTACGCGAACGGCGGCCGGTGGTCCCGCGCGAGCGACCGCCGACCGGCCCAGCGCCACACCCGGGCGGCGCGGTCGCGGTCCTCGTCGGTGACCAGGTTGCCCATCCAGCGCAGGGCCAGGGTCATCAGCCAGTCGGACCGCATGCCGGCGGGACCCAGCGCCTGCAGCACCCGCGGCACGGTCACCAGCCCGGCGAGCCGGCGGGCGATCGAGAACGACTCGCCGTACTGCTCGCTCAGCAGTGCCGGCCAGACGGTGGCGAGGTCGTCGTGCTCGGTCATCACCTCGGCGAGCATCCGGCCCGACTCCAGCCCGTAGTCGATGCCCTCACCGTTGAGCGGGTTCACACAGGCGGCGGCGTCCCCGATCAGGGCCCAGTTCGGTCCGGCCACGTGCGACACCGCCCCGCCCATCGGGAGCAGCGCCGAGGTCGGCGCCCGGAGCTCACCGGAGAGCTGGAAGTCCTCGCGCCGCTCGTCGGCGTAGTGCTGCATCAGCGGCTTGACGGCCACGTTGGCGGGCCGCTTCGAGGTGGCCAGGCTGCCGACGCCGATGTTCACCTCGCCGGTGCCGAGCGGGAAGATCCAGCCGTACCCGGACAGGATCTCCCCGTCCTCGCCGCGGAGCTCGAGGTGCGAGCTGATCCACGGGTCGTCGGACATCGCCGAGGTGACGTAGGAGCGGCCGGCCACGGCGTACACCGTGTCGCGGTGCCAGACCCGGCCCAGCACCTTGCCCAGAGGCGACCGCACCCCGTCGGCCACCACCAGCCGCTCGCAGCCGATCTCGAAGGTCTCCGACCCGGAGTGGAACACCACGGCCGCCACCCGGCCGCCGTCGCGGCGTACGTCGACCGCGCGGGCGCCGTCGATGGCCACGGCGCCCGCCTTGATCGCGGTGGTGCGCAGATGGTCGTCGAGCTCGGTGCGGGC
>Ga0299913_10002986_pt1 | contig 13619 bp, 11 predicted proteins | sample RVTome_9_FD_201360 | JGI IMG/M metagenome (GOLD analysis project Ga0299913, IMG submission 201360) | Soil microbial communities from uranium-contaminated site in the Upper Colorado River Basin, Wyoming, United States - RVT155D38 (version 2) ... | reverse complement strand
AGGAGAAGACCCGCCCGCCGAGATCCGAGCCATTGGTCTGGTACATCCGGAGGCGTGCGCCGACGACGGTCCGGCCGCCGAGGCCCTTGACGTCGAAGCGCATGAACGTCTGTCGCGCCGGCTTCCGGTCGACGAACAGCGTCTTCGAGGTGCCGTAGCTGGCATCGGGCTGCGCCGCAGACACGTGGGCGTCGGCCTCGGGCATGAAGGACATCGTCGCCACCGCGGCTCGCGCCGTGCCCGCATGTGTCGCCGAGGCGCAGAGTCCGAGCACGATCAGCGTCGCGCGCAGACTCCCTTTGACCCCCCGCTGCATCCTGCCGTCTCCCATGCGCTCATCCATGACAGCCCCTCGAAACGCGAGGGGCCGTGGTGGTCCGTCGAAGCCAGTATGGCAGGGACCGAGGGCCAGGTACAGCGGCCAGGTCTTCCTCACCTCAAGCCGGGGATGCGGATTACCGCAGATGCCGACCGCCGACGAGGGCCCTGCCGCGACGAACGAGTGCCCACGCGCGGCTGGCGCGCAGACGCTGGATCGCAGGTGACACCTTTCGCCGAAAGCGCCGGGTGTCATCGGAGCGGTAGACGCCGACGCGGGCGCGGCGCAGGGGATCCCGTACGTCCCCGGCCGGGCGGACGCCGCAGGCGGCAACATAACCCGCCGAGGCGGCGGCAGCGGCGACTCGAGCGTCGTGGTCGCCATAGGGATACGCGAGTGAGCGACAGGGATGGCCCATGCGCGCCTCGCACTCGAGCCGCGAGCCGGCGAGCTCCTCGTGCAGCGCGTCGCCCTCAAGCTCGGGCAACCTCGGGTGGGTCCGGGTGTGCGAGCCGATCTCCCAGCCCTGCTCGGCAAGCTCGCCCAGCTCCTGCCATGACATCGGTATCAGCTCATGCTCGTGCGGGCCATCCAGCCACTCCTCCACGCCCGGCCATCTCACCGGGCGCTCGTGGCCGGCGAAGCCGGTCGGCACGAAGACGGTCGCCGGAAACCCGAGCCGGGTCAGGATCGGAGCCGCAAGCTCTCGAACGGAGCGATAGGCGTCGTCGAACGTGATCGCCACCACCCGACGGCTGGGGGGACTGAGCACGGCCTCGGAGAAGGTGACCCCGCGGTACCCACGCCGGGCGACCTCGTCCAGCTGGCGCTCAAATGCCTCCGGTGCGACCGAGATCTCGGCCGGCCAGGTCTGGCTGACACCGTGGTAGCAGAGGATAAGCACGTCGCCCATGGTCCCCCACCTGAGCGCCGGCTCTCACCTCGCTCGCGGTGGGCCCAAGGACGCTAGCGATCTGCCAGATTCCGGCTCGTGTCGGCAGCGGACCTCATCGTCCCACTGATCCGCGACCGCGCCGTCGTGGCCGGCTCGCTGCCTCCCGGCGGGCGGGACCTTGACCTGCTCGTGCGACCGGCGGACGCCGACTCGATCGCGGCCGGGCTCGGCGGCGCCGGCTTCGAGCGCAGAGGCCGGGTCTGGGCCCGGTTCGAGGAGTGCCGGGCCGACGTGGTGGAGCTGGTGCCGGCGGGTAGTCTGGGGCTGGAGCCGCCGGAGCTGGAGGCCGTATTCGAGCAGGCGGTACCGATCGAGCCCACGGGCAGGCTCTGCCGGCCCGCGCCCCCGCACGCGCTGCTGATGCTCGCACGGCGGATGATGCGGGAAGGCCCGAACCCCTTGCAGAAGCGGTTGGAGCGGATCGAGACGGAGGTCGCGGAGGACCCCGAGGCGTTCGCCAGGGCGGCCGATCGCGCGCCGGCCTGGGGGGCGCAGGTGTCGCTGCCGGCCCTCGAGCGCGCGTTCCGATCCGGCGCGTCGATACCGCTGGCGAGGCGACGGCGCGCCATCGCCACCGAGCTGCGCCGCTCCAGGGGCCGAGCCGGCGCCTGGGTCGGCGCCTGGCGGGCGGTCCTGCGACGGCCCCGCCGCGGCTCGGTGATCGCCCTCTCGGGGCTTGACGGCTGCGGGAAGAGCTCGCAGGCCGAGCAGCTGGCCGAGGCCCTCGAGCGCCTGGGCTTTGACGCGGTCGTCGTCTGGACGTCGGTTGCATTCCACCCCCCCTGGCTGGGTCGCCTCGCCCGCACCCTCAAGCGCCGACTCGCTGCGGTGGCGCCTCGGTCTGGGTGGGCGCCGGCCAGCGAGCTCGAGCCCGGGGCCCCGCGCGGTTCCGACGACCCGGTCAAGGCGCTGCGGCGGCGCAGCCGGATACTGACGTTCGCCTGGTCGACGCTGGTGACCGCGCTGCTCGCGGCCGAGGTGGTCCGCAAGGTCTGGGCGCCGCTCCTGCGCGGGCGGGTCGTCGTCTGTGACCGCTACCTCCTCGATGCCTGGACGCACCTGCTCTACCAGTACGGCGAGGACCGCAGGTACCCGTTTCAGCTCGCCCTGTTGCGGCTCGCCTTCCCGCGGCCGCGCATCGGCTACCTGTTCGAGGTGCGACCGGAGACCGCGGCCGCCCGCAAGGGCGAGTACACCGCGGAGCAGAACGCGCGGCGGGCGGCGATCTATCGCGAGAAGGGCGAGGAGCTCGGGACCCGTGTCGTCGACGCCGAGCGGCCTATGCCCGAGATCTGCGCCGAGGTCGCCGGGGCTTCCTGGTCGGCTCTGTGTTGACCGCGATCAGCCGCGCTTGCACTTGAGCGAGCCGGAATCCAGGACGGTTCCGTCCGCCGAGACGAACTCGTGGTCGGCGCGCCTCGGCCGCAGTTCCAGCCGAAGGGCGCCGGCGACGAAGTCCTCCGCGAACGCTAGGCGTGGGTCATCCTCGTCGACCGCCCGCATCGAGTACCCGCCGGCGCCGGAGACGAACTGGATCATCCCCCGCCGGCGCTGGAACCGCTGCATGTCGTGGTCGTGGCCACCGAGAACGATCCGTGCGTGGCCCGCGAGCGCGTCCCAGAACGGCTCGACGTGTCTCTCATCGCCGTGCGATGCCCCCGCGCTGTAGCGCGGATGGTGAAAGAAAGCGATCCGGCAGTTGCCGAACGCCTCCGAGTTGCGAAGGCGCTTTCTCAGCCATCGGACCTGCTTTGACCGCGGGCCGTGGGCCGCCTCCGAGTTGAGGCTCAGGATCTGCCAGCGGCCGGCCTTGACCCAGTACCAGCTCGGGATCCGCTCCCCGGTGGCATCGCTCCAGTAGGGGCGGTAGCCGACCGCTCGATTACCCCAGTCGTGGTTTCCGGGGGTAGGGGCGGCGATCGAGTCGAAGCGGCCGTAGACGGGGTCGTAGTTGTTCTCGAACTCGCTCATCGTTCCGTTGTGATAGACGTCGCCGAGGTAGAGGAACCGGTCCGGATCCCGGGCCTCGATCATGTCCGATACCGATTTCGACAGGTCCGAGCCATCGGCGCCGTCGCCGACCGCCCAGACCGTTGCAGGCGAGTCCTGAGGCGGCGGAGGGAACCCGGTCCGGGCAGCCTCGCCGGCCGCGCGCGCGGCGGAGCTGGCCGCTACCACCGTCGCGGTCGCGACGACTGCCGCGACCAGCCACGTTGCAGCACTTCTGCGCATGGGTGCAGTCTGCCAGGTGCGATGCGGGGAGCCGATGGGCGGCTCGACCGGTCGTCAAAATATGCTGCCTCGGATGACGGGCCGCGGGCGATGACTGAGCGTGACCGCACCACAGGCGCGCGGGGCGCACTGGCGGCGCCCGCCGACCGCTACTACGCGGACGCCTCCAGCCGGATGATCGCCCTGGTGGTCGATGCCGTGCTGCTGACGGTCCTGATCTTCATCGTTGCGATCCCCGTCTCGCTCGTGATCGGCCCGGCGGTCGAATTCGACTCGGCCGCGGACCAGCTCGGAGACGCGGTCACCGTCGACACGACCGTAGCGGCCGTTAACGCCGCGCTCAGCCTCGCCCTCAGCGCCGGCTACTTCGCTGCCTCCTGGGTGCTTCGCAGGGCGACGCCGGGCCAGCGCCTGCTTGACCTGTCGGTCGTGCGGGAAGGCGACGGGGCGCGGCTGGGGGCGGGCGCCGCGATCGTGCGCTGGGGCCTGCTCGGGGCTCCGTTCGGGCTCTTCGCGTTCGTGACCACGGTTGCTTCCGGCATCGACCAGGCGCTGCTCGACGTTCCGGTCGCGGCGTGGTACCTCGCCCTCCTGGTGACGACCGCGCGCGACTCCCGCAAGCGTGGCATTCACGACCGCGTCGCGGGAACCGTCGTCGTCAAGCGAGCGGTCCCAGCTCGCTGGGACTCCGCCTCCGCCCCCGATGCTGTCTGACGCGCGGCGGGTGCCGCCCGGGACGACGATCGCGGCCGATCTCTGCGTGATCGGAGCGGGGGCGGCCGGGATCACGATCGCCCGCGAACTGGCCGGATCAGGGCTCCGGGTACTCGTACTCGAGAGCGGGGGCGAGGAGCTGGACCCGCGGACGCAGTCTCTGTATCGAGGTCGATCCACGGGGATCCCCTACTTCGCGCTCGACGGCACTCGCCTCCGCTTCCTGGGCGGCTCCACGAACCACTGGGGCGGCGTCTGCCGCCCCTTCGATCCACTCGATTTCGAACCCAGGGACTGGATCCCCTTCAGTGGCTGGCCGATCCGAAAGCGCGACCTCGACCGCTACTACGGGCCCGCGAGTGCGATCGTTGGGCTCAGCTCGGACGACTTCAGCGCAGAGAGCTGGGAGCAGCGCGACCATTTCTCACCGCTCGATCTCGGCCCTCGCACCGAGCCCCGCGTGGCCCAAATCGTCGACCCCGACAGTCGGAGCTTCGGGATCCGGTACCGCTCCGAGATCGAGGCCGCCGAGGACGTGGACCTCTATCTGCACGCGAACGCGACCGAGATCGAGGCCGATCCCGCTGGAGGGGCTGTCGCCCGGGTGCGGGTGGCAACCCTCTCGGGAAACCGGTTTTCGGTGAAGGCGCGCTCCTTCGTCCTTGCCGCCGGTGGCATCGAGAACCCGCGCCTGCTGCTCGCATCGAACCGCCAGCTCCCGCGGGGGCTCGGCAACCAGAACGACCTGGTGGGCCGCTTCTTCACCGAGCATCCGCGCTTCGTCGCCGGGCTCGTGGCGCCGTCGGACGCCGAGATCGGGGTCGGGTTCTACGGGGTCCATCACGTCGGCGACGCCGACATCCAGGGCTACGTGGCCCTGCCCGAGCCCGTTCAGCGCGAAGAGGAGCTGGTTGATGTCCAGGTCTTCGTCCACCCGACCTACGACGAGCGCTTCGCGGCCGCCTTCGAGTCCGACGACGTCGAGTCCCTTCGTGCCGTTTCGCGGGGCCAGGGGACGATCGACGAGTTCGGCACCGACCTGATGAACGTCGTCGCCGATCTGACGACGTTCCGCGAGTACACGATCCCGGGCGCTCCCCTGCCGGTTCCGTACCCGGAGATCGTCGAACGGACCCTCGAAGGGGGAGACGAGCTTCGAGACCACATACCTGACCTGCTCGGGGACATCGCCGCCGACGGCTACCGCCGCCTGAACGGCTCGGTGCCGCTCCAGGCCCTCGAGCTGAGTACGAGGCTGGATCAGGCGCCGAACCCCGAGAGCCGGATCACCCTCTCGCGATCACGGGATGCGCTCGGCATGCCGCGCGCCCAGCTCGAGTGGCGGCTCAGTGAGATCGATCGCCGCAGCGCCGCCCGCGCCACCGAGATTCTCGCCAGCGGCTTCTCGGCCGCGGGGCTGGGGCGGGTACGGATCGTCTTCGACGACGACGAGGCGGGTTGGCCCGACGACCTCGCTGGCGGAAACCACCACATCGGGACCACCCGCATGAGCGACGACGCCAAGCGCGGAGTCGTGGACCGTGACTGCCGTGTCCACGGCCTGGCCAACCTGTTCGTGGCCGGCAGCTCCGTGTTCGCGACCGGGGGCTCGTCGACACCCACCCTGACCATCGTCGCCCTGGCGCTCAGGCTGGCAGACCACCTTCGGGGGACGCTTCGTTGAGCGCGGGCCGATTGGATCGCCGCGGCTTCCTGATCGGCGCGCTCGGCGCCGGCGCCGCGGTGGCGTTCGCGGGCCTACGGCCATGGCGGGCGCTGGTCGAGATCAGGACACCCCCGCTTCCGGCACGGCTCACGGCGCTCCTCGACCATCGCCGAAGCGCGGCTGCGGTGGGGCGGGAGTACCTCTCGCGGGCAGCGGGGGAGGGGACCGAGCCCGGCGCCCTGGCGGAAGCGATCGCGGCTGAGCTGGCCGGGGGGCGCGCCGCGGCGGAGGTCGCGTCCGAGACCGAGCTCCGGGTCCTGCTGGCCGAGGCGATCCGCCGCGACTTCGAGGCGGAGCGGGTCGTGAGCCTGCGCCGCTGGGTCGTCTCGAGGACCGAGGCCAGGCTGTGCGCGCTGGCCGCCGTCGGCGCCAAGGAGGGACGGCGCGCCGCCACAGCCCGCTCCTGATGGGCCCTGATCGAGGCGCCCTCCACGACACCGCGCTCCTGCGCGACGCGATCGAGGCGCTGGTCGGGGCCGGCGGCGAGGTTCATCGGGCCGAACCAGGCCCCAACGCACCAGGCTCGACGGTGGCGGTCGAGGTCTCGCCGCCCGGTGGTGGGATCGGGTCAATCCGCACGGCTATGGAAGCGCTCGGGCTCGTCAAGCTTCCGCGAGGAGGCCGGCAGTGGGTCGGCTACGACCACGACTCCGGACGCTGGGTGGAGCTCCGCGTCGCCGGAGACCCCGACCGGCGGTGGCCCGTCCCGCGCCGTATCCGCGGCATCGGCGTTGCCCTGATGGGCGCGGACGGAGCGGGAAAGTCCACGGTCGCGGCGGCGGTCGCGGAAGGGTTCCACCTTCCTGTTCGCTCCGTCTACATGGGGCTCCACCAGGAGGGGTCTCGCCGGCGGCGCTCGCCGGTGCCAGGCCTGGGGTTGGCCGCCGCGATCGGCCGGCAGTGGGGGCGCTGGGCGCGCGGGCTCGGCCACCGGCTCCGGGGACGCCTCGTCCTCTTTGACCGCTACACGTACGACGCCCTGCTGCCTTCGGACCGGCCGCTCTCCCACGCCCGCCGCCTGCGACGCATGCTGCTTGCACGGGCCTGTCCCCGCCCCGACCTCGTGGTTGTGCTGGACGCTCCCGCCGGGACCCTCTTCGCCCGCGCCGGCGAGCACGACCTCGAGCTGCTCGAGCGCCACCGCCAGGGCCTCCTCGCCCTCGCCAGGCGGCTACCGCGAACCGTGATCGTCGATGCTGCCCAGGCGCCCGACGCCGTCGCACGGGACGTGATCGCCGCGATCTGGCGGGCCTATTGCCGGCGCAGCGCTGCCTGAAAGGTCCGCACGCTCGCGCGGCTCACGTCCCCAGGTCCGCCAGCGGTCGGTAGACGTTCTCGGTCATCCAGCGCGGGCGTGAGGGCCGGTCCTCGAACTGTCTGAGATCGCGGGCGACCCGGATGAGCCAGTAGGCGGTGCCGAGCGCGGTCAGCGTCGCCACGTCATGGGGTATGGACGCCTGCTCGCAAAAGCGGCGGAGGCGCCAGTCGCCACCGTTCTGCAGCAGCGGCCACAGGATCTCGGTGCAGCGGCGGCCGTGGGAGCGGCGGCGGAGCCGTGGCGAGCGCATCAGCAGCAGGTGGAAGAGGTCGACGAGCGGGGGGGTGGCGGGCGAGGCGGCATCCCAGTCGATCACGGCGACGAGGCGTCCCCGGCTCACCAACACGTTGCCGGGCCAAAAGTCGCCGTGACCCCAGCCAGCGGGGAGCCCGTCGAGCCGTGTTTCCAGTTCGCCGACCACCGCGCCGAGGGTGCCGCGGCCACGCTTGTCGAGGTGGGGCATGAGGATCTCGGCGTCGGCGGGGAGGCTGCCACCCGCACCTGCCTCGGGGCTCCGGATGAAGTGAAGCGCAGCCAGGAACTCTGCGCAGTCGTCCCACTGGCGCTCACGAATCCGCCGCGGCGGCGCTCCCGTGACGCGGGGCTCCAAGAGGTACCGCGCGGGCCCGATCTTCCCCTCGGCGACCGGAAGCACCAGCAGCTCCGTAACCGACGGGGGCGCCGCCGAGGCCAGGGCCCGCAGGTTCGTGGTGGAGGTCGCGAGCATCCGTGCGGCCGGCCCGCCGGCGAGACGGAGGAGCAAGCGCCGGCTGCCCGCGTTCAGCTCGACGAGCAGCGCGCCGCTGCCGCGGACGGTGATGGCACCGGAACGCACTGGTTCGCCGAGGTCGTCCGCGGCTGCCTCGAGCGCCGCCTCGAGCACGCTCTGGCGAGGCTGCCCCGAGTAGCCGGCGATGACCTCGCCCGCAGCCGGTAGCCGGCGCCGACCGAGACGGTGGGCGCGCCAGCGCTCGCCGGTCGCGATCCGCGCCGTCGCGAGCCCCGCGCTCCGGAGCTCCCGTTCCCACCGACGGGCGCGGGTACGGGTGTGCAGGGGGGCCCCCAGCCTCCTCGCTGTGCGCCGCACCCGGTTGCCCCGGGGGCGCTCGTCCCCGACGACCGCGGCGACCATGCCGCCGGGCTGCAGGCGCCTCAGTCGCTCGCCGAGCCGCTCCGGCGTGGCCGTGCCGGCGAGCAGCAGCGCATCGGCGGGCGCCGTGCGGTTCCCGCTCCCCTCCTCGGCCCCGAGTCCGGCGTCGTCGAGCGAGGCCGCGAGCACCGGGTCGCCGACGACCACCGTCCGCTCACAATCGGCGGGGAGCACCGCCCACACCCAGCCGTGCTCCGGACCTGCACGCTCGGGTTGCGGGCTATTGGCCGCGCCCGTCAACGGGCCCGTCCGGGCTGCCGCGGGAGTGGGTGGCACCTGGTCATCGTCATCCGTTGCGAACGTTACGAGACGTCCCCAATACAGTGACCGTGTGCGAATCCTCGTTTGTGCCGCGGAGGCGCCTGTGCCGCCGGTGGACGGATTCCGGCTCCAGCTCATGCATCTGTGCCGGGAGCTGGCAGGCCGCCACGAGGTCTGCGTCCTCGCCGGGGCGGTACCCGAGCAGGCGGTCGAGATGCCACCCGGAGTCGAGCTGGTGCCGCTCGAGCGGCCGTCCGGGTCGGCCGGGGCGACCGCCGCCACGACGGCGCGGGCGATCCTGACCCGGACGCCGAGACGGGCCGTGACCCTGCTGCCCGCGATGCGGGCGGGGGTGGACCGCGTACTCGCCGGGCGGAAGTTCGACGTCGCTCATGTCGCGGGACCAGCGCTGGCAGCGGTTGCGCCCGAGTTCGGTGGACTCCCCGCGGTGCTCTCGACGCTCGACGCCTGGCACCTCAACGCCGCGGCGAGCGCCAACGTGGCGCCGGCCCCGCTGCGCCCGTTCTATCGCCTGGAGGAGCGAAGCGTTCGCCGCTACGGACGCCGCTCCTACCGGGCCTTCGACCGGGTCGTCGTGGTCTCGGACGCCGACGCCGAAGCCCTGCGCGAGCTGGACCCGGGCCTCGCCCCGGAGGTGATCCCCAACGGCGTCGACTCGGACGAGCTGGCTCCCAACCCAAAGATGGCGCGGGAGGCCGCCCTGGTGGTCTTCACCGGCGCGATGAGCTGGGCTCCGAACGAGGAGGCGGCCCTGTACCTGGCCGAGCGTGTCCTGCCGCTGCTGCGCGAACGCCGGCCCGACGCCAGAGTCGCGATCGTCGGGCGTAGACCGGGCCCTCGGGTGCGGGCGCTGGGGACCCTGGAGGGCGTCGAGGTCACGGGTGAGGTGCCCGACATGCGGCCCTGGCTTTGGCGAGCCAGCGCCTTCGCCTGCCCGATGGCGAGTGGCACCGGGATCAAGAACAAGCTCCTCGAGGCGCTCGCCTGTGGGGCGCCCGCGGTCGTGACGCCCCTCTCCTGCCAGGGGATCGATGTCCGCCCCGGCGAGGAACTGCTCGTGGCGTCCGACGCGGAGGAGCTCGCCGATGCCCTCGCCCGACTGCTCGACGATTCCGACCTGGCTGGGCGCCTCGCCCGGGCCGGGCGCCGGATGGTGGTGGAGAACCACAGCTGGAGCAGCGTCGCCCGTTCCTACGAGCAGATCTACGAGGAGCTTTCCGGAGCCGACGACCGCAAGCGCTCAGCCGGCCCCCTCGGCGGCCCGCAGCAGCCTGCCCAGCAGCGGTAGCCGTCCCAGCTCGGGGAAGGTGTCGAGCAGTCGGAGGTAGCGGTGGACCGAGAGGAAGACCGCCGTGCAGCAGGCGCCGATGAGCACGACCCCGAGGTAGAGCGGAGGGGAGAGCGCGAGCTGGACAGCCAGTCCAGCGACCGTGACCAGCGCCGCGGTCACGAGCACGGCGACGTACGCCGGCTCGACCGCCCTCACCGTGGTCTGGCGTACAAGGCCCACCTGCCGCAGCCCGTTCATGACCATGTAAGCGATGGCGATCGCGATCGCGGCGCCGAGGGCCCCGTGGGCGGGCACCAGGGCGAACGCGAGGCCGATATTGGTCGCGACCGTGATCGCGTTCACGAGCATGATGAACTTGACTCGCCCGAACACCCCGAGGACGACACCGTTGTGGCCTGCCGCCGTGTTGAGGAACAGGCCCACGGCGAGGATCGCGAGGACCGGGGCCGAGCTGGAGTAGCGATCGCCGAAGAGCAGCTCGGTGACCGGCTCGGCGAGGATCACCGAGGTGGCGAAGATCGGGTAGGCGAGCAATGTCGTCCAGCTCGCGGTCTGCCAGTACAGGTGGTTGAGCTCAGCGGTTTCACCGCGGGCGTAAAGGCGGGAAGCGAGCGGGATGAAGAGGATCCCGAAGCTGGTCAGCACGTATCCCATGGTGAGCACGACCGGGAACACGGACCTGAGCGTTGCCACCTCCTGGGCGCCGGCCAGGGCTCCGACGATGATCGCGCCGGCGAAGTTCAGCGCGGCCGCAGACAGGTCGTTGGTCAGAAGCGGCGCCGAGAATCCCAACAACTCGCGGACCGGGAGGTCGAGCGCGCCCGGGCGCATGTGGCGCAGAAGCCCGCGCCGGCGCAGCGCGGGCAAGAGGAGCGGAGCGTAGGCCGCGAGACCCACCAGCTCCACGACCACGTACCCGGCCGCGAGGAAGATGACGCCGGCGCCGCTGGCGATCATCACACCCGCGACGGCCAGTCTCAGGATCGGGATCAGCAGGAAGCGCCGGAAGACGATCGCGCGCGGGCGGGCAAACACCGCGAACGCCCCGTCCAGCACCATCCCCACGGCGAACAGCGGCGCCAGGAAGATCATGATCGTCAGCAGCGTCACCGCGTCGTCGGTATCGACGCCGCCGGCGACCACCCCTCTGAGCACGATCACCGCGCCCGCCAGCACCACCCCGAGCGACAGCACCGTGAGCAGCGAGAAGAGGAGCGCTCCCCCCGCCTTCGCCAGGTCACCACGCTCCTCGTAGATCGGCATGAAGCGTCCGATCCCATGCCGCAAGCCGAAAGCCGCAACCGTCTGGGCGATCGCCACGACCGCGAGCATGTAGGCGAAGGCCCCGTACCCGGACTTCGTCAGGTAACGGACGATGAGGATCTGCACCAGGAGGTTGACCAGGACCGAGAAGGACTGCCCCCCCAGCAGCAGGCTCGACCCCCTGATCTGCGTGCGGGCGCTGGCGCCCTGGTCGCGCGGAGGCTCGGACGAAGCCGTCACCCCGGCCGTCACCGGGCGGCGGCTCCGTAGGGCATGCCGGCCATGGAGCGGCATGGTAAGGGCCTTCCCGGGCCCCGGATGGCCAGCTCGGTGGCCGCGGGGCGCCGACTACACTCGCCATGTGAGTCGGACCGCGCGAGCAATCGCACTCCCGGCCCCGCTGGCCCGGATTCGCCTTCCGGGGGACCGTTCCTGGCTCGTCCTCCTTCCGGCCCTGTTCTGCGCCACCCTGGTCGGGGTCGCTCTCGCGATCGATGTGCCGCTCGGGATCGCGCTGCTGATCGCCGTCTGCTACGTGCCGATCTTGCTTGTCAACCTGCCACTGGCGATCGCGCTGTGGGTGCCGCTGATCTTCCTCCAAGGGGTGCCCGCCCTCAACTTCGGAAGCGACGTCGCCGGGATCCTGCTCATCGTCGCTTGGCTCGGCAACCGCCGGGCGCTTCGCGACTTGGCGCTTCCGATCATTCGCGAGCACAGGGGGACGCTCACCGGCCTCGCCGGCCTGATCGCGTGGCTCACGATCTCACTCGCCTGGGCCGACGATCCCGCGCTGGCCAGTGACGACGTGGTCCGGTGGGGCGCGTTGGCGCTCCTGTTCCTCGTGGTGGCGACGACCGTCACCACGACCACGTCGATCCGCTGGGTCTGCCTCTTCTTCGTCGCCGGGGCGGCGATGTCGGTGGTCCTCGGCGTCCTCGACGGCAGCCTGACCAGCGCGGTCGAGGGCGGCGCACGGGTCGAGGGCGGCGCCGGCGATCCCAACTTCCTCGCCTCGAGCATCATCGCCGCCGTCGCCCTCGCCGGCGGCGTGCTGCCGGGCACCCGCCAGCCGGTGATCAGGCTTGCCCTGCTCGCGGCGATCGTGCTCCTGGTCGCCGGCCTGGTCGGGAGCGGCTCGCGGGGCGGGACGCTGGCGGCGGCCGTCGCGATGGTGGCGGCGGTGATCGTGTTCAAGGGCCGGCGAGCACCGGTGATCGCCGCCGCCGCCGTCCTCGTCAGCATCGCGGCGCTCACCTTCGCGAGTGCGCCGGCCGCGTATGAGCGCGTAACCGACTTCGACAACGACAACGGCCGCTCGGACCTCTGGTACATCGCCTGGGAGATGGGGAAGGACCGCCCCGTCAACGGCGTCGGCCTCAACAACTTCACCCTGCACAGTGGCGACTACGTGCAGGAGCCGGGACAGCTCCAGGCGGTCGGGAACATCGTCGAGGACCCCCACTTCGTGCACAACACCTACCTGCAGCTCTTCGCTGAGGGCGGCATCCCCGCGCTCGCGCTCTTCCTCGTCGTCGTCAGCGGCTGTCTCGGTGCGGCCATACGCGCCGGCGAAGCCTTCCAGCATGCGGGGGACGCGTCGCTCGAGATCCTTGCGCGCTCGATCGTGGTGGGGATCGTCAGCATCCTGGCTGCAGGCATGTTCCTCTCCGCCGAGCTCGATGCGCGGCTGTGGTTGCTCTTGGCGCTCGGGCCCGGCCTGCTGGCGGCCGCAACGACCCGTTCGAGGCGGGCGACAGCCACCGCCCAGCTCGCGTCGGAGGGGGCTGCGGAGCGGCCGCTGGCCCGTACACTGCGCAGGGCTTGAACCGTTTCCCTGAGCAATCCGCGGCACAGCAGGAGGGGGCGTTCTCCGGATACCTGGCTGCGATCAGGGCACACCCGCTGCTCGTCGCCCTCGTCACCTTGGCGACGGTGGGGGCGAGCATCGCGTTCCTGGCGACGCGATCGGCTCGATACGAGGCCACGGCGAACCTGCTGGTGAACCCGATCCCGCAGGAGGACGAGGTCTTCCTGGGCCTGCCGCTGATCCGTGACTCGGGCGACCCGGTGCGCACGGTGCAGACCGCGGCCTCGCTCGTCGAGTCGCAGCCGGCGGCCGAGCTGGCCGCCGAGTTCATGGGCGAGGGCTGGACCGCGAAGGAGGTGCTCGACTCGATCGAGGTGGCGCCCCGGGGGGAGAGCAACGTGCTCGGTGTCACCGCCACGGCCGGCGGCGCCGCCGAGTCCGCGCGCCTTGCCAACTCCTTCTCCCGTGCTGCGCTCGAGGTGCGCGGCGACGAGATCGTCGACGAGGCGCGCGCGCAGGTCAGGCAGCTCGGCGCCGAGCTCGACACGTTGCCGCCAGGCGA
>Ga0299913_10002985_pt1 | contig 13620 bp, 10 predicted proteins | sample RVTome_9_FD_201360 | JGI IMG/M metagenome (GOLD analysis project Ga0299913, IMG submission 201360) | Soil microbial communities from uranium-contaminated site in the Upper Colorado River Basin, Wyoming, United States - RVT155D38 (version 2) ... | reverse complement strand
AGATGGTATGGATGTACGTGGAGCGCTGGGTGTAGGCCACCCCCTTGGGGTTCCCCGTGGTTCCGGACGTGTAACAGAGCATCATCGGAGAGCGCTCGTCGAGAAGGGGCCAGTCGCCCAGCATCTTCTCGTCCGCGATCAGGTCTTCGTATGCCACCGAACCGGGGATGGCTTCACTCGCCTGCTCCCCCATCACGACCACGGTGTCGACCGTCTCGAATCGGTCGACCAGGGGGGCGATCATGGGCACCAGATCGGGATCGACGAATATCGCCCGATCCTCGGCGTGGTTGACGATGTAGACGACCTGATCCGCGAAGAGCCTGATGTTGATGGTGTGACAGATCCGCCCGCTGTTCGCCGTCGCCCAGTAGAGCTCGTGATGACGATGGTTGTTCCACGCGAACGTGCCCACCGCTTGACCCTGCTCGATCCCCAACGTCTCGAAAGCGGATGCCAGCCTGCGGATGCGCCCGTCGAGCTGGGCATACGTCCAGCGGGTTTGGCTGCGGTCGGCCTCCACGGACACGACCTCCTGATCCGGGTAGATCCACACCGCATGGTCGTAGAGCGTCGACAGCAGCAGAGGGAAGTCGTCCTGCATGTGCATCAGGAACCGCCTCCGAGGAGCTTGGCCTTCTCGGACTCGAACTCGGCGTCACTCAGCTTGCCTTCGTCATGGAGACGGGAGAGACGCTCCAACTGGGAGATGGAGGACTGATCGTTCGGCGGCTGAATCGGGTTCCCTCCTCGCTCGACCGACATCATCCTGGTCTCGCGAGCCCGATAGATGAGCGACTGCACCGCTTCGGGTTTGGGGATGTCCTTGTACCGGGTCTGCCCGTGGGTCCCGGCCGACTCGATCATCAAGTCGCCGGTACCGAAGATGCGCTCGAAGAGCGTTTGGTTGAAGGCCACGTTCTGGATGACCTCGAGTGGGATCTCGGTCCCCTGCTTGGCGATGAAGCCCGCCCGGTAGATCAGACGCTCGTTGGTGATGACATGTGCAGTGGTCAGCCAGCGCACGAAACCGCGGATTATCAGTATCACGACCAACCCGGCGATCACGGCGTAGACCCAGACCGGCCAGTCGAGGAGTGCGACGGCGATTGCGGCGACCACTCCCCCCAATACGATCAAGCCCTCACGGAGGATCCCGGACCAATGCGGTCTGAACTGGCTCTCGATGACCTCGTCTTCGCTGAGCAATCGCTCCGGGTATCCCATCTCTGCAATCTCCTTGCCTGATTTCGGCGGAGACTAACGACGGGTGAGGGGGCGGCGACCCCAGGACGCGAGAAACCCCGAGGGAGTTTCCGCCGAAGCTTCAACCCTCTCGGGGCTCTCTTCCGTCCGTTGTCGGGCCGGGGACCCAACTCCGTCCGGCATCGCAGTAGGACGAATCCCACTGCTGTGTGATTCGTGAGAATCACTGGCGTCGGTCTCGCAACCTGGCCACCTGGCTGACCTCTCGATCTGCCTGTGACCGACCTCTCGGTCCGCCGTGGCAAACCTCTCGGCTTGCCCTGGTCGTCGACCGCTCGACGATCCCGAAGGATCCCCGTCCGGTGCTTCGACCGAACCCTCCGCTGGCAGTTTCCCGCCGTCTTCGGGCTGACCTTCCTGCCGGCAAGCCGGCTCTCCGGTCCGACCAGTCCGGCGGTTACCCGCCGAGTCGGTCGCCGTCTCCGGGTTTCCCCTTCGACGTGGCGGGAAAAGTAGACCCGCGTCGCGTGGCTGGCAAATGGAAAGCATCATTCTTTTTCGCGAGCTGTCATTCAGTTTTCGCGGTCCGTTCACACGGCTTTAGGTTCAGGCGACATGGGCGCTTTGAGAGACTGCGAAGCCGTCGTTCATGCGGTCCTCGGGCAACCGGTGAACACCTTGACCGCCATGGCATTCGTGGCGGGCGGGATGATCATCGCACTGCGCTCGAGGCTGACGTGGATAGGCATCGCCGCGATCGCCACCGGGTTCGGGTCGTTTCTCTTCCACGGCCCCATGCCACCCCTGGCGGAGTGGGCCCACGACGCCACCCTGGCGTGGCTGCTCCTGGTGGTGGCCGGGTACGGCAGACCTTGGGAGGGATGGACACGTCTGCCGGGTCTGGCCGCTGTCGCGGTGTTGGCCGCCATCCCGGGATGGGGTGATCCCCTCGGGGTGGTGTTGGCGGCGGCCGCCGTGGCCAACGTGGTGTTGGCCGATCGGTCGTGGTCGACGCTGGGCCCGGTACTCCTCCTGGTTATCGCCGGGGTCATCGGACGCCTGGGTGCGACAGGCGGCCCCTTGTGCGATCCCGCCAGCCCATGGCAACCACATGGCCTGTGGCATGTCTCCGCCGCTGCGGCCCTCGGCTGGTGGGCGCTGGCCACGAGTGTGCGCACTTGACGTCGTGCGGCGACGTCGTCTGCCGAGGGCGATGACGCGAGAAACCCCAAGAAAGCCTTGGCCGAAGCCGCAGCCCTCTCGGGGCTCTCATGCCACTCCCCGGGAAAGCGGGCCCCCGGAAGGGTGGCTGTCCAGAGAGACCGAAGCCTCTCCTTCCCCGAGCGAGGTTGCCCTCATTCGGTAGACGGGAAAGTACGCAGAGCCCCTTGGGAGCGTCAAGGAGAACCAGCGTTTTGTTTTCGCGTCTTTCCCGCAGTTTTCGCGAGCGCGAATTCTGCCGGGATCCACCGTGCCGGTCGGTACCGTGCCGGCGATGTGGTCAGACCGGAACGTCCGTGCCGTCGTCCTGGCGCGCCTCATATCCAGGGTCGGCGGAGAGGCCGCGTTCTTCGTGGGGATCTGGGGCAAAGCGGCCTACGAGCTCGAGGCGACGCCCAGCCAACTGGCAGCCGTCATGGCCGCCCTCGGTGTCGCCTCACTCATCGGCGCATCTGTGGCCGGTGTCCTGGTGGATCGATTCGATCCCCGGCGTGTGGTCATGTGGGGAGAGCTCGCCTTCGTGCCCGCCGCCCTCTCGTTGATCTTCGCCGACTCGATACCGGCGCTGGTGTTGGCCACCTTCGCTCTCGGGCTGGTCGGCACGCCGGTGTTCACAGCCATCTCCTCGTTCGGGCCTTTCCTCACCGACGACGAGACGCGGCTCGCCAAGGTCAACTCGTGGATCGAAGGTGCCTCCTGGACGGCGTTCGTGATCGGCCCGGCCATGGGCGCGATCCTCGCCGGCTCTATCGGTGTCGACGCGATCTTCGTCCTCGACGCCGCCACATCGGTCGCCGCCGCCGCCCTGCTGTGGCCGGTGAGGGTTCGTCACTTGGCAAAGGACGAAACCCGTGGCGGAGGCTGGACCGAGCTGCGAGAGGGGTTTCGCATCGCCTATGGGAACCCGCGCCTTCGCTTCTACATATGGCTCGGGTCCTCGGTCTGGCTGCTGTTCGGTGTCTTCAGCTCTCTCGAGCCCCTCTTCTACCGCGACGTCCTCGGGGTCGATGTCGAGGCCCTGGGATGGGTCAACTCGATCTTCGGAATCGGGCTTATCGGGGGGACTCTCATCGCGGGGCGTATGCCGCGGCGGTTCCGCTCGGCCACCTGGCTGACGGTGCTCGTGGGCATGAACGCACTCGGAGTCCTCGCCTATGTCGGTACCGACCTGATCGGTGTCGTCATCGTGGCGGCGCCGTTCTGGGGTTTGATCATCGGACAGATGGCGCCCCTCCACCGCACGATGATCCAGGTGAACTCACCCGAGCAGGCGGTCGGCAGGATCATGGGCGTCAACCACATCCACTCCGAGGTCGGACATCTTCTGCCACTCGCATTCGCCCCGGCGGTGGCGAGCATCCTCGGGGTGCAACGGACCCTTCTCGTCTCCGGCACCATCGTGGCGGTGGTCGCCATCTTCTTCTTCGCTCCGGCTCGTCGTCTCGATCGCACCCGCGTCGTCGAGGTACCCCGTCCCGGGCTGCCCGATCCGGTAGACGAGCCGAAGTCTGTCGGCCACTGACGCGTTTCTGTCGGGGGTCGTTCCTAAGATCAGGAACGTGACCGTCGAACTCGAACATCCCCGTCTCGAGACTCTCTCCCCCAGCCGGGCTGGAGACTTCAAGACCTGTCCCCAGCTGTTCAAGTTCCGGGCGATCGACAAGATCATCGAGCCACCGTCGGTCTATCAGGCACGCGGCACCACTGCCCATCTCGCACTGCAGCGTCTCTTCGACGATGTCGGGGCCAACCGCACCCCCGAACGTCTCTATGACCTCTTCCGGGAGGCCTGGACCGAGATCCGGGGCGAGGAGGAGTTCGATGGGCTGTTCCAAGACATCGAAGCGGAGCGCAACTGGGGGCTCGAGAGCCTGGAGTTGCTCGCCAACTACTTCTCGATCGAAGACCCCACCACCTTCGACCCTGAGGATCGCGAGCTCGACATGCTCGAGGACCTCGACGGGATGATGATCAGGGGGATCCTCGATCGCATCGACCGCGATCCCGACGGGCATCTAGTCATCACCGACTACAAGACCGGGAAGGCCCCCCCGGAGCGTTACGCCCTTTCCTCGTTCTTCGCACTGAAGATCTACGCCTTGCTCATCCGCAACAAGTTCGGGGAGACTCCGAAAGAGGTCCGCCTCCTCTATCTCAACGGGCCCACTCTCTACCGGCTGCCCATCGACGATCGTCAGCTGGATGCCATGGATGTCCAACTGCGGGCCTTGTGGGCCGCCATCGAGCGGGCCATGACCTCGGACCGCTTCCCGGCCCGACCCGGAAGACTCTGCGATTGGTGCTCGTACCAGGAGATCTGCCCGGCCTTCGCCGCTCCCGACGGTGAGACGGGGCCGCAGGCGGTTTGACCTCGACAACCCACGGGTAGTGCGCCGCGAACCACAGAGAGGCTCTCCATGACCCTGAGCGTTCGCTACATCGTCCTCGACATCGACGAGGCCATCGCGTTCTACCGGGATCGTCTCGGATTCGAAGTGGAGATGCAGCCGGGTCCCGGTTTCGCCGCGCTCTCCAAAGACCGGTGTCGACTCTTGCTCAACGAGCCAGGTGCCGGCGGAGCGGGGACCGCGGGCGGCGAGCCCCAACCCGGAGGATGGAACCGATTCCAGATCGAGGTCGACGACCTGGATGAAGTCGAAGACAGTCTCCGATCACACGGAGTGCCATTTCGCGGTGAGCGCGTGTCCGGGAGGGGTGGCGACCAACTGCTGGTCGAGGACCCGTCGGGGAACCTCGTGGAGCTGTTCCAACCCGGAACCGCTCGTCGAGAAGCACCACCGTCGACCTAGGGAAAGACCCCGCGAACCAGCTTGGCCTCCGCAATCACCACAGAGGGGGGACGACCCCCCTCGAACCCCCCGCCCACCACGAGACCACCCGACCTAGGGAAAGACCCCGCGAACCAGCTTGGCGTCCGCAACGCGTCTGATGCCCTTGATCAGAGCCGCCGTTCGCATGTCGACGTTCTCGGCGCGGGCGATGTTGTGCACGTCGTCGAACGCTCGCGTCATGATCTCGCGAAGTCGGCCTACGGTCTCGTTCTCGGACCAGAAGTACTTCTGCACGTCCTGCACCCACTCGAAGTAGCTCACGGTGACACCCCCGGCGTTGGCCAGGATGTCGGGGACGATGAAGATCCCTCTCTCTCGGAGCAGGTCGTCAGCTTCGAGGGTGGTCGGGTTGTTCGCTCCCTCGATGATGAGCTTGGCCTTGACGTCGGGGGCGTTGTCACCCCTGATGACGTTCTGGATTGCAGCCGGCACGAGGACGTCGACATCGAGCCCGAACACCGCATTCCCGTCGATGAAGTCCGCGTCGGGGAAGCCCTCGAGGAAGCGGTTCTCGTCGACCCACTTGCCGACCGCCGGGACATCGAGCCCATCTGGGTTGTACACCGCCCCCGAGATGTCGGAAACCGCCACCACCTTGGTGTTCATCTCGTGTGCGGCAACCGCCGCATAGCGACCCACGTTGCCGAATCCGTGGATGGCAACCGAGGCCTCGAGGGGGTTGAGCCCGACGACGGCGGCAGCCTGCGGAAGCAGGAACATCAGCCCGCGGCCGGTGGCCTCGCGACGGGCCACACTTCCCCCGAGAGCCGGAGGTTTACCGGTGACGATGGCCGGGACCGCATGTCCGACGTGCTGGGAATAGGTGTCCATCAGCCAGGCCATCACCTGCTCGTTGGTGCCGAGGTCCGGGGCGGGGATGTCGGTGTCGGGACCGATGACATTGATGATCTCCATGGTGAACCGGCGGGTGACCCTCTGCAGCTCCGCCCTCGAGAGATTCATCGGGTTGATGCGGACGCCACCCTTGGCTCCGCCGAATGGGACGCCGACGATCGAGCACTTCCACGTCATCCACATGGCGAGTGCGGCTACTTCCCCGAGATCGACGTCGGTGTCGAACCTGATCCCTCCCTTGGTCGGGCCCATCGTGGTCAGATGCTGGACCCGGTAGCCGAAGATCGTCTCGACCTCGGTGTAGTTGTCGTGACGAAACGGGAAGCTGACGACTGTGGATTTCTGCGGCACCCGCAGACGACCCGCGACGTTGTCGTCGAGACCCATCAGGGATGCCACCCGGTTGAACTGACCGACGGCCTCGTTGTACATCTGTGAGTCGAATTCGGGTCGCGACTCCACTATGCCTCCGATCGAGATAGACCGGGCGATCCTATGTCATCGACGTGTCAGGATGGCGACTCCCGGGAGAATCTGTCGGTGTCGGCCCGTAACTTGTCCCGTATGAGCAATCGAGACTTCAAACGAGACATCAGCCAGGACCACCATCCGGACCGCGATAGCCGAGTCGACGCAGGCAACGTGTTCGACGATCCCGTCGCCTATCTTGCCGCCCTGGGCATCACAGCCCAGATCATCGACGCGACGGCCCTGCCCGCCGCAGCCTGAGCTCTACGATCGTGGGGGACGTGGATCAGGGACGACTCGGGCGAGGTGAGTGGTCTGAGGCCATCGCCGACACCGATGGCCGCCAGATCGTCGTGGCGGGCCCGGGAACCGGCAAGACCCAGTTCCTGATAAACCGCGTCGGCCACATCGTCGCCACGGGCCGGGCCCAGCCCTCGGAGATCGTGGTCCTCTCCTTCTCGCGACGGGCCTCGGCCCGTCTGCGCGAGCGCATCGAGGTCGAAGTCGGCACGACGGGGGTCCCGATCGACGTGACGACTTTCCACTCGCTGGCTCTCCGGCTGGTCGAAGCCGTCACCGGCGGTGAGAGACCCGTACCGCTCACGACGCCCGAGCAGGTTGGGCTGGTGCGCCAGATCCTGCTCGAGGAGGAGCCAGGCAATTGGCCGGTCACCTACCGGGGGATTCTCGACAGCCATGCCTTCTCTGCCGAGGTGGCCGACTTCCTCCTCCGTTGCTCGGAACGTCTCCTGTCCCCCGACGACCTCGCTGAGCGCGCGCGGGAAAGGGCAGATTGGCGTGGTCTCCCCGGTCTCTTCGCCCGCTACCTGGAACGTCTCGAGCACATCGGCCGCACCGACTACGGAGTTCTGCTGACCCGGGCCGTGGATCTGCTCCGTGGTCCCCGGGGCGCCGAGCTGGCCTCGGGCTTCCACTACGTCCTCGTGGACGAGTACCAGGACACGTCTCCGGCCCAGGCGGAGATGGCCGAGCTCCTGGCCAGATCGCACGGCAACCTGACGGTGGCCGGGGATCCCTACCAATCGATCTTCTCGTTCCGCGGCGCCGAAGTGCGCAACATCGCGGTCTTCTCCGAGACCCCTGGCACCCGACGCATCGTCTTGGCGGAGAGCTTTCGAGTCCCGAAACCGATCATGGACGCCGCCCTGCGCGTGGTGTCGGGCGGAGATCTCCCCGGCTCGGCGGGACCGGTGGAGCCCGCCCCGCATCAGGGCCGGTCCGAGGTATACGTGTTCGATCAGGAAACGGCCGAGGCTGAGTGGATCGCTCGTGAGGTCGAATATCTCGTCAGGGTGGAGGCCATGAGCCCGGCCGAGATCGCCGTTGTGGTCCGGTCCAAGCGAGAGTTGTTGTCAGAGCTGTCACGTGCCCTCGATCGCCGCGGGCTCCCCCATGACCCACCCGACTCCCGACTGGTCGATCACCCGGCGGTTCGTCTCGTCCAGGACCTGGTCGTCGCGTCGACCAAAGGCAGTCCCGCAGACCAGGTGTCGCCTCTCGAGGCAGAGGCCGCCGACCGCTCGATGCGACGCGTCCTCCTCGGGCCTTTGATCGGGGCGAGCGTCGGGCTGGAGCGGGAGATGCTCCGGGCGAGGAGAAGGGCGAACGCTGCATGGAGCAAAGTGGTCGCTGCGCACATGCCGGAGCGATCGGGCCTCGCCGGCCTCCTGAGCGATCCCGGGTGGACGCGCTCACTGGGAGCAGCCGACGGGTTCTGGGAGGTGTGGACACGGCTCGACGGCATCGCCGACATCGTGGCCGACGCCGGTCGCGACGAGTGGCGACGGGCATGGACCGCCTTCGGTCAGATGCTGGGCAGGCAAGCCGAGCGCGACGCCTCGGTCACTCTCGACCGCTTCTTCGAACTCGTCGACGAGGACGACTTCGAAGCCACACCCCTCATTTCCCACCGTCTCACCGCAGACCGGGTCACGTTGACGACCCTCCATCAGGTGAAGGGCCTCGAGTACGACGTCGTCTTCATCGCCAACGCGGTGGAAGGGGTGTTCCCCGATCTCCGGCGCAGTCGGAGGATGTTGCGTCCGGAGCTTCTCTCCCCGGAGCGGACCGTCGACCCCGATGCCCAGCATCTCTTCCAGGTACAGGAGGAGATGCGACTCGCCTACACGGCCATGACCAGAGCGCGGAAGCGCGTGGTGTGGACGGCGACCGAAGCCGGGGTGGACCAGGGTGAGCGACGTCCGTCTCGCTTCCTCCTCGCCGCAGCCGGCGACGAGTCCCTGGGGCCGCCGGTGGGAGTGGAGAGAGACCCGATCACCGTGATGGAGGCCGAGTCGGCCCTGAGACGAGACCTCCTCGACGCGACGGTCCCCACCGCACGTCGACTCGCAGCGGCCAGGGTGTTGGGAAGACCGTCGCGCCCGTGGTGGGACCCGACCATGTTTGCAGGTGCGGTGGAGCCCGGCCTCGATCGACCCGTGCTCGGCGACTCGTTCCGCCTCTCCCCCAGCCAGGCCGATTCCTATGAGCGCTGCCCCCGCCGCTACGTGCTGGAACGACGTCTGCGACTCGGCGACTCCACGTCCGTCTATGCCCATTTCGGCGAGCTGACTCACGCTGTCCTCGAGCGAGCGGAGCGTGAGGTCATCGGGACCGGTGCCCGTCATGCCGAGCTGAGTCGGGTTCTCGAGATCCTCGACGAGGTGTGGGTCGACGCCGATTTCGGCACTCCCGAGCTCAACGATGCATGGAAACCCAAGGCCGTTGCGATGCTGACCAAGCTCTATGAGCACTGGCCGGGCAAGGGTGAGCCCGTCGAGATCGAGCTCGACGTCGAGTCCGAGATAGGGGGCATCCGCTGGGTCGGGCGGATCGACCGTCTCGAGAAGGTGGAAAACGGGTATCGAGTGGTCGACTACAAGTCGAGCACAAACGCGCCGACAAAGGAGAAGTCCTCCGAGTCGATTCAGCTCGGCTTCTACGCACTGGCTGTCACCGAGCAACTCGGCAACGTGGTGGCATCGGAGATGTGGTTCCCCCGGGTCGACACGAAGAGTGTGAGCACACGCAGTCTGGCCATTCACCAACTCCCCGAGCTGGCCGCCCGCATGGGAGAGATCACCACCTCGATCGGAGCGGAGGCGTGGGAGCCCCGCGTCAGTGAGGGCTGCAAGCGCTGCGTCTTCCGACGCTCCTGCCCGGCATGGCCGGAGGGACGAGGAGCATTCCTGGCATGAGGATCGAGCCCACCCCGGAACAGCAATCGATCCTCGACCTCGGGCCGACCTCGATCAGGGTTCGGGCCGGGGCGGGCACCGGCAAGACCACCACCGTGGCGTTGGTCATCGCCAATCTCGTGGCCAACCACGGGACCGACCCGGAGCGGATCCTCGGCATGACCTTCACGAACAAGGCTGCCGCCGAGCTCGCCGAGAAGGTCAGTGCACTCATGCCGGAGTCAGTGGACCAGGCCCGACAGGTCGAAGTGCACACCTATCACGGATTCGCCGCCCAGGTCCTCTCCGAGTTCGGCCCTCTCGTGGGAGTCGACACCAGGGCGGGTGTCATAACACCGACTTTCGCCAGACAAATCATGCGCGACGTGTTCCTCCATGAGCCTCACACCCATCTCGACATGACCTATGGAGGGACACTCGACCGCATCCGCAAGCTCAACGACCAACTGGGTGATCATCTCCTCCGCCCCGAGGACGTCGTCAAGGCAGGTGTCATACAGACCGGCGACGAGATATGGGACGCCCGAGTGGAGATGGCCGAGACATTGTCGGGTTACAACGCGGCCAAAGCCGAGCTGAGGGTGGTCGACTACTCAGACCTGGTGACCCTCTCCACCCAGGTTCTGCGGGATCACCCGGGGCTGGCCGGGGCCATCCGGGACCGGTATCGCGTCCTCGTGCTCGACGAGTACCAGGACACGAACCCGGCTCAAAGGGTCCTGATCACCACGATCTTCGGTGATGGGTTCCCGGTCATCGCCGTCGGAGACGAGGACCAGACCATCTACGAGTGGCGTGGCGCCTCGGCGCAGAACTTCGAGGATTTCATCGACCATTTCCCGACATCAGAGGGCGAGCCTGCCCATGACAAGAGCCTGACCCTCAACCGCCGTTCAGGCCCCGGGATCCTTCGCGTCGCCAATGAGATACGCAAGAAGGCCAATCCGGCGGCCGCCCCGCTCCGGGCGGCTGACGACACACCCACCGAGGTGGTCAGCTACTGGGCCCAGGACGCCCTCGCCGAGGCAGAGTGGATCGCCCGTCAGTTCGAGTCACTTCACGAAGAAGGCCTCGCCTGGTCAGACATGGCCGTCCTGTTCCGGAAGAACAAGGACTTCGCCATCGTGGTCGACGTCCTCGGACGCCACGACATCCCGCTAGAGGTCGCCAACGTGGGTGGCCTGCTGTCGGTGCCGGAGATCTCCTATCTCCGGGCCTGGCTGACCGTTCTCCAGAACCCGGAGGACTCCGCGGCGCTGGCCCAGATCTTGTTCGGCAGTGGATACCGCCTCGGCCTCGCCGACGTGGCCGTGCTGACCCGCTGGCTCTCGGCCACTCAACCCGAGCTACTCGACTCCGAGGAACCCGAGCCGGTGACACTCGTCGAGGCGATCGAGGCCAGCGACCAGATCGACGGTTTGAGCCCCGAGGCGCGCAAACGACTCGGTCGCTTCCACGACGTCTACCGCGACCTGCTCGTGGAGACCCAGGGCCTCTCCCTCGCCGAGACCTGCCGGCTAATCCTCGACCGAACCCGCGCCTGGCAGGACATCGAAGCCCTGCCCCCGAACGCACGTCTCACTGCCCGTCTCAACATCTATCGTTTCCTCGACCTCGCCGACGACTGGAGCCCACTGGCGGGGCGACCATCGGTGGCGGCCTTCCTCGAGTACCTCGATGTCATGGAAGACGAGCCGGCCGAGGAGCTCGACTCCGCCCGTCTCTCCGGCGAGGACGCCGTCACCCTGGTAACGGTGCATCGCGCCAAGGGCCTGGAGTGGGAGAACGTTGCGATCCCAGCGGTAGTCGAAAAGGGTTTTCCTTCAGGGTCTGGAGGCTACCCCGACCCCATCCGATTCCCCTATCACCTGCCGATCGAGTTGCGCCTCGACACCACCGTCGACCTCCCCGACGACGACAGAGCCCGCACTGCCCACTTCCGCGAGCGTCACAATGCCCAGGAATGGCGAGTCGCCTACGTCGCTGCGACCAGGGCCAAGAGACGTCTATTCGTCTCCGGCGCCTACTGGTACGGGCTTCCCGAGCCCCGACAAACGCCAGCGAAGCCATCGGAGCTCTTCGAGCTGGTCGATTCCCACGAGGAGAGTGTCAGTGCGGGTCGCGCCGAGCTGGGGCCGAGACCCGAGATACTCCGGACGGCGGACGACGGCCAGGAGCCCGACCCGCTCTTCGCCGAAGGATGGCAATCTGCCCTACGCATGGCGATAGATGAGCCGGACCAGATCGATCGTTTGGCAGCCGATGGCGGCGTGGCCGACGAGTACCAGCGACTCAACGCCGAATGGGATCAGCGGCTGTTCGAGCTCGAAGGCGCCATCGGCATCACCCCTGAGAATCCGGCGCCGACCGTGTCGGTGACCAGCCTCGTCACCTACGCCCAATGCCCGAAGCGCTACTACTGGAGCGACATCGACCCCTTGCCTCGCCGACGCAACGAGGCGGCCACCCGGGGCAGCCAGATCCACCGCCGAATCGAGTTGCATCAGCGGGGACAGGTACCGTTCGAGGATCTGGAGCCAGGGTTGTACGACGCGGTCGACGAGCCGGAGCCTGGCGACACCGGTGGATATCGGGCATACGAGAGCTCCCGCTTCGCCGCCGACCGGGCCCGTTTCGTCGAAGCACCTTTCGGCATCCAGGTTTCGAACGGCTACCGCATCCGGGGCCGGATCGACGCCATCTACGCGGACGAGGGCCATTGGGAGGTCGTCGATTTCAAGAGCGGGAGACACAAGGACGACCCTTCGCGCATCGTCCAACTCGAGGCCTATGCGGTCGCCGTCGACGAGGTCGACTTCGGGATCCCCAAACCCGACACCCTCGACGTCACGTTCGCCTACTTCGGAGGAGGTCTGCATGAGGTCAGCGAGCATGCCGATGCCGAATGGGTCGAGAGGGCACGGGCTCATCTAGACGAGTTGACGGGTGCCATCGCAGCAGACGAGTTCGACGAGTCTCCCGGCCCGTGGTGCCACAATTGCGACTTCTTGCAGTTCTGTGAACCGGGACAACGGGAGGTTTCGGAGTGACTGTCCTGGCCTTCCTGGCCGGCTATTTCATCGGCTCGGTTCCGACGGCCGGTTTCCTGGGGCGTCTCCGCGGGGTCGACCTCCGTGCTCAGGGGTCGGGAAACCCGGGCACTGCCAACGCCCTCAGGACCTCGGGCCCGTGGCTGGCAGTCATCGTGCTCGTCGTCGAAGCTGCCAAGGGGTATCTCGCAGTTTCCATCGGCAGTTCGCTCGGAGACGAGACGGGTGCCATCGCCGCCGGTTTCGGGGCGGTGGCGGGCAACGTCTACAACATCTGGTACCGGTTCCAGGGTGGCAAGGGCCTGGGCATCTCGCTGGGCATCCTCATCGGGCTGTGGCCCGCGGTAGTGCTTCCTGTTCTCGGCGTGATCGTCGTCGGCGTACTGATCAGCCACTCGTCGGGGATCGCATCCCTCCTGGCCGTCGCCGGCCTGGTCGTGATGGGAGTGGCCTGGTCCAGATTCGAATGGCCGACCGGGGGCCTCGCGCCAGGCTCGAGGCTCGTCGTGCTCGCTGCTGGCATGGGCGCGCTCATCTTCTGGAAGCACTGGCGCGATTCGCCGCTCAGCGCACGCGCCCGTCGCTGAATTCGAGCATCAGCGTCACCGGGCCCTCGTTCACCAACTCGACCTCCATCGCGGCGCCGAAGACGCCGGTCCGCGTCGTGATCCCGATCTCCTCGAACCGGGCCGCCATCGCGCCGACGAGTGGCTCGGCATGATCAGGGGACGCCGCCGCAACAAATGAGGG
>Ga0299913_10002984_pt1 | contig 13623 bp, 9 predicted proteins | sample RVTome_9_FD_201360 | JGI IMG/M metagenome (GOLD analysis project Ga0299913, IMG submission 201360) | Soil microbial communities from uranium-contaminated site in the Upper Colorado River Basin, Wyoming, United States - RVT155D38 (version 2) ... | reverse complement strand
CCGGCGCAGCGCCGGGAGCGCCAGGTGCAGGACACGGAGGAGGGCGGCGAGGGCATCGCCGTCGAGAGCTCCGGTCCACTCGTCCATGAAGATCTTCTTGAGCTCGAGGGCCACGCAGCACCCGCGGTCCCGGAAGGTGCTGTTCACCCAGCGCGGGAAGTAGCCGCCCTGGAAGCTCACGTTCTCGCGCACGTCTAGGCGGCGGCCCTGGTAGTCGGCCTCGGCGAGCGCCCTGCGGAGACCGTCCACCAGCGGCGCCCAGCGGTCGCTGAGGAGAGTGGCCGTGCCGAGATTGATCTCGGGATTGGAGGCCGGGTCCGCCGGCGGCGCCTCCGGCCCGTCCCGGCGGTGGTTGTAGGAGTGGAGGTCGAGGACGACGAAGCTGCCGTGCCGGGCGGCGAGATCGGCGAGCAGAGCGCCGGCGGCGGCATAGAAGGCGTCGTAGAGGGCGAGACTCTCGTCACGCACCGCTCCCGGCGGAGGCCACCGCCACACCGTGAGCCCCCACGCCTCTCCCGGTTCTCGGTAGAGGGCCGCCTCCCGCGGGCGATTGAGGTCGACCTCGAAGCGGGAGCGATGGGCGACGAGACGACTGGGGGCGATGGCGGTGAGCAGGTCGGTAAAGGGATCCTCCTCGCGCCGGCGCTCCTCCTCGCCGAGGGCGAGGAGCGCCTCCACCTCGGGCCGCACCGCGTGCCCGGCGTGGAGAGCAGCGGCCACGATCGGTCCGTCGCCTCGCGTCACGGTGAACCAGGGCGGAATCGCCATCGCTCGCATCTCCCGAGGTTCCCCTCGGTGCAAAGTCGAAGCCAAGCTGCGCGGAGGCTTGCTGGACGGACCGGAGGCGCCGGTCGAACCGCCGCCGGGCGGGGGTACCGGGCCGCCGATGGGGAAAATCGCTCTACCCATTGGAGCCTGCTCGGGAGCGGAGGCCCCCCTTGCCAGGGGGACCGCTAAGGACCGACGTTCGCGGTTGCCCGCTCGAGGGTCGGCACCCCCTCGGCGACCGGCTCGCTCCGGGCGATGACGACCGCGGCGACCAGGTCCCCGGTCACGTTCAGGGTCGTGCGGCACATGTCGAGGAAGCGGTCGACGCCGAGGATGATGCCGATGCCCTCCACCGGCACGCCTACCATCCCCAGGATCACGGCGACTACCGGCAGCGATCCGGCGGGCACACCCGCCGTGCCGACCCCCCCGAGAACGCAGATCAAGACCACGAGGGCTTGCTCGGGGAGGGCGAGAGAGACGCCGTAGAACTGCGCGAGGAAGAGGACCGTCACTCCCTCGAAGAGGGCGGTGCCGTTCTGGTTCGCGGTGGCGCCGACCGTGAGGACGAAGCGGCTGACCCGGGGAGGGAGCCGGAGGCGCTCCTCGGCCACCTTCAGGGAGGTGGGAAGCGTGGCGTTGGAGGAGGCGGTCGCGAAGGCGGTCACCATGGCCTCCTGAACGGCGCGGAAAAAGTGCAGGGGGCTCATCCCTCCGAGGAAACGGATGGCGAGGGAGTAGACGACGAACTGGTGTACGGCCAGGGCGAGCACCACGACCCCGACGTAGCGTGCCAGCTGCACCAGCACCTCGTACCCGAGCTCCGCGGTGAGGGTGAACAGCAGCGCGGCCACACCGAGCGGCGCCACCGAGAGCACCATGTCGAGGAGGCGCATGGTGACGTCGTAGAGGCCCTGTAGCACCTCCTCGAAGCGCCGTGCGCCCGCGCCGGGGGTGAGGGTGAGCCCGATGCCCATGAGCAGCGAGAAGAAGATCACTGCCAGCATGTCCCCTTCGGTGGCGGCACGCAGCGGGTTGTCGGGCACGATCCGCACCAGCAGCTCGAGGCCGGTCGCGGGCGCGGACGCCGCCGACAGGCCCGCCGCCCGCTCGGTGGCCCCCTCGAGGAGTCGGGCCCGGAGCTCGGGCGAGAGTCCCTCGCCGGGACGGAGGGTATTGACCAGGAAGAGGCCGAGAAGGACTGCGACGCTCGAGACCACCACCGTGTAGGCGAGCGTCTTGAGACCGACGCGGCCGAGGCTGCGCGGGCTTCCCAGACCGACGACGCCCAAGGCGAGGGCGGAGAAGACGAGGGGCACGACGAGCATGAACAGGAGTCGCAGGAAGACCTGCCCTACGGGCCGACTGCCGTAGGCGACCAGGAAGTCCAGCAGCGGTCGATCGCCGAGCAGGGAGAAGGCGACGAGCCCGGTCGCGATTCCGACGCCGCCTCCGAGGAGGATCCGAGCATGTCGGGGCACGGGCATCGCGGGAGTATGCGGCGGAGCCCGAAGGCTGGCAAGGGGTCGCCCTCCCCCTGGCCTCGACGCCGCGGTAGGCGCCCGGACTCCCGTGGCTGGGGTCCGCGTCATGCGGTGCGTTCGCCGTGTAGACTGCGCCGCGCGTGCTAGCGAAAGCCTCTTCTCCGCTGCCCGCCGGCGGCCTGGTTCGCACGGCCATCGCGCTCTGCTCCGTCGCCCTCGCCGGATGCCAGAGCCTGCCGTGGCGGCGGCCTCCGGCGGCCGAGGACCTCCTCGCGCGCAGCATCGCCTACCACGACCCGGAGGGCGTCTGGGGCGAGCGTCCCCTCCGCTTCGAGATCCTGGAGAGCCGCCCCGACGCCGCAGTGCGCACCACCCGCCTCACCATCGACCCGACGGTGCCGCTCTTCGCGCTCGAACGCCGCCAGGGCGACCAGGTGATGGAGGGACGGATCGCGCCCGGCGAGTGCTATTGGAACCTCGCCGCCGGCGACTTCTCGAGCGCGCAGGTGAACGATCTCTCCTGCGCGAGCCTGCAGCGCACCCGTGACTACTACCTCTATCTGTGGGGTCTGCCGATGAAGCTCCGCGACCCCGGCACGCGTCTCGGTCCCGTCACCCGCGTCGAGGTCGCCGGCCGCGCCCGTTTCCGACTCCGCGTCACCTACGATCCCGAGGTCGGCACCGATGTCTGGGACCTCGATTTCGATCCCCGCACCGGGGCCCTCGCCGGCTACCGCTTCACCCACGACGAGGCCACCGGCGACGGCGAGCGGATCGCCCTCGAGGGCGAGATCGAGGGTGCCGGCCTTCGCCTCCCCCGCACCCGCACCTGGTACGCCCACGCCGACGCCGAGCTGCTCGGAGAGGATCGGCTGGTGGCGCTCGAGTAGCGTCTGCGCCTCCTCCTTTGACGCTCCGGGGTCCGGCTGCTACGGTGGCCCTGCCGGCGTCCGTTCCTTCGGGATCGCAAGCATCCCCCAGACGGCGGCCCTACCAACGCACTCCGTCGACCGAGGGAGGTTTCCCATGTCCGTTCGATCCATCCGTCCCGTTCTCGTCGCCGCTGCCGTGGCCCTGCTGCTCGCCGCGGGCGTCCTCTCCTCCGGCTCCGCCCTCGACGCGCAGGCAGAGGCGGGCGCCGAGATCCTGGTGGGCACCTACCAGCCCCAACAGGTGGCTCAGGCGGTCGGGTTCCAGCAGCGCGTCATGCAGAGCATGGTCGGCCTCCAGGAGCGGGCGCAGCAGGCCCAGCAGGCGGGCGACCAGCAGGCGATGCAGCAGATCCAGGCCGAGGCCCAGCAGATCGAGCAGCAGGCCGCCAGCGAGCTCCTCGCCGAGATCGACGCGGTGATGCCGCAGGTGGCCGAGGAGACCGGTGCCCAGATCATCGCCACCGGCGTCAGCTACGCCGCCCCGGGCGTGGCCACCGAGGACGTCACCGGCACCGTCATCGCGGCGCTGGGCGGCGAGGCGGCGCCGATCGACGAGCCGGGCGCCTGACGCGCCGTCCGGGCCGGGATCCCGCCGCCCTGGCGCCCGAGCCGCCCGATCGGACGGAAAGGGCCGGGGAGCGCGAGGATAGACTCGGCTCGGCCCGTCGATCGGAGGAGGCAGCATGAGCGAGAGCACTCGTCCCATCCATCCCGAAGGTGAGCTCGAAGGGCTGGTGCCCGCGGCGCGAGCGGACTTCATCGCGCGGACGTATGCGTACCTGTTCGCGGCCTTGACGGCGTTCACGCTGCTCGAGATCGGGCTGTTCTCGAGCGGGTGGGCGGCGGTGATCGCGGAGCGCTTGCTGGGGGTGAGCTGGCTCTGGGTGCTGGGGGGCTTCATGATCGTCGGCTGGCTGGCCAGCCGGACGGCGCACACCGTGCGCTCGGTACCGGCGCAGTACGCGGCGCTGGCGGCGTTCGTCGTCGCGGAGGCAATCATCTTCGTCCCGTTGCTCTATATCGCCGAGGCGGCGGCCGAGGGAGCGATCCAGAGCGCGGCGACGGTGACCCTGATGGGGTTCGCGGGGCTGACGGCGGTGGCCTTCGTCACCCGCAAGGACTTCTCCTTCCTGCGCGGGATGCTCGTCTGGGGCGGCGTGGTGGCGCTCGTGCTGATCGTGGCGGGGGTGCTCTTCGGCTTCCAGCTGGGGACCTTCTTCTCGGTCGGCATGGTGGCGTTGGCTGGCGCAGCGGTGCTCTACGACACCTCGAACATCCTCCACCACACCCCGCAGGATCGCCACGTCGCCGCGGCCCTGGAGCTCTTCGGGTCGGTGGCGCTGATGTTCTGGTACGTGCTGCGGCTCTTCAGCCGCAGGTGATCCCGACCCATGACGAAAAGGTTGGGCGCCGTCGGGCGGCGCTGCCGGGGGGCGTGCCGGGCATTTCCCCGGGAGGATTTCCCCCCCGTGGGGTGTGGGCGACCCTCGCCGGGCCGGCGGGTGGGCCCCTCAGTGGACGTGCGAGGCCCAGCCCGGTGGCCCGCGGGCTCCCTTGGCGCGGTGCTTGCGAGGATCTTGCCTGGCTCGCGACCGGACAGCGAGCGAGGAGGCTCCAGATGAGCGAACGGGACCTGCTCCGCGAGGACGAGGAACGCCGGGTCGCCGACTACGAGGCGGTCAAGCGCAAGGTGGACGAGGAGGTCCGCGGCGAGCTCGAGGCGGAGAGCGAGCGGGCCGACCGGGGGGAGCGCGCCGCCGTGCGCGGCGTCGCGTCGGAGCTGAAGTCCAAGGCCCTGAGCGAGGTCGCGGAGTCCGAGCGCGAGGTCGGCCGCGGCCGCCGGCTCGCCCGCATCTACCAGTTCGTCGACTACCTCTTCTACCTGGTCTACGGGCTGGTCGGCCTGATGATCGGCTTGGAGCTGCTCGGCGCCCGGGAGTGGACCGGGTTCATGCGGTTCATGACCCTGATCACGACGCCGCTGCTGGCGCCCTTCCGGAGCGTCATGCCCGACCCCGCGATCGGCAGCTTCCAGCTGATGCTCTCGTACGTCCTGGCGCTGGTCGTCTACGTCCTGCTCCACCGCGCCGTCAAGGGCCTCTTCAGGCTCCTGGTGCGCCGCGGGGACGCCGACCTCTGACCCCACCCGTCACTCCGGGGTCGCCGTAGTCGCCAGGTTCGCGCCGGCGGGGGGCGCCTCCCAGCGGTGGAGGAACTCGCCGATGCGGCGGTTGAGGCGGAAGGCGTCGACGAAGGTCAGGGCGAGGAAGGCGTTGCAGTGGTTGGCGTCGACGGTGACGAGCTGGGGCCGGCCGAGGCGCTCCCAGAGGGCGTCGCGGGCTGGCTCCGGCATGCAGGCGTCGCGGGCGGCCTCGACGAAGAGGATGCGGGAGGGATGGATGCCGCCCGCGAGGTCCGAGGGGTTGATGGGGTCGAGGATCGGCGTGATCTGGCGGCGGAACTCCTCTTGCGTCCAGCCGAACCGCTCGAGCACCGCCTCGCGGATCCTCTTCGTGCGGTGGGGGCACTCGGAGAAGACCCACGCCAGGTCGGTCGACGCCAGGACGAAGACGCCGTGCGTGAAGCGGCCGTCCAGGCCCGCGGCCACGCTCGCCACCATGGCGCTCATCGAGAAGCCGACGATCCCGACCCGCTCCGGGTCGACGTCGGGTCGGGCGAGCGTCCAGTCGAGGAGGAGCCCCAGGTCGACGGCCGTGGTGGCGAAGGCGTGAGCGGAGCTCTGCACCTCGGCGCGGAAGGCCTCCGGCGTCGGCGATTCGCGGATCGTGTCCCAGTCGAAGAGGGTCCGGTCGGCGAGCAGCCGGATGACGTCCAGCTCACCGTAGCGGAGGATTCGCCGCGTCACGAGCGGCGGCGGCTGCGCGGACCGTCCCCAGATCGGCGCCACGAAGACCACTCCCCTCCTCCCCCGCCGTTCCCTCCGGTAGTACCGCGCCCGCACGAGGTTCCCGTCCTGCCGGTTGTCGCCGGCCGATGGCAGGGCGAGCTCGAGGATCCGGTAGCCTCCGGCGCGGCGCACCGGTCTCACCGTGACGGACGGCGGCCCCTCCGGGAGCCCTTCGGCCCACGGCGGCGGCACGGTGTCCCCGGCCGTCCGCCAGGGCGCGGTCTCCGGCGGCCCCTGGTAGGGGACGTGGGCGCGGCCGATGCAGCCGACGAGGGCCAGGAACAGAATCGGCAGGGCGGCGCGAGCGTGTCGCGTTGTTCGTCTCACACGGGAAACGGGGTCGACGGTAGCCGCAGGCTCCGGCGGCTCGTCCTCTCCGGGTTCTCCGATCGGGAGAACGAGATCGTGGAGGGTTTCCCGCCATCGCGCCGGCACTTCGGGGTGGCGGGCACTTCTCCAGCGGCGCGGTGAACCGCGGCCCCTCCCGGGGGCCACTCACGAGGAGGATCCTCTCCCTGCACTCTCTTTCCAGGAGGCGGTCATGGTCGATCGACATCTTCTCGCCGAGCGCGCGCAGGCACGGTCTCCGCTCGCCGCCCTCGCGTTCCTGCTGCTGCTCGCCGTCCCCGGCCAAGCCGCGGAGGTCGCCCTGCGGCCGGTGGCACTGACCGGCGGTCAGGCGCCCGGCACCGCCGCGGGCGTCGTCTTCGCCGCCTTCGACTCGCCGTTCAACACCAGCATCCCCGTCCCCCTGATCGACGACACGGGCCAGGTGCTCTACTTCGCCTTCCTCGCCGGTCCAGGGGTGGACCCGACCAACGGCCACGGCCTCTGGGTCGACCGCGCCGCGACCTCGACTCTCCTGGCGCGCGCCGGCGATCCCGCGCCGGGGACGCCGGCGGGGACGCTCTTCCACGGCCTGCCGAACGTGGAGATCCCCCTGGGGTTCCTGGCCGCCGGCGGTGCTGCGGCTCTTCCCGCCACCTTGATCGGCCCGGCCGTGACCGCCGTCGACGACGTCGGGATCTGGAGCGACGCGTCGGGCACGATGGTGCTCGTCGTCCGCGAGGACGACCCGGTGCCCGGAGCGCCGGGGCTCGCCTTCTCCGAGCCCCGCCTCCACCGCTTCACCGCCGTCGGCGAGAGCCTCTTCTACGCCTCGCTGCGCGGGACCGGCGTGACGACGGCCGACGACGAGGCCCTGTGGTCCCACCTGGCGGGAGTCGTCGAGCTGCGCGTGCGCGAGGGCGACCCGGCACCGAGCACGCCGCCTGGAGTCGTCTTCGGCGAGGGTCTCCTCGGCTCACGGCCCGGTGCGTTCCCGTTCGCCGACTTCAATGCCTCGGGGCAGCTGCTGCTGCGCGCGGACCTGCTGGGGCCAGGAGTGGACGAGTTCAGCGACGAGGCGCTGTTCCGCGACGGCGCCTTCGGCCTCGAGCTCGTGCTGCGCGAGGGCGACCCGGCGCCGGGCGCCGGGCCCGGCGTCACCTTCGGCGGCAACAGCGTCGCCCTGAACCTCGACTTTCCGCTCCTGAACGACCTCGGCCAGACGTTCTTCGCGGTGAGGCTCGGCGGCGCGATCCCGACCACCAGCGCGCTCTTCTCGGACCACCTGGGGGCCCTGGACCTCGTGGCCATGCCGGGGATGCCGGCGCCGGGCACCGGCGGCACCTTCATCGGCGTCGGCGGCCCGGCGCTCTCCGACGCCGGCCGGATCGCCTTCGGCGCGGTGCTCGAGACCGGCCCTTTCCCGCCGACCGTCATCTTCTGGGACCAGCCGGGCACGCTCGCGCCCCTGGCGCTGCCGGGCGATCCGATCCCCGACCGCCCGGGAGCGACGCTGCGCGGGGGCAGCGACATCGTCGGCTTCGCCTCCTCGGGCCACATCGCCTTCACCGCCGGCCTCGACCTCCCCACCGGCCCGGTGCATGGCCTGCTGGCGGCCACCCCCGAGGGCGAGCTCCAGACCCTCGTCGCCAGCGGTGACGCGGTCGACCCCGGCGACGGAGGCGGCCCCCGCACGGTCTTCCTGATCATCCCCGGGGGCTTGTCCGAGCAGGGCGTCGTCTCGCTGCGCCTCGAGTTCACCGACGGCTCGAGCGGCCTCTTCACCGTCCCTCTGCGCGGCACCACGATCTTCGAGGACGGCTTCGAGTCCGGCGACACCTCGGCCTGGACCAGCGCCCAGGGCTGAGACGGCCGGGCCGCCGGTTACTCGACCTCGAAGGTCTGCAGCTCGACCGGGATGAGGACCTCGACCGAGCAGTTGGTCGGGATGTTCACGGCCAGCGTGTAGGGGCCGCTCTCGCTTCCCGCGCCGCCGATCCGCACCGTGTAGCTGTCCGTTGCCGGCACCGTCCAGACCATGTCGGCGCCCTGGCCACACGTGTCGTCGTTGCAGAACAGGGGTGTCATCTGCCCGAGGCCCCAGGACGAGAGCCCGGTATCCCAGGCGGCCGCGCCGCCGTGATGGCAGAAGCTGGCCTGGACGAGCTCTCCTGCCGGGCAGAAGAGGAGGAAGAAGTCGTCGCAGCCGGGCGTGGCGCTGCAGTCCCTCGACACCGTGACCCAGTTCCCGCTCCCCTGGCCGGACAGCAGGCCGCCGATCTCGGTGCCGAACGACGCCTCGCAGGCCCCTCCCTCCGGCGTCGGCGCGAGCCCCGGGACGTCCCGGCCGGGACCGGTCAGCGGGCGGCCGGGGCGGGGCTCCTGCCCACGGTCTGGGCCGCGGTCGCGCCGCGTTTCCGAGCCGCTGACCCGGAGCACGATCCCCGGGGCCAGGAGGGCGAGCACGGCGACGAGGAGCGTGAGCGCGCGGGTCATCGGCGGGGCTCCGCAAAGGCCGGCCTTGCGGGCCGGCTCGTGCGAGGAGTGGGGAACGGTCGCGAGAGCTTAGCATGGGAGGGTGACGACTTCACCGGCGACTCCCGCGGTGGAGCGGGACGTGGCTCCTCCGCCCGGACCTCCGGCCCGACGCTCCTCCACCCGGGAGCGTCTTCTTCTCGCCGCGCTCCTCGGCGCGGCGCTCGCCGCCCGCTGCTGGATGCCGTACGACGTGGTGTTCGGCCGGCCGGGCGAGCCGCGCCTGCTCGGCACCGACGCCTACTTCCATCTGCGCCATGCGCACGCCGCCGTCGGCGACTTCCCGCGCCTCGAGCGTCAGGACCAGGGGACGCACTACCCGCAGGGCGCCCTCAACGACGCCGTGGGGCTGTTCGATCTCGCGATCGCCGCGACCGCCAGGATCCTCCACGGCGCGGACGCGACACGGGACGAGGTCGCCGCCGTCGCCGCCTGGTTCCCGCCCGCGCTCGGTGTGGCCACCGTGGCCCTCCTCTGGGCGCTGGCGCGCCGTGTCGCCCCGCCGCCGGTGCCGCTCCTGGCGAGCCTCCTCTTCTTCCTCTATCCGGGGGAGTCCCTGGGCCGGACCGCCCTGGGCTTCGCCGACCACCATGCCGCGGAGTCCCTCCTCACGGTCGCCGCGGTGCTGGGCGCGGTGCGGCTCCTCCAGCGCGACCGTCATGAGCGCGCCCTCCCCTGGTGGCGCCCGGCGGTCCTCTCCGCCCTGCCGATGGCCGCCCTCGCCGTCACCTGGCGGGGCGCGCCCCTGGTGCTCCTGCTGCTGGCGGCGGGTCTCCTCGCGGAGCGGCTCGCGGCGCTCGGGATGCCCGGCCACGGGGAGGCCGGATCGGCCCAGGCGAACGGACGGGCGGGGCGGGGCGGGACTCCGGCCCGGGCGGCGTCGGGAGGCTCCGGGGGCGCCCGTGGCCAAGGCGGGTTCGATGCCGTGCGGTTCGGCGGGCGGTCGCAGACGGCGGCCCGAGTGGCGGCGGCCTCGGTGTCCCTGGCGCGGCCGATCGTGCGCTACGGGCTCGGTCTCCTGCTGCCGCTCCTCGCCCTCCACTGGCTCTGGCCGGCGCTCGAGCTCGGGCCGCCGACCGCCGGTCTCGTGCTCGCGGGCGCGACGGCGCTGACCGTCGGCGGCGGGCTCGGCCTGCCGTTCCTGCAACTCGCGGCTCGCCGCACCGGTCGGCCCGCTGCGGTCGCCTGGGGCGGGCTCGCCGCCGCCGTCGCCGCGGCGGGGCTGCTGCTCTCGGCAACCGACTTCGGCAGGCAGGTGTGGGCGTGGCTCGCGGAGCCGCGGACCGTGCTCGTCCAGGAGCATCTCCCCGTCACCGCCGGGCTCCTCCTGGAGCAGCTGGGAGCCGTGGCCCTCCTCGGCCTGCCCGGCCTCGCCCTCGGCGCGATCCAGGTCGGACGCCGCTCGCTGCCGCGGGAATGCCTGGTGCCGCTGAGTGTCGGCGGCGCCCTGCTGGCAGTCTGGAGCTCGACGCGCGACCTCGGCTACGCCGCGCCTCCGTTCCTGGCGCTCGCCGCAGCCCTGCCGCCGCTCGTCGTCTGGCGCTGGGTGCGGGCCGGTCGCGCCGGGCCGTGGCCGGAAGCGGCGGGCCTGATGCGCCGCCTGGCGACGGTCGCCTTCCTGGCCGCCCTGGTGGCCCCGCTGTGGCCTTACGCTGTCACGCGGACACCCTGGATGGGCCGAGGGGACGTCGTGCAGGCCAGGGTCTACCCCGAGCCCCTGTTCGCCGCCATGGACTGGCTCCGCGACCACACGCCCCCGCCCGAGCACCCGGAGGGCGGTTCCGTCCGCGGGCGCTACGGCGTGCTCTCCTCGTGGCCGATCGGCAACCTCGTGGCGGCCTACGGAGAGCGGGTGCCGGTGTGGAGCCGCTACCCTTCGCCGGAGATCCCGCGCTGGGCGCTGGCGCGGAGCGAGGAGGAGGCCGCTCCCTGGCTCTGCCCGCGCTGCGGGACGCGCGACCGGGTCCGCTACGTCGTGGTCGACGCCAGGGACTGCGGCGAGTGGCTGCTGGCCACGGCGGCGCAGCTGCCGGAGCCGGTGCCGCTGCTGGTGCGGGGCACCGCCCGCGACGCCGCGCCCGGGCTGCCGGCGGTCGTCCCCGGCCCAGCCTACGACCGCAGCCTCGTGGCACGCCTCTGCGCCGACGATGGGAGCGGCGTGACCCGCTACCGCCTCGTCTACGAGAGCCCGGAGCGCAGCCTGACCGGCGTCCTCGTCGCGCCGGCGCGGCCGGGAGAGGGGCGCACCTGGGCCCGCCTCGTCACCCGGCCGGCGCCCGCCGCGGCGATCGAGGGGCGGCGCCGGGGTGCCGGAGGCGGGCCGTTCGCCACGCCAGAGGGCCGGGTCTACGGCGGCAGGACCCACGCCGCCGTCAAGGTCTTCGAGGTCGTGCCGGGCGCCCGCCTGCAGGGCGCCGCGCCGCCCGGAGCCCGGGTCACGGCGTCTCTCTGGCTCGAGCTCCGAGGCTCCGGGCGCCGCTGGCGGTACGTGGGCGCCACGACGGCGACGGCCGCCGCCACCTTCGAGCTCGTGGTGCCCTACCCCTCCCACGCCGAACCCCGCCGCAGCTCCGTCCGTCCGTCCGGGCCCTACCGGGTGATCGCCCGCGACGCGGCCGGGGTCGAGCTGCACGGCGAGGCGGTCGTTTCGGCCTCCGAGGTGCGGCGAGGCGCTTCCGTCCCCGTCGGCCTGCGCGCCGCGGGAGGCGGCGGCGAGTAGGACGGGCGTCGTCGCGCCGCCGCGGCGGCGCGGCGGCTGGAGGTGGGAGGCAGGCACCGCAAGTAGAGCTACGTCAAACGCGGGCGTATCGAGGACGGCGGGTACACGCGTCCTCTGGCTCCCGTCAGACGCCTGCCCGGGAGAGGCGGAACGCCGCCATCTCCTCGCCGTTGCGCACCAGCAGGAGCTCGCCGAGGAGCACCGGGTGGTTCCAGGTCTTGCCCTCGATGGCCGGGAAGCGGGCGAGCTCGGTGAAGCGGTCGGGAGTCGCCGCGACGAGCGCCAGCTCGCCCTGTTCCGAGAGCACCAGCAGCAGGTCCTGCGCGCGCAGCAGGACGAGCTGGCCGTGGCCGTAGCGTCCGCCCTTCCACCTGCGCTCGCCGTCCGCCAGGTCGATCGCCGCCAGGATGCCGCCGTCGAAGCCGAAGGCATGGCCGTCGTGGACGACGAAGTCGTTGAAGTAGGGCTTGAGACCCTTCGACGTCCAGCGCTCCTCGGTGGTCCAGCCGCCGGGTCCGTGCGCGACCGCGATGCGGCGCATGCCGATACCGGCGTCGCTGCCCATGCCGGTGGCGGTGCCGAGCAGGACGTCGCCGTTCGCGGTCAGGCCGGGCTGCACGATGGCGTCGCCCGGCCACGCGTGCTCCCAGAGCAGCGCGCCGTCGGCCGGCGCGACGCCGATCGCCCCTTTCCCGTTCATCAGCAGGATCTGCTCCACGCCGTCGATCGTCGCCCGATGGGGCGAGCTGTAGCCCCAGCCGCTGGCCGGACCCAGCCAGCGCGGCTCGCCGGAGGCGAGGTCGTAGGCGACGAGCGCGCCGGCGGTGGCGACGACGACGAGGTCGTCCATCACCAGCGGCGAGCCCGCGAAGCCCCAGCCCGGGAGCTTCGCGCCGGTGTCGGACGCCGCGTTGCGCGACCAGACGACGGCGCCGTTCCCCGCGTCGAGCGCGTTGACGATGCCGGTCGCGCCGAGGGTGTAGACGCGACCGTCCTGGAGGGTCGGCGTCGCGCGCGGGCCGGCGCCGGCGTTCGACTCCCAGAACCGGGCAGCGTCGGAGTGCCACCACACCGGCTCGCCGGTGGTCACGTCGTAGCAGGCGACGATCTCGTCGTCACCGCGCTGCTCCTGCGTGTAGAGCCGGTCGCCGGCGACCGCGAACGACGACCACCCCGGCCCGATCGGCCGCCGCCACAGCTCGACCGGCGGCGACTCGGCCCAGTCGGTCGCGATGCGCACGCCGGTGACGACTCCGTCCCGCCCGGGTCCGCGGAAGCCGGGCCATTCGGCCTGCGCCTGCGCCGTCGGCTCGCCTCCGAGCGCGGCCGCGACGGGCGCCTCGGAGCCGACCGCCTCGTCCGGGGCCGACGAGAGGGCGGCCTCCTCGTCGCCTGCCCCGGCCAAGATCGGCTCCTCGGGGCTGCCTGCGACCGGGGGCGACGGGAGGGCGGCCGCCTCGCCTCCGTCCACGGACGGCTCCTCGGGAGTCTCCACAGCGACCGGCGGCGGCGCCGCCGGCTCGTCGGCGGTCTCGGCGAGGAGCCGCTCCTCGGGTGTCTCCGACCACCGCCACGCAAAGTCCGAGTCGCCGGAGCCGGTGAAGCCCGAGGTCCGGACGAGCGCCCACGCGCCGCAAGCGAGCAGGATCGCCGCGACCATCGCGGCCCACCGGGGCCCGGTCGAAAGGCGGCGGGCGGCCACGGCCCAGGCGACGAAGGCGAGGCTCAGGCCCGGGATGGCGAGAAGGAAGAAGAGCATCCCCATCGCCCCCGTCGCGATCGACTCGTGGAGGACGAGCGGCGTCGCCGCCACCGCCACGACCATCAGGGCGACGGCCCCCACCCGTTCCGGCCAGGGCGCTCGGCTGAAGAAGACCCACCAGAGGACGATCCCCAGCGCCGCGGCCAGCCCGCCGAGCACCGCGATCATCGACTGCTCAGGCTCGACGA
>Ga0299913_10002983_pt1 | contig 13623 bp, 13 predicted proteins | sample RVTome_9_FD_201360 | JGI IMG/M metagenome (GOLD analysis project Ga0299913, IMG submission 201360) | Soil microbial communities from uranium-contaminated site in the Upper Colorado River Basin, Wyoming, United States - RVT155D38 (version 2) ... | reverse complement strand
GTGGTCCTCTCGTTGGTCCTGCCCGGGACGGGCCGTGGTCCGAGCCTTGCAGCGGGCGGCGGCCCGGCGCAGCAGAACGAGCGAGATACCTCTTTATACTCAGCCGAAGTATAAGAAAGTATCAAAGGAGGCGTCGTGGGCAGCGTGCCTGACCCGTACACCCCGGGCGAGGTGCCCCGGGTGCTGATCGGCCGCGAGACCGAGCTCGGCCGGATCCGCGACCGGGTGAGCCGGGTCGCCACCTTCGGCGAGATGGGCGGCCCGCTGCTGGTCTTCCATGCCCCGCGCGGGCTCGGCAAGACCTCGCTGATGCGGACCGCCCAGCAGCAGGCGGCCGCGGTCGGCTGCGTCTGCGCCTGGGTGGCGTGCTCCCGCGAGCGGCCGTTCCTGCCCGAGCTGGCCCACGCGACCGACCGCGCCCTGGAGCGCGCCGGCCTGGTCTCGGACGACTCCGACCGCCGCCGGTGGCGCGACCGGCTCGAGCGGGTGAGCGTCGAGCTGGGCCCGCCGGGCATCAAGGTGAAGGGCGACGTGGCGACCGGCCCGGTCGCGGCTCGTCCGGACGCCGGGACGGACCGGGCGCCGATCGGTGCGCTGGAGGACCTGCTCCACGAGGCGGCCACCCTGGCCCGGGGACGGTACGGCGCCGGGCTCGTCGTCTTCCTCGACGAGCTCCACGCAGCGTCGACCGACGACCTCGGCGTACTCCTCAACGCGGTGCAGAACCTCGCCGGCGAGCGTGAGCGGCACCCGGTCGCCGTGGTCAGTGCCGGACTGCCGGTCACGCCCGAGGCGATCACCCGCGCAGCGACGTTCGGGGAGCGCAGCGCGTTCGTCGCGCTCGACGTGCTCAGCGACACCGACGCCCGGTCACTGCTGACCGCGCCTGCCGAGGCGCTCGAGGTCAGCTGGAGCCCGGAGGCGCTCGAGCTGGTGGCCACCGAGTGCCGCGGCCATCCCTACCTGCTGCAGCTGCTCGGCAGCGCCACCTGGCAGGCCGCGGGGCCGGAGCCCGGCGACACGCTGACCGCTGCCCACGTGCGGTCCGGGGTGCCAGCAGCCCAGGGCCAGCTCGATGCGATGTACCGCGCCCGCTGGGGTGCGGCCACGCGTGCCGAGCGCGCCTTCATCCGGGCCATGGCCGAGGTCGGGGACGGCAACGTCAGCCGCGCTGCAATCGCCGCCCGGCTGGACGTGGACACCCGGGCGCTCAGCGTGCCGCGGGAGAGCCTGATCGAGAAGGGCGTCATCGAGCCCGTCGGCCACGGCCTGGTGCGGTTCACGCTGCCCGGCTTCGCCGAGTTCGTGCGCGAGCGGGTCCCGCGGGAGTAAGGAGAAGCAGCGAGCCGCCGGACTCTTCGCGGGATCCGGCGGCTCACCTTGTTGACCTTTGCTGGCACCTCACTCGCCGCGGATGAAGGCCTCCAGCTGGACGCGACCCTCGGTGTCCTCGATCTGCACCGGCGGGCTCTTCATCAGGTACGCCGACGCGGGGATGATCGGGCCGCCGATGCCTCGGTCCTTGGCGATCTTCGCGGCGCGGACGGCGTCGATGATGATGCCGGCGGAGTTGGGGGAGTCCCAGACCTCGAGCTTGTACTCCAGGTTCAGCGGGACGTCACCGAACGCGCGGCCCTCGAGGCGCACGTACGCCCACTTGCGGTCGTCGAGCCACGCGACGTAGTCGGACGGGCCGATGTGGACGTTCCTGGAGTCGGTCAGGTCGGCCAGCTCTCCGGAGAGGTTCGAGGTCACCGCCTGGGTCTTCGAGACCTTCTTGGACTCCAGGCGCTCGCGCTCGAGCATGTTCTTGAAGTCCATGTTGCCGCCGACGTTGAGCTGGTACGTGCGGTCCAGCGCGACACCGCGGTCCTCGAACAGCTTGGCCATCACGCGGTGGGTGATGGTCGCGCCGACCTGGGACTTGATGTCGTCGCCGACGATCGGGACGCCGGCGTCCTCGAACTTCTTCGCCCACTCCGGGTCCGAGGCGATGAAGACCGGGAGGGCGTTGACGAAGGCCACACCGGCGTCGATCGCGCACTGGGCGTAGAACTTGTCGGCCTCCTCCGAGCCCACCGGGAGGTAGGAGACGAGGACGTCGACCTGCTTGTCCTTGAGCGCCTGGACCACGTCGACCGCCTCGGCGGCGGACTCCTCGATGGTCAGCCGGTAGTACTTGCCGAGCCCGTCGAGCGTGGGGCCGCGCTGGACCTCGACGTGCTTGAACGGCACGTCGGCGATCTTGATGGTGTTGTTCTCGGACGCGCCGATCGCCTCCGAGAGGTCCTTGCCGACCTTCTTGTCGTCGACGTCGAACGCGGCGACGAACTCCACGTCGGACACGTGGTAGTCACCGAAGGTGACGTGCATGAGGCCGGGGACGGTGCTGGACGGGTCGGCGTCCCTGTAGTACTCAACTCCCTGCACGAGGGAGCTGGCGCAGTTGCCGACTCCCGCAATCGCTACGCGTACGGAACCCATGGTTCTCGCCTTCCTGGTCGCTCTCGGCTTGCTCTGTGTTCGGTTCAGTTCGGGTGGGGCTTGTCCAGCGGCTGGGCCCGCTGGCGTTCCTCGTCGATGAGGTGGGAGAGCCAGCGCACTTCCCGCTCCACCGACTCGACACCGTGGCGCTGCAGCTCCGCGGCGTACCGGTCCATCTCCTTCTGCGTGAGCGCCAGCTGGGACTGCACCCGAGTCAGCCGCTCCTGCAGCCGGCTCCGGCGCCCCTCGAGCACCCGGAGACGGATCTCCATGTCGGTGCGCCCGAAGAAGGCGAACCGGATGTCGAAGGTGTCGTCGTCCCACGCGGCGGGGCCCACCTCGGACATCAGCCGGACGAACTCCTCCTCGCCGGCCTCCGTCAGCTGGTAGACGATCCGCGGGCGCCTGCTCTCGCGGCCCTGTCCCGGTGGCGCGCTCCGCTCCTCGATCCAGCCCGCGCGCAGGATGCGCTTGAGCGATGGATAGAGCGTGCCGTAGGACAGCACCCGACCCCACCCGAGCATGAGGTTGAGGCGCTTGCGCAGCTCGTAGCCGTGCATGGGTGACTCGTGCAGCAGTCCGAGGACTGCGAGCTCGATGGTCTCTCCACGACGTGCCACGCGACCTATCGTAGCGATATATCAACGCCGAGGTGAACAACCCGGGGACAACGGGCACGCAGGCCGGGTGGTCGCGGGGATCCCGCCACTCCGGGGGTGGCCGCGTACGCTGTCTCGCTGAACGCCTGACGGACTCTCCCCGGCGCGAGCCGGGAGCGGACAGCACGGAGACAACCGAGTGGCAGGAAAGCGACGGGCCTCAGGCCCCGCCAAGAAGTCGGCCGCCAGCTCGACCGCGCCGCAGCGGCACTGGTTCAGGAGGCTCCTCCTCTGGGGGACCGCCTCGGGCCTCGTCCTTGCGATCGTCGCCACCGTGGCCTTCGTGGTGCTCTACCGGGCGGTCGACATCCCGGACCCCAACCAGGACTTCCAGACCCAGACGACGTACGTCTACTACGCGGACGGCAAGAAGGAGCCCCTCGGCCAGTTCGCGACCCAGAACCGCAACTCCATCACCTACGCGGAGATGCCGGAGATGGTGAAGGACGCGGTGGTCTCGGCCGAGGACCGGAGCTTCTGGACCAACCAGGGCATCGACCCGCGCGGCATCCTCCGCGCCGCGTTCTCCAATGCCAGGGGCGGCAGCACGCAGGGTGCGTCCACGATCACCCAGCAGTACGTCAAGATCCTCTACCTGACCCAGGAGCAGACCTACAAGCGCAAGGCCAAGGAAGCGATCATGTCGCTCAAGCTGCACCGCCAGCAGAGCAAGGAGCAGATCCTCGAGGGCTACCTCAACACGATCTACTTCGGCCGCGGCGCCTACGGCATCGACGCCGCCGCGCGGGCCTACTTCGACGTCCCGGCCAAGAGGCTCAACCTGCGCCAGAGCGCGGTGCTCGCGGCCGTGCTCAACAACCCGGGGCGCTTCGACCCCGCCAACGGCGACGCGGCCAAGGAGGCGCTCGAGGACCGCTACGAGTACGTGATCGACGGCATGGCCGACACCGACCAGGTCAGCCGGCAGTCCGCCGACCGGGCAGCCCGGCAGCTCCCCAGGTTCCCGAAGGTCACCGCGGACTCGGCGTACGGCGGCCAGCGCGGCCACGCGCTGGCTCTGGTGCGGCGGGAGCTGCTGCGCACCGGCAAGGTCACCGAGGACCAGATCGACGGCGGTGGCCTGCGCGTCTACACGACCCTGCAGAGGAAGGTCATGAACGCCGCCCGTGAGGGCGTCCGCGAGGCCAAGCCCCAGGGCCTGAAGGACCTGCACGCGGCGGTCGCCACGGTCGAGGTCGGCACCGGCGCCCTGCGCGGCTTCTTCGGCGGCCAGGACTACCTCGACTCCCAGATCAACTGGGCGGTCAGCGGCTCCCAGCCCGGCTCGACGTTCAAGCCGTTCGCGCTCGCCGCCGGCCTCGAGGCTGGGTTCTCGCTCAAGGACACGTTCGAGGGCAACTCGCCGTTCGAGGTCGGGGACGCCGAGATCCACAACCAGGGCGAGGGCACCGGCTCCAACTTCGGCTCCTCGCTCAGCCTGCTCGAGGCCACCAAGAACTCGGTCAACACGGCGTACGTCGACCTCACGATGAGCCTGCCCAACGGGCCCGAGGACGTCGTGGACATGGCCACGCGCCTGGGCGTCCCGAAGGACACCAAGGCCCGCTCGATGGACCGCCTGCACGACTCCCCGGGCCTGAAGCCGGAGGCCACGGTCGCACTCGGCTCGGCGACGGTCAGCCCGATCAACATGGCCAACGCCTACGGCACCGTCGCCAACGACGGGCAGTACACCGGGGTCTACGTGATCGACAAGGTCGTGGACCGCGACGGCGAGGTCCTCTACCGCCACCGAAGCAAGTCCGAGGACGCGCTCCGCGAGGACGTCTCCCACGACGTCAGCTACGCGCTGCAGGAGAACGCCAAGTCCGGCACCGGCACCAGCGCCAACACGATCGGGCGCCCGATCGCGGGCAAGACCGGTACGGCGACCGCGTCCAACGCCTCGGGCAAGGACCACGTGTCGTCGTCCTGGTTCGTCGGCTACACGCCGCAGCTCTCCACCGCGGTGATGTACGCCCGCGGCAAGGGCAACGAGCCGCTCAACGACTACCTCGAGCCGTTCTTCGGCGGCACCTACCCGGCGCAGACCTGGGCCGCCGTCATGCGGCGGGCCATGGAGGGCATGGAGGTCGAGAGCTTCCCGCCGCCGGCCCGGGTCGACGGCGAGGCACCGGAGAGCGGGCACGAGCCGCCGCCTCCGCCCAAGCCGTCGCCGACGAAGACGCAGCAGAAGCCGTCCGAGTCCCCGACGAAGTCGGAGTCGTCGACCCCCACGCCGACGCAGCCCCCCACCACCCAGGAGCCGAAACCGGGGTCGCCGCCGAAGGACGACGACTGCACCCTGCTCGGGGGCTGCCCCGGTGACGATGACACGTCGTCGCCAGGCGGCGGTGGCGACGGCGGCGGCGGTGGCGGTGGCGGTGGCGACGACACCTCCAGCGAGAGCCCAGTCGTCCAGGAGACCACCCATGGCGGTGGTGGCGGCAACGCCCGCACGGCGGCGTACCGCGAGCAGTACCTGATCGCGTGACCGAGGAGGACCACCGGGTCCACCCGACCCTCGACGACCCGGTCGCGGCCGCGGCGAGCGAGGCGATCGGCGGACCGATGGGCGAGCACGCCCGCCCGCCCCGGCGGTGGTGGACCCCCTCGCTGCTGGTCCTGCTCGCGGCCTGTGCGTTCGCGGTGGGCATGCTCCAGAAGGCGCCGTGCTACGAGGACACCTGGCTCGACGGCAGCGAGCGCTACACCGCGATGTGCTACTCCGACCTGCCCTACCTCTACGTCGGGCGCGGGTTCGCCGAGCTGACCTGGCCGTACGACGACGACCCGGACGTGCGCGCCCGCTACGAGGACGTCATGGAGTACCCGGTCGGGATCTCCTACTTCGCGTGGGCCACGGCGCACGTCGCGGTCGAGGCCTCCGAGCTGGTCGACGAGTGGCGTGCGCGGCTCGACGGCGCACCGGCGCCGCCGCCCGTCGACGTACGAGACCGCGCGTCGGTGCCCGTCGACCGGCTGTACGACGACCCGCAGGTGCGGCAGGAGATCCGCGCGTTCGTGGTGGTCAGCGCGCTGTTCTTCGGGCTCGTGGTCATGCTCTCGACGTGGCTGCTCGCGCGCACCCACCGCGACCGGCCCTGGGACGCGGCGCTCTTCGCGCTCTCGCCCGCGCTCATCCTGACCGGCCTGGTCAACTGGGACGTGCTCGCGGCCGGGCTGGTCGCCGCCGCGCTGTGGGCCTGGTCGCGGGACCGCCCGGTGCTCACCGGCGTACTGGTCGGCCTCGGCACCGCCACGAAGCTCTACCCGCTCTTCCTGCTCGGCGGGCTGCTCGTCATCTGTCTGCGGCGGCGTCGGTACGCCGACCTGGCCCGCGCCGCCGTCGCGGCCGCGCTCGCGTGGCTGGTGGCCAACGCGCCGGCGTACCTGACCGGGCGCGACGAGTGGCAGGTCTTCTGGACGTTCAACTCCGACCGGGGTGCCGACCTCGGGAGCATCTGGCTGGTGATCTCGCAGGCGGGCGCCAGCGTGGACCCCGGCCTGATCAACAACGTGTCCCTGGCATTCTTCGCCGGCTGGTGCGCCATGGTGCTCGCGCTCGGGCTGCTCGCCCCGGAGGACCCGCGGCTGGCCCAGCTCGGCTTCCTGGTCGTGGCCGGCTTCCTGCTCGTCAACAAGGTCTACTCGCCGCAGTACGTGCTGTGGCTGCTGCCGCTCGCGGTGCTCGCCCGCCCCCGGTGGCGCGACCAGCTGGTCTGGCAGGCCGGCGAGATCCTCTACTTCGCGTCGGTCTGGTGGTACCTCAACGGCGACCTCGCGCCGGGCGGCGGCGACGACCCGGGCCTCTACTGGCTCGCGATCGTGGTGCGCATCGCCTGCCAGCTCTGGCTGGTCGGTGTGGTCGGGCGCGACGTGCTGCAGCCGTGGCGGGACCCCGTGGAGCGGTCGCTCAGCTGACGACGGTGCGGTCGAACGTGGTCGCGGTGAAGCGCACCTGGACCTCGACCTCGTCGCCCACCGCGGGAGGCGGCACGTCGTCGGGAAGGAAGAGCATCGACGCCTGCATGTGGGGCGGCTCGGCGAAGAGCCGCTGCTTGCCGCCGACGCGGTACGGCGACCTCACGAAGCCGGCTGCCTCGAGGCTGCCGCGGGCCACCGCCGTGGCGCGGGCCCGGAACGAGCCCTCGCCGGTCGGCGCGGCCAGGCCGATGCCGTGGGCGGTGCCGCCGGTGACGACGACGACCGTGCCACCACGCGGGGCGGTGCGGCCGCGGTAGCCGTAGACGTCGCCGCGGGCGACGTGGTGGACGTCGAGCACGCTGGCCCGCACCCGCAGCGCGCCGCGGTCGCCGAGCCAGAGGCGGGTGCCGATGCGTGGGCGGAAGGCGTAGTCCGGGTAGGCCGCCTCGAGCCCGGCCAGCTCGTCGTCCTCGAGGTGGCTGACCCAGACCGTGCGGCTGTCGAGCCCGGCCGCGACCACGTCGGTCATCAGCCGGTGCATCTCGGTGAGGTGCGAGCCGCGGGCCAGCGGCAGGTGCAGTGTCACGCCCTCGACCCGGGCCTCGGGGTGACGGGCGAGCACCTCGCGGGCGCTGCGCAGCTCGCGGGCGGAGAGGCCGTGGCGCAGCATCGAGGTCATCCGCTCGAGCACGACGCGGGCGGCGGGGTCGCTGCCGAGCAGGTCGTCGAGGTCCTCGAGCCGGCTGACGGTGTGGATCACCCGCGGGTCGGCGTCGCGCTCCACCGCGGGCCCGAACGGCCGCCAGGGGGTGAGCTCGAGCAGGTCACGGGTGAAGAGGGCCTGCACCTGGGGCAGCTCGTCGTACGTGCCGACGGCCAGGGTGTCGGCGCCGAGCTTCTCCGCCTTCATCGCGAGCCGGGCGTTGGAGAGGCCGTAGCCGTTGCCCTTCGTGACCGGCACGATCCGCGGCACCTTCTCCACGACGGTCCGCAGGTGCGCCTCGTAGCGGTCGGCGTCGACGTACAGGGTCAGGCTCATCGGCGCCCCATGTAGAGCTCGAAGGCCTTGTAGATCGCCCGGTTGACCGGGAGGTCCCACTCGCCGGCGTACTCGACCGCCTCGCCGCCCGTGCCGACCTTGAACTGGATCAGGCCGACGTGGCTGTCGTCGGGGTCGAGGGTGTCGGTGATGCCGCGCAGGTCGTAGACCTCGGCGCCGGCCGCGAGCGCGTCCTGGATCATCCGCCACTGGACGGCGTTGGAGCCGCGCACCTCGCGCTTCTCGGTGGAGGAGGCGCCGTAGGAGTACCAGGAGTGCGTGCCGACCCGGATCCAGACGGTCGCGGCCACCAGGTCGCCCTCGTGGCGGGCGAGGTAGAGCCGGATGTCCGTGACGCTGTCGGCGCGGGCCCCGGCCTCGCCGCCCAGCGCGTCGAACATGGTCTGGAAGTACGACAGCGGGCGCGGCGTGAAGTGGTCGCGCTCCGCGGTGTGCACGTAGAGGTCGTGGAAGAGCTTCAGCCCCACGCGCGGGTCGGTCTGCTCGACGTCGACGCCCGCCTTGGCGGCCTTCTTGATGTTGCGGCGCCACAGCTGGTTCATGCCCTTGAGGACCTCGTCCTCGGTGCGCGGCGTGCCGTCGGGGTGGGCCAGCGGGACCTGGAAGTTGTACCGCGGCTGGCCGGCGGCGAATCCCTCGTCGCTGGCCTGCAGGGTCCAGCCCAGCTCGTTGAGCTGGCTGACCACGCCGGCGCCGACCACGCTGCGGTCGTGGGGCGCGATCTCGCGGAGTCGCCGTACGCCGTCGTCGGCGATGCCGTCCTTGACCTGCTGGGCCGACCAGCGCGCGGTGACCACCGGCGGCCCCATGCGTACGCCGAACGCGCCGGCGCGCCTGAGGTGGGCGACCATCGGCGCGAGCCAGGCCTCGAGATCGTCGGAGGACCAGTCGATCACCGGGCCCTCGGGGAGGTAGGCGAGGTAGCGCCTGACCTTCGGCAGCTGGCGGTAGAGCACCAGCGCGGCGCCGACCAGCTCGCCGTCGCGGAGCCAGCCGATCGACTCCCGGCGCCAGTCACTCTTCACGCGGCCCCAGGCCGGGGTCTGCAGGAAGCTGGCGGACCGCTGGCTCCGCAGGAACGCGAGGTGCTCGTCCTCGGTGACGGGCCGGACGGTCAGGGCAGACGTCGGGGCAGCGCTGGGGGTGGACACGCGGCCGAGGCTACCGGTCGGCCGCCCCGCCGCTGCGGCCTCCCACGCGCCTCAGTCCAGACGTGAGCGCAGCCACGCGAAGTCGGCCCGGTGCTCGTCCGGGCCACCCGGCGTCTCGCAGACGACCGGGGCCCCGGCGTCGCGGACCACCGCGGCCAGGAGGTCCGGGTCGATCTGCCCCGACCCGAAGCTGGTGTGCCGGTCGGCGCCGGAGTCGAACGCGTCGCGGCTGTCGTTGGCGTGCACCAGGTCGATGCGCCCGGTGATCGCGCGGACGTCGTCGACGATCGTCTCGAGGGGGTTGCCACCGGCGTGGGCGTGGCAGGTGTCGAGGCAGAAGCCGACCATGTCGAACTGGCTGGCGCCGTCGATCGCCGCCCAGACACCCTTGATCCGCTCGAGGTAGCGGGTCATCGCGTTGACCCCGCCGGCGGTGTTCTCGATCAGCAGCGGGACCTTGATGTCGGTGGTCTCGACGGCCTTGCGCCAGTTGTCGAACCCGATCGCCGGGTCCTCGTCGTCCTTGAGGTGGCCACCGTGGACGATCAGCCCCTTCGCGCCGATCTCGGCGGCGGCGTCCATGTGCTTCTGCAGCAGCTTGCGGCTCGGGATGCGCAGCCGGTTGTTGGTCGTCGCGACGTTGATCAGGTAGGGCGCGTGCACGTAGAGGTCCACGCCGGCGGCCTCGGCGTCGGCACGCAGGGCCTCGGCGCCGCCGGCGTACTCGATGACCGGACCCTTGTAGCTCTGCGGGTTGCCCAGGAAGAACTGGACCAGCGTGGTGTCGCGGGCCGCGGCCTCGGCGACCGGGTCGGCCTGGTCGACGTGGGCACCGATGGTGGGGCTCATGGGTCCAGTATCCAGACTCCCAGGGAGACGAGCAGCGCCGCGGTCAGCAGCAGCCCGACGACCCGGGCCGCCGCGGCCATCAGCGGGGCGCGCGGCGTCGGGCGGTCGGCGTACCGGTCGGGCACGCACGGCGCGCCTGGCTCGAGCTGCCACGGCGCTCGCGCGGGTACGCCGGCCTGCCGCAGCAGGGCGCGGGCGGTGGCCGCGTCGCGGGGCCGGTCGTCGGGGTCCGGCCGGGTGAGCGACATGAGCAGAGGCCGCAGCGGGTCGGGCGGCGGCTCGGAGGCGGGCGAGCCGGTCAGCAGCGCGAGGCCGACGGCGCCGACGGCGTACAGGTCCTGGCGCGGGTCGGGCGGGTCGCCACGCTCCTGCTCAGGAGCCGCGTAGCCGTCGGTGCCGACGGGGCCCGGCGCCCGGGTCAGCCGTACGTCGTCGAGCAGCGCGGCCACACCGAAGTCGCCGATGCGCAGGTGGGGCCGCCCGGTGCCCGTGGGCGCCAGCATCAGGTTGCCCGGCTTGAGGTCGCGGTGGACGACGCCCGCGGCGTGGACGGCCTCGAGTCCCGCGAGGAGCTGGTCGAGCAGCACCGCGACGTACGCCGACGGCAGAGGCCCGTGGTCGGCGAGGAGGGCCTGGACGGAACCGCCGCGGCACAGGTCCATGCCGAACGCGACCAGGTCGTCGTGGGCGGCCCAGCCACTCGGCGCGAGGACATGGGGATGGTCGATGCGGACCGCCTGCTCGCGCACGAAGCGGAGCAGTCCGTCGTGGTGGGCCTCCTCGTGGCGCAGCAGCTTCACCGCCACGACCCGCCCCGTGCGGCGGTCGCGGGCACGCCAGACCGAGCCCATGCCGCCGGTGGCGACGAGGTCGAGCAGCAGGTAGCGGCCGGCGACCGGGGCCGGCCCGAGCAGGAGCGAGGCCACGAAGGCCACGCTAGGCGTGACCGCCGATCCCGGCCTCCGCTCATCCACAGGCCTCCGTGGCGAGGTGCCGGTGCGGCAGGATTCGGCGGGCGCCGTGGGCGGCTGATAATCTGCCGTGTCCCCGTCGCGCCAACCGGGCGTCTGACGGGACAACGCACAGCCCTCCTGCCACGGAGAGACCGTGGCCGCCGAGTCCAGAGGAGGTGGAGACCGCTATGCGTGCCTACGAGATCATGGTCATCCTCGACCCCAGCCTCGAAGAGCGGACGATTGCCCCGTCCCTCGACAAGTACCTCAACGTCATCCGCAACGACGGTGGCACCGTGGAGAACGTCGACGTCTGGGGACGTCGTCGTCTCGCGTACGAGATCAACAAGAACGCCGAGGGCATCTACGCCGTCCTCGCGATCAACGCAGAGCCGGCCACGGTCAAGGAGTTCGACCGCCAGCTCGGCCTCAACGAGTCGATCCTGCGCACCAAGGTGCTCCGCGCCGCCCAGGCCTGACCCCTGGTGGTCGAGCTCGAGCCTCGCGGGTCGAGCTCGTCGAGACCACCCGATGGTGGACGGCGCCTTCCGGTTGTCGGTGGCGCCGTACACGATGTGCAGCAACACACCCGAGCATTGAGGGAGACCTGACATGGCAGGCGAGACCGTCATCACCGTGGTCGGCAACCTGGTCGACGACCCGGAGCTGCGCTTCACCCCGTCGGGTGCGGCCGTGGCGAACTTCCGGATCGCGTCCACGCCCCGCACCTTCGACAAGCAGTCGAACGAGTGGAAGGACGGCGAAGCGCTGTTCCTCACCTGCTCGGTGTGGCGCCAGGCCGCGGAGAACGTCGCCGAGTCGCTCCAGCGCGGCATGCGCGTCGTGGTGCAGGGCCGCCTGAAGGCACGGACCTTCGAGACCCGCGAGGGCGAGAAGCGCACCGTCTTCGAGATCGACGTCGACGAGGTCGGCCCCTCGCTGCGCTACGCGACCGCCAAGGTCACCAAGACCACGCGGTCCGGTGGCAGCGGTGGCTACTCCGGTGGCGGCGGCGGCGGCTTCCAGCAGGGTGGCGGCCAGGGCGGCGACCCGTGGGCCACGCCCGCGGCGCCGGCCGGTGGCGGCCAGCAGGCCGGCTGGGGCGGTGCCCCGCAGGGCGGCCAGCAGGGCGGCGGACAGCCGGACCCCTGGGCCGCACCCGGCGTGGGTGCCGACGAGCCCCCGTTCTGATCGACCGATCCACAACTTCATAACCAGTAATCAGCCCACCATTCCGGCGCATGCCGGGCTCTGAAGGGAGCACCACAATGGCCAAGGCAGTGATTCGCAAGCCGAAGAAGAAGGTTTGCCAGTTCTGCAAGGAGAAGGCGACCGGTGTCGACTACAAGGACACCACGCTGCTCCGCAAGTTCATCTCCGACCGCGGCAAGATCCGTGCGCGTCGCGTGACCGGCAACTGCGTCCAGCACCAGCGCGACGTGGCCACCGCCGTGAAGAACGCGCGCGAGGTCGCCCTGCTGCCCTACACGTCCACCGGTCGCTGAGGGGAGACGACGAGATGAAGCTCATCCTGACCCAGGAGGTCAACGGCCTCGGTGCCGCCGGCGACGTGGTCGAGGTCAAGGACGGCTACGGCCGCAACTACCTCATCCCGCGCGGCGACGCCATCCGCTGGAGCCGCGGTGCGGAGAAGACCGTCGAGTCGATCAAGACCGCCCGCGCCTCGCGCGCGGTGCGTGACCGCGACTCCGCCGTCGAGATCAAGGGCAAGCTCGAGGCTGCCCCGGTCACCGTGCAGGTGAAGGCGGGCCAGGGCGGTCGCCTGTTCGGCTCCGTCACCCCGGCCGAGATCGCCACTGCGATCGAGTCCGCCACCGGCCGGTCGGTCGACAAGCGCACGATCGTGGTCGGCAACGCGATCAAGTCGCTCGGCGCCCACCAGGTCGGCGTCAAGCTGCACGACGAGGTGACCGCCGCGGTGGCCCTCAACGTCGTCGCCGGCTGACCAGCCTGACGCACAGCACAGACGGCCCGTCGCCCTCCCGGGGTGGCGGGCCGTTCTGCGTCTCAGCCGAGGTGGCGCCCCTGGCCGGCCGAGGTGGGAGCCGTGGCCCCGCGAGGCGTCAGTCGTGGCCGTTCGAGGTGGCCGTCGTGGCCGCGGGGGCGTCGGCGTACGGGCGCCGTGAGTGGGAGAAGAGCGACCAGATCAGCCAGACCTGGGTGGCCACGATGAGCGCGATCCCGGCGTTGGCGACCCAGCTCGAGTCGGCGGCGATCGCCACCGGCGGCACCGCGACCGACACGGCGAGCAGCACCGACAGCGTCGCGAACCGGACGTAGCCGGACGGGTGCACGGGCTGGGCCGCGGCCATCAGTGCCCGGCACAGCAGGAAGCAGTAGCCGTACGTCGGCAGCTTGGCCGCCCAGTCGAGGGACGGGTCGGCACCAAGCAGCGGCTCGTGCACCGCCGGGAACCAGAGCGGCACTGCGATCACGAAGGCGACGAACCCCAGCCCGACCAGCAGCCCGCGCTGGCCGATCGGCAGCCTCGCCGTCCCGAGGAGGACCAGCAGCCAGCC
>Ga0299913_10002982_pt1 | contig 13626 bp, 13 predicted proteins | sample RVTome_9_FD_201360 | JGI IMG/M metagenome (GOLD analysis project Ga0299913, IMG submission 201360) | Soil microbial communities from uranium-contaminated site in the Upper Colorado River Basin, Wyoming, United States - RVT155D38 (version 2) ... | reverse complement strand
GCACCGACGACTGGGGCGGCACCGCCGAGCGCCGCCGTCGCTTCCTCCTCGAGATCCTCCGCGCGATCCGCTTCCAGGTGGGGGAGGACTTCTCGGTCGGCATCAAGCTCAACTCCGCGGACTTCCAGCGCGGTGGCTTCGACGAGGAGGAGTCCCGTGAGGTCGTGCGTATGCTCGTCGCCGAGGGCATCGACCTCATCGAGGTCAGCGGGGGCACCTACGAGTCACCCGCGATGATGGGCACGGTCCGGCCGTCGACCCGCGAGCGGGAGGCGTACTTCCTGGAGTACGCCCGCACCGTCCAGGAGATCACCGGCTCGGTCCCGGTGGCGGTGACCGGAGGCTTCCGCAGTGCGGAGGCCATGGGCGCTGCGCTGGCGCGTCGACGTACGGCAGGTCCGGCTCGGTGGCCGCGCGCTGCTGGGGCGGGTCGCGGACCTCCGCACGCTGGACGGCGCGCTGGACCTGCAGTGGCACACCGACCAGATGCACCGGATGGCCGCGGGCAGGGACCCCGATCCCGGCCGCGCCTGGTGGCGCACGGTGGGCACGGCCGTGCACCGCAACGGCATCGACGCGTTCCGGCGCCGCCGCGGGTCGCCGACCCGGCCACGGGCGGTCGGGCTACGGGTGGTCGGGCACGACCAGCGCGTCGGGGTCCTGACGGATCGGCATCGCCGTGACCGCGGCGCGGGTCAGGGCCGCTGTCGCCCGCACCATCCGCGCACGCTTCTTGTCGGGCAGTGCGTCCCAGCCCCCCGGCTCCCGCTGCTCGAGCAGGGACCGCGACGCGGCCTCGGCCGCCTCGGCGTACTCGTCCTTGCTGAACTCCGGAGGCGCCCCGACCGTCGGCCGCTCGGGAAGCGCGACGAGCGCCGGCAGCACGGCCTCGCCCACGGCGGAACGCCGGTGGTACTTGTCGATCGGCGCCAGCTGCTGCCAGGCCTCCTCCGCCGTGCCCTTGCGCCACGGCGGCCGGGTGGCGGAGAAGAGCTGCCGCGCCACCACGTCGATCGCGGTGGTCATCTCCCGCTCGGTGAACTTCATGGCTCCCAGTCTGCGGCATCGCCGGTCGCCATCCGCGCGACCAGCTCCTCCACCGGTACGTCGGGCAGCGGGACGCCTCGGCTCCGGGCGAGGCCCTCGATCTGGTACCACGCGACGTCGGTGACCAGGCCGACGAAGGTCTCCAGGCGGGGGGTGAGCCGGTCCCGCGAGGTCCACCGGCGGACCGCCTCGAACCCGCCTCCGATGAGCCCGAAGACCCAGGGGTCCAGGGCGTCGCGGTCGCTCTCGCTGAGGGGACGGTCGACCAGCGCGAGGAAGACCTCGATGATCTGCTCGACCTGGACGGCCATCTGCTGGAGGGTCTCGTCCAGCGGCTTGGTCGCCGCCCCCGGGAGCTCACGCTCGACGAACTGCGTCAGTGCGGGGTGCGCGACCGCCCAGCGGACGTAGGTGTCGACCACCCGGTGCACGATCTGCCGCGGCGTGCCGTCGAGCGAGACCGCCGGCACCACCAGGGCTGCCGCGCGGGCACAGATCTCGCGCTGCACGGCCAGGTCCAGGTCGACGCGATCCTGGAAGTGGCGGTAGACCACGGTGCGGTGCACGCCGGCGCGCTCGGCGACCTCCTGCACGTGGAACTCCTCGCCGGGAGGATGCTGCTCCAGCACCTCCACGGCGGCGTCGATCAGCGCCCGCCGGCGCTCGCGGTTGTGCTTCTCCCAGCGCAGCTGGCGGCCGTCCGTCTTGGGTCGCGTGCTCCCCATGCCCGCCTCCTCGCGCGTTCAGGTGCCGGTCGAGCCTAGTCCAGCCAACGCCGCTGACGGCCGCGATGCCGCGCTGACGGCCGGGCCGGCGTCGAGGTCGTCGAGGAGGCCGGCCACGGTCTCGCGCGCGCAGGCCTTGTTGGTGCCGATGAAGCCCACGGGGCCGCGCTTGACCCAGCCGACGACGTAGAGACCCGGCTCCACCCGACCCTCCCGGTGCGGCACCGTGCCCGTGGCCTCGTCGTACGGCAGGCCGGGCACGGGCAGGCCGCGGTGGCCCACAGCCCGGACGACCAGCCCGGCCTCGAGGTGTGAGGCGGCGGCGGTGCGCTCCGCCCGGACGGTGCCGTCGGGCGTCGTGACGAGGCGGTTGCGCACCACGTCGACGCCGGTCACCCGGTCGGTGCCGGTCAGTGCGGCCGGGGAGTGGCCGAACCGGAGCACGAGGCGTCGCCGGCCGGAGCCGGGGGACACCTCCCGGCCGGCGAGTCCGGAGAGCAGCCGGCTCCTCGGGTCGTTGCCGCAGAGCAGCTCCGGGTCGGCCTCGACCACCACGTCGACGTCCTCCAGACCGGCGAGCCCGATCAGCTCCGGCACGGTGAACGCCGCCTGCGCCGGACCGCGACGCCCGAGTACGACGACCTCCCGCACCGCGCTGTCGCGCAGCCGGGCCAGGGCGGCCGGAGCGATGTCGGAGCCCTCGAGACTGTCGGTGGGCCGGGTCAGGATCCGCGCCACGTCGAGGGCGACGTTGCCGGCGCCGACGACGACGGCGCGCCCCGACGGGTTGGACCCGGCATCCAGGGGCACGTCGAGGCCGCGCCGGTCCGGGTGGTCGTTGTACCAGCCGACCAGGTCGGTGGCCGCCACGGAGCCGCGCAGGTGCTCGCCCGGGATGCCCAGGCCGCGGTCCGCGGAGGCGCCGACGGCGTACACGACCGCGTCGTAGCGCTCGCGCAGCTCCTCGAGGAAGACGTCCGTGCCGACCTCGACGCCGAGCACGTAGCGGAAGCCCGGCTCGCGCTCGATCGCCTCGAGGAGCCGGGAGACCCGGCGCGTGGCCCCGTGGTCGGGTGCCACGCCGTAGCGGGCCAGCCCGTGCGGGCGGTCGAGCCGCTCGTAGACGTCGACCCGGGTGACCTCGGGGTGCCGGAGCAGCTCGTCGGCGGTGTGGAGCCCGGCCGGTCCTGACCCCACGACCGCGACCCGGAACGGCCCCGGCCGCCGCAGTCGACGCTGCTCGGGGACCAGCGCCACCGGCGCGCGGTCACGGTGGGGGAAGGCCTCGAAGTAGTCGGCGTTCAGCGCCCGGAACGGTTCCTGCGCCGGGGTCAGCGCGGTGTCCGGCACGATCGCCCCCACCGGGCAGGCGGTGACACAGGCACCGCAGCCCACGCAGGTCGCGGGGTCGACGTACAGCATCTCCGCGGTGGCGAACCCCGGCTCGCCCGGAGCCGGGTGGATGCAGTTGACCGGGCAGGCCACGACGCACGAGGCGTCGGCGCAGCACGACTGCGTGACGACGTACGCCATGTCAGGCAGCGGCCGAGGAGGGCTCGCTGCGGAAGCGGTTGGGCCGGCCGGCGATGCCCAGGCGGCGCCACACGCCCCGGGCGACCTTGTTCATCAGGCCGATCTCCTCGACCAGCATGCGCACGTCGCCGAACATGTCGCGCAGCATCTTCTTCGAGTCCTCGCTCTCCCACCAGACCTGGCGCGCGACCTCCCGGGGGATGCCCATGTCGCGCTGCGCCTGCCTGCTGGGGATCACGATCGCGTCGGCGAGCACCCGCATCACGACGGGCGTCGCCACCGACGCCAGGGCCCGCTGCGTCCGGGAGAGCCGGGGCGCCCGGTGCTGGAGGTACGTGTGGGCGAAGCCGATGTGGCGCGCCTCCTCGGCGATGTGGATCTGCATGATCCGCTGCAGCAGCGGGTGCAGCTCGGCGCCGGAGCGGAGCATGGCCTTCTGCACGTGGTCGATCGGCTCCTCGCCGGCCAGCACGCCGACGAAGAAGATGAACGGCAGCGGGCCGGCGGCCAGCGGGAGGAACGGCGCCACTGCCGTGAACCACCGCGGCCCACCCGGGACGTCCTGCCCGGTGCGGTTGACGAACTCCTGGAACATCTGGGTGTGGTGGCACTCCTCGGTCGCCTCGTGCGTGGAGTACCGGAACTCCGGCCGCCCGTTGGGCAGGCCGAACGCGTGGTGCATCAGCCCGGCGATGAGCACCTGCTCGAACTGCAGGCCGACCTTGACCACGTTGGCCTGGCGGTAGATGCCGACCGCGATCTGGCGCTCGCGCGGGAGCGAGCGGTACCACTCCGTGCGGCCGAGAGAGTCGGCCTCCGGCAGCACCCAGCGCGGGTCGGTGACGTCGACGGCATACGCCGGGTCGTCCCAGGGGACGTCGACGAAGGCGTCGAAGTGCTGCTGCACCGAGGCCTCCGACAGGGTCCGGAGCTGCTGCTCGTAGGACTGCTTGCTCGCGCCTGCGGTGGTGGTCATCGCCGATCGTGCCCTCTCGTCGTCGAGCCGGACCTTCCGCGACCAAGTTACCGCGACGCCATGTCGCAGACAAGAGTTGTCGCGACACGGCGTGGCGGATACTTCGGCAGTGGCGGTCAGCCCCGGCCGAGGATCCGGGCACACTCCAGGGCGACGTGCACCGGCTCCTGCCGCACTCGGAGCTGAACGTCTACGACGACGGCCACCTGGGCCTGGTCACCTCCGCGGACGAGCTGGCTCCGCTGGTGGCGGACTTCCTGCTGGCCCCGTAGCCGGGGTCAGGTGCGGGGCTCGAAGAGCTCGACCAGGTTGCCCGCGGGGTCCGCGACCAGGACCTGCCGCCCACCGGGGCCGGAGACGACGTCGCTGCGGAAGGCCAGTCCGGCCTCGCCCAGGCGGGTCACCTCGGCGTCCAGGTCGTCGACCACCAGGTGGATCCGGTTGCGGCCCGGCTGGTCCGCCTCGGGCGGAGTCGCTCGCGCACCCGAGCTGGCCGGTCCGGAGAGCAGCAGCCGCAGGTGTCCGCGGGCGACGTCGGCGAAGGCCGGCACCACGCTGGTGAGCACCTCGAAGCCGAGGTGGCGTGTGTAGAAGTCGATCGCCGCCTCGACGTCGTCGACGAGGTAGCGGACGCTGGCGTACTCCTCGGAGCTCATCGTCCGACCCTACGGTCGCCTGCGGCCAACGGCTACGTTGGCGACGATGGACTCCGCACGGTCACGCATCGAACGCGCGCGGCAGAGGCTCACGGCGTACCTGCCGCCGACACCGCTGCTGCCGCTGGACGTCGGCAGGGAGGACGTCGAGGTGCTCGCGAAGCTGGAGAACCTCCAGCCGATCGGGTCGTTCAAGATCCGCGGCGCCCTCAACGCGATGCTCGAGGCCGCCGAGGCCGGGGGTGACTGGCCCGGCGTCTGGACTGCCAGCGCCGGGAACATGGGCCAGGCCGTGGCCTGGGCGGCCCGCAGCCTCGGGTGGCCCGCCACCGTGGTGGTGCCCGACTCCGCGCCGGAGGCCAAGGTCGGCGCGATCCGCCGGATGGGCGCCGAGGTGGTCCGGATGCCGTGGCCGGAGTGGTGGCGCGTGGTCAGCGAGCGGAGCCACCCGCCGCTCGCGGACTGGCTGTTCATCCACCCCTACGACGACCCGCACGTGATCGCCGGCCACGCCACCGCCGGGCTCGAGATCGCCGACCAGGCCCCGGACGCCGACACCGTGGTCGTGCCCGTGGGCGGCGGGGGACTGGTCACCGGCATCGCGACCGCGCTGCGGCTGCGCGGGTTGGACGCGCGGGTGGTCACCGCCGAGTGCGCCGCGGCGGCGCCGGTCGCGGCAGCCCTCGCGGCCGGGCACCCGGTGGACGTGGAGAAGGTGTTGTCGTTCGTCGACGGCATCGGGGCCAACCGCGTCCTCGACGGGATGTGGCCCCTCCTGAGGGAGTACGTCGACCGGTCGGTCGTCGTGACCGAGGAGCAGGCGGCCGCCGCGATCCGGCTGGTCGTCGACCGCCTGCAGGTGGTCGCCGAGGGGGCCGGGGCGGTGGGGGTCGCGGCGATCACGGCCGGGGAGGTCCCGGGCCGGCGCGTCGTGTGTGTGGTCTCCGGGGGCCGGATCGACGCGAGCGCCCTCGCCACCGTGCTGTCCGGCGGCGTGCCGGGGCCCGCCGGCCAGCGTTGAGGCTCGTCAGCCGTCGTACGGCACATGCGGGGTCCAGCCGTCGTCGGGCCGCGACACCGCGGCCCACATCGCGTCCGCGATCGGCGGCGGTGAGAACGGCCCGTCGGCGGACAGCGACCCGTTGACCTGCACCGCGACCGCCCGGATGCCGTCGGGCGCGAGCGTGGCGTCGAGGCTGGTGACCAGGTTGCGCAGTGCGGCCTTCTGCACCCCGAGGGAGGAGGCCCCCTCCCAGGGCGTGTCCGCGGCGGAGCTGCCGGTCGCCAGCACCCGCGCCCCCTCGTGCAGGTAGTGCCGGGCGGCCTGCACGGCGGGAAGCAGGGCGCCGGCGCCGAGCGCGACGTCCTCGAGCAGCTGCGGGACGGTCAGGTGCAGCGGGTCCTTCTCGCGCCACGCGCTCGGGTTGAAGTGGAGTACGTCGATGCGCCCGTGCAGGGCTCCGACGGCGTCGACGACCGTGCGCACCGAGGCGGCGTCGGTCAGGTCGACGCCGGCCGCGTCGGCCGTGTGGCCTTCCTCACGCAGCGTCTCGACCAGCGGCCGCATCTCTGCCTCGGAGCGGCCGACCAGCACGGCGGCGTACCCCTCACGGGCGAAGCGACGGGCGACGGCGAGCCCGAGACCGGGACCGGCACCCAGGACGACGTACACGGGAGCGCTCATGCCACGAACTCTAGGCGCCGGTGGCGAGCCGCACCCGCTGGCGGATGGTCGCGGTCCTCGACTGTCACCGCGGCGCCCGCGGACCACGGGACGGTGATGTCGTGCATCGGGCCGTTGCGGACCCGGATCTCGTGGTCGCCGAGCAGGTGGGTGCGGGCCGGCGTCCATGGTGAAGTTGCTTCACCAACTCCTGGCCCTGGGGCGGGCCCGGACGTGGGCGCGTTCCCCCTGCTTGCCGAAGAGGCTGAGGAACTCGACGGGACGCTCGTCGGCCGGCCCGAACCAGTGCGGTGTGCGGCAGTCGAACTCCGCGGCCTCGCCCGGTGCCAGCACCAGGTCGTGCTCACCGAGCACCAGCCGCAGCCGGCCGTCGAGCACGTAGAGCCACTCGTAGCCCTCGTGCGTCTGCGGCTCCGGGTCGGCCGGACGGGAGCTGCCCGGCACGACGGTCTTGTAGGCCTGGATGCCGCCGGGCCGGCGGGTCAGCGGGATCATCGTGCGCCCGTGGTGGGTGACCGGTCGCAGGTTGACCCGCGGGTCGCCGGTCGGGGGCGCGTCCACGAGCTCGTCGAGCGTCACGCCGTGCGCGCGGGCGAGGGGGAGCAGCAGCTCGAGGGTCGGCCGCCGGCTGCCCGACTCCAGGCGCGACAGCGTGCTCACGGAGATCCCCGTGGTCGCCGCGAGGTCGGTCAGCGTCACGTCCCGCTGCTGGCGCAGCGCACGCAGCCGCGGGCCGACGCCGGTCAGCGCCACGCGGTCGTCGTCCATGTCCTCCAGCATGCCCGGCGTTTGCCGAAGTGGCAAAGTGGTTTGCGTGATTCACGCCCGCCGCGCATGCTCGACCCCATGGACATCAAGGACCAGTACGACGTCGTGGTCGTGGGCGGCGGAGCCGCCGGGCTCAACGGCGCCCTCATGCTCGCGCGCTCCCGTCGCTCCGTGCTCGTCGTCGACGCGGGGGAGCCGCGCAACGCCCCCGCCGACGGTGTGCACGGCCTGCTCGGGCACGACGGCGTACCGCCGGGAGACCTGCTGGCCAGGGGTCGCGCCGAGGTCGCGTCGTACGGCGGCGTGGTGCTGCCGGGGTTGGTCGAGACCGTGCGCCACGACGACACGCGCTTCCTGGTTGACCTCGCCGACGGACGCACCGTGGCGGCCCGCCAGGTGCTCGTGACCAGTGGTCTGCACGACGAGCTGCCGGACGTGCCGGGGCTCGCCGAGCGCTTCGGCCACGACGTGCTGCACTGCCCCTACTGCCACGGCTGGGAGGTGCGCGACCGGGCGATCGGCGTGATCGCGACCAGCGTGCACGCGGTGCACCAGGCGCTGCTCTTCCGTCAGCTGAGCGACGACGTCGTCCTCCTCCGGCACACCGCTCCCGAGCTCTCGCCGGAGGAGTCCGAGCAGCTGGCCGCGCTCGGCATCGAGGTCATCGAGGGCCCGGTCGTCGAGGTCGTCACGGACGGCGACCGTCTCGTCGGCGTACGGCTCGAGACCGGGGAGGTGGTCGCCCGTGAGGCCCTGGTGGTCGCACCGACGATGGTCGCCCGGTCCGGCGTCGTCACCGGCCTCGGCCTCTCCCCGGTGCCGCACCCCTCCGGCCTCGGCGACCACATCCCCGTCGAGGCCGGCGGCCGCACGGCCGTGCCCGGTGTCTGGGCCGCCGGCAACGTCACCGACCCCGCCGCGCAGGTCGGCGCGGCGGCCGCGGCGGGTGCGATGGCGGGCGCCCAGATCAACGCCGAGCTCGTACGGCAGGAGGCCGCCGCCGCGGTGGAGGCCCGACGGCTCGAGGTGGTGGCGCGATGACCACGTTCGACGAGAAGTGGTGGGAGACCCGGTACGCCGGCCACCACGGGCCCGCCGCCCACGGGCCGAGCCCGTACCTGCTCGAGGTCGTCGCCGACGCCGTGCCCGGACGGGCACTGGACGCCGGGTGCGGCGAGGGTGCCGACGCGGTCTGGCTCGCGGAGCGTGGCTGGAAGGTCACCGCGGTCGACATCTCGTCCTCGGCACTGGCCCGGGCCGGCGCGCTGGCCGAGGACGCCGGGGTGCGCGTCGACTGGGAGGTCGCCGACCTCACCACGTGGGAGCCGCCGGGCGGCTTCGACCTGGTGACCTCGCACTACGTGCACACGCGCGGCACGGCCACCGACCTCGTGCCCCGACTCGCAGCGGCGGTGGCTCCCCGCGGCACCCTGCTCGTGGTCGGCCACTCGTCGTCGGACGCGCACTCCTCGGAGCACGCACCCGAGCACGTGGGTACGTCGGCGGCAGGGCTCGCCGAGGCGCTCGACCCGGTCGGGTGGGACGTCGTGGAGGCCGGGCTGCGTCGCCGTACCGTCCGGGTGCGCGGCCGCGAGCTCGAGCTCGACGACGAGGTGCTGCTGGCGCGCCGCCGCGTCGACGGCTGACATCACGCGCGAGGCGGAACGCCTCGACGGGTCAGTCGCGGTTCGTCCGCTTCGGCTTCGACTTCGGCTGCCTCGCGCCGGGCTTCGGCTTCGCGGGCTTCGCGGGCTTCGGCGCGGTGGCCTGCTTCTTCGTCGCGGGGGCCTTGCTGGCGGCCTTCTTCGTCGACGCGGTCCCGTCCTTGCTGGACGGCGCCTTGCCGCCCCCCGGGTCGGGGCGGGCGGCGACAGCCGCCTTCGCGGTCGTGCCGTTGGCGAGCGGTCGCCAGGTCGCGAGGGAGACGACGCCGGAGGACCGGCGGCCCAGTACCCGCTGGTAGTGCCGCACGGCGCTCTCCGTCGCGGGCCCGAAGATCCCGTCCACGGCGACCGTGCGACCGAGGGCGGCGTTGAGGCTCCGCTGCAGGCGCCGTACCGGCTCCCCGGTGCTGCCCTGCTTGAGCAGTGGACGGCGACCGGCGGCGAAGAGTGCGGTCAGCGTCGCACGCTCGACGACCCCGCTCTCCGGCAGGCCGCGGTCGCGCTGGAACGCACGGACCGCGTCGGCCGTGTGGCGGTCGTACACCTTCCTCGGCCTGCCCTGGTGGGTCCCGACCGAGGAGAGCAGGCAGCTCACGACCTCGGCGTCCCGTCCTCGCGCTCCCCGGCGGATCGGCCGCGGGCGGAGCCGGTCGGCCTCACGGCCGCAGGACGCGCCCGCGCCCCGGGCCGCGGCGTCGCCGAGCGTGACCAGGTTCCAGTCGATCGCCATCGACACCCCGCCGAAGCGCACGTGCTTGTCCAGCGCGAACTGGTGCACGCGGCTGGTCCGCATGAACGACGCGTCGTCGACGTACTTGCGCGGCATGGCCCCGGCGCGGTCGATCCATGAGTACCAGACTGCGTCGGGCCGGACGAAGCGTCGCGGGGCCCGGCTGATCGAGCTGATCGCGGCCTTCACGTGGGAGTACACGCCGGAGCGGTAGCCGCCCCGGTGCAGCTCGCGGGTCCAGGCGTCGAGGAAGACCATCGCCGACCGGCGGCACCAGCCGCGCGAGGTGTCGTACGGCTCGATGTCGTAGAACACCGCCTGGCCGGGGCCGATGCCCAGCCGCCGGGCCGTCGTCTTCGCCAGCCGTGCCTGGTGTACGCCGGCGCGCCGGGCCGCCGCGAAGCCCCGGGCCGGCTGGTGGGGGATGCGGTGGGCGTAGCCGGTGCAGGCCGCCTGCGGGCCGACCCAGATCGGCAGGAGCTGCCAGCCGTTGCGTGTCTGGCGGGAGACCCAGCGCGGGGTCAGGTGCCGCTGCTCGCAGGCACGGTGGATCCCGCCGAGGTAGATGCCGACGCCCACGAACGGCGAGTCGTGCAGCCAGCGGTCCATGGTGCGCTGGCTGGGCGCTCGGCACGCGTCGAAGGCGTAGCCGCTCCACGCACCATCCTTCGTCGCGACCGGACGGAGTGCCGCGCTGTCCGGTCCCTTCGGGGCCAGCACCGGCATCTCGCCGGCGGAGACCGGGTTGCGGCCGGAGGGAGCCTTGCCGGAGCCGGTGCCCGGCTCGTGCGCGACGGCGACGAGCGAGCCGAGGAGCACCGCGAGCAGGGTGAACACGGCCACCGGGGGGAGACGGAGGGGCAGCATGCCGGGTCAATCGTGAGGGGTGTGCGGACCCGGCATGATAGGCAGGCCGTGGCCGGAAAGTGTAGGGAACGCCGCAATCGTGACCATGCGTCCACGAGCGGCACCCGCCCAGGGGCTCAGGCGCCTCCGGGTGAGGCCTGCAGGCCGTCGACCGGCCGGCGGTCCGCCCCCCAGCTGCGGTGCACGAGGTCGGCGACCCGCTGCAGCTCCGCGTCCTCGACCAGGGAGGGCTCGCCCTCCTCCAGCGGGTCGTGGTGGAAGATGTACAGCCGGGACGCCAGCTGCCCGAACGGCAGTGAGGACTCACCGAACCGTTCGCCGTGGTCGGACGTGCTGACGACCACGCCGTCGCCCCAGTCCTGGCCGCTGTCGTTGTTGGGGTTGAAGAAGTAGACCCGCATCGTGCCCTCGGGGTCGGGGGCCACCCGCAGGATCGTGATGGCGTGCCAGCCGACGAACCGTGCGGCGCTGTCGGTGAAGGCGATGCCGGCGGGCTGGGGGTGGGTGAGTGGCTGGTCGCCGTTGTGGGCAGGGTGGTAGGTGGCGTAGAGACCCCGCAGGAACCCCTCGAGGTCGACCAGGTGGCCGGTCGCCACGTCCACGTTGATCCGGAACCCGCGCCAGGCCCACCAGCCGTGGAACTCGGGGTTGATCCACCGGTGCGGGTCGCCGTCGCGACCGATGCAGCGCCGCCCCATCTCCGCATAGATGCGGTCCAGGTGCGGCACGACCAGCAGTGACACGGGGTCCAGGTCGGTCGGCGGGTGGGAGGCGACGCCGGCCGGGACGTCGCGCGAGCAGATGGGCTGGCCCTCGAAGTGCATGACGACCTCGTCGTCGCGGGCCGCGCGGGCCACGAGATGCAGGAGGTAGTCCGGGTCGTTGTGGGCCCACATCGACAGCGCCCGGGCAGACTGGCAGGTGGGGTTGTCGCCCTGCCCGACCCCAAGCGGCTGACCGAGCATGCTGAGCACCCCGGACACCAGCCAGGCGCGCGGGCTCGGGGTCGTGCCGAACACCTCGACGAGTCGCTGCTCGGCGGCGGGACACAGCTGGAGACGCAGGGCCCGCCACAGGCCCGGGGCGACGGGCGGCTGCTCGAGGATCCCGCGCTCCAGCAGGAGCGCGAGCCCGTACACCGCCTGCGCCGTCTGTGGGTGGACGGCCTCGGCGATCAGGCGGTGGATGAGGTCACGGTGGCGGGAGAGGGACTCCCGGCCCAGGCTGGTGAGCCCCAGCGCCTCGGCGAGCAGGTGGTCGTCGTGCTCGCCGACCACGTCGAGCAGGACGGTGTGGTACGGCGAGACCAGTCCGGTGTCGTGCATCGCCCGGGCGAAGCCAGCGGCCTCGGACTGAAGTCCGGTGCGGTCACGGGAGTCGAGCCGGGAGCGGTAGACGTCCAGGCCGGGGTCGTCGAGGCTGTCCCGGGTCGTGCCGTAGAGGCTGGTGATGAGGCGGTCGGCCCCACGGCCGGCGCCGAGCTCGATCGCCGGGTCGTCCCGGTAGACCGCGATCTGCGTGATCATCTCCTTGACGTGGTCGACCTGGATGGGCCGCTGCAGCAGGATCCGCCAGATCTCGTCGACCAGCTGCCCCAGCACGTGCTCGTACCCGATGCGCGCGGCGACGTAACGGAGGCTGGTCCGGCTGACCTGCGCGAGCCTGCCCTGCAGCTCCCGCGTCGCCTCGTCGGGCGTGCCGAACAGCCGGGACAGGTTGACCGCCAGCACCTGCGTCAGGAACCGGCGCGCCCCTTCGGCAGTCATCTGCGGATGGACGAGGTCACCGACGGCCACCGCCACCAGGCGCAGCTCGCTCAGCACCTCGATCACCACGGTGTCCGCGTCGGGACTGGTCAGCGAGGGCTGGCTCAGCCCCGGGTTCAGGAGCTCAGGGTGCTGCCAGTCCGACCCCGCGAACACCCCGGAGGACTCGAGCAGCTCTGCCCGCTGCTCGACGGCCGCCGCGCCGCCCTCCTGCAGCAGCAGCCGCTTCGCCGTGTCGAGGACCGGGCGGATTTTCGCCGGCTTCGCGAAGTCGGGAGCCTCAGCGAGGCGCTCCAGCGCGTGGTCGAACTTGTCGACCAGGCGTGCCAGGTCAACGACGACCGCATCGGCATGGCCAGGATCCTGCACACGAACTCCCTCCGTGGGGCTGCTGCACAGTGAAGCACGCGGCAGACCCCTGCGCGTCGGCCCCTAGACGTAGAAGTCGAGCTCCTCCTGGCGTTTGAGGAGGTCGCGCATCTCGTGCGGGTCCTCACCGAAGAAGTACACCAGTCCCCAGTGCGTGCCGAATGCGGTCCGCTTGGTGACGGTCGCCTCGACCGGCGAGGTCAGCTCGTGGGACTCGAAGTAGGGGTGGTCCTCGGTCTCCTCGGGGATCTCCAGGCGGCTCACGACCCGCCGGCGGGGGTAGACCCCGAAGCACCCGGCGTGGCCCTTCGCGTCGGCCACCGGCTCCGGGAAGAACGCCTCGATCTCCTCATCCGTGGTGTGGGGGTCGAAGGCCAGGACCATGCCCTGGTAGGCGTTGAACCCGTAGGCCCGTTCGAGCAGCTCGAAGACCTTGAAGCCGGGCGGCCGGTAGGCGACCTCACCGAAGTACATCGTCCCGTCACTGGTCACGAAGTACTCCGGGTGGATGACGCCGAACTCGATGTCGAACGTCTTGATCAGCTTCTCGATCTCCTGGATGATCTGCGGCCGGTACTGCTCCAGCTCCGGCGTGGCCGGGACGAAGACCGAGTAGCCCAGCGTCACGTACTCGGAGATGTTGAGGAAACGGATCTTGCCGTTGTGGATCCACGCCTCGACGGCGAACTCCCAGCCGTCGAGGTGGGACTCCATCAGGACGGGGAACTCCTCGTCGGGGATCACGTCGACCTCGTCCGGCGTACGGATGACGCGGTGGCCGAGGCAGCCGGCCTTGTCGAACGCCTTCAGGTGGATCGGGTCGTTGGGGTCGCCGTCGAGT
>Ga0299913_10002981_pt1 | contig 13626 bp, 8 predicted proteins | sample RVTome_9_FD_201360 | JGI IMG/M metagenome (GOLD analysis project Ga0299913, IMG submission 201360) | Soil microbial communities from uranium-contaminated site in the Upper Colorado River Basin, Wyoming, United States - RVT155D38 (version 2) ... | reverse complement strand
CGCAGTGATTGCTTCCCAGCCGGCTCTTGTCTGCGCTTCGAGCTTCCACCAGTCAGGCCGTACACCCAGGTTGTAAAGGCGGCGCATCGCGCGCGGCAGCGTGTCGGTCGTTACCGGATGATCCTTGTCCGGGCAAATCACTTCCAGGATGAGACGACGGTCGAGTGCCAGGATGTCGGCATACAGCGAGCGGATCGCGAGTTCCTGCTCGTACCGCAGCTCCGCGTTTTCATCCGGATGATAGAAGAGCAGGCATTTGACGACCTGGCGCGAAGGCCAGCTCAGGAGATGCGCAGAGGTGGCCGGCTGCGGGTCGAACACGAGCGGTCGCGAGCCGGGTACCTCGATCGGGCTGCCGGTCCAGATACTGGCGTCCGAAAGCTTCTCGAGCGCGCGGATACCGTAGCGGTGATCGACGATCGCGCCGTACCGGACCGAGTCGTCGCCCTTCGCGAGCGTGTCGAGCACGGCTTCGGCGATGAGTTCCTTGACCTGACCGATCGACGCGAAACTGCGGCCGTGCTTCGCGGCGAGCTGCTCGAACTGGCTGCGATGATCGAACGCGAGCACGCACAGCGGCCGGGGATCGTCGCGCCAGGTCGTCGTGCGATGCAGGTGAGTGAGGTCCACGTCATTTCGGGGTTGTCGCGGCGGAGGGCTGCGCGAAAGCCACGCATCGAGCTCGATACGGCTCGGCATTGCGGGAGTGCAACCGTGCCGGGATACGACCAGCGCGCCGCACGCGTTGCCGAGCGCGCCGCTCTCCGCGGGTGGCAGATCGTTCAGCACACCGCAGAGGAAACCCGAAAGAAATGCGTCGCCGGCCCCTACGGTATTGAAGACTTCTATCTCCGCACCGCCTGCCGGGATTCCGTCGTCCATCGAAGCGATACGACCTGCCTCGAAGATGCAGCAGCCGGACGCGCCGCGCTTCAACACGATAATCGCGTCTGTCAGTTCGCGTATGGCCTTGAGTGCCTGCGTCGTGTCCGTATGACCGCCGGCAATCGCAATTTCCTCTTCCGTTCCAACCACAAGGTCGCAATCGGGAAGGACGCTCTGCAGAATACCGGTGATTTCTCCGGACTCGGCGAAGCGGCTCGCGCCTTCGCCGGGGCTGGTCAGGCCCCACAGGACCGGGCGGTAGTCGATGTCCAGCACGACGCGCGTGGCGCTCCGCTTTGCCGCGACGATCGCTTCAGCGACGGCGGCACGAGTCGTCTCCGTTGAAAGATGGGTTCCAGTGACGGCCAGCATATGCGCCGAGGCTATGAACCCCTCGTCGATGTCCTCTTTGCACAGGCCCATGTCGGCACAGCGCTCGCGAAAGAAAATATGCGGGATGTCATCTGCGCTGCCGATGCCGAGCAGAACGAGTCCCGTCAACCGCTCCGGGTCGGTGGTGACATGGCTGACGTCGACGCCTTCGCGCGCCAGTTGTTCGCGTACGAAGCGCCCCATCTGCTCGTCACCGACCCGGGTCAGCATGGCGCTTCGGATTCCGAGGCGCGCGAGTCCGGCGGCAAGGTTCCCGGAAGAGCCGCCCAAGTACTTGGAAAAGCTCTGCATGTCTTCGAGACGGCCGCCCACCTGCTGGCCGTACAGATCGACTGCCGCTCGCCCAAGGCAGATTACGTCGAGACTTTTGTCGTTGTTATTTTTGCGGGACATCGGCCGGCCACCAGTACGCGGCATCCTTGTTCATCGTCCAGGCATGCGCTTCGGTAAAGTCAGGAACGGTGTACGGGTCGTCGGGCAGATGCCGGATTACCCACGAGTAGTACATGCCATAGCCCGGTGCCGCGCATTGAGCGTGATCGAGACCAGGGGGAATGCATACGGTGTCGCGGTCGTTCACTTTGAACACGTCGTCGCCGAGCTCGGCGTGTCCGTACCCTTCGGGTTTCGTGAAGCGGTAATGGTAGATTTCAGGCTGACGGTGATGATGCGGCGGATAGCTCGACCATCCGCCGGGCAAGGTCACGACCTCCCCCAGCACCATCTCGGCGTTCTCCGGTGCATTGCTGCCGTCGAATATGGTGCGCACGAAACGCAGGCAGCGGTCCGCGACCTGTCCCTTGCCACGGTGTTCGTTCGGTACATCGTCGGGCGCATAGACGCCGACCGGAAACTCTTTGCGGTTCGGGCACTGGTACACGGTCAGTTCCGTGGCCGTGGTCGCCTCTATCGAGATGCGGGTTCCAGCCGATGCGTGGATACAGCTCGCCGATTCGTCGAAGAGGGAACGGCGCTCCAGTTCGAACGTTTCGTCGCCGGCACGGCCTTTCACCCGGCCGTTCATCAAAAGCCACGCCGTCTCGACGGCGGTTTCTTCGGCAATGTGCTCGCCGGGTCGGAGCGTGACGCTCTTTACCGAAAGACCTGAGAATTCGGCGAGGGCTTCGTTGCCTTGCCGGTAGCGAATGACGTGCTGATCTCTATCTTTCATTGGGAAGCTCCCGTTGTTTCGTCTGGCAGTTCGACCCATGCCTTTGTCGCGCTGGAGTCCTCGATTGCCGCCATGACCTGTTGGACCCGAAGCCCTTCTTCGAAATCCGGCTGAAACGGTTCGTTCCGCTCGATGGCACGGACGAGGTTTCGGACCTCGATGACTTTGAGATCGTTGATGCCGAGGCCGTGGCCGGGCGCCGGGCAGAAATTGCCATAGTCGGGATGCGTCGGACCCGCGAGAATGGTTTTGAATCCCGCGCGCGCCGTTCGTTGCCCGGCGTCGTAGAGCCGCAGTTCATTCATCCGCTCCTGGTCGAACGCGATGCTGCCGAGCGTGCCGAACACCTCGAACTGCAGGCCGCACTTGTAGCCGGAGGCGACACGACTGATTTCGAGGGTGGCAGGCAGTCCCGAATCGAGTTCGACGAGTGCGCTGGCGATGTCTTCGTTCTCGACAGCCCGTTCTTCCCCGGTTGCCGTGACACGCCGCTTCGGAATGACGGTGCGGCAATCGCCACACAACCGTTTCGGCCGGCCCAGCAGAAAATGCAGCATGTTGACCAGGTGCGAACCGAGGTCGGCCAGCGCGCCGGAGCCGGCCAGGCTTCGATCGCAGCGCCAGGTGAACGGTACCTCCGTGCTTGCCATGTAGTCTTCAAAGTAGCGGCCCGTGAAGCTTACGGCGTCGCCTATCTCGCCGGAAGCAATGATCTCTCGCGCCGTCTGAACCAGCGGATTGGTCGTGTAGTTCAGTCCGACCGCGTGGACCGTTCCGCTTTCCCGGGCGAGCGCGGCCAGTTCGGCGGCTTCTGCAACCGTGAGCGCCAGCGGCTTCTCGCAATAGACGTGTTTGCCCGCCTTCAGTGCGGCGAGCGACATCGGGTAGTGCAGGTAGTTTGGCGCACAGATGTCGATGACGTCGATCGCAGAGTCTTCGAGCAGTTCCCGCCAGTCGCCCGTGCTCCGCTCGAATCGAAGATCGCGGCCGGCAGCGGCGGCGTCGTCCGCATTATGATCCGCCACCGACACCAGCCTGGGCGCCGCCACGCCCGCAAACACCGTCGCCACCGACTGCAGCGCAATCGCGTGCGTCCGTCCCATGAACCCGGTGCCGATCAATCCAAAGCCAAGATTCGCCATAGCCGTTCCGCTCTAAATGAGGACACCCACCAAAATCCAATTCGGGACACCCGTCAAATCGATTCCATGGATGTCCTGAATTCATCCTGACCTCGGTGGCGGATTCGGTGGCTGTCCCGAATTTGTCCCGATTTGATGGATGTCCCGAATTTGGCCGGGGGCCGCAGGATACGCGGTTGGAAGGGGCGTTTCAATATTCTCAGAAATGAAATTAACATTCCATAAGGTTGGGCAGGACGGGCTGACCCGACTGCCAGGAGCGTGCCGCTGCGTCGGCCAGGATCAGAGCCTTGAGTCCGTCGCCGCCGTCGGCGAGGCGGGTGTTCTCGCCTTTGAGGGCGCGTATGAAGTCTTCCATTTCGAGCTCGTAGGCCTGCCGGTAGCGCTCGAGGAAAAAAGGCAAAGCGGGTTCGCGCCGGAAGCCTTCCGCCCCGGCATGCTCCACGCGCGTCGCGGTTTCGTTGTCGGCGCGAAGCATTCCTGAAGCGCCAAAAACTTCGATGCGCTGGTCGTAGCCGTAACTGCAACGACGGCTGTTCGTGATCTGGCAAAAGCGTCCCCCGGCCGTTTGCATAACGACAACAGCCGTGTCGATGTCGCCTGCCTTGCCGATGTCCGGGTCGACGAGGCAGCTGCCGGAAGCGAAGACGGAGGAGGGCTCTTCTCCAAGCAGCCATCGCGCCATGTCCAGGTCGTGAATCGTCATGTCGCGAAATATGCCGCCGGAGCGCCGGATGTAATCGGGCGGTGGCGGCGATGGATCGCGACTGGTGATGCTCACGACTTCCACTGCGCCGATGGTCCCGGCGGAGATCTCATCCTTCAGGCGCCGGAACGAGGGGTCGTAGCGGCGATTGAATCCCACGAAAAGGGGGATCGAAGCTTCCGCCGCCACCGCGATGCACTTGCGCGCATTCGCCTCGTCGAGGTCCAGCGGTTTCTCACAGAACACGGCCTTGCCGGCGGCCGCCGCCGCTTCGATCAGCGACAGATGCGTATCCGTCGAGGTTGCGATGACCACACCCTGAACGTCTTCGTCCGCCAGCGCCGTCTGAACGTCGCTGGCCACAGCTCCGAGGCCTTTCGCCAGACGACCGGCCGCGGCAGGGTCGACATCCACGACGTACCTGAGAGACGCGTCGCGGTGGGCGGCGATATTCGCGGCGTGTATCTGTCCGATGCGTCCCGCGCCGAACAGGCAGAGATTGAGGGTCATTGATCGTGCTCGCTTGGTTTCGTTGTTGCAGGTCTGGCACCACCTACAGGGCGTGGCGCGTTATTCACGAACGATGGCACCCGCGTTCCGGCACCCCCGGGCCGGGGCCGAAAAGCACCACCACGCTCGGCGCGCGGGCACATCTGGCCCGCGAAGCTTCACCGGAGCGCCTTTTGCCCTTCGATGCGATGCGCGTAACTGATCACCAGGGTTTGCGCGACGCACAGCGATCCCGTCAGCGATCGGAACTGCCGCACTTCCGCATCCCGTATGTCGAAAGAGATGTCCGCGTCGCGCGACACCGGACTCAATTCGCTGTCGCTGATGGCGATGACGCGAGCGCCGGCCGCTTTCGCCTGCGCGACGATCTCGCCGGTCTCCTTGGCGTACGGACGGAAACTGATGGCGAACAAAAGGTCCGATCCGGTGATCATCGAGCTCTGCTCTACGAGCATGCCGGCCAGTCCGTCGATGAGATGCACGGGCTTTGCGACGTGACGCAATGCGTATGCCATGTAGGCGGCGACCGGAAAAGATCGGCGAAGCCCGACCAGATAGACGGCGGCGGCCTTTTCCATCAGGTCCACGGAACGTTCGAGGTCGCCGGCGCTGACCGTGTCCTTGATGTGTTCGAGCGCGATGATGTTGCTGGCGGCAAATTCCTGCATCAGTTCGTGCGGCGTCAGCTCGCGCCCGTCGCCGGTGCGTTCGTTGAACTGCCGGATGCGTTCCGCGTAACTGGGGCTGGGAGATGAATTGATGAGTTCGTCGCGAAACAGGCGCTGCATCTGGCTCGCGCCGTCGTAGCCAAAGGCCTTGGCGAAACGAACGATGGTCGATGCCTGGACCCCGCAACGCTCCGCGATGACGGCCAGCGTCTGCAGACCCATGTCGTTGGGATGGTCGAGGACGTACGCGGCGACCTGCCTGAGCCGTGGGCTCAATTCGTCGTGTCGTACCACGATGGCGGCGCGCAGCTCTTCGAGATCCGCGGGCTCGCGGCCCGGTTTTTGGGCGGCTTTGTTCAAGGCGTCAGTATCCTGTTATGTCGGACTTTTTCTTGCCGGCAGCCATAGTAGCGGCCGCGCAACGAGTATTCCAACTGCCGAATATCCGTTCCAGACGGCGGCCGACCGGGGAACCGCGAGTTCACGTCGGCGGCCACATGAAACGTTAATTTCATGTTTGCATATTACAAAATTTTTATTCTATACTCCACCGTAACGTTATCGTCACGTCCCCCGGCCACCATGCGGCACTGCTAAAAGAGGTGCCGCGGGATTCCCGGCCCGCGGAATGCCGGTAACCGGATCTTTTGAGGGGGAGCATCATGTCAGCCAGCCTTTCGTTCGCGTGCCGTACCGTTCTTTTGTTCAGCCTCTTGTCCATCGCTACCCTCGCGAAAGCGCAGGTTCAGGTACGCGGACAGGTCGTCGACGTGGCGACCAACCGTCCGTTGCCGTCCGCGGAAGTCCGCGTCGTCGAGCTCGGGCGAAGCGAGGTCACTTCGCCATCGGGCAATTTCACCATCAGCAATGTGCCGCCGGGCGACTACACGCTTCGCGTGCGCTACGTCGGCTACGCCCCAGCGGAGCGAAGCGTGCAGGTCTCCGGCACGGATTCGCAGACCCTGGATTTCGCCCTGGCTGCGATCGGCACTACGGAGGAGATCGTGGTGACGGGCTATCGCGCAGCCCAGGCCAACGCGCTGCAGGACAAGCGGATGTCGACGATCATCAAGGAGACGCTCACCGCGGACGATGCCGGCAAACTGCCGGATCAGAACGTCGCCGAGGCATTGCGCCGCATAACCGGCGTCACGGCTACCGTCGATCAGGGCGAGGGTCGCTACGTCACCGTGCGCGGCGTCGATCCGAGCTACACCAACATCACCCTGGATAACCAGGTCATAGGTTCGCCGGAAGACACGCGCCGGGTCGCCCTGGACACGATTCCTTCCGAAGTGCTGTCGCGAGTCGAAGTGGTGAAAGCCGTGACGCCGGACATGGACGGGCACGCGGTCGGCGGATCCATCAACATCATAACGCCCAGCGCGTTCGACGATCCCGACGGCCACTTCATTTCAGCGACCGCAGACGTCGGCTACTACGATATGAACGGCAAGAACCCGACCAGCATTTCGGCCGCATGGGGACAGACGTTCGGGCATGAGGATCGTTGGGGCCTGCTGCTGTCCGGCAGCTATTCCAAGCGAAACTACGACACGGAGAACCTGCAGGGCGGTGATCCGTGGGAGGAAGAGGGCGACTTCCTGATTCCCGATGAGCTGGTGTTGCGCGACTATCGTATCGAACGCCTGCGCAAGGGTCTGGTCGCTAATCTCGAATATCGGCCGAACGACTCGATGAAGCTGTATCTGCGCAACCTGATCAACCGGTTTGAGGATACGGAGGTACAGGCGGAAACGATTTACGCCTACCGCGAAGGCGACCTCGAAAACCAGACCGCGACGTCCGGAACGTTTACCGAAGGCGAGGGCGAGCGGCTGATTTCCGAACGTCTCGAGAAGCAGTCGATCCAGACATCGTCGCTCGGTGGCGAATTCGTGCTCGGAAACTGGGTGCTGGATGCGTCGGTTACATACGGCGAAGCGGAACAGGACACCCCGCTCGATCGCGAATGGTCGTTCGAACTGGCCGATCCGCTGCCCATGACCTATGACACGTCGAGCCTGTTTTTCGACGTGGACGCCGGACCGGAATTCCACGACCCGGCCGGCTATGAATTCAATGAATATCTTCGTGGCGGCCAGGTGGTGCTCGAGGAGGTAGTGGCCTTCAAGTTCGATCTGGAGCGCGACCTGGATATCGGCAACCGTTCGGCCACCCTCAAGTTCGGCGCCAAGCACATCGACCGCGAGAAGACGTCCGATCAGGAGATGCAGGTTTTCGACGGCTTCGAGGACGACTTCACTCTGAGCGGATTCACCGGGCCGGGCAAAGGTGATTTCTATTCGAGCGAGCGCCCGTACGAGTTCGGACCGAGAATGGACTTCGGCTTGCTGGAAAATTTCTTCACGGGCAACTCCGGTGGCTTTGAAGTCAGCGATGCGGATACGATCGAGGAATCGTTCGGTGTCGACTTCAGGGTCTCGGAAGACGTGACCGCCGGCTACGTCATGGGCGTGGTCGACGTCGGCCGGGCGACCATCACCGGCGGCGTGCGCGTAGAACGGACCGAAACCGAGTATTCCGCCTTCGACGTCGTATTTGTCGACGGCGACCCCCTGACTCCGGCGGAAGTTACCGGTGGCGACAGCTACACGCACTGGCTGCCGAGCCTGCATCTGCGCATGGCGCTCAGGGAAGACTTGCTCCTCCGGGCGGCATGGACAAACAGCGTCGGACGTCCATCCTACGAAGTCAACGTGCCGTTTCGCATCTTCGAGATCGATGAGGACGATCCAGGCGTTTTCGAGGGCGAAGCCGAGACGGGCAATGCCAATCTCGAGCCGCTCGAGTCGATGAATCTCGATCTGGCGCTCGAGTGGTACATGGAGTCGGGCGGCATTCTGGCCGCCGGCATTTTCTACAAGGACATCGACAAGCCGATCTTCACCCGGTTTACGGAAATCGAGGACGAAATCTTCGAAGGCAGGTTCTTCAGCGAACTGGTCATCGAAAGCACGGACAACGCGGAGTCCGGCGAGATATTCGGCTTCGAGTTCAACTATCAGCAACAGTTCCTGGCACTGCCTCAGCCGTTCAACGGTTTTGGAATCGGGCTCAACTACACCTTTACGGACAGTGAGGCGACCGTTTTCGATCGCGACGACAAAGTGCCGTTCTTCCTGCAGTCCGATCACATCGGCAACGCCGCATTGTTCTACGAGCGCAGCGGCTTCGAGGCGCGTCTCGCCTATACCTATTACAGCACCTACCTCGATGGCCTGGGCGACGACGAAACCCAGGATCTCTATTTCGACAAACGCGGTCAGCTGGACTTCAAGACCAGTTACGAGCTTACGGACCACGTCAACATATTCTTCTCCTGGCTGAACATGACCGACGAGCCGCTCAGGTTCTTCAGTGGAAAGGCAAGTGGAAGACTTGCCGAAAACGAAATCTATGGATGGAATGTGGCAGGAGGCGTGCAAGTCAAGTTCTGACAACCGCTCGCCAGAAGGAGCGCTCGCAGGTTTCGACCTGCGAGCGTTTTTTTTGCAAAACTGCAATCGCCTGCGCGCAGAATGGCGCAAAGAGGCCCGACTTTGTTGCCACGCCTCACAAACATGGCGGCGCGACACCGCTCTCGTTACAATTCATCGCCCATTTCATAAAGCTCGGAGAATCTCGCCAATCATGACAGCAAAGCCCGCCACAGACGAAAGGCCCAGGACAATGGCCGAAAAGGCCGACATTCATGACCTTTATGAAGAGTCGGTGCAGGACGTGGAGATGGAAACCGCATTTCTGCAGAAGACCTTTACGGAACTGCGCGGGCGAAAGGGATACCTGTTCCGCGAGGACTTCTGCGGCACGGCGAGCGCCTGCTGCCAGTGGGTCCGGCAGGGCAAGGAGTACCAGGCGATCGGGGTCGATATCGATCCCGAGGTTCTCGACTGGGGACGCAGGAACCGGCTCGCTCGGCTGTCCGCCGAGGATCAGGCGCGGATCAAGTTACTGGAATCGGACGTTCTTTCGGTGGAAACTCCGCCCGTCGACCTCATTGCTGCACTCAACTTCAGTTATTTCATATTCGACACCCGCGAGGGACTCCGGGCGTACTTCCGGCGATGCTTCGAATCCCTCAAAGACGATGGCGTGCTGTTTCTCGATATGTACGGTGGTCCCGAAGCGCAGGAAGAGACGAAAGAAAAAACGAAGCACAAGAAGTTCACCTATATCTGGCACCAGGCGACATTCCACCCGGTGACACATTTCGCACGCTGTCACATCCACTTCAAATTTCCCGACGGCTCGAGAATCAAGAAGGCCTTTACCTACGAATGGCGCCTGTGGACGGCACCCGAGATTCGCGAGGTACTCCTCGAAGCGGGCTTCGCGAAAGCGACCGTCTACTGGGAGGGCGAAGACGAGGAAGGCGAGGGCAACGGCGTGTTCACGCCGGACGAAAAGGGGGTTGCCGATCTGGCTTGGATTGCCTACGTCGTAGGGGAAAAATAACCGAGCGGACCATGCTCGGCGTGAGGGGGATGTAGCGTTTGTGTCGACTGCGCGGTTCGTCTGCGACAACGTGCCGTTGAGTCCGATCGCCCGCGCGCCGGGCTCCTAATGGCTATTAGCAGGCTGCAGGAGCCCGCCCCGCGGGCGATCGGCGTTTCGACGCACCTCCGGTCTCAACGGGCTCGCCGGACCTCCGCGACTACGCAGGTTCCCCCGGCAACAGCACGCATCTGCCATCTTTGGTACCGGATTCACATAATGCCGGCCACGGAACTGCTACCGTTCGCTCTCGTCGGCTTTCAGCCTTGCGTCGGCGGGCTGGTCTTAGGTCTTACTCTTCAGCGGCGGACGCCGCGGCGTCTGCATAAATGGACTCGGTCGGAGCGACCTCGCCTCCCTTTCCTTCAGCGACTGTCACCAATGGAACGAGCAAAAATCTTCAGGCGACACACTGCCACGCCTGCCGATACGAAGGCGCAGGCTGCGCCGTCGACAGTTCCCGGCATCATTGGCTTTGTGCGCTGCACGGCAGAAGGCATTGTCGAGGCGACGAATGCCACGCTGGAGGCCTGGTTGAAGCCACGCTCCGGGAGCGTCGCGGCCGGACGGTCGATCTCGTCAATCATCGCGGGTGAACCCGACTGGCGCAGGTGGAACAAACTCGACCGACCGGTGACCTGCCGTTTCGAAATCCGCGGCGGGGACGGCCGCCGTTTCCCCGTGAAAGCGGAAGTGTGTCCGGCCAGGACGCGCGGCAGCTTCGAAATCTGGATGGTCGAAGACCTGGCGAACGAACTGATTGCCAGGGTAGCGCGCCTCGAGGCTTCGCTGACCCTGACTGCAGGTACCGTGCACGACGTCAACAACGTGTTGACGGTGCTGAGCGGGAACCTGTTCCTCCTGACAGAAAGCGTTCGCGACCAGCCGAAACTCTGTGAACAGGCGCGCCGCGCACGGAATGCGGCCGCGCGGGGCAGCACCTTGCTGCGCGAACTGCTGACATACAACCGCGAACAGGACGGTGAAGCCAAATGCATATGTCCCGGCAATCACGTAACCGCGCTGAAACCCCTGCTTCTGCGAACCGTACGGGCAGGCGGCGCCGAAAATGAACTCAAGGTAACGGTTGACGAGAATGCCGGCTCCGTCATGGCGAGCGCCGCCCGCTTCGAGAGCGTCGTCATCAATCTCGTGATCAATGCGCGCGATGCATTGCAGGGTCACGGCAAAGTGCATGTGCGCGTGAAAAACGTGCATCTTGCGGAAGATCAGGCAGAAGCGCTCGGCCTGACAGCCGACCGGTACGTCTGTATACGGGTTACCGATAATGGCAAAGGCATTCCAGCGGAATATCTCGATCGCGTGACGGAACCGCTTTTCAGTACCAAGCGCAGGGACGGTGGCAGTGGTCTCGGTCTAGCGATGGTTGCGCACTTCGTGGAGGGCTGTCGCGGTGCGTTGCGCATCGACAGCGCCGAAAGCCGCGGCACCCGCGTGCGACTGTGGCTCCCGCGAACGGAGAAGCTTGCGGAGACCACCGCGAACATGACGCTCCCCCTTTCGACATTGCCGAGTGGGGACGAGCACCTGTTGCTGCTTTCGCGAGACGGCGAACTGCGTGGGCTGATTCAGCAGATCCTCGAAGCGCTGGGCTACACCGTGCTCGTTGCGACAAGTATCGAGGACGCCGACCGGGCACTCGCCGCTTCGCCGGCGCCTGCTCTCGTTCTCAGTGAGCGATCGAGTGAATCGCAGCGCGCCGAGCGACGCTGGCTGGCCGAACTGAGAGAGACATATCCGGACGTACGACACGTGGCGCTGCTGCAGGCTGGTGCGGACGTCGATGCGGTGGCGCCGGATTGCGACGGCCACGTTTATCGCCCTGTTACAGTTCCGGAGATTGCAAAGACCGTGCGAGCCGCATTGGAGAAAGGGTAATGTCGAAAGCGAAAATGGCAGCAAGCCTGCTGGTGCTGGATGATGATGTCGAGCTGGGTGAGCTCATCGGGGAACTCGGTGAGCGGGCAGGATTCACGTCGACGGTGACCCACGATTCGGCGCGCTTCAACGAGGAACTCGGAAAAGCGACGCCAGACCTCATCGTGCTGGATCTGCAGATGCCCGACACCGACGGGGTCGAAGTCCTCCGTGACCTCGCCGCAGGCGGCGTCAAGGCTGCAATACTCCTGGTTTCCGGAATGGACCGGCGCACCATCGCCAGCGCCGAACTGTTCGGGCGCCAGGCAGGCCTCAACCTGATCGGTACCATGCAGAAGCCGTTCGCGCCCGAGGCAATGGTCGCCAAGCTGATGTCGGCGCACGAAGTCGCTCGCCGGCTATCCGCCGAGGACCTTGCGAGTGCGATTGCGAACGGAGAGCTGACGCTGCGCTACCAGCCGGTGATCCGCCGCATACGCGCCGGAGCCTGGCACGCAGAGTCGGTCGAAGCGCTGCTGCGGTGGCAGCATCCGACGCTGGGCCTGCTCGTGCCCTCGCAGTTTCTGAGCCTGATCGACTCCGACCGCGGCCAGTTGATGCAGAGTCTTACCGATTTCGTATTCGAGCGCGGCATCGAGCAACTGCGCGTCTGGCAGAGCGATGGCTTGCATATCGGTCTGCGGGTAAATGTGGCTGCCGGGCTCATTGCCGACGCACAGTTTCCGGACCGCCTCGAGTCGCTTCTGTTCGAGCACGGCACGGACCCCGAGTTACTGACACTGGAAATCCAGGAGACAAGCGCGCTCGGTCAGTCCAGCCTCGGTCAGTCGAGTAAGGGCACCGATATTCTGACGCGGCTTCGCTTGAAGTCGATCAAACTGTCGCTCGATGACTTCGGTGCCGCGGGCCCGGCCCTGAACGGGCTGTACACGTTGCCGTTCGGCGAGATCAAGGTTGACCGTTGTCTCATCGCAGATCTGAGCCTCGAATCCGGGGCGCGAGTGCTGGTGAAAGGACTCATCGACATTGCACACGGTCTCGACATGCTGGCTTGTGCGGTCGGAGTCGAAACGGCAGAGCAGATGCAGATACTGGACGAAGCCGGATGCGACCTGATCCAGGGCTTCTACATCGGCTCACCCCTGGCGGCGGCGAAATTGCCGCAGTCGCTCGCGGAGTGGACCGTAAAGCTGAACGAGAAGGCGGCCGGGTAGACCGCATTGCGCAGCGTCACTCTGTTTCCCCCGGTCCCGATAGCGTAGTATTCTCCGCTGAAAACACCCGGAATTTTAGGGTCTTGCCGGAGCTACGCAAAGAGCGACTGAGACGCGCGTATTGAACATAATATTCGCGAATCAGAGAATTATCCGCTTATAATCGCCGGTCCTGCGCCCCTATCTGAAAGGCACGGGACCGCGGACGAGCCTGCAACCGGCGAGACTCGGACAAGAAGAGAAAAGCCCGCATGGCAAAAGACCTGGAAGTCGCAATACTTTTCGCTGACGTCGTCGGCAGCACCCAGCTGTATGACGAGTACGGTGACACCAAAGCCAGCGAAACGGTTGCGCACTGCCTGGATGTCATGAAGGATGCGACGCATCAATTCAACGGCACGGTGATCAAAACCATCGGCGACGAGGTCATGGCCACCTTCCCGACGGTGGACGACGCGATGGCCGCCGCGAGCCAGATGCAGAAGCGTATCGGTGCCGATGGGGACGACCAGAAAGAGCA
>Ga0299913_10002980_pt1 | contig 13627 bp, 12 predicted proteins | sample RVTome_9_FD_201360 | JGI IMG/M metagenome (GOLD analysis project Ga0299913, IMG submission 201360) | Soil microbial communities from uranium-contaminated site in the Upper Colorado River Basin, Wyoming, United States - RVT155D38 (version 2) ... | reverse complement strand
AGCCGGCGCCGGGAAGAGCGGGCAGACTGTCGAGGGTCCATTCAGAGGACGGCACCTTCTGATCGCTCCGCTCGATCAGGGCAAAGACCAGGGTCGTCCAGAAGGCGATGTGAACCACGAGAGCGATGGCAGTTCCGATCGCCTCGCCGAAAACCGACCCGACGCCCTCTCCGGCTAGCGCCTGAATCACGGCGATGATGGCGGTGACGATCGGGACGACCGTGATCATCACCACCGTGAGAAGACGCTTGTATGCGAAGAAGTGCTCGGGACCGATGAGGTATCCGAGTCGCCCGAGATAGCCGGCGGCGAGCCGATCGGGGTCTCCGAGTTCTTTCAATACGACCTGTTGGGCAGTTTTGGCGTCGTCGCCGTCGCCCACTCGAGCCTCGATGGCGTCGTCGATCGAAGCCCGCAACTCGGCCTCGATGTCGGCTCGCTGCTTCTCGGGGATGGAGCGCAATGTCGCCCCCACGTATCGATCTGTCAGGTCGGTAATCATGTTTCCTCTCTCTCCAGCTCTTCGAGCGTCCGCGTCATGTCGAGCCAGGACCTCATCAACTCGCGGGCCACCACCGAGCCGTGCTCACTGGTGGCGTAGTACTTGCGAGGCCGCGCTCCGTCGGTGTCCCACTCGCTGCTCAACAGTCCCTGCTTCTCCAGACGTCGCAACATCGGGTAGAGGGTGTTGGCATCCACCTCAACACCCGCCTCCTCGAGTCTTTCGAGAAGCCCGTATCCATAACCGGGAGAGCGGAGGATGAGGAGACATGCCAGCAGGACAGAGCCACGTCTCAGTTCCTTGAGATGCGCTTCGAGGTGTGCTCTGTCATATGTCACCGTTGACACTATATTGTGTGTCACACACTATTGTCAAAGTCAGGTCAAGTGACACTGATTTCGAGGGTGCCGTCATCCAGAGTCACAAGGTGATCGCCCTCTTCGAGCAGGGTCGCAGAGTTGTCCTCGATGACCACCGCCGGGCCCGTCGTCTCGAAACCCGAAGGAAGGGAATCGCGCTGCCACACACCATCAGCACCTTCCGGTTTGGTGCTCGCGGGCACGGACGGCAGATCGGCCCATCTGATCGGCGGGCTGCCCAGGGCGACACCCCTCAGATTGACCACCTCGACCTCCTGATCTGGTCTGTCAAAGCCAAAACGCTCTCTGTGGGTGGTGTGGAACCGGGAAGCCAACCTTGCCCAGTCGGATGTTGCCGCAACTTCCAGCTCGTGTGATTGGCCTACATATCGCATGTCTGCTGTGACGGTCGTCGTTTCCGCCGGCCGGCCGAACATCGTGGTGAATCGTCGTTCGGCCGCCTTGACTGCCGCCTCGATCGAAGAGGCCAGTCGATTGGAGTCTCTGTCCAGCATCACCGTGCCGGCATGGTCAGCCCGCGGCGTGGCCAGGAGCAAACCAAGGGCCGAGAGGACCCCAGAGTGTGGTGGCACCAGGACACGACTGATTCCCAGTCGCCGGGCGAGACGACTGGCGTGAAGGCCACCGGCGCCGCCAAAGGCAACGAGCGCGGATTCTCTCGGGTCGGCACCCTGTTCCACCGAGACGGCACGCAGGGCCCGCTCCATATGGGCGTCGACTACCTCGAGCATGCCCGAGACGACACGCGCGACATCGAGACCTGACTCTTCACCCAGGCGTTCCGCGGCCACACGCCCGGCGTGGAGATCAAGAGATACGGTTCCCGCCAGGGCCAGGTCTGGAGGTATATGACCGGCCAACACGTTGGCGTCTGTGACGGTCAGGTCGACACCGCCGTTCCCGTAGACAGCCGGACCCGGCGTCGCACCCGCCGATCTCGGGCCGACGCGCAGTGCGCCACCCTCGTCGACCCACCCGATGCTGCCCCCGCCGGCCCCAATCGTCTGGATGGGGACACTTGGCACCCGGTTGACACGCCCGGCCACCCGGTGCCCTGTTCCCACCGACAAGACACCACCGGAAATCCGGCAGACATCTGTCGACGTGCCCCCCATGTCGAAAGAGATCACCGACTCATGGCCGTGGTGGGTGCCGACGGCGGCGGCGGCCACGGCCCCACCGGCGGGACCGGAGAGAACCAGCCGACCCGCTACCTCGGGCGCTTCTTCGAAGGGAACGAGACCACCGGACGAGGTCATCACCAGCCGGGTCCGCATGGCCAGTCGCCTGTCGAGAGAAGTCAGATATCGCGACACCGAGGGTGTGAGGTACGCCGAGAGGACCGTGGTGGCCAGTCGCTCATACTCTCTGAACTCTGGCGAGACGACGGATGACAACACCGTGGGCAAGGAGACTCGTTTCGCCAGCTCGATCTCCCCGGAGCCATCGAGATAGGAATCGAGGAGAGCGATCGCCACGATCTCGGCATCACCAATCATCCCTGGGTCGGAAACCCGTCGATGACGGGGGACGAGAGGTGGAGGACGATCCGCCGCGGAGTCATACAAGGACGGTCGTTCCTGACGGCCTATCTCGATGAGGTCTTCGTAGAACTGGTCGGTGATGAGGGCGACCTCCGCCCCCCGTCCTTCGAGAAGCGTGTTGGTGGCGGCAGTCGTGCCATGGAGGAAGACGTCGTCGGCTTCTCCTTCGACTGCGGCAGCGACCCCGTCGGACTGGTCGGGTGTGGTTGGCACCTTGAGTCCGATCAGCACGCCATCGTCGAGAGTGACCACATCGGTGAACGTCCCGCCAACATCGACCCCGATGATGCTCATGGCTACGCTCGACCGGGTATGGCGATCAGAGTGGAGCAAACCCCAAATCCCAACGCCCTGAAGTTCTCCGTTGGTGAGTCGGTCGGCGGTCCGGGCACATACGTGAAAGGGGCCGATCCTGAAGACGAGTACCTGAGACTGCTGCTGGATCTGGAGGGGGTGTCCAGTGTCTTCTTCACGGCTGACTTCGTCACCATCACCAAAACTCCCGACGGATCGTGGGATGCAATTACGAGCGAGGCGACGGCGATCCTAGAGAGCCAGTTCACGGGCTGAGCAAACCCGAAGGTTGTCAACGTCGCTCATTGACGTTTCGCGGGTGATCGGCGAGGCTCTCAGGGACTGACGAGGATGGGGCGCCTGACCCCATCCGCCCACTCGGCCATGACCACGATCTGCCAACTTCCTTCGCTGCCCTGAACTCCTCCGACGACGTCACCCTGGCCCTCGACCTGTGACGCCACTTCATCTGGCACTTCTTGGAGACCCAACTCGACAGGCCGACCCGGTTCGATCGATCGCATCTCCGGAACGCCGGTCACCGTGGCTCGCCCGTCCTGCCCGATCTCGACTGGAACCGATACCACCGTCGGCGGCTGGCGGACGAATCCGGACTCGGCCGTCGAGACCAGCGACCTGATCAGCACATCGACCTCAAAGGAAGTCGGACCGGTCGGGGTCACGGTCTTCGCTCCTGCCCAGTCGACGTACACCTGGGTGTCGTTCGCTGCTTCGGGTAGGGGCAGGCCGACGGGAAGCAGCGACCTCAGTGTCTCCTGTGATTGGTCGGACCCATCGAACCCCACGAACTCGACCGAGAACCATTCGGCGTGACTGGCAGCTTGGTCGACTAGACGTTCTGGATCGACCGCGTAGAGATCGGCCTCGGCCACCACAACCGGGCTCGCCACTGTTGATGGTGTCGAGTCCATGTTCGATGGTGTCGTGGTGGCCGGTGCCGTCGCAGCCGTGACCGCCACAGAGGGAGGTGGGGCGGCCGTCGGCCGGCTCCGCATGAACGAGTAGGCGAGAGCACCGAGCACGATGGCACCGGCGACCGCATAGACCAGCCATTGGCGGTCGCCTCCCTTCTTTTCGAGAGTCTCCCAGGGGATTCTCTCGTAGACCTCCTGACGATCAGGCTCCATGCCACGAACGTATGCCGGCGTGGGACCCGGTTCAAGAGGGTTGTCGGTAGATCGCGGTGATCTGCGGGAACCGAACGACCCTTGGCTATCGTCTCTTTGGTAATGGCAGTCAACCCCGACCCGAAACCGGGCCGCTGGATCCTCCCCCTAGTTGTGCTGGGGATGATCGCGTTCACCTACTTCTTCGTCAGGGAGCTCGATGGGGCATCGCCGGACACGACTCTCGCCACCGGTGGGCAGCCGACCACCAGCGAGGGGGCTGGACCCGGAACCGGTGGAACCGGGGGCGACGGCACGACATCCACAACCGGATCACAGTCCCAGCTCGACCCGGCCACCCAGGCGTACCTCGATGAGATCGACGCCATCGACTCCGATCTCCAGGTGCAGCGAACCGATCTCGCGACGGCCAACGACGCGTTCAACGAAGACCCACGCGCCATTGAGTTCGACGAGGCGCTGTCGAGATTCGAGGCGGTGCAAGCAGCCACCCAACAACTCGCCGAGCGCCATGATGGCCTGACTCCACCTGAGGCGCTGACCGGCAATCACGGGACGCTGTCGACGGCCATCCAACTCGCTGCGGACAGCATCACCGAAGCCATCGCCGGGCTGCTTTCCACGGATACCGGAGAGCGCCGCAACGCCGCAATCAACGCCTACACAACCGCCGCCGGCGACTATGACACCGAGGTCTCCAACACCCACAATGCCGCCGAATCGGCCGGCGGGGGTTGACCTAGCGCTCCCATCGACGGGAATGCCAACTCCGCTGCCTGACAACGGGGTTAGACCGTTTGAAACGCTGTAGGGACCACATATGGCCCGTACAGCATTAGGAACGCGTTGGCCGGTCACGACGAAGGGGTCGAGCTGCCGCTCGACCCCTTCTACGATCGCTGGGCGGCGATCGACCTAGATGTCGTAGTAGAGGTGGAACTCGTAGGGGTGGGGCCGCAGTCTCACCGGGTCGACTTCATGCTCGGTCTTGTAAGTGATCCACGCCTCGATCAGACCCTCCGTGAATACACCGCCTTGCAAGAGAAACTCGTGGTCGTCCTCGAGGGCGCGCAACGCATCGTCGAGACTGCCCGGCACCGACGGCAGACCTTCCAACTCCGCCGGTGGCAGATCGTAGATGTCCTTGTCCACCGGATCGTGAGGCTCAATGCGGTTCTGGATTCCATCGAGACCGGCCATGAGCATCGCCGAGAAGGCGAGATAGGGGTTGCACGACGGATCGGGGCAGCGGAACTCGAGACGCTTCGCCGCAGGGCTCTGGCTGTATTGGGGGATGCGGACCGCCGCCGACCGGTTCCGGCTCGAGTACACCAGGTTGACCGGAGCCTCGTAGCCGGGGACCAGACGGTGATAGGAGTTCGTCGTCGGCGCAGCAAAAGCCAGGATGGCAGGGGCATGCTTGAGGAGCCCGCCTATGTACCAGCGGGCCATGTCCGACAGCCCGGCGTAGCCACTCTCGTCATAGAAGAGCGGCTCTCCGTCCTGCCACAACGACTGGTGGGTGTGCATGCCCGACCCGTTGTCTTCGAAGATCGGTTTGGGCATGAAGGTGACCGACTTGCCCTGCTGCCACGCGGTGTTCTTGACGATGTACTTGTACAGAGTGACCTTGTCGGCGGTGCGCAGCAGGGAATCGAACTTGATGTCGATCTCGGCCTGTCCCGCGGTGCCCACCTCGTGGTGCTGCACTTCGATCTCGATCCCGGCCGCCTCCAGGTTGTGAGTCATCTCCGAGCGCAGATCCTGGAAATGGTCGGTGGGCGGAACCGGGAAGTAGCCCTCTTTGTACCGTGGCTTGTACCCGAGGTTGCCGCCATCTTCGAACTCACCTGAGTTCCATGCTCCCTCGACCGAGTCCAGGAAATAGAAACCGGAGTTCTGGTTCTGACCGAACCGGACATCGTCGAAGATGTAGAACTCGGCCTCCGGCCCCCAGTAGGAGGTATCGGCCAGACCGGTGGAAACCAGGTACTCCTCTGCCTTCGTCGCCACGTAGCGGGGATCCTTCTCATAGGGGGATCCGGTAATCGGGTCGTTGACGAAGCAATAGATGATCAGGGTCTTCCGGGAACGGAACACGTCCTCAACCGCGGTGTCGGCGTCGGGTATCAGGATCATGTCAGATTCCTGGATGTCCTGGAATCCGCGAATGGACGAGCCATCGAAGCCGAAACCGTCTTCGAAGGAATCCTCGGTCAGTTGATGAACGGGAACGGTGAAGTGCTGTACCTGACCGGGCAGGTCACAGAAACGCAGGTCGACGAATTCGTAGCCCTCATCTGCGACGAGGGACAAGACGTCGGCAGCCGTCTTGGTCACGATGCCTCCTTCCAATCATGCGGTCGTGAACCGGGCACTTTGTATTCGATGTCAGTTGCCCGGCCGTTGCTGCAATGTGAACGCTGTGTTTCGGGTTTTCCACAGCCAGCATTACCGGGACACCCCGAGACGGGTGTCGATAATCGACCTGGTGATCACAAGTTTCGTCTGGAGCAAAGGCCAGACACTCCCCGCCACCAGAGCCGACGACACCATCGCCGAGATACCCGGCGACGGTTGGGTCTGGCTCGACCTGACGGCCGAGACCCCGAAGAAGGTCGAAGAGACCTGCCGAACGTTCGGGATTCCTGAGCGGTTCATCGCGGACGCACTCGCCGAAGGCAGCCTGCCCTCACTCGACGAGCAACGCGAGCTTATCTACGTGGTCCTCAACGCCTTTCGAACCACCCCCACAGGACGGCTCGGCCCGAGCGAGGTGGACCTGTTCATCGGCCCTGACTTCGTGTTGTCGATCCACGACGAGGAAATCCCCTCGATCGGGACGGTGATGGACCGGTTCGAGCGCGGAGTCGGCCTGACAGCGGCCTCACCGGCGGGTTTCGTCGCCCATCTCGCCATGGTGGGCAGTCGCAGATTCCCCGACCTCATCGACCACATGGAGACTCAGCTCGACTCACTCGAAGAACTGGCAATGGGGGCCGACCCCCGGGCCATCAACGAGGTGTACGCCTTGCGGCGCGACGTGATCTTCCTCAGAAGGGTGGTGGTGCCGCAACGTCAGATCTATGACGAGCTCGCCGAAGGAGGGCATCCGCTGCTCGACGAATCCAGTTCTCGAGAGTTCGAGCGAGTCGCCGCCTATCAGACCCAGATTCTCGAGTCGCTGGAGGCGGCTCGCTCACTGCTCGGGTCCGTCCTGGAGACCTACCGGGGCGCGATCGCAGATCAGACCAATGAGATCGTCAGAGTCCTCACTGTGTTCTCGGCGATCCTGTTGCCGCTCACACTCATCTCCGGGATATTCGGCATGAACTTCGTCGAGATCCCCCTCGCCGACAACCCGCGCGGCTTTTGGATAATTCTCGTGGCCATGGCCATTGGTGCGGTCGCCCTGTGGATCTACTTCGGCCGGCGGCGGTTCGTGCGTACCCCGCGGCTCCGCGAGCTCCCCAAGGCCGTCGGTCTTGGCATCTTCACCATCGGGACGGCGCCCATCCGGGTGGTGGCCGGTGGCATTCGCAGCCTGAGCAAGACCGACGAAGGCTGATATCGGCCGGACTACCGTCGCACACCGAGATGTCAGCCACGATCGTTCTCGGTACCCAATGGGGTGACGAAGGCAAAGGCCGTGTCGTTGACTTCTTCGCCGAGTCCGCAGACTTCGTGGTCAGGTTCCAAGGGGGGAACAATGCCGGGCACACCATCGTCGTCGGTGACGAGAGACTGGCTCTGTCCCTGATCCCTTCGGGAATCCTCTACCCGGAATGCACGCCCGTGATCGCATCGGGGACGGTGGTCGACCCCGCGGTGCTGCTGGCGGAGATGGACATGATGGCTCGAAGAGGGCTCGACCCCTCGCGGGTGAGGCTGTCATCCAACGCCCACCTGATCATGCCCTACCACCGCAAGCTCGATGCAGTGATCGAGCGATATCTGGGCAAGAATCAGATAGGCACCACCAAGAAGGGAATCGGCCCGGCGTATTCCGACAAATACTCCCGGTTCGGGATTCGAGTCCAGGATCTGTTCGATCCCAAGATCTTCTCCGAAAAGGTTGAAGCGGCTCTCGAGGAAAAGAACCGGATCCTTCCCAGGGTCTACAACACGCTTCCAATGGACCCAAAGGAGATCATCGACGAGTACCTGGCTTTTGCCCCGCGGCTCGAGCCCCACGTGACCGATACATCGCTGTTGTTACACAACGCGATCAAGAAGGGCAAAGACGTCCTCTTCGAAGGTGCACAAGCCACGCTCCTCGATATCGACCATGGCACCTACCCCTTCGTCACCTCATCGAATCCGACGGCAGGTGGAGCCGTAGTCGGAGCCGGCATCGGCCCAAAGTCAATCGACGAGATCATCGGTGTCGCCAAGGCCTACATCTCCCGGGTCGGGAGCGGACCTTTCCCCACCGAGCTCCATGACGAGGTGGGCGACAGGATGATCGAACTTGGCGGCGAGTATGGAACGGTCACCGGGCGTCGGCGGCGTTGTGGGTGGCTCGACCTCCTCGCCCTGCGCTATGCGGTGCGGATCAACAGTCTCACCAGGGTCTTCCTCACCAAAATGGACATTCTCTCCGCTTTCGACACGATCAGGGTCGCGACGGGATATCGAGCCGGTGACGAGAATTTTGACGAGTTCCCCGCCCAACAGTCTGTTCTGTATCACTGCGAACCGATATACGAGGAGCTGGCGGGCTGGAGTGAGGACATCACCGGGGTACGCGAGTTGGAAGATCTCCCCAAACAGACCCGGGCATACATCGAGTTCATCGAAGAGGCCATCGAGGTGCCTGTCGGGTGGGTGTCGGTTGGCCCCGAACGATCCCAGCTCATCGAGATCTCATGAAGGTCCTCCTGATCGGTTCGGGCGGGCGTGAGCACGCAATGGGGTGGAAGTTGGCGCAGTCATCTCGGGTGCACGAGCTGATCTCACTGCCGGGCAATCCCGGGCTCGCCGAGCTCGGGTCGGTTGTCGAGGGAATCGAGGTAGACGATGTCGGGGCCATCGCCGCGATGGCCCGAATCCAGGGAGTCGACCTGGTAGTCGTGGGCCCCGAGGCCCCCCTGGCCGCCGGGGTAACCGACGCAATCACACGACTCGGGATCCCGGTCTTTGGCCCGACACGGGCCGCGGCCCGTCTCGAATCGTCCAAGGCGTTCGCCAAAGATGTGATGACCAGGGCGGGGGTGTCGACGGGAGGAGCGCAGAGTTTCACAGACCCCGGCGCCGCCAAGGATCACATCGACCGATCGGATGGCCCTTATGTGGTGAAAGCCGACGGCCTCGCCGGAGGAAAGGGAGTCCTCGTCACCGAGTCGCGAGCCGATGCCGCATCCTGGGTCGACCATTGGGTCCATTCCGGCCCGATCGTTGTCGAGGAGTTCCTCGACGGGCCGGAGGTAAGTGTCTTCGCAGTCTGCACCGAGTCGGGTGCGGTGCCGCTGGAGCCGGCACGTGATTACAAACGTCTCCTCGAGGGTGACGAAGGTCCCAACACCGGTGGCATGGGCTCGTATTCGCCGGTGGAGGGTCTGCCTCCAGAGTTGGTCGCCGACACGATGAGCAGCGTCATCGAGCCGACTCTGAAACAAATGAAAGAGGACGGCAACCCGTTCACTGGATTCCTCTACGCCGGTCTCGTTCTCACCAACGATGGGCCGAAAGTGCTGGAGTTCAATGTGCGGCTCGGCGACCCGGAGACACAGGCGATCCTGCCCCGATTGGAAAACGACCTGCTCGAGGTCCTCGAAGGCTCGGCCGCGACCTGGACCGACCATTTCACGGTGAACGTCGTACTCGCCGCTGAGGGCTACCCCACCTCTCCGCAGAAGGGAGCGGAGATCCGTGGTCTCAATGGCGGTCTCGGTGAAGATGTGATCTTGTTTCACGCCGGCACCGCCACAGAAGGCAGGAAGCTCTTCGTCGACGGTGGCCGGGTGTTGAACGTCGTCGGCTTGGGTGACGACCTGGGCATGGCCCGGGACCGTGCCTACGAGGCCGCCGGGAAGATCACCTGGCCCGGGATCCAGTACCGCCGCGACATCGCCATCTGACGCGAGAAGGGGGAAACCATCATGGCTTCCCCCTGTCTCACGCCCCCGTTCGGTCCCTTGGAGTCCGGACGTGCTCCCTCCGCAGCAGAATCGCTGCGCCCACGAGATAGAGCGTCGAGGCGGGGGTTTGATACATATCAATTACCGTCGCCCTTATGGCTCACAAAGTTGCGATCGTCATGGGGTCGGGATCGGACCGACCCGTCATGGAGAAGGCCGGCCAGATGCTCGACCATTTCGGGATCGAGCACGACACCCGGGTCCTCTCTGCCCACAAGACACCGGATGAGGCCATCTCGTTTGCTGAAAACGCGGCAAACAGTGGCTTCGGCGTGATCATCGCGGGTGCGGGAAAAGCGGCGCACCTCGGCGGTGTGATGGCGGCGAAGTCGTTGCTCCCGGTGATCGGAGTCCCCATCAACGCCAGCCTCGACGGCATGGACGCTCTGCTGGCGACAGTGCAGATGCCGACCGGCATCCCGGTCGCCACCGTCGCCATTGACGGTGCGAGCAACGCCGCCCTCCTCGCGGTGGCGATCCTGGCGATTGATGATGTGGAGTTGACCGCCAAACTGGCCCAATATCGCAAAGACCTCGCCGAGAAGACCCTGGCGGGGTGAAACCTCGTGTGGGCGGATAGCATCGGCTCGATATGAGCGAGATCTCCTTGGACAAACCGGATCCCCACGACTTTCTCGGTATCGACTCGTTGCTGAGCGAGGAGGAGCGGATGCTCCGTGACACCGTGCGTGAGTTCGTCGGCAAGGAGATCAAGCCAAACGTCGCCGACTGGTGGGACGAGGGCATCATCCCCCATGAGGACCTGGCGAGGAAATTCGGAGAGCTGGGCATGCTGGGCATGCATCTCGAGGGATACGGGTGCGCTGGAACCTCGGCAACGTCATATGGGCTCGCCAGCCTCGAGTTGGAAGCGGGAGACTCGGGCATCCGGTCGTTCGTCTCCGTTCAGGGCTCACTGGCCATGTTCCCGATCTGGAGGTTCGGCTCCGAGGAGCAGAAAGAGACCTGGTTGCCCCGGATGGCCAAAGGCGAGATCATCGGCTGTTTTGGTCTGACCGAGTCGGATTCGGGCTCCGATCCAGCCGCCATGCGCACCAACGCCCGGAGAGATGGGTCGGACTGGATCATCAACGGGTCGAAGATGTGGATCACCAACGGGTCGATCGCCGACATCGCCATCGTCTGGGCACGCACCGACGACGGTGTTCGGGGGTTCATCGTCCCCACCGACGTTCCCGGGTTCGCCTCCCAGGACATCAAGAAGAAGGCGTCATTGCGGGCGTCGGTGACGTCGGAACTGACCTTCGACGACGTCAGAGTCCCCGACGACTTCGTCCTACCGGGAGTGGCCTCGATGCGTGGGCCCCTGTCGTGTCTCAACGAGGCCCGTTTTGGGATCGCCTTCGGAGCGATCGGCTCGGCTCGCGACTGCTATGAGACCGCACTAAAATATGCCAAAGAGAGGACCCAATTCGACCAACCCATTGCCTCGTTTCAACTCATTCAAAAGAAGCTGGTTGAGATGATGGTCACGGTGCAGAGGGGCACTCTCCTCGCCCTCCACCTCGGGCGACGCAAAGACGAGGGCAAGTTGACCCCCGAGCAGGTGTCGTTTGGCAAGTTCGACAATGTGCGTAACGCACTCGAGGTGGCTCGGACCGCCCGATCGATCCTCGGTGCCAACGGCATCACCCTGGAGTACCCGGTCTTCCGTCACATGGCCAACCTGGAGACGGTCCTCACCTACGAGGGCACCAACGAGATCCACACCCTGGTGATGGGTCAGGCCATCACCGGAATCAACGCCTTCGCCTGACAGTTCTGTGAAGATTTTGGGCGCTCTCAGCGTCCTTTCCCTTCACAGAAAGGTTCTCAGCGTCTTTTCCCTTCACAGATACTCGTACAGATTGCCGTTGCGGTCGACGAGGACGTCGTCGAGGTCGAGCCATTCGGCAACAAGCTCCAGTTCCTTTCGGAGAGCCCGCCCCACCTTCTTCTCGTCGATGTCGGGCTCGGCGAATGCGCCTCTCACCTGGAGGGCATTGCGACGACGGTCCGTCTTGAGGTCGACCCGGGCCACCAGATCACCGTCGAGGAGAAACGGCAGAACGTAATAGCCGTAGACCCGTTTCGACTCGGGCACATAGATCTCGATGCGATAGTGGAAATCCCAAAGTCGCTCCACCCGGCCCCGATGCCAGATGAGGTTGTCAAACGGGGAGAGAAGGGCGGTCCCCCGGGCCCATCGGGGCAGGGGCACTTCGGGGTGAAGATAGGCACGTCTGCCCCATCCCTCCACTTCGACCTCTTCCAGATCGCCGGACTCCACCAGCCGACGCAAAACCGGCCGGGCCGCCGGCATCCGGATCCGGTAATAGTCGGCGAGATCGTCCGCCGTGCCGACACCCATCGAACGCGCGGCGAGCAACAGCAGCTCTCCCAGGGCTTCGTCATGCCCGGGATCGACGGCGTCCAGGGCCTGCCTGGGGATCACCCGCTCGGGGAGGTCGTACATGCGGATGAAGTTGGACCGGTCGGTGGCCGTGACCAGACCTCTGAGGAACAAGGCTTCGAGCGCCACCTTGCCGTCGGACCAACCCCACATCTCGTTGCCGTCGCGCTGGCCGGGGGCGTCGAGGTCGCGAGTGCGCAGCGGCCCATTGTCGGCGACCTGTCGATAGACATCGTCGACATACTCCGGATGGTTCTGCTCGAGCTCCTGAAGACGACTCCATTTGAGGGCTTGGTCCATCCGCCAGCGGAAGAGCCGGTGATGCTCCACCGGGATCACCGATGCCTCGTGGCCCCAGTACTCGAACATCTCGCCGGAGCCCCACAACCACTGGTCGAGAGCCTCGCGATCGTATTCACCGATGCGAGAGAAGAATGGCATGTAGTGGGTGCGGCTGAACACGTTGACGGAGTCGAGCTGAATGAGCCGGATCTGATCGACCACTTTTCTGAAATGCCGCACGTCGACCCGGCCCTGTGGCCGCCCCTCGATGAAGCCCTGGGCACCCAGGGCGTAGCGAAGCGCCTGGTCGTTTCGGATCTTCCGCATTGCCCACTCAAACTAACGCCGTGGCATCATCCACCCCGTGATCGAGCGCTACACCCTTCCCGAGATGAGCGAAATCTGGTCCGACCAACACCGGCTCGAGACGTGGAAGAGTGTCGAGGTAACCGTCCTCCACATCCTCGAGACTCTCGGGAAGGTACCCGCGGGCGTGGCCTCAGCCACCGAGAGGGCGGCCTGCCCGACCCCGGCAGAGGTCGCAGAGCGGGAAGCGGTCACCAACCACGATCTCGCCGCATTCGTCGACTTGCTGGGAGAGGCGGCTGGTGGCGAAGCCGCTGGCTGGGTCCACTACGGGCTGACATCATCTGACGTACTCGACACCGCCGGGGCGATCCTCCTGCGCGACTCCGCCGATCTGATCGGCAAGGCCCTCGCTGCGTTGCGGGCCTCCGTGGTGACAAAGGCTCATGAGCACAGGGACACCTTCATGATCGGACGGACCCACGGGATCTGGGCGGAGCCGATCACCTTTGGCCTCAAGTTGGCCGGTTGGGGATTCGAGTTGGCTCGTGACGAGGTACGGCTGGTTGCCGCTCGCGAGGCCGTGGCCGTGGGCAAGGTCTCGGGTGCGGTGGGCAC
>Ga0299913_10002979_pt1 | contig 13628 bp, 11 predicted proteins | sample RVTome_9_FD_201360 | JGI IMG/M metagenome (GOLD analysis project Ga0299913, IMG submission 201360) | Soil microbial communities from uranium-contaminated site in the Upper Colorado River Basin, Wyoming, United States - RVT155D38 (version 2) ... | reverse complement strand
TCAGAGTGGTGCCGTCGCTCGACGCCGCGATCGCGCACATCACGACCTTCGGAACGGGTCACTCGGAGGCGATCGTCACTCGCGATCTCGCCACGGCCGAGCGCTTCTGCCAGGAGGTCGACGCCGCCGCCGTGCTGGTCAACGCGTCGACTCGCTTCGTCGATGGCGAGGAGTTCGGTTTCGGCGCGGAGATCGGTATCTCCACGCAGAAGCTCCACGCCCGCGGTCCCATGGGACTCCGGGAGCTGACCACGCTGAAGTACGTCGTCCACGGCGACGGCCACGTTCGCACCTGATTCGGATCGAATTCACCTCCGGGTCCTCCCGGTTTTCCCCAGTCGCCACAAGGAACTGTTTGCCTGAAGAGCGAACTTTGTCCTGACACCGCGGACGTTCTGAGGGGGACCGTTGTCACGCCGCATCGCTCGTCGCGACTTCATGAAGGGTGCCGCCGGGATCGGCGGGGCGTTCTTGCTCGGCCAGCAGGCGGCGAACGCTGGCATCGTGCTGCCGGCACCCAGCGCGCCACCCTCGCCGCTGCCGCCCGAGGCAGCCGAGGGCATCAAGCACGTGGTCGTGATCATGATGGAGAACCGGAGCACCGACCACTTGCTGGCCTGGCATCCGACGGCCAACGTCGTTCGCAACCAGACCTTCGTCGACAACGCCGGCGTTGCGCACGCCACGTACGACCTGCTCGGTGACGACACGTACGTCGGCTACATGGGCTGCGGGTACGACGATCCGGCGCACGGTTACGAGACCGGCCGGACCCACGTGAACAACGGCGCGATGGACGGGTTCCTGAGGACCGCTCCCGACGGTGATCTCTTCCCGATCGGGTACTACCTCGAAGGGGCCCGGCCCTGGTTCAACTCGCTGGCCCGCAACTTCACGGTCTGCGACAACTACTTCTGCTCGACGCTCACGTCGACGTTCCCCAACCGAGTGTTCCTACACGCGGGGGCGACCGATCGGATGAGCAACGGCTTCGCTCCTCAGGCAAGCGGCAGCTCCGCGTCCCCGTCGCTGCTCCCGACGATCTGGGACCGCATCGCCGACACCGGCGGAGCGGTCACCGGCCGGTACTACTTCCAGGACCTCCCGACGCTCGGCCTCTGGGGCGAGAAGTACATCCCGATCTCGCGTCACATCGAGAGCTTCTTCGCCGATGCCGCGACGGGACAGCTGCCAAATGTCGCCTTCGTCGACCCCCGGGCGCTCGAGGAGGGCAACACCGGGACATCCGGTGACGACCATCCCCACGCCGACCTGCGCGTGGGGGAGTACTTCCTTCAGTCGTGCTTCGACGCCGTCGCGAACTCGCCGGCGTGGCCCAACACCGTGTTCATCATCACGTACGACGAGTGGGGCGGGTTCTTCGACCATGTCGCGCCACCGCGCGCGATGGACGCCTCCTCCGGGCTCGACCGCGATCTCGTCGACGGCAAGGCCCGCCTCGGCATCCGCGTGCCCACGATCATCGCCTCGCCGTACACCAAGGGCGACCCCAACAACCCGAGGGTCAGCTCACAGGTCTACGACCACACGTCGATCCTCAAGTTCATCGAGACCGCCTTCGGACTCGGCCGCATCAGCTCCACCTCGCGCGACAACTCGTCCGACGTGGGCGATCTGATGGCCGCGATCGACCTGTCGAAGACTGACTTCTCGCTGCCGGAGCTCGGCCCCGCCCCGTTCGTCGCGCCGACGCCGTGCAACCCCGTCGTGGGCGAGAACGACTGGGAGGAGTTCGCCAACTCCGGCCTGCTCGACGCCTGGAATCTGCAACTCTGAAAATCCACGACGACAGCCGATTCGTACCTTTTGAGTACTTCACAGGACTTGGGTCTGGGGGCTCGCAGTGATGAAGAAAAAGCTGGTGGGAATCATCGGGGCCGTTCTCGCCCTGGGCGCTGTGTCTGCGACGCCCGGACGGGCCGCGAGCACGACCACGGTGACGACGGCCGCGTTCACGTTCGTGCCGCCCGTCGTGTCGATCGCCACTGGCGACCACGTGCAGCTCGCGAACCCTGACATCGCGCCGCACGACGTCACGTCGGACGCGCCGGGCCTGTTCCAGAGCGCCACCGTCGCGCCCAACGCCGCACCGGCACCGGTGGTGGGCGTGGAAGCGCTCGCGCCCGGCACCTACCCCTTCCACTGCTCGCTCCACCCGTTCATGAAGGGCATGCTCAACGTGACCGAGACGAGCGTGGTGCCTCCGCTCCCCGTTCCGGTCGTCCAGGGCGTCGGTGTCGCCCCCACGCCGACCAGCATCACGACGTACGACGGGTCGCTGTATGTCGCGAGCTACGGGACGGGCTCGGTGTCGCAGTTGCAGATCCTCCCGGGTGGGCTGCTCGGTCCCGCTCAGCCGTACGCCTCGGGCTTCACCAACCCGCTCGGCATCGAGTTCGACGACGCGACGGGCGTGTTGTACGTGGCGGACTCGCACGCCGCCAGCGGGGCGACCGTCGGTCGCGTGTGGGCCGTCGAGCCCGGCGGGGCGGCGATGACGCAAGTCATCGACGGATTACCGAACGGGCGGCACAACACCAACGGCATGGCGGTGCACAACGGCCGGCTGTTCATCGCGAACGGCAATGCCACCGACAACGGCAACCCGGACAGTCCCGGAGGGCCCGCCGAAGTGCCGAACCGGAGCGGCGCGTTGCTGTCAGTTCCGGTTGGCGCGCGTGGCCTCACCAGCGACAGCGCGGACGTGACGGTCGAGGCCACCGGCATGCGCAACATCTACGACGTCGTGTTCCGGGACGGCACCGACGAGGCCTGGATCCCGATGAACGGGCCCGACGCCTTCGACCCCTACGGCGAGGACCTCTTGTTGAAGGCCGACACTGCGGGTCCTCCGCCTGACTTCGGCTTCCCGGCGTGCATCTATGGACCGGGCGGCGTCACCGACTGGAAACAGAACACCGAGGTCACTGCGCAGTGCACCGGAGCGCAGAAGCTGCCCGAGCAGCTCCTCGGGCTCCATGTCTCCGCTGACGGCCTCACGTTCGACGTCGACTCGAAGTACCTGTACATCGCGCTGTTCGGCAACTTCTTCGGCAACGAAGTCGTCGGGCACAAGGTCGTGCGCGTGCCCGTCGATGCGCAGGGTGTCACCGGTGCTCCACAGGACGTCGTCGTTGGCGGCGCTCCGCTCGATGTCACCGCGACGGCCGACGGCGTCTACGTCGCCGACTTCGCCACCGGCCAGATCACGCTGATCAAACCTCTGGACTAGGTCACACCCCGTCGTTTTCGAGCTCGGTGGTGAGCACGATCGTCTCGTCGGTCGGGTGCCAGACGACAGACAACAAGTGACGCGGTTGGGCGAAGCCCTTCAGCGGCTTGAGCCCGCGATCGACCAGCGCCACGCCGGGGGAGAGGTGATCGGCCACCGGTTCGGTGATGAGGATCTCGCCGGGCTCGGCCGCGTCGGTGACACGGGCTGCGAGGTTGATGACCCGGCCGACGAGATCGTTGTCATCCGCCAGGGCTTCGCCGGCGTGGATGCCGACCCGTAGCTCGGGCACGAACGCGCCACCCGCCCGACTCTCGTTCATCGATCGTTGCAGCGAGACAGCGCACGCGATCGCGGCGTCGGGTGTGTCGAAGCGCACGAGGAAGCCGTCGCCCTGCGTGCCGACCTCGGTGCCGTTGTGCTCGTCGACGCACCGCCGCACGAGCTGGCGGTGATTCGCCAGCAGCTCGTGCCATGGAGAGTCGCCGAGGCTCTCGGCGAGCCCGGTGCTCCCGACGAGGTCCGTGAACATGACCGCCACCCACTGACGGCCCGGTGTCGTGGGCGCCTTCGATGGCCGCGAGGCCGCGCGCCCGGCGAGCGACTCCACGAGACCGATCGCTGCTCGGGCCGCGTCTTTCGCGAACTCGCCCGGTGGCTCTCCCGGCCGCGGCGCTCGGAACGGTGCGGACGGCGGCGCGGGTGGGGCGGGCTGCGCGGGTTGCACCGGGAGGTGACGATGGCGGTGGGCGCGCTCCTCGAGCCGGTACCGGCGCCTGCGCCGGCTGCCCGGGAGCATCGATCCGACCCACACCGCTGCGTGGATCACCAGCGCGCCGGCCCAGACTGTGCCGACGATCAGCGGCCAGAAGCCGTCCTTCACTGCTTGCAGTGGGTCGTCTTGCACGTTCGAGAGCTCGGTGGTCGACCCCGTCGTCAGCAGCCATGCACCCACGAGCAACGCGTTGACGACCGCGAACACGACCGTGTGAATGAAGAGCCCGCGCATCGCCAGACCCTTACTCCACCACCGCGTAGTTCGTCGAGCGGTCGGCCGCCGACGTGCCGGTGACGACGCCGACCGACGCACGCAGGTCGGACAAGAACTCGTCGACCACCGGAAGATGCACGGGCATGCACGTCGCGTGCAAGGAATCGGGCGGCCCTTGGCGATCGAGATGCCAGCCGCGGCGGAACAGTTCGTCGCCCAATGCGAAGACGTCGACATCGGGCGGGGCTCCGGACGCGGTGATGGCGGCCAGCGTCACCTCGGGCTCGCCCACGATCGCCAGTCCGGGCGTGGCGCGTACACCCTCGACGAACCGCTCCCGGGCCGTGAACGCTTCCGCCGCGAGCCGGCAGTAGCCGTCTTCGCCCAGGAATTGCAGCGCGGCCCAGCCCGCTGCGATCGGACCGCCGGGTTTGGTGCCGAGGATGCCGGACGAGCCGTAGAAGCCGCCGAGCCATCCGTCGAACGAGAACGTCTGGTACCGGCGCAGCTCCTTCGAGCGGTGCATGATCACCGAGATCCCCTTGGGCACGTAGCCGTACTTGTGCAGGTCGGCGGAGAGGCTCGTGACCCCGGGAACGCGGAAGTCCCACGCCGGAATCTCGTGGCCCCGCCGCTCGAGGAACGGCAGCACGAAGCCGCCCATGCAGGCGTCGACATGGCAGCCGGTGCCTCGCTCGGCGGCCAGCGCCGCGAGCTCCGGGATCGGATCGATCACGCCCTGCGGGTACTGCGGCGCGGACCCGACGACGAGCACGGTGGCGTCGTCGATCGCCGCGGTCATCGCGTCGACGTCGGCGCGGTAGTCCTCACGAACCTCGATGCGTCGGGGCTCGACCCCGAAGTACTGGCACGCCTTGTCGAAGGCGGCGTGGGCGGACGTCGGCAGCACGATGTTCGGTGCGTGCACGTCGCGTTCGTGCACGGCCCGCATCTTGGCGGCCTTGACCGCCATCAGGATCGACTCGGTACCGCCGGAGGTGAGGAACCCTGCGAGGTCGTCGTCGATGTGGTCGCCGCCGAACAGCGATGCGGAGATCTCGACGATGTCGTTGGTCATGCGCCGCAGCGAGGGGAACACGTTGGGGTTCAGCGCGTTGTGCCAGAGGTACGCGTTGTGGGCAGCCCCGGCGACCTCCTCGAGCGCATCGTCGGCATGGAACACCAAGCCGAACACCCGCCCGTTCCGGAAGTCCTTGTCATCGCCCTTCAAGGACTCGAGCTCGGCCAGCACGTCGGCGGCATCGCGGCCCTGCGCAGGAAGGTTCCCCACAGGGGCCAACACTACGGCCGCGGTCAGTTCGGTGTTGGACTGACGTAGCCCGCGCGGATGCCGAGGCGTTCGAGGTTGCTCCTCGATGGGTGTTTGGCTCCCGCCGGTCCGTCGCCGAACACGAGCAGGACGTTCGACATCAGCTTGCGGACCTGGCAGTCGACGCCTTCCACCTCGTCGTCGGGGCACGGGGGGCCCATGTGCGCTTCGATCTGGAACGTTCCCGTCGCGAACACGCCGGCACCGCTCGGCGCCGTGTAGTAGGTGACGTCCGAGAAGCTCCGCACTCCGCGACAGACCACCGGAGAGTGCGCCAGAACCTCGATGTTCTCGGGGGTCGGGCGCTCCGGCGTCACACGGTCGTACTCGTGGCCCACGAGATGAGGAAGCTTGTCGCCGTTCTCGAGCCCGGTGCCTTTGAAGACCCACGACCTCGCCTCGACGATCACCATGTCGGCGTCGACCGGATTGCACTCGTAGAAGTTCCCGATCAGCGAACTCTCGGGGCGAGGCTCCGGTGGGTCGCGCCAGCTCGTCGTCGCGCGCGACGGATCAGTCTTCGCGAGCGGATCCTCGTTCGCGTCGCGGTAGTTGACCTGCTGCCGGTACGGCCCGAGGTCGGATGGCTCGAGTCGAATGCGACGAAAGGCGGCGTTCGCGCCCAGGAAGATGAGGTTGACGCCGGCATCCCGGGCTTCCTCCACACCGTTGCGCATCTCCTTGGTCCAGTACTCGTCGTGCCCACCGGAGATGAAGACGTTGTGATTCAACAGGAGCTCGGGACGGGCGTGTGTGTCGACGTCGGTGGTGTACGAGACGTCGAGGCCCATCGCCTCGATCTGATTGACCAACAGGTCTTCGCGGCCGAAGTACTCGCCGGAACCCGTGCCGTCGTACGGCCGGTCGAAGCTCACGACCCGTGACCGCGTCTCGGCTCGGTGATCGGGGCCGGTGTACAGGTTGGCGCCACCCCATGTGTTGTACGCCTGCCACGTCGTCACCGAGCTCTGCACAAGGATGTTCGAGTGGCTGCTGTCGTCGCGGATCGTGAGCGGTACAAAGGACGCGCCGCCGTCGCTGCTGAGGAGCTTGACCATGTACATGCCCGGCGTCCAGTCGTCTTCGATCGTGATCTCGGTCGACTGCGCCCACGGCGCCTCACGCATGCCGGTCTTTGCAACGATGCGCGCCTTCGGTTGGATGCCGCCCGGCAGCTCGTCCGAGACCCACACGAGACGGGCGCCGACACCGCTGTACCACCCCATTCGGTAGGCCTCGACCCGGTAGGACGGTGCCTCGGTGGACACTTGCAAGCCGACGGTTTCCCCTCGCTGCGCGCTCACGCGATCGGCGTAGCCCCGCACCTTGTCCCACGCCTCCGGGTCGTTCGGCAGGGTCCATCCCGGGCTGCCGACCTTCTCGTTCTCCTCGATGATCGTTGCGCTCGCGGGACCGGCCGATGGCGCGGCCGGGGTGGCCTCGGCTTGGTCGTCGATGCCGGTTGCGCCGACCGAGTCGTACACGGCGACGGTGAGGGCGATCATGGTCACGCCGATCACCGAGCAGCACGCGATGACGTACAGGCGGAGCGCGAACCCGCGGAGGCGCGAACCGCGACGTGATGGATGAGGCCGCACGCTCGACACCACCCGCGAGTATGGCGACTGGCGAGGGGCCACCTGAGGCATGGGAACTGTCTTGACCGCCCGGTCAAGGCGACCGGTAGTGTTGCCCAATGGATTACCGCTTCGAGTCGGTGCCCGAGGTTCGCGAGGGTCTCCGGAAGGTCGACTACCTCGCGGACGAAGGCATCGCCGGCGTGGTGTATCTCGCGGACCGGCTCCAGAAGCCGGTGCTGATCGAAGGTCCTGCCGGTACCGGCAAGACCCAGCTCGCGAAGTCCGTAGCCGAGATGTCCGGCGCGCGCCTGATCCGCCTGCAGTGCTACGAGGGCCTCGACGAGTCGAAGGCGCTGTACGAGTGGAACTACAAGAAGCAGCTGCTGCGCATCCAGGCCCAGCGGGTGTCCGAGGCCGAAGGCGCCAAGTGGCTCGACATCGAGGAAGACATCTTCGGTGAGGACTTCCTCCTCACCCGCCCGCTGCTCGAGGCCATCCGGTCAGAGGAGCCGGTGGTGCTGCTCATCGACGAGGTCGACCGCGTCGAGGTCGAGACCGAGGCCCTCCTGCTCGAAGTGCTGTCCGACTACCAGGTGTCGGTGCCCGAGCTCGGAACCGTCGTGGCCACCCAGATCCCGCTGGTGTTCCTCACGTCGAACAACACCCGCGAGCTGTCGGAAGCGCTCAAGCGGCGATGTCTCTACCTGCACATCGACTACCCCGACCTGGACCGCGAGAAGGAGATCGTGCTCACCAAGGTTCCCGACATCACGGAGAACCTCGCCGATCAGATCGCCCGCATCGTTCGTTCGATCCGCCAGCTCGAGCTGAAGAAGGCGCCGTCGGTGTCCGAGACGCTCGACTGGGCCCGCACATTGCTGCTGCTGGGCATCGAGAACGTCGACTCCGACGCCGCAACCGCAACCGTGCACATCCTGCTCAAGTACCAGAGCGACATCGCGAAGGCCGTGAAGGAGTTCGCGTCCGACGGGAAGACCTGGCAGAAGGCCAGCCCCGCGCCGCGTGGCTGAAGAAGCCGAGGTCATCGTCCCGGCGACGGGGGAACCGATCCTCTCGCTTCTCGCGGGATTCATGCAGGAGCTGCGCGACGCCGGCCTGCCGGTGAGCCTCACCGAGAACCTCGACGCGATGCAGGCCGTGCGCCACATCCCGCTGTACGACCGGGAGGCGTTCAAGTACGCGCTCGCCGCGACGCTCGTCAAGAACAACGCCCACTGGCGCGCGTTCGAAACCGTGTTCGAGGTGTACTTCTCGCTGCGGGGCAAGGAGTACGCCATCGGCGAGGACGGCGAAGAGCTCGATCTCGGCGAACTCGAAGATCTCCTCGAACAGATGCGCCAGGAAGGCGCCGAAGGCATGCAGGGCTCCGGCGGTGGCGAGTCCATGACGCCCGAAGAGCTCGCAGAGCTCCTGTACCGCGCGCTGATGGAAGGCAACGACGCCTTGATGCGGGCCGTCGCGAGGCAGGCGGTGCGGCGCTATGCGGGGATGGAGCCGGGGCGCCCGGTCGGCGGCACGTACTACCTGTACCGCACGCTGCGTAACCTCGACCTCGACAACGTGCTCGAGCGGTTGATGAACGAGACCCGCGAGAACGTCCCCAACATGACGCAGCTCGAGGAGCGGCTCGAGCGCGATGAGTACGAGATCCGCGTCGATCAGCTTCGCAAGGAGATCGAGGCCGAGATCCGTCGTCGCTTGGTGGCCGACCGGGGCGTCGAGGCGATGGCCAAGACGCTGCGCAAGCCACTCCCGGAAGACATCGACTTCATGCACGCGTCGCGCGAGGAGATGCTCACGTTGCGCCGGGCGATCTACCCGCTCACGCGCAAACTGGCGGTGCGACTCGCTCGCAAGCGCCGGCACGGGCGCAAGGGCCCCCTCGACTTCCGCAACACCGTGCGGCACTCGTTGTCGTACGGCGGCGTGCCCGCCGAGCCGAAGTTCCGCTACCCCCGGCCGGCGAAGCCCGAGATCTTCGTGGTCGCCGACATCTCCGGCTCGGTTGCCGCGTTCGCGCGGTTCACGCTCCATCTCGTGTACGCGATCGGCGCGCAGTTCTCCAAGGTTCGCTCCTTCGTGTTCATCGACGGCATCGACGAAGTCACGAGCTACTTCGACGGCGTGGAAGACATCGCCGACGCCGTGCATCGCGTCAACACCGAGGCCGACGTGGTGTGGGTCGACGGTCACTCCGACTACGGCCACGCCCTCGAGGTGTTCTGGTCGAAGTGGGGCAAAGAAGTGGGCCCCAAGACCACGGTGATGGTGCTTGGCGACGCGCGGAACAACTACCACGCGTCTCAGAACTGGGTGCTGAAGGAGATCCGGCACCGTGCTCGCCATGTGTACTGGCTCAACCCCGAGCCCCGCTCCTACTGGGACACCGGTGATTCGATCGTCGGTGAGTACGGCATCCACTGCGACGGTGTCTTCGAGTGCCGCAACCTGCGCCAGCTCGAAGCCTTCGTCGACCACCTCGCGTGACTCGGATCGTTCTGATCCGTCACGGGCAAGCGGTGGCGCACACCGACCAGCTCGTCCTGGGCCACGACTGCAAGGGCTTGTCGGATCTGGGTCGCGAGCAGGCAACGTTGTTGCGCGAACGGCTGCTGCGCACAGGCGAGCTGCACGAGGCGACCGCGTTCTACGCCAGCCTCATGCGCCGGGCCCAGGAGACCGCGGACATCATCGCTCCGGGGGTGGGCGACGGCTCCCTCGAGGTCCGTCACGACTGCGGCGTGTGCGAGCACCATCCCGGTGAGGCCGAGGGTCTGTCGTGGGACGAATTCGAGACTTCGCACGGTGGATGGGATCATCTTTCCGACCGCGACCGGCCGTGGGCGCCGGGCGCGGAGAGCACCGACGAGCTCATGGCGCGCATCGGCGAGTCGCTTACGCGCCTGGCCCGTGACCACGAAGGCGAGACGATCGTGGTCGCGTGCCACGGCGGCGTGGTTGGCGGTTCGTTCGAAGCGCTGGCCGGTGTTCCCTTCGGAACCATCGTGAACTACACGGACAACACTGCGCTGACGGAGTGGATCAAGACAAGCACGGGCTGGTACCTCGTCCGCTTCAACGACGCGTCACATCTCTTGTAGTACTTCATTCTCGACGCGCGCCGATTCCGGTGGCCGCCCGCACTGACTGTCACACCCCCTGTTCATGATGGGGAGGATGTTGTTGTCGGTCGACCCGCTCGAGCAGGTGGCGCGCCAATGATCGGGTCGAGGCGCGGGTGGCCGAGTTGATGGGACGATCAACGCGTCGACGGCGGAACCCACACGCAAGAACCGGCAATTCAGTGCGTCGTGGTCTGTGGTCACATTGATCGCTGACCCACCGATTTCGGTTGTTTCGTCATCACAGACCCGAGCGGTTCAACGTCTGTGAAGCCGCGGCCACCGCCTCGGTGGGGTGAGGCATCACAGACGTCTCACGGCACCGGAACGAGATGCCGATCTCGGGTGCGACGACGCATCTGAATGCGGCAGTCTGCGTTGGTGTCGACAATCGCATCGTGGATCTCGCCCAAAGCGCGGAAGGGCCAGCCGTCCGGTATCGCGGGTCGTGGCTTGTTTGCAGTTCAGTCGATTGCAGCGGGTGAGGTGGTTGCCGTCAAGGGAGGCCACATCGTTGACAAGACGACGTTGTCGGCGTTACCCGAGCGTTTGCGGAACTCAGAGATTCAGATCGCCGAGGGACTCCACCTCGCCGCACTCAGCGAGGACGAGTACGAGACGGTGATGTTGTTCATCAATCACTCGTGTGAGCCCAATGTGGGGTTCGCCGGCAACATCGTGCTTGTCGCGATGCGCGATGTGTCGACGGGCGAGGAACTCACGACCGACTACGCGTTGTTCGACACGCCGACCGAAACGATGGCTTGTTCATGCGGGGCTGAAGGCTGTCGTGGTGTCGTAACGGGGGACGATTGGCAAGACCCGGAACTGCGGCGCCGATATGCGGGCTGGTTCTCGCAGTACCTCGCTGATCGTCAAAGAGGCCTTCGGCACGACAGGTAGTAGCGCGAACCCGCTCGGAATGTGCCGTCGCTTCGCTTGCTTTCTTCGGCGACAACGAAGCCGACCGCCGGTCGGAACTCCACCGCAGCCGAGGCCTGACCGCGCCGAGTGATCAGTAGCTCAGCCGGCGGCGTGCACCGCTGCGAGGGTCTCGTCCACGTCCGGCACTGCGATCTGAAGATTGATACCGCGGCAGCGGTGCCGTTCGGAACCGGCGGCCCCGGCCCGACGCGTCCTGCAGCATGAGCTCCGCGCCGTCCACCCCGAGGTAGGCAAAGCGCTCGCTCGCACGCTCGACGATGACGGCGAAGCCGATAACGCCGACGTAGAACCGCAGCGATGTGTCGAGGTCGCGGACGTCGAACTCGGGGACGAGCGATGCGGGTTGTCCGACAGGTCGTGCCATCGGTCGAGCGTACGAGCGCAATCACCTCCCCCGTGCCTAGTGCGCGCCTGGGTCGCGTCGTTACCTTGTCGCATTGAGCGTCGTTCTGGGCTGGATCCTGATCTGTCGTCGAGGGTGGAGAGAATGGAAGACCAGATGAAGATCGCCGTGATCGGTACGGGCTTTATCGGCGGCGTGCTGGGTCGCTCGTTGGCGGCGTCGGGCCATGAGGTCACGTTCGGGTCTCGTCATCCCGACGACGACGATGTGGCCGGAAGTAGCGGATGTGCAGTGACGACCGTCGGCGATGCACTAGCGGAGGCCGACGTCATTCTCCTCGCCGTCCCTGGCGCGGCCGTGTCTGCGCTCGCCGAGGAGCATGGCGATCGACTCGGGGACAAGCTTGTCATCGACGCCACGAACCAGATGGGACAACCGGTGGCCAACGCCCGATCCACCCTCCCGCCGAACGTCCGTTATGCACGCGCGTTCAACACTCTCGGCGGCGAGAACATGGCGGACCCGATGTTCTCGGACGGGCCCGCCGACATGTTCTTCTCTGCACCAACCGCGGATCGGAGCACGACCGAATCCCTGATCGAAGGCGTCGGGCTTCGTCCCATCTACGTCGGTGAAGACCAAGAAGGGCTCATCGACGCGCTGTTTCAGGTTTGGATCGCGCTCGCCATCACGCAAGGGCGAGGACGTCGCCTCGCACTGCGTTTGATCGACGCGTGATCAGCCGGTTACCCCGGAAGCTCCTACAGCGTCGCCGCGAGGCTCTTGAGGAGCGACGCTTGCTGGGCGGTGAATGCTTTCCCCGACTGCGCGTCGACCTGGTTGTCGAATGCGTTGAGAGTGTTGTTCTTCGTCGTCATCTGCCCGCTCATGCTCTTCGCGTTCGCGGCCGACAGCTTTGCGCACAGGCCTTGGGTCACGCCCGCACTCGTCGGAACTGCGCAACGAGTGCGCAAAGACTGTCGTACTCGACCGCGAGGCGGATTGTGTCGACTGAGCCGATCGAGCGACGGATGTGAGCACCGCTGACCGCGTCCTCGAGATCGACGCGGCCCGATTGAGGTTGGTGCGAGTCCTCCGACCACCGGCATCAGGCCGATCCTACGAACGGCCTCGCGGAATCAATTGCCGACGAGCTCGGAGAGGTCCTGGACCTCGTCATCTGCCGGCAGCTGGATGTCGACCGGCTCACCGAAGTCGAAGTACTCGACCGTCTGCGACATCGATCCGAGTTCCCCGGCCGCAGTCGCCGGAGCGAACGTCGCGTAGTCGATCTGGGTGCGGACCCGCCGTATCAGGCCGTCAGCGTCGACCCAGGCGTCGAACGGGATCTCCTGCGTCTGCGCCTCGCCCGGGAGGCCAAGGCTCTTGAACGCCCGCTCGACCTTGTCGCGCTGATCGTCCGGAAGCGCGGCGAGCGTGTCCTCCAGCGTGTAGCTGCCGGAGAAGTGTGTCGTGCTGACGCCGCGCACCTCCTCCTCTCCGACTTCCGTGACCTTGCCGGCGCCCTGGAGGAACTGCAGGAACGCGGAGGGGTCCGACCCGAACGCGCCGCCGCCTTCGCCCAGCAGGTTGCCGACTTCCTCGCTCGCCGCGGTGAGGTCGATCTTGAACCAATCTGCGTCGGAGCCCGCGAAGGCGGCGATCACCGGGACCCGCATGTACATCACCGTGCCGTCGAGCACCACCTCGAAGGGCTCGTCGATCAACGCCGCCACCTCGGGCGCCTTGCCCTCTGGTCCCGCGAGCTTGGTGAAGAGTTCCTTCGCGTCGAAGGTCATGTGGAAGCGCTTGTTGGCCGGGTCGACCGCACCCTCGCCCGACATCGACAGCTCCTCGCCCTCGATGGTCATATGAATCGTGAGCTCGACCTTCGATGTGCCTTTGGCGAGCGTCGCCTGCGCGGCGCTGCGCAGCGCCGCGGGCGTGGCTTCGACCACCACTCGGCCGCCGCCCGGCGAACTACTCGACGAGCCGCCGCATCCGTTACCGATCAGGAGGACCGCCGCCGCGGCTACGACAACG
>Ga0299913_10002978_pt1 | contig 13630 bp, 13 predicted proteins | sample RVTome_9_FD_201360 | JGI IMG/M metagenome (GOLD analysis project Ga0299913, IMG submission 201360) | Soil microbial communities from uranium-contaminated site in the Upper Colorado River Basin, Wyoming, United States - RVT155D38 (version 2) ... | reverse complement strand
AAGCTGGCCCGTGCCCAACGGGCGGTGAGTTTGTTGGCCAGACCGGCCTCCGCGTTTTGCTCGGCGTTGAAGAACGCCACCCGTTGCTTGCGGGCTGCGAGGGCAGCGGGAATGGTGACGTAGCCTCCCATCCCCAAGACGACCCTGACTCCGGCGGCAGTGATCTCATTTGCGATCCGGCCACGAGCCCGCAGGACCACCCGGGGAAGACGGGCATTTTCGAGAGTGAAGGATCGTTTCAACCCGGCGATCTCGACCCGCACGAAGCGATAGCCCTGGGACGGGTAGACCCTGGCTTCGAGTCGGTCGCCCCCGACGTAGACGATGTTCTCGTGCGGGACTCCCAGGTCGATCAGAGCCTCGCCAACGGACAAGCCCGGGTATACGTGCCCTCCGGTGCCTGCCGCAGCGATGAGGAAGGTCATGTCTTCCGGTCGACTCCACTCTGTGCGATGTTGACGAGAATGCCAACGGCCCCCATGGACACCGCCAGTGCCGTCGAGCCGTAGGACACGAACGGCAGCGCGATCCCCGTGATCGGGACGACGCCGAGGACACCGCCGACGTTGACCAGCGCCTGGAACGAGAGCCACACGGTGATACCGGCAGCCACCATTCTCCCGAACCGGTCACGCGCTCGCGTGGCCACCACCCAGCCGGCCACCGCAAGTGCGATGAAGAGGCCGATGACTGTGAGACCGCCGATGAACCCGGTCTCCTCGCCGATGATTGCGAAGATGAAGTCGGTGTGGGCATTGGGGAGGTAGAACCACCGGGCCCGGGACGCCCCCAATCCCACTCCCAGAACCCCACCGTTCCCCAAGGCGTAATAACCCTGGATCACCTGGTAGCCATTACCGGAAGGATCTTCGAAAGGGTCGAGGAAGGCGTCGATGCGACTGGCCCGGTAATCGGCCTCGAAAGCGAGGTATACGGCGGCGAGGACCGCCAGAAGACCCAGCACCATGACGAACTTCATCGGAGTGTCGCTGGCGATGATCACCGCCATTGCCGCGGCTGCGATGACGATCATCGTGCCGAGGTCGGGCTGACGCATGACCAGGATGCCGACGATCCCGAGTGTCGCTCCCACCGGGACGATGAAGTGCCCGAACCTGACCAACAGCTTGTGCTTCCGCTCGAGGAGGAAGGCCAGGACGAATACCACCGCCACCTTGGCAAGTTCTGACGGCTGGAACGACGTCAGCCCGGGGACGCTCAGCCAGCGTGTCGCCCCACCTTCGGTGATTCCGTTGAACTCGACCGCGACGAGCAACCCAATGGTGATCAAGAACGCCGGAACAGCCAGCCGACGGTAGAGGCGGTAAGGGATCCGTGATGCGACGAGAAGGGCGAGCGTCCCCAGCCCGACCCCAACCAACTGTTTCTTCACGAAATGCCATTGATCCTGTGCCTCTGTCTGACTCAGGGCGACGGCCGACGATGCCGACATGGTCACTCCCAGACCGACCACGACCAGGACGACAACGAGGACCAACAGCACAGTCGTGGCCCGATCGTTGACCTGCTGACGCGCGATCTTGTTGCGAGCAGCGGCCCGGACCTTGGCGAGGGACGTCACGTTGGCAGTCACCGGCTGGTACCTCCCAATCGATCTTTGACCAGCTCGGTGAAACGGTCTCCCCTCGCCCCATACGAGTCAAACTGGTCGAAGCTGGCGCAACCCGGCGCCAAAAGGACGGTGTCCCCCGACTCGGCTGCTGCGCCCGCCACCTCAACGGCTATCTCCAACGTTCCCGCCAGCCGTCCCCGCTCACCGGCTGCGGAGACCAGGCTGGGCCCCGCCTCCCCGATGCCGATGATCATCCGGACGTTCTCCTCGTCCACCACGGGAGTGAGGTCAACGCCTTTGGCGAGGCCACCGGCGATGAGGATGACGGGGCCGTGGGCGCGTATCGAGGCGAGAGCAGCGTGAGGGTTGGTGGCCTTGGAGTCATTTACCCAAGTGACTCCTTCTGCCCGGGCCACGATGGTTCGTCGATGCGCCCCCGGTCGGTAGGCAATTGCTGCGGTGGCCACCCCCTCGGGTGTCGCCCCGACCCGGAGAGCGAGTGCCGCGGCACACGCCAGGTTGGCCAGATGGATCGGATCGTCGGAGGTGAGATCGGCTAGGTCGACGGCCACGTCTCCCACCCGCAACGTGTCGCCATCGACACCGCCTCCACCTTCCGGCAATCGGGTCCCCGAAACGGGGAACAACTCCGACGGGGCACCGCCGGCGAGCTTCGCCGCGCCCTCGTCGTCGATGTCGTAGACGAGGTAGTCGCCGGCCGACTGGTTGGCGTAGATGCGGGCCTTGGCCTCTCGATAGGAGTACGCCGATCCATGCCAATCGATGTGGTCTATGGCAACGTTGGTGATTGCCGCGGCCACGGGGTGGAACTCTTCGGTGAAGCGGAGCTGAAAGCTCGAGGCCTCCACCACGAGCATGTCGTGGCCTCCGTTGGTGAAGTCTGAGACGGGAGCCCCGATGTTGCCGGTGGCGGGGGCGTCCAGCCCCGATGCGTCGAGCATGGCAGCAGTGGCCTCGGTCACGCTGGTCTTCCCGTTGGTCCCTGTCACCGCGACCACGGGAACTTCGAGATGGCGATAGGCGAACTCGATTTCGCTCCAAATCGGTAATCCCCTCTCCAAGGAATCGACGATGGGGCGGGATCGCTCGGGGAATCCCGGCGAAGCAACGACCAGATCGATTCCCTCCAATAGGAGGGGGTCCCACTCTCCCAAGGCCATGCCCACGTCGAGATCGTCGCCGATGCCGGCCACGGCCCCGTCGTAGATGGTGACTGACATCCCCTCACTGGTGGCGAGCCGGGCTGCGGCAATCCCGGATACGCCGGCTCCGAGAACGAGTACCCGGGTCATACCAGCCCTTCCATCCGCAGAAAGTCGGCATAGAAGAGACCGAGACCGAGGGCGACGCCGATGCCGGTGAGGATCCAGAACCGGAACACCACCGTCGTCTCCGGCCAGCCGGCCAGATCGAAATGGAAATGAAGCGGTGACATTCTCAGCACTCGTTTCCCGGTGAGCTTGAAGCTGGCGACCTGGAGGATGACCGAAAGCGTCTCGGCAACGAAGATGGCACCGACGAGGGCCAGCAGCAGGTGGGTGTTGGTCATCAATGCCAGTGCTGCCAAGAGACCACCGATCCCTTGACTGCCAACGTCACCCATGAAGATCTTGGCCGGCGGTGCGTTCCACCAGAGAAACCCGAGCAGGGCCCCGAACATGGCGGCGGCGATCATGGCCAACTCCAGGGGCGAGAGTGCCTGGTAGATGGCATCGGCGCCCCGGAACTCCGGTGAGTTGCGGTACTGCCAGAAGGCGATGATGGTGTATGCCCCGATGACCAGGGCAGAGGCGCCCCCGGCCAGACCATCCATGCCGTCGGAGAGATTCACCCCGTTGGCGGCGCCGGTGAGCATGAGGAGGACCCAGATGACGAAGAACACCCCGAGGTCGATCCCGAGGGGCTGGACGAACGAGATCTGGGTGACGATGCCGGCATCGGTTGCCAGGTAGGCGAAGACGGCGGCGATCCCGAGTTGACCGCCGAACTTGGCCGCCTTGGAGAGCCCGAGACTGCGCTTCCGGCTGTATTTGACCCAGTCGTCGAGGAACCCGACCAAGGCCATGCCGATCAAGGCCAGGACGGCGAGCCAACCCCCCACCCCGAATGGTCTGGTCGAGAAAGTCAAGCCCGTCTCTGGCGTCCACAACTGAAAGTGGGCCAGGAACCAACCGACGACGGCGGCAACGACGAAGACTATTCCCCCCATCGTGGGAGTCCCCTGCTTGTGGGCATGCTGGCCCTGGATGTCCTCCTGGATGAACTGCCCGATCTGACGACGACGCAGCACTCTGATCGCATATGGGGTCCCGAATATCGACAAGAGGAGACCGAGGGCGGCGGCAATCAGCAGCGGGATCACGGCCCCATGCTCCCTGATCCAGGGTCATTTCCCGCGGACTTGCGACGACGATGAAGGGCGGCGGCGGCCACCTCCCTGTCATCGAAGGGAACCTTCTCAGCACCCAGGTCCTGGCAGGGCTCGTGACCCCGGCCGAGGATCAGGACCACGTCGCCATCCTCGGCGGCACCGATCGCCACATCGATCGCTGCGCGCCGATCGATTTCGAGGACGTGTCGCGACGCAGGATCGACGCCCGACATCACTGCAGCTGCGATCTCCCCGGGATCCTCACTCCGCGGGTTGTCACTGGTGATGACGGCCAGGTCCGCACCGGAGATCGCGGCCCCCATCGCGGGCCGTTTCGCCCGATCACGGTCTCCACCGGCGCCGATGAGGGCGACGACGCGGCCAATGCCGAGTCGACGCGCCGTCTTCACGGCGGTGGCCACACCTTCCGGGGTATGGGCATAGTCGACGACCACGGTGATTGGATCGTCTCCAGACACGACCTCGAAACGACCGGGCACCCCACTCACATGACCGACCGCATCGAAGACCTTTCCCTGGTCGATGCCGACGGCGACACAACACGCGGCAGCCAGCACCAGATTGGAGACATTGAACTCCCCGATCACCGGGGCCCTGCGGTTGAAGCCACCCCACGGCGTCTCCATCGTGAAATCGCTGTAGGAGACGTGGGTCTCGATCGAGTGGACAGAAAGGTCCCCTTTCCGGCCCACAGTGATGAGATCACCCTCGTAGCCGGCTGCGATCTCGGCGCCGACGGGATCATCGATGTTGATCACGGCGGTCCCCACGTCGTAGTCGGTGAAGAGCCGATTTTTTGCCTCGCGATAGGCGCTCATGTCGCCGTGGAAATCGAGATGATCTTGGGAGAGGTTCGTGAATGCGGCAACGGCGAACCGTGTTCCTCGCACCCGGCCGAACTCGAGGGCATGCGACGACACTTCCGCGGCGACGAGAGTGACTCCCTCATCGCTCATCGCGGCGAGCAGCCGTTGGAAGTCCGACGCCTCAGGCGTGGTCAGGTTTGCCGGGATCGTGATCCCGCCAGCCCTGGTGTGGATGGTTCCGATCAGCCCGGTGACCCTGCCGGCGTCCTGCGCGATCGACTCGATGAAATGGGTGACTGTGGTCTTTCCGTTGGTCCCGGTGACACCGATCACATCGACCGCCTGCGAAGGATGACCGTGGACCGCAGCGGCAAGGTCACCGAGCACCTCTCTGGTGTTTTCGACGATGATCTGTGGGATGGCGACGTCGACCTCGTGATCCACACATACAGCAACCGCGCCGGCTTCGTCTGCCGCTGGGATGAAGGAGTGCCCATCGGCGCGTTCCCCTCTAATGGCGACGTAGAGCCCCCCATCGCCCACCTGACGGGAGTCGTGGGTCACGTCGGTCACGCTCGGGTCGGTCTCGCCGACGAAGACACCGCCCACGAGCTCGGCCAGCATCGACACGGATTTACTCCTGCTCGCCATCAGGGCTGACCCCGAGACGATGGAGAGCCTGCTCCATGATCTCACTGAATACCGGTGCGGCCGACAGCCCACCGGTGCGGTATTCATGCGCGGGTGCGTCGACGACCACCGCGACCACGACCTTGGGGTCATTTATCGGCGCCAACCCCACAAATGATGCTCTGGTCTCCTCGGTATACCTGCCGTCCTCACCGAGCTTGTTGGCGGTGCCGGTCTTCCCCCCCACCCGGTAGCCGTCCACTGCGCCGTTGTGACCGGTTCCCTCTTCGACGACCCGGGCCAACAATTCGCGCATCAGCAATGAGGTGCTCGCGCTGACCACCTGGCGGGTCTCCACGCTGGCAACCTCAGTCTCACCTTCGGCGTCAGCCTGGGAACGGACCAAGTGCGGGGTGGTCCATATCCCATCGTTGCCGATCGCCGCGTAGGCGGCGGCCATCTGAAGCGGCGTGACAGCCACCGAGTAGCCGATGGCGGCGGAGGCCCAGCAAGTTTTGCAGCCGGCATCGAAGCGGAGGATGCCCGGAGCCTCCACCGTGTAGTCCACTCCGGTCTTCTCTCCGAGCCCGAACTTCTCGATGTACTCGATGAGCCGCGACTGACCGAGCTTGCCTGCCACCTTTATCGTCCCGACGTTGGACGACCGGGTGAAGATCTCTGCGACCGTCATGTCTGCCGTCTCATGCTCTTCGAAGTCCACATAACAACCGTGGAGGTCGTCGTCTCCGGAACGACAGGCGCCATCGAGCAGTTCCAGCTCGTCGTCCACATCCGGGATCAGGGTTCCCACGTTGACTTCTCCCTCTTCGAGAGCTGCGGCGAAGGTGATCATCTTCTGGGTGGAGCCGGGCTCGTATATCCCTCTGATCACGAAGTTGGAGAACATGCGGCAGGCGTTGGGATCGTCGGCGTCGGCACAAGACTCATCGCGGGTTTGGCGGGTGTCGGGGTCGAAAACCGGAGCTCCCACCATTGCCAGGACTTCGCCGGTCTCGACTTCGAGCACGACCGCCCAACACGAGTCGGCGTTTGTGCGTTCCACGGCATCGATGCACGACTCCTGGGCCTGATACTGCAACGGCAGGTCGATGGTGGTGACCAGGTCCATGCCCGGGATGGCGGGGACGATGTTGGTGTAACCCTGGGGGATGACGTGCCCGGCGGGATCCTTTTCATATTCGGCGTGGCCGGGCTCACCCCTCAACTCGCTGTCGTAGACCAGTTCGAGACCTTCCTGGCCGTCGCCATCGATGTTGACGAACCCGGTGACGTGTGCCGCCACAGTGCCGGCCGGGTAGATCCGGGATGGCTCCGGGTGCGAAAAGATCCCCTTCATCTCCAGATCTAGGACCTCTTCGGCGAGTACCCCTTCAACCTGGCGTTTGATGTACACGAAGTCGAGGTCGCTGGTGAGACGGTCGTATAGGGCGTCTGGATCCACCCCAAGCAGGCCACCGATCTGTTGGGAAACCCACAATGGCTCAGTGACCTGGTCGGGAACGGCGAAAATGCTCTGTGACTCCACTGTCATCGCCAGGAGGTTGCCGGTGCGGTCAAATACCTTCCCTCTCTGGGGTGCAAGGGGCCGGGTGACGAGACGCTGGCTCAGACCTTCTTCCGCCAGCTCGTCGGCGCGCACGACCTGGATCTCGAAGAGTCGATATCCCATCCCCAACCATGCGGCGACCACGACGAATCCGATCAGAGCCATGCGGGCCCGGCCCGGATGAAAACGCTTTGCCCTAGCGACGGCCACGGCTACCGACTCTCCGGCTGGATCTCCGGAGGGGCGGAAGCCCGCAGATCGACTTCGCGCCAGCACATCGGCGAGGTCTCATTGGTTCGCTCCGTCACGTTCGGTCTCCGCAACGACCGGAGAGGGAACGTCCAGATTCACCAGCAACGGACTGGTATCGCCCGGGATGACAAGACCCATCTTGTCGGCGAGAGGGGCGATGCGGGCGGGGTTCTCCAAGCGGGCAACATCGAGACGTAGCTGCTCGTTGATGGCCGCTTGCTCGTCGATCGCCTTGGTGAGCTCGGTGAGCTCGAAAGCGGAGCGATCCAGACTGATCCGGGCGAATCCCAGGCCGAGAAAGGCCACCACGGCGATGATCACCATGATCATCCACGGTGCCAGTGACGGTCGTCGCAATTTCTTACCTTTGACGACCCGGAGACCGTCATTGCGTGCTGGGCGACGGACTGGCTGGACGGTCATGAGGCCACCTTCTCAACTGCCCTGAGCACGGCTGATCTGGCCCGATTGTTGACGGCGATCTCTTCGTCGCCGGCCCGTACCGGCTTGCGGGTGAGGACCTTGACCTCGGCGGCGTTCCCACAGCCGCACACCGGAAGATCCGGCGGGCAGGTGCATCCTCTCGCCCGCTGGTTGAATTCCTGTTTGACGATCCGATCTTCGAGGGAGTGATAGGAGATGGCGATCACCCTCCCCCCGGGGCGAACGAGGTCTACCGCCTTGGAAACACCTGTCGACACGGCCAAGAGCTCCGCGTTGACCACGATCCGAATCGCCTGGAAAGTGCGTCGGGCAGGATGACCTGCCCGACGCCGGGCCGCGGGCATCGCGTCTGCGATGACGGTGGACAGGGTGGCAGTGGAATCGATGGGACGGGCGGAGACGATGGCCCGGGCGATACGTCGGGCCAGGGGCTCTTCGCCAAATTCACGGATGATCCTGGCAATCTCCCCCACCGGCCATTCGTTGACGATCTCCGCCGCGGTGAGTGCGGCATCGGGGCCCATCCGCATGTCGAGCGGGCCTTCGCGTCGGTAGGAGAAGCCGCGGCTCGATTCGTCGAGCTGATGTGAGGAGACCCCGAAGTCGAAGACGACCCCCGAGATCGGATCCACGGTGCGCGAAGTCACCGCTGAGTCGATGTCGGCGAAGTTCGCCTCGATGACAGTGACCGGCAGACCTCTGGCGTTGGCCAGAGCCTCCGGGTCACGATCCATGGCTATCACTGTCACGTCTTCTCCAAACTCATCCAACATTCGTCTCGTGTGACCGCCGCCCCCGAACGTGGCATCCACCACGACCCCGGGAAGCACCGGTGCCATCAACTCGACGACGACTTCTGCCAGGACCGGGCGGTGGTATGCGGTCTCGCCGTGTCCTCGGTCCTGGTTCATTGCGAGCCCTCCGGGCGCTGGTACCAACTAGAGGCGGGCGGAGTCAGGGGCCTTCCAATTGGTTCCGGAGGGCTCGCAATGAGCCCAGACACGTTTTGTTCCTCGCTAGTCCTCCTCGTCCCGGTACATCTCGTCACTGGAGGCACGGTCGGCGAGATGCCGGTCCTTGTCCCATAGCTCGATGTGGTCGAACAGACCCAGGACCGCGATCTCGTTTCCGGGTTCGAGATCGGCGAAGTTGCGCAGTTCGGGTTTGATCAGAACCCGCCCGGACTTGTCTGGTGTCTGCAGGTCGGCGGCGGCGAAAAGCGTCCGGGAGAAACGTCTCCCCGACTTGTCCTGAGGCCGCTCGATCACTTCGGCGGCCTTGTGCTCGAAGTCGTCGGCCGACCATATGACCAACTGGCCATCCTGTCCCTTGGTAATGACGCAACCTTCTTCGAGACGACGGCGAAAACCGGAGGGCATGACCACCCGTCCCTTGCCGTCGAGGCTGTGGAAGTACTCACCGAGGAACACTTCTGCTCTTTTCCGCTCGTCCTCACTGTCCGTTTCCCCCTTGCCTGGGGCTGTGACCCACAACTGGACCACAGGCCGCCACTATGGCCCACTTTGCCCCACTTGTCAACCCTTTCGCGCCACAGTGCTCCATCTGGTGGGTGGATCGTGAAACTTTCCTCAGGTAGTGGGACCCGTATCCGGGTCCCACTACCTCGAGAAGGATGGGTCTGTCCGCCTCGAGATTTTCTCGAGGCGGACAGACCCATATCCGGGTCGTACTACCTGAGGAAAGCGTGGGAACGCGTCAGGCCGACTCGGCGAGAAGGTAGGGTCGCCAGCTGGGGTCGACCTGGTAGCCGGTCGACGCGTAGATCCAGGCGAAACGTCGCGGCGGGCCGGGTTGGCTGCGAAGTCGGAGACCGCTCTCGTCGGGGGTACGGGCTCCTTTGCGGATATTGCAGGCGCGGCAACAAGCCACCACGTTCTCCCAGGTGTGGTCACCACCTTGGGACCGGGGGGTGACATGGTCGAGCGATTCGGCGGGGCCGCCGCAGTACTGACACGCGTGACCGTCCCTACCGAAGACGGCGCGCCGGGTGACGGGCACCACCCGCCGATAAGGGACTTTCACGTAACGGTTGAGTCGAACCACCGAGGGAAGGTCGACCGACATGGTCTCAGACGACCAAATCTCATCACGGCCGACGACGACGCTGGCCTTGTTGTTGAGCACGAGCACGACCGCCCGTCGTTCGCTGACCACCGACAGGGGCTCGAAACTCGCGTTCAGTACCAGGGCTCGCGTCATCTGCAATGACCTACCGTCGGGAAGAGTAATAGCCGCGCCGGTTTGGTTTTCCCATCAGACCCGGTGAGCCCGTCAGCTAGCTGCTCTGCGCAGACCGCTGCCCCGCTCGTTGAGCACACCGGCCATCGCCACCGTCAGGGACTCCACCCAGCCGCGAGACGTGTCAGCCTCTCCCCTGGTCTCGTTTTCTCCGTCGGATGCGGTCACGATCAGCCGTCGGTCGTCTTCGATCGACACCGCCGTTATCTCCACGGGCACCTTGCCGATGACCTGACACCACGCATCGGCCAACCCCTGGGCCACGGACAACGGGGTCGCCGCCACGATTCGGAAGGACTTGACGGAGTTGGTGGCCACCTCGACGCGCGCTCCGCTTTCGATCGGTGTGATCGCCACCGCAACGTCGACATAGTTGAACGTGTCCGGGGATCGACCGACGCTCATCACCGGCTGACGATCCCGTCTCACTCCGTAGGCCGCCAGGAGGGCACGGAGCTTCTCCATCACAGCAGTCTCGTCGGCGTCGGGCTCAAGACGGACATCGATCCCCCGACCAAAGCCGTCCAGGTCAACCACGACCGAAGCCACCCCAGGAATGTCCCCGAGACGACTCGCCAAACTAGACGTCATGCCTCCCGCTCCCATTTTCGGATAACGCGTATCTCCCTACGCCACGTCAGATATTTAACCACATCTTGCGCGCGGAAGGTGGTCAGATGATCACCGTATGCAGTCAGACGCCGCCAGGCGAGATAGGGGCCGGCCACTCCGAATCCTCCCGATCGGCGCATTGCGAACCAGGTTCGCACCGCTTCGACGACGAGAGTCGGGTGCCGCAGCAGGGCGAGGATCGCTCCTCGCTCGAAACCCATTGGTGCCTCCCAGCGTTGTTGTGTTGTGAGCGATAGAAAGTCTACAGAAACACCTGTGGAATCGGGGCCATGTCTACCCCTGCCCACATGCAGAGATCACCGTTAGAGTTTCACTATTCCGAGTGACGGAGGGTTGTGCGCTTGGCGGAATCAACATCGAACTTGATCGAACTGTTCGGCAGGCGGTTCGATGACATCGTCTCCAACGTCGAGACGGTCATACAAGGGAAGCGGGACGTGGTCGAACTCCTCGTCCTCGCCATGGTCTCCGAGGGCCACGTTCTCATCGAAGACGTTCCCGGTGTCGGCAAGACTCAACTGGCCAAATCGCTGGCGCGCTCCATCGACGGTGAGTTTCATCGCATCCAGTTCACCCCCGACCTCCTCCCCTCTGATGTGACCGGTGTCTCCATCTGGGATCGCAACGCCGGCCGTTTCGAGTTCAAGCCCGGGCCGATATTCGCCAACGTCGTTGTCGGCGACGAGATCAACCGGGCCAGCCCCAAGACCCAATCGGCTCTCCTCGAGGCGATGGAGGAACGACAGATCACCTCTGACGGGGTGACCCGCCCCCTGTCACCCCCTTTCATGGTCATCGCCACGCAGAATCCTCTCGAGCACGAAGGCACCTACCCGCTTCCCGAAGCCCAGCTCGACCGATTCATGATGCGTGTGGTCATCGGGTATCCCAGCCGGGAGAAGGAGCTGGAGATCCTCGACACGCACGGAGTCCGATCGACGTTCCTCGACCTCGACTCGGTCGCATCGCTGCACCAGGTCCAGGAGATGGTGGACATCGCTCGGGGGATCTCGGTGTCGAGCTCAGTCAAGAACTACATCGTCGACCTGGTTGAAGGGACCAGACAACACCCTGACGTGATGCTGGGCGCCTCGCCACGCTCCGCCCTCTTTTTGCAGCGGATTTCCCGAAGCCGGGCGGCCAGCAACGGCCGTGATTACGTGATGCCGGACGACATCAAGGCCCTGGCCGGCCCCGTTCTGGAACACCGACTCGCCTTACGGCCCGAAGCCCACATGCGTGGTGAAACCATCGAAACCATCATCGAAGATGTGCTCACCCGAATCCGGGTTCCCGGCACCACCTCCAGGATCGCCACCTGATGCCAACGACGCGGGGCTGGGCTCTTCTCGGGGCCGGTCTGGCTCTCGTCGTTCTCTGGTGGCTATTGGGTGACGAAGAACTGCTCCTCACCGGTTGCTTCTTCGTCTTGGGGGCCATCGCCGGAGTCGTATACGTGCAGAGACATGTCCCCGATCTTCGGATCGGACGGCGTCTGGGGACGACCGCCGTCCACAACGGCGACACCGTCCAGGTGACACTGACCCTGAGGAACCCGGGAAGACGTTCGATCCGCAATCTCTCTGTGATCGATGCGGTGGAGAGTCTCGGCGTCGCCTCGTTTGAGATCGACGGCATCGCCCAGGGAGAGAACGTCACCGCCACCTATCGGGTGCTCTGCCGTCCGCGGGGCATCTATCAGGTAGGTCCGGTCAAGGCTACGTCGTCGGACCCTCTCGGGCTAGCCGAGCTGCCCGCTCCCGACGGACCGGTCGACCAGCTCATCGTCTACCCCACCGTGGAGACACTGGAGGGGTTTCCCATGGTCAGGGGTCAGGACCCGTCGATGGCCGCCTCGAGACCGGAGCACTCGCAGAGAGGCGGCGAGGACTTCTACACACTTCGGGAGTACCACAGAGGAGACGATCTGCGTCGGGTCCACTGGCCATCGTCGGCCAAGACCGACCAGCTCATGATCCGACAGCTCGAGACTCCGTGGCAATCTCGTGCTCTCGTGATGCTCGACGTGCGCAGTCAGGTCTACGAATCCGACGAGGCATTCGAGACCGCGGTGTCGGGGGCAGCGTCGGTGGTGACCCATCTCGTCAGGTCGGGGTTCGATGCTGACCTCTGGGCCGGCGACCCCCATGCCATCGATGCCACGAAATACGGGGCCGCCATGGAAAAACTTGCCCTCGTCGAGCTAAAACCCGCCATCGACTTGGAGTCGGTGGCCTCCCAGATACGTCACAAAGGTGGCGGTGGCGCCCTGGTGATCGTCACCGGAACAGCCGATCGGACACTCATATCCGTGCAGCAGCTGCTCGCCCGCGATTATCCGACCTCAGTGCTCCTCGGTGCCTCGAGCACCACCTCCCAGACCCTCGCCGGTTTTCATCGTCTGGGTGTCGCCACCGTGACTGTCGCCCCCGGTCGGAGTTGGGCCGAGACGTGGATGACCTCCGTAGGAGACACATGGGACTCCGTGTCGGTCGGTTAGCCGGGCTGCTTGCCTTTGTCCTCGGACTGGTCCGCCTGGGTCGTCTTCTCGAGACCGGACCGCAATATCCGCCATGGCAGCTGATATTGCTTGCCTCGGCATTCCTCGGCGGCGTGGCCTGGTGGTTGCTTTCACAGCTGACGACCAATCGATCCCTCAAGCTGGCGGTGTTCACTGTCGGGTCGTTTCTGCTGGTGCTGCGGATCAGTGTCCCGGGAACGCTCACTGCTGGGATCCTCCCCTCAGGAACGACCATGGCAGGGCTGGGCGCCGAGTTCGAGATCGCCTGGCGAACCATCCAATCGGGCATCCCTCCGGTCGAGCCATTTGCCGGGATCCTCGCCCTGCTCGCCATCCTTATGTGGACGGTGGGTGCGTTCTTCGCGTGGGGAAACACCGGTGGTCCCTACGCAGCCGTCTTTGTCCCCTCCCTCGTTGTCTACTTCCAATTCGCCGTGTTCGATAGGGCTCAAGCTGGGTTGGGATGGATGCTCCTCTCCACGATCGCGCTCATAGGCTCGATCATCGCGCTCGCCTTCGAACTGCGTGGCGA
>Ga0299913_10002977_pt1 | contig 13632 bp, 13 predicted proteins | sample RVTome_9_FD_201360 | JGI IMG/M metagenome (GOLD analysis project Ga0299913, IMG submission 201360) | Soil microbial communities from uranium-contaminated site in the Upper Colorado River Basin, Wyoming, United States - RVT155D38 (version 2) ... | reverse complement strand
CCGGAGGGGTGGCAGAGTGGTCGAATGCACCGGTCTTGAAAACCGGAGACGGGGCAACTCGTCCGCGGGTTCGAATCCCGCCCCCTCCGCTTCAGATGTGGCTTGTTTGCTGGGGTTTTCGGAGGTACTCGCAGCGCAGCTCAGTGCCGCTGGAGACCGCCTAACACCGCTCAAGACTGGCCCACAGGGGGGCTGACTGGCCCACAAACTGGCCCGCAGCGACTCCGGTCTGGGGCCAGTTTTCGCTCGGTCGGCCTATGGGACGCGATGGCTTAGCCCCCGTCCAGGCACCCGGGCATCACCGTCCGCCACTCCCGGCGCTGCGGTATCCACGAAGGCCGGCCCTGCTCCTGTACTCCGAGCTACCGCGCGGAGGTCTGGAGCGCTCGCGACGGCAAGAAGATCCGCAAGGACTGCCGCACGCTGGCCGAGGCCAAGGCATGGCGCGCGGACGCGATGCGAGAGATCCGGCTCGGCACGCGACGCGCATCAGCTCCCCTGACCGTCGCCGAAGCCGCCGAGACCTGGCTCACCGGTGCCCGCGCGGGCTCCATTCGCAACCGCTCCGGCGACGAGTACAAGCCCAGCTCGATCCGCGGCTACGACGAGGCGCTGCGTCTCCGCGTCCTGCCGGCGCTCGGCTCACGACGCCTGGATTCGATTACACGCGCTGATCTGCAAGGACTCGTCGATCGCCTCCTCACCGAGGGCCATCACGCATCCACGATCCGCAACACGCTCATGCCGCTGCGCGCGATCTTCCGCCGAGCCGTCGCGCGAGGAGACCTGGCGATCAACCCAACCCGCGGCCTCGAGCTCCCTGCCGTGCGCGGCAAGCGCGAGCGGATTGCCGCGCCTGCCGAGGCCGCGGCGCTCCTGGACGCTCTCGAGCGCGACCGTGCGGTGTGGGCCACGGCGATGTACGCCGGGCTACGCCGCGGCGAGCTGCGCGCCCTGGAGGTCGACGACATCGACCTCGGTGCGAACGTGATCCGCGTCCGGCGCTCGTGGGACGCCGTCGAGGGACTCGTCGAGCCGAAGTCGCATGCCGGCCGACGCAACGTGCCCATTCCCGCCGTCCTCCGCTCAGTCCTCGTCGAGCACATGCAGTCGCTCGGGCGCTCGCGCGGCCTCGCGTTCGGCGAGCGCGCGGACACGCCCTTCCAGCCCAAGACGCTGGCCAACCGCGCCGGTCGCGCGTGGAAGGGCGCCGGGCTCCAGCCGATCACGCTCCACGAGTGCCGGCATACGTTCGCGTCGCTGATGATCGCCGCCGGCGTCAACGCGAAGGCGCTGAGCAGCTACATGGGGCATGCGAGCGTGACGATCACACTCGACCGCTACGGCCACTTGATGCCGGGCAACGAGCGCGAGGCGGCGGGGCTGCTCGACGCCTTCCTGTCTCGTTCCCTCGGCGCATGTCGCGCGGCTCCGGAAGCGCCCGGTCGGCGCTGCTCTCAAGCCAGCGCACGAGTTCGGTGACCGGGATCAGCCGCCGCCGCCCACGGCGCACGATCCGTAGCTCGCACATGATGTGGTCTTCGAAGAAGTCGACGCTCACACCGAGAGCCTCCGCGGCCTCGGCCTTGGTGAGGGCGAGACGAGGGACGGCCTGACCAGTCGGGAGCTTGGTCGCGCTCATCGCTCGAGCCCCCGCCCGAGGTCCCGCGCCTGCTCGCGTTCGAGGCGCCGTTCGGCGATGCGGCGGGCCATGTCGCGGTCTTGGCTGTGGTCGACGCGGTCGTCGAGGAAGGGCCGGGCGTAGTGGCGCTGTTCAGCCTGCTGGCGGCGCAGGGTCTCAACTCGGCGCCCGAGCTGAGCTTCGGTCCGACGGAGCCCCTCTAGCTCGCGCCGGCGATGCGGGAGCCAGCGTCCCCGCGAGGTCTCCGCGGTGCGGCACTGAGCGACGACCTCGCGGTGTTCTCTTTGCGCTTCGTCGAGAGCGCGATCCGCAGCGGGGCGGCCCGTATCCATCGCCAGCATCGTCTCCGAGCTCGTGGCGAGCAGGCTGGTGAGGCGGGCGATCGGGTCGACGCGGTACGGGTCGGTGGGCGCGTACTCCACGCGTGCCGTCTCGGGCTCCCGAGCGGTGTAGAGATGGTTGCTCTCGCGGCCGCGGCTCATCGCCGTATAACCGAGCTCGCGGTCAAGGCCCGGCCCGGCGAGCACGAACGCGTGATCGACCGTCAGGCCTTGGGCGACGTGAACCGTCATGGCGTAGCCGTGCTGCAAGGTCGGGTCGCCGTGGGCGGTGCGGTCGTCGAGATAGTCCGGCCCGAGCGTGACCTTCTCGCCGTGGAGCTCGAGGGTGAGCTGCCGGGCAGCCGGCTCGACGGCGATGACGCGGCCACTGTCGCCGTTGACGACACCGAGGCGGAGGTCGTTGCGTTTGACGAGCACGTGATCGCCGACCGCGAAGGAGCCGGCGGGCAACCGGATCTCCCGGTCGCCGAGTCGGCCCGGCGGCGCGCATGTGCTCGCGGGCACGCGCGTTGAGGTCGCGGACGTCGTCGCGGCGGTGCGCGAGCATCACCGAGCGGGCCGGGTCGCCAGCCGCCCACCAGTCCGCGACCAGCCGGGCTCGCGAGCGCTCCGGGGTGTCCTCGACGTGGATGCGGTCGTGCGCCTGATAGCGGACGACCGCCCGCTCTGCGTCGCCCTCACGCAGCTCGTCAAGCGCGGCGCGCTCCCAGCCGCGGACCTGGCGGTGGTTCTCGGTCAGCTCGATCGCCAGGCCGCGATTGACGAGTCCGCGGAACGCGCCGCCGGCTTCGAGCTCGGGCAACTGGCAATGGTCACCGACGAGCACGAGCTTGCCGCGACCCGCCGCGGTGGCCTCGATCAGCTGCGCGAGCTGCCGCGTCGGGACCATGCCCGCCTCATCCACGACGAGCACGCAGCGTTCCGGCAGCGGCCGATGTTCGAGGCCGCCGAGCAACGCGGCGACGCTCGTGCTGCGGATGCCGGCGCCGTGCTCTAGCTCGCGGGCGGCCCGCCGCGCGACCGCGACCCCGAGCACCGGGATGCCGACGTCCTGCCACGCCTGCCGCGCCGCGCCGAGCGCGAACGTCTTGCCCGTCCCAGCCTTGCCGACCACAACGCTCACGCCGTCGCCGTCGAGGCACAGCCGCTCGACCATCACCCGCTGCTCAGCCGACAACGTCGACCGGGCGGAGACCGCGGTCTTGACAGCCTGCTCGCCAGCGACCCCGGCGCCGGTGTCCTGCGAGGCGGCGACTTGCCGCATCAGGCACTGCTCCAGCGCCAGCAGCTCCGGAGTGGAGAAGACGAGCTCGCCTCGCTGGACCGGCAGCAGGCGTCCGTCGGTGCGGCGGTAGGCCTCACCTGCCGTGCGCGCAGGCAGCAGCGCGACGGCGTGCCGCGAGGCGAGAAACCGATCGGTGGCCGCCTCGATCGCACGCGCGTCCACGATCGCGCCAGCCGGGATCCGCTCGCAGATCGCCTGGAGGGCATCGCGACGCGTGAAGGTGGACGCCCGGTGGGTGAGACCGATCGGTGAGGCGAGCTCGGCGTAGACCCGCTGCCACACCGAATCGTCGAGTCCCGGCGTGCGGACGCGACCGAGCAGCCGCTCGAGCTGACCGTGGTCGAGGCCGAGCTCGGCAGCGCGGACCCGCCAATCCGCGATCAACTCGTCGAGGCTGACGTCGCCGCGCTTGGCCTGCCGCGTTGCCAGCGCCGCCGCCTCCGCGGCGCGCGGTCCGGACGTCCCCGTGCGCAGCCATCGACGCCTCGATCTCCGCCCTGCGCTGGCTGAAAGCTTTCAGCACCGGCTTGGGCACGCCGACGAGATCGGCGATCCCGTTGTGCACCGGCAGCCATTCGAGTCCGAGCGTCCGGGTCAGCTCGGCGCGCAGCACCGCCTGGTAGAGGAAGCTCGCCGCCCGGGCGTGCGCATACAGCTGCCGGCCATCCAGCGCCGACCACCGCCCGTCCGGGCCGCGGCCGAGGTTGGCAACCAGGACATGAGTGTGCAGCTGCGGATCACCCGCCCGCGACGTCCGGTGTCGAAATGCGGCGGCGACCAGCCCGGCTGCCGGCTCGACCCTGGCCCCGCCGTGGCCGCGACGGACCGCCGCTGCCGAGCGCTCGAGGTATCCGACAGCTTCAACGACGGCGCGATCATGAGCCGCCCGCACCTTGGTACGCAGCTCGCGATCGCCGATCCCGAAGACGACGCTGACGCTCTTCGGTGCTGAGAAGGTCAGATCAAAGCCGGCAACCTTGACCGCGCTGGAGGAGCCCCGTAGCGGCGATCCGTCCAGCGGGTCCGAACCGGCCAGCACCCGTCGCAGCGCCTCGCCGTCGACCGGTCCGTGGAGGCCGAGCGACATGCCGCCTGAGCCGACCCAGCTGCCGCGGGCCTCGGCGCCGCCGGCGTAGTACTCCTCCAAGCCGTCGCCGATGCTCTCGACCGCATCAACACGCACCTCTCCCTGCTCGAGGTAGTACCTGGCCTGGCCGGCCGACAGCTTGCCGATCGAAAGCACCGCATGGGTAAGGCCGCTGAGAACCGCCCGCGGGCAATTCGTTCGCGTCCGGAGGCTCGGCCATCTGCAGCTGCGCGAGCTCGTGCGCCGGACGCCGTGCCCGCGCACCCCCGGTGCAGGGTGTGTGTGTGTGTGTGTGTGTTTGTCTGGGCGATTCTCGTCTGGGGGATACGGGTTCCTCTTCATAGCCTCGCCTGAGCTCGGAGGTGGGCAGATGGAGGTCGAACGAGGCGCTTGCTGAACTTTGACTTTCCTACGGGGCTGTCGCATGGCTCTACGTCTCTTGTCGGGTTGCCAGAGACTCGAGCTGCTCAAGGCCGCAGCTGGCGCTCCACCTGCTCCTAACGCGAGTTCGGCAGGGCATCGTGTTCGCGAACTGCTCGCGCCACGCGAACTGCAGCCTGGTTCATCTTGCCCTGAGTGGAGAAAGCCTCTTGCGCGCTTGCGATGCTTCGAAATATGGTCTGGGCCGCGCGCATCCGCCGGCGCAGTGCATTACTCATCAAGTCGGAGGTCCAGCACATGCCCTCGCCTATCGGCCGACCCCGCGCACGAACGACACTCGCCCAACCAGAAAGGTTGGCTGCGGCGGCGGGCTACCTCGTAGCACTAATGCTGCTCGCGCTCTATCTGAATGGCACGTTACTTCCACCGTTCGGGATAGACGGGCTTTGGTTCTACTCCGCGTTCGCCGCGATTGTCCTGGGCGACCTCCTCATCGAGCCCTTTTTCACGCGACCAGCCGACGCGCTCGCGAACAGTGTTGCGCTGGTCATCGGATGCGCATCCGCATCAGTGGCTGGCGCGCAAGTAGGCAGTGACGTGGCTCGCACGGGAAGGGTTTGCTTCGTCATCTACGGCGTCGCGCTAATCGCGCTCGCGAGTATGGCCATCGCGCTCAAGGATCGCGTCGGCCGAGCTGGGCAGATCGCTGAGAACTCGGCGAGGTTCGTTGGACATGCCGGTCAAGCGAGGTTCGTCTTCTCGGCACTGCTATTCGCGGCTGGATATGCGGCGTTCGCTGATGACGCCGGCAAGGTTGCAGCGCTGTATCTCACCTGGATCGTGATCGGGTTCATCGCCCCACTAGAGCTCTTCATCGGCTGGAGACGTAAGCCCGACAGAAAGTTGCAGGCCGCGACAGCGGGCGTGGTGGAACGGGTCGAGGACCCAGGGATCGTCGTAGCGCGGCTCCCTCGGGGAGCACGGGCACAGGTCGGCATGAGCGCGACGATCGGTGACAACGGGGCTGGCGTTGTTGTCGATGCCACATCCCTCCTTGCTGAACCGCGCATCCGCGTAGCCCTTGGTCCGGGCGAGTCGGCGGCCATAGGCGCACGCGTGGTCGTGAGCGCTGGCGACGAGGACCGCGACGACCCAATCGTTGGCTTCGCAAACGAGGGAACAAGCCTCACCGACCTCCGCCTTCGAACCCCGGCAGGCGCGGCGCAACTCGGTCTTGCAGAAGGTCGCCTCCTCCAGGCGCCGATCGCTAACCGCACCGTCCTCTACCAGATCACCGAGGCCTCAATTGCTGGAGAACCCGGCGCCGACGGCCCACGAGATGTCGTCGACGTGACCGCGCGCAAACTCGGCGTTTGGAACCCGGAGCCAGGTGTCTTCGAGCCGGCGTCATGGCTGCCGGCACCCGGTTGCGACGTCCGGCTCATGGCGCATGCCGACGACGACTTCAAGGGCGAGGAGATCGGTCATGTCCCGGGGACGTCCTTCGGCGTTCGAATCGACCTCGACCGTGCTGTGACCCATAACACCGCTGTGCTGGGGGTGCTCGGCGTTGGCAAGACTCATCTCGCATGGGAACTGCTCCAGCGGATGCTCCACGAGGGCATCAAAGTGGTCGTCTTGGACATCACGGGCCAGTACAGCGAGCACCTCTCGGACATCTGCTCGCCAACGACGGAAACGGCCATCACCGACAAGCTCAACGACGACATCGTCGCGAACCTCGAGAACCGCGTAGTTCGGGGCGAGCAGGCCGGGAACGTGGTGGAGTTCGGCGTCGCGCTGCGCGACCTCCTCAAGGCCTTCCTCGAGGGTGACGAGCGGCTTCTTGTGCTGAACCCAACGCGCATTGACGTCTCGCGCATGGCAGGCCGTTTCAAGGACAGGCGAACCTGCTGCTGCGACTGACGATGGTCGAGATCACGCACATCATCTCGGAGACGTTGCTGTCCCTCGTCACCGATCAGTTCACGGACCAGGCTCGGGTCTGTCTGGCGCTTGAGGAGGCCCACTCGCTGGTGCCGGAATGGAACTCAGCAGTGCACGAGGGAGAGCGGTCCGCAGTGAACGGGACAGCCCGGGCGATCCTTCAAGGACGTAAATACGGGCTCGGCTGTCTACTGATCACACAGCGGACGGCGAACGTCACAAAGAGCATCCTGAATCAATGCAACACGATCTTCGCGTTGAGGACCTACGACTCCACGGGCATGGGGTTCTTGGAGAACTACATCGGCGCCTCTCACGCTCAGCTGCTGGCTGCGTTGCCAGAACGCCACGCCGTCGTTTTCGGCCGAGCGTCTTCGTCCAATGCGCCAATCATCCTCAAACTCAACGACGCGGCCGAGTTCCGGGCGGGTTTCTGGGCGCCGCGCATGGACGACATCCCAGCAACTCAGCCCCCGCACGAGGACGACATTCCCTTCTGAGGTGTCGGTGCGTCTCTAACTCCCGGCTTAGCGCAAGGCCGAAAGTCCTCCCACCGTTTGACAGCGAGGCGGGCTCCCGGGCGGGCTGGCCCGAATGCTGGCCCACGCGACCACGCGCCCCTGCACAGAGCCAAATCCACGGCGACCGACAACCGCTTTCTCAATTCTTGAACCGGAGACGGGGCAACTCGTCCGCGGGTTCGAATCCGGCCCTCTCCGCTGTAGATGTGCTTTGTTGCTGGGGTTCCGGCGGTTCCCGCACACAGTTCTGGCCGCTTGTTGCGCGGCGGATCGAGCACGCGCCGCACGTCGCCGATCAGGCATGGCGCGACCGCGTCTCGCGCCCCGAGCAACACGCCTTCGAGCGAGAACGACTGGCTCGTCCCATGAGCAGTTCACGCGTGGAGCAACCCGCACCGTGGGCGAGCTAGCGAGGAGCGACGACAATGCTTGGGCGCGTGACCTACTCGTCGGGCTCGGGTTGGCGGGCGGCCGCGCGAGCTACGGCGCTCGCGACGACCTCGTCCTCCATCTCGGGACTTGCCTCGTACAGCCGACACACGAGCCGCTCGGCGCGCTCCACCAGCTGACGTCCTTCCTCGAGTAGGCGGTCGATCTCCACGGCCCGGGCATCCATCTGCGAAAAGAGCGCCGGCATGTCTTTCGGCAACACGACGTGAGCGACGTCCTCGGCCAGGAATCCGCGCATGTTCGCCGTGATGCGCGCGAGGAGCGCCAGACGCTCCTGCGGACCATTCACTGTCGCGGTGACTACTCGGCCGAACCGATAGGAAAGGTCGCTAGAGCCGAGCTCGGGCCGGCCGAGCCGTCCGTCGCCGACGACGGAAAGATCAAGCGTGGGGTCGATTCGCACCGACAGCGTGGCGGCTGGCGGGAGTTCGGCGATGAACGCGGCTTCGTCAAGCGCGGGTGTGAGCGTGCACCACGGATCCTTGACGGTTGAGCGGAGCTGTGGCGCGACGGCTCGATGGGGCAACAGCGCTGCTCGATTATGTGCGAGTCGTCGTACGAGCACCTCAAGCACCGCAGCGAAAACGGGCGACTCACGCGGCTGCGCGAGCAGCGCATCGCAGGCGGACAAGAAGTCGTCAGACGCGACGAGCTGGGTGACCACGGCATCGTCTCGCGCGAAGTGCGGGACGTGCCCGTAAGGAATGCGCGCCATCGGCTTGGGCTCGTAGTTTCGCCAAATGTCGCGGGGGCGCTTCCCGCGCAACGCGTAGAAAAGGTCGAGAAGCTCGCTGTTGAGCAGTCCGGTGAGCTACGCGACCGACATGTCGTCCTCGCGCGCGGTGCAGATCGTTGTCTTGATCGAGGGCTGCCACGCTCCGTCCTCGTCCATCGCGAAGCGGCCGCGGTCCGTCCGATAGAGCGCGATCACCTTGGGGTGCCGCATCCGGTCCTTGTCTCGGGTTCGGTGAGTCTCGAACCACCGACGGCCGGGATTTGCGAGGAAGTCCGCACGGTTCGCCAGCACGGGCTTCCACGGCTCAAGCGCCCGCTCAATCGCGGCCGGCACCGCGTCCTCGCGCCCGATCCACACAAGGTATGTGTCATCGGACGCGTCGACCGCGCCGTACAAGATCGCGCGCGCTTCGATGCTGTGAGCAAGCAGCTCGGGATGGTCGCTCCATGGCGGTGCCGTGGCGCGGATCGGGGGAAGCTCCATGATCGGGTAGCCGGTCCGCGCCCCGCTCGACAGGAGCCTCTCGACGCCGTCCGGATCATATTTGCGTGCCTGCTTCTGGACTCGGTTCGAAAACGCGTCGGCACCCGTTTGAACGCCCTGGAAGATGTTCCACCGACGAGACAGCGGCTCAGCCGATCCGGTTTGGACGAGCGCGTCAAGATGCCGCACGACGCGGGTGGCGAGGTCGCGCGCATTGAACTTCACCGGCCATGGCTCTTCGGCGCGAAGCGCGGACTGCCGCACGGAATGCACCAGGATCCCGTTCCGGCGCCCAGCGGCACCGGCCGATCGCTCGGACATGGTGGCGAGTAGCTGCGTCCGGTCTGGACGTCGGGCAGCGGCGTCTCCAGTGAGCGCGCGAGCGAGAGCGCGCTCGTCCTCGAGCACCGTGACGCGGACGTGATGACGGGGCGGCACCGCGCCTCTCGTCGCGATCAGGATGAGGCTCTCGACGGTCGGCGCCTGCGCGCGGCGCGGGTCGCGCGCGTCGTCGTGCTCTGGAGCGAACAGGCGTGTCGAACCAAACAAGAACATCTCGTCCAGGCGCAAGCGCGAAGCGAGACGCTCCCGTAACCAGCTTGCGTCGCCGGCATTCATCCAGCCGGCCGGTGTGATCACGGCAATCCGGCCGCCCTCGGCGACTTGCTCGCTCGCCAGCCACAGGAAGTAGTACAGGTAGTCACTCTTGCCTTGGTAGATGTGCTTCCACCCGGGCAGCTGCCGGAGACGTTGGAAGACGGCACGGTTGTTGGACTCGAAGACGTACGGTGGGTTGCCAACCACCAGGTCGAAGGTGCCTGGGGAGCTGATTCGCTCAAACGCGGCCGTCTTCGCGTCATCCAGCGGCGCCAGGCCGAACCGCGGGTCTCGCACAAGTGTCTCAGGCTCGCTCGTGAGCGGATCGACTCCATCGGCGTGTGCCTCTAGCGTGTCGCGGTGGACGACGCCGAGCGTGAAGGGCGGCGGTTGCGATGCTCCGAGGGCACGGAGGCGGCCCAACAGCCTGGAGACCTGCAGCAGCAGGTTGACCTCGGTGAGGTAGTACGGAAACGGGCTGATCTCGCAGCCGTGCAAACCGGAAACGAGCGCGGCGAGCCCGTCATCGACGTCATTCTCGTCACCGTCACCAACCACGTCGACAATCCGCCTAGCGGCCTCCACGAGGAATCCGCCCGAGCCGGTTGCAAAGTCGAGTACGGCCTTCGGACGCCGCGTATTTCCCTCGAGATGGAACAGGCCGTCCGCGCCATTGGCGCCGGCTCGATCCAGAATGAATCGCACGACGCTTCGCGGGGTGTAGAACTGGCCGAGCCGATCGCGGTCGATTTCGTCGACGTAGGACTCGTAGAGTCCGCCGAGTACGTCCGCGTCAAGCTTGCCCAACGGAACTGGCAGAAGCGTGTAAAGGACGTCGACCAGCGCCTCGTCGCGTGGCCGGTACCAATCGTAGGTCGAGGCGGCACCGTAGAGCCACGGATACCGTCCGCGACCGGTGTCGAACGCCTCCGCCAGGACGGCGGCTACCCGCCGGCCGAGACGCTCGTAGACGACCCCGAAGCCCCCGTCGTAGAGCCGCTCTTCCACGAAGCCCGAGTCCTCCCAGGACCGATAAAGCAGGATCCGCGTGAGGGCCAGCTGCGAAACACGCAAGAGGTACTGCTGCCAGACCCGCCGCGCTAATCCGACACCGTCCCGAAAGCCGGCAAGGTCGCCGGGTAGCGAGTCCGGCTCGGTGCCAGGTTCGATCTCGTTGGCCAGCGTGCCGAGCTCCGAACCGATTGCGGGCTCAAGCCCAGGATTCAGTCGTGCACTGCGATCCAGCTGATCTTGTTGTGCGGCAGCGTCCTCAGCGAGCACTGCCGAGAGGTCGCGAAGACGGTCCACGAGGTACTCCACGTCGATGACGGCTGACTCGCCAGTCGCCTCCAACTGTCGCCACGAGGTCGCCTGACGGATCCGGGTGATGCGCTGGGGCGTATCGAGGTCCTGGTAAGCGAAGCGCTCTGCAAAGCGCCGGAACCGCTCAACCTCACCCAGCGGCAGCCCCTCGCCGCGGGCGGCGCGCCACACAGGTTCGAGGCGAAACGAGAGGTCCGCGTCGGCACCGCTGCCGCCGCGCCGATACACGCGAACTTCTCTGAGGTTGAACAAGATCCCGAAATCGAGTCGACGCTGGTCCACGTAGGAGCGATCTGCGGCTCGTGATGATCGAGGTGCGCGGCGTTCGAGCTCTTGGCGTCGAGCACGAAGCGGTGCGCGACAAGATCAACCGGCGTGAAGTCCGGCTTTAGCCCTGACTTCGACAACTGGGCGAAGTAGCCGTCGGGAGGAAAGCCGAGCACGAGCTGGAGAAGATCGGCGAGAACAGGCTCGGTCAGAATCTCCTCGTCATCGGGGTGGTCCGACGCCAGGTATGAGGCGTAGTCGGTCGCACGTCCCAGTTGTCGATACAGGGTCGGGCGCCGATCAAGCACCGCGAGGATGGCTACGAGTTGTGCGTCGTCCGTCACGCTCTTTGCGCCGAATCGTGTCGACGATGCCTGGGTTCGTGTCCGGTCGTGCGGCTACGGTCCAGCCGATGACATTCAGGGAGCGTGTCCACACCTTGTCCGAGGAGGAGCTCGACGCCCTCACCGCCGCTGCGAGCTGGTACGCCAACTACGCGTCGCGTGATGTGGCCGAGCAGGCGGCCGACGTCAGCGCCTATGCCGTTGAGCAGCGTCGCGCCTATCTCGCACTGGCTGACGGACTCCGGAAACTCGGAGTGGCGGTGACGGTCCCTGAAGCTTTGGAACGAGCACCCCTGCGCGCCGCCTAAGCCTTCGTTCCTTCGCACCACCGAAACCCTAGACCGGCAAGCGGCAGGAACGCGTACGGGGCAATCCGTTTCTCGGCTGCCCTTGGCGTTTTGGGCCACTTGGCCGTAGTGACCCAAACGCGCAGCCACCCACCCGCGCCTGTTTGCGGGACTTTCGCGGACCGCCTCCGTCGCTCTCGGCGACTGAAATCGCGATGTCCTCAGTCGGCGCGCCTCCAGGACGCTCGCTCACGCGTCGCCGCCAACCCGGACCGCGCCGCTCTCGCTCGCGGTGGGATGAGCTCGTCGAGCTCGTCGGCGCTACGCGGCGGTCGGCGTCGCGACGCGGATGACGTCCTCGACCTGATCGAGCGGCACGGCGAAGTCGTCGGCGATGTCGGTGATCGCGTCGCCCGCGAGGAAGCGATCGACGAGGTCCTCGACGCGCGCGCCGCCGTCGGTGAGGATCGGGATGCCGAACGCGACCTCTGGGTCGACGACGACGTCGGCGCTCCCGTAGATCGGCAACTGCACGTGGGACGCCCACCCATCGTCGCCGTAGGTGATGCGCTGGAGATAGCCGCGGACAAGCTCCGAGAACTGCACCTGCCCGGTCCGCGGGGCCACTAGCTCGAGCAGCTCGTCCTTCTCGCGATCGCGAACGAAGTCGAACAGAACCTCGGCGCCGTCTGTGCACAAGCGTCTGGATGCGAGCGCGTGATCAAGGCCGATTTCGCGCGACAGCACCTCGACAGCCGGACGGATGCGCTGCAGCGGCACACCCGCCTTCCGGAACGCGGACAGCACGTAGCCCTCGGCGAATCCGACGAACGGGACCGTGGCCTGGCGGCCGTGACGGAGGAACACCGTGATCAACGGCGACCGATCCCCCGACGGCCGCGCCCACTCGTGGACGGTCGACCTGGGCACGCCGAGATAGCCGGCGGCCTCGCGCAGCGTGAAGATCGCCCGTGCGACCCGCGGGTCGTCCGGGCTGAGGTGCCGCTTGATCTGTCTGCGCTCGGCCGTCGCCATCACCGTTGGGTTCGCTGTGCTCTCAGCCGATCCTACGCCCCTCAGCGGCGACCCAGACTGGCCCAACTACTGGCCCACGGTGGCACCACACGCACCGCAAACGCAGACCCAGAGCCAAATTCAACGACGCGGTCCGCTATCTTGAAAGCCGGCAAGGACGTGTCAAGAGGACGCGAGTCCTTCGAGGGTTCGAATCCCTCCCCCTCCGTCCTAATCTCGCGCGCTAGAGCAAAATCCGGGCACTCGGCTCGTGCTCTGCGTGCGACGTCGTTGCTCGCGCCTCTGAGGAGCAGCGGACTCGTGATCCGCGCGTCGGGGGGTTCGAGTGCTACCGCAGCATCACGCTCAAGCGGCCGATGATCTAAATGCCGCGGCTCTGGGGGCGCCGGTGTCTGGCCGGCGCCCCAGAGCGGGGTTGTTACGCGGCGATGCGTGCGCGCCCCGTGCGGCGGGTGCGCCGGGCGATGCCCGTGATGGCGCCGATCGCCAGCAGGCTGGCGGCAACGCCGATGCCGATCGTCGTCCAGGCGACGCCGGAGTCGGCGGCCGCGTGCGGCGTGGCGTCCAGCGGCCGGTTGGCCTGCGAGCCGGGCGCCGGTCGCGTTGCGGCGTCGATGGCGTCGGGCGAGCGCAGGTTCTGCTCGCCGCGCGTGGCGGCGTCGATCGCGTCGGGCGAGCGCGCGTCCTGCTTGTGCTCGGCCGCGGCGGCGGCATTGGTGACGGCCGGGGGCATGTCGGCGGGTCGTGCGAGGGCGGTCGGCGCGGCGAGTGCCGCGATCGCCATCGCGGTGGTGGCGGTGCGAATGATGCTGCGGGTCATGGCGGTGCTCCTGTGTGGTGGTGGGGTGCCGGTCGGCGATCACCACGATCGGGCCGCACGCCTGCAGATCGCTTTCAATTCGGCAG
>Ga0299913_10002976_pt1 | contig 13633 bp, 8 predicted proteins | sample RVTome_9_FD_201360 | JGI IMG/M metagenome (GOLD analysis project Ga0299913, IMG submission 201360) | Soil microbial communities from uranium-contaminated site in the Upper Colorado River Basin, Wyoming, United States - RVT155D38 (version 2) ... | reverse complement strand
ACACCGGCTCGACAACTACGGCGTGGACGCCGAGTCACGGCACACGACGTGGGACGACCTGATCGACGCCTACGACGCAGTTCTCGCAGAGACCGCGCGAGCGTGCGGTCTCGCGGTCCCGGACCCGCCGGCACGGCTCCACCGACGGTTCACCCGGGGGGACCGTGAGGCGCTCGAGCGCGAGCTCGCGCGCTCGGGGCACGACGTCCGCCGGCGCTGACGGCGCCCTCGTCGGAGCCAGCCGCCCAGCGATCGACCTCCCGGTTGACTGCCTTCGAGCAGTGAATATGATTCTACTCAATGCCGAGGGTACGAGCGGTCAAGCCCAAGAAGCGCAGCAGGCGCCAGCTACAGACGCCCAACGAGGAGGTGCGGGGGCGCATCCTCGAGGCGGCGGCGCTGCTGATCGCGGATGGCGGCTTTCCGGCGCTGCGGATCGACGAGCTCGCGGCGAGCGCCGAGATCTCCGTCGGCACCTTCTACCTCTACTTCGAGGGCAAGGACGATCTGTTCGTGCAACTCGTCGAGAGCTTCACCGACCAGCTTTGCGAGCGGTTCCGGGTGGCGAGCGAGGAGGGCGGCACCGTCGTCGAACGGCTGGGTCGCCGGCTCGACGCCTACCTCGACTTCGTGGAGGAGAACCGCCGGGGCTTCCAGTACTTCCGCGACTCCGGGGCCGTCGAGACCACCGGCGGCCGGCTCTCCACCTGGGCGATGGGGGTCCACGCGCGGGATCTGCGGCCGCTGCTGGAGGAGGGCATGGCAGCGGGCGAGCTGCGGCCGATGGACGGCGACCTGCTGGCGCATGCCATCGTCGGCCTGCTCCAGCACATGGCCGGCGTCTGGCTCGACCACCCCGGCGACATCGCGCGCGCGCGGTTGCGCGGGTTCGTCGACGGACTGATCGCCTTCGGGATCAGGCCGTTGGACGGTTTCGAGCCTGACGGAAGGGGGTGATCTGCCGAACGGTGCGAGGCGCGGCTGTGGCCGTCGACCGATGTGGAGGTCGGTCTGCGGCCGGCTGGAGGGAGCCGCCGTGACAACGACAACGACCATGACCACGACGCCGCCCCGCGGGGGCGGCGGACGTAGAGGGGGAACATCGTGGGAAGATGGATCAAGATTGGGCTGGCGACGCTGCTGATGAGCACCGTCGTGGCCATCGCTCCGAGCGCCGCTGACGCGGCGCCCGATGCGGCAGATGGCGCCGCCGCCGTCGACGGCGCCGTCGCCGTCGAGGGCGCGGCCGCAGCACAGGCGGCGCAGACGACGACGGTGCGGTGGGGGCCGTTCAACGTGCCCGCACAGGGCACGACCGACAACCTCATCGCCAAGCCGGGCGGCTGCTCGTGGCTCGTCGGGTTCTTCACCGACTGCGTGAGCATGAACATCGAGAAGCCGTGCGAGAACTGTTACATCACGAAGATCATCCCGAACCTCGTGCTGGCCGGCACCAACACGCCGGTCAACTTCGACACGATGGGGATGCTGCACCACGTGGTGAACGTGAACTGGTCCCGACCCGACGTCTCCTGTCGTCCGGGGCTGTTCAGTGGGACGATCGGCCTGCTCGGGCTCGTCGAGAGCGGCAACGAGCGGTTCTTCGCGTCGGGCAACGAACGCACCGTGATGGAGGTGCCGCCGGGCTACGGCTACTACGTCGGCCAGGGCGACGAGTGGGGCCTGATCGTCGACGTCATGAACATGATGCCCCAGGCCAGGAACTACGAGTTCGAGTACACCTTCGAGTGGGTGTCGGCTGCCGAGCGGGTGCGCCCCGTGTGGCTCGACATCGACCAGTGCGAGGACTCCGAGGTCGACACGTCGGCCGGCTACTCGGACATCCACTACAACTGGAACTCGACGCTGAACGGGCGCATCGTCGCCATCGGCGGCCACCTGCACGACCAGGGCATCGCCATCACCGCGCGGAACGCGACCACCGGCGAGATGATCTGTGACTCGCGGGCCGGCTACGCGGCCGGGGGCGTCGGAGAGCCGGCCGGCCCGGGCACCGGGTCGGGCCCCATGCACCCGGCGACGTGGGACACCATCACCTCGGCCCCCAACCCCGAGCTGAACCTGGCCTCGTTCAACGGGCACATCGCCGCCCACAGAACGTGCCAGCCCTTCACCCGCATCAGGGACCCCTGGTGGCGGTCGGGCGACCGGATCGAGATGCACGCCACCTACAACCACGACGCGGCGACCCACGGTGACATGGGCATCATGGTCGCCTTCGTCGACGAGGACTGACGAACCACCAGCGCGGGCGCATCGCAGCCCGCAGCCGTACGGTTCCCGGGGAGCGACCTGGTGTCGCTCCCCGGCGCCGCGCACGACCGAGCGCTTGACCTGGAGCGCGCTCGAACCCGTACCGTCCGGGACGAGGCGCGATCACACAGGAGACGACCTCGTGACGAAGCTCGGCTACCAGATACCCAACTTCACCTATCCCGGCGTGGGGCCGGACGGGCTGTTCGAGGCGGTGGCACGCCAGGCCGAGGCCGCCGACCGCTCGGGCTTCGACACCGTGCTGGTGATGGACCACTTCTACCAGCTGCCCATGCTCGGCCCGCCCGAGAACTACATGGTGGAGTGCTACACGCTGCTGGCGGCGCTGGCCCAGCGCACCTCCACCGTCCGCCTGGGGGCGCTGGTCACCGGGAACACGTATCGCAACCCGGCGCTCTTGGCCAAGACGGTCACGGCGCTCGATCTCGTGTCGTCCGGGCGGGCGCAGCTCGGCATCGGCGCAGGGTGGTTCGAGATCGAGCACGAGGCCCTCGGCTTCGAGTTCGGGACGTTCGCCGACCGCTTCGAGAAGCTCGAGGAAGCGCTGCAGATCATCATCCCGATGCTGCGGGACGAACGACCCACGCTCGCCGCCAAGCACTACAGGGTGACAGATGCCGTCAACCAGCCGCCTCCCATCAGCCGCGTCCCGGTGATGATCGGCGGCGCCGGAGAGACGAAGACCCTGCGGATGGTGGCGCAGTACGCCGACGAGTCGAACCTCATCTGCGATCCGGCCGAGATCCCCCGCAAGCTCGACGCGCTGGCCGCCCACTGCCAGCGACTGGGCCGCGACCGCCGCGAGATCACGGTGAGCGTGCAACGCACCGTCTGCATCGCGCCCACACATGAGCAGGCCGAAGCCGACATCAGGCGGTTCCTGGGGGAGCGCGGCATCGACCTCGATACGGCCGATGACGCCACCCGCCAGATGATCGAGGCGAGGATCACCATCGGCGATCCCGACGAGGTCGGCGAGAAGCTGGCCGCCGTGATCGACCTGGGCGTCGACGGGCTCACGTGCAACCTGCCCGCCAACGGCCACGATCCCGACAACGTCGAGCTGCTGGGCCAGACCGCCGCCAAGCTGATCACCTGAGCTGGCTCGGAGGCGTGGCGCGACGGCCACGCCACCCCTGGACGTGCGGATAACCGGCATGCCGGGTCGGCGCCCGACGGGCGGTTGGCGGTCGCCGATGTGAGGGTAGGTTCGACCAGGTCGACGAGGAGGTGAGCCTGCCATGAGCGACGAGAACGACCCGTCCGCCTCGGTCGATCCGGTGCGGGTGCTGCGGGAGCTGCTGGACCGGGTCGCCGAGACCTCCCGGGCGGTGCTCACGGCCTCGGCGCGCCGCACGCCGGGCTTCGTCAGTGGGCCGCTGGCCGACTACCTCGAAGCGGTCACCGGCCTGACCGAGAAGCTGACCGGACCGCTCGAGCAGCTCCTGGCCGAGCAGCAGCGGCTCGCAGCGCTCATGGCCGAGTGGGCCGAGCGGAACCAGCGGCTCGCAGACGAGATCGCCACGTTGGCCAGGCAGCACCGGCAGGTGACCGAACGCATGCAGGGCCTGATCCGCCCGGCGCTGGAGCAGGCCGACCGGATGTCCGAGATGACCAGAGGCTACGTGGACGAGCTTCGTCGGTGAGGGCGGGCTCGACGCCGCGCTCGATGTCACCCGGCGGTCTCTTCACCACCCGAGGGCCTCAGGCGCTCGAAGGCCGCGCGCGATTGTCCGCGTCGGTGGTCGCGTTCACCGCCATCGTGCCGATGCTGCCCGCGAGCCCTCCGTCCAGCACCGGCGCCGTCACGTGGAGCCTCCTTCCCGGCGGGTCGCCGGCCGTTGGGCGGCCTGCCAGGCGATGTAGAGGCCGGTGGCGGCCCCGCCGGCGGCGAGGGCGGCGACCGCCCGGGCCGAGCGCGGGAGCCTCGAGCGGTCCGCGACGGTTACGAGGAGGTCGGCGCAGTCGGCCGCCGCACCCGCGAGCGCCCAGCCCACCGCGCCGTGCCCCGCCGACGCAGCCCATGCGGTGCCGCCGCCCAGCAGAGCGTCACGGACGCCGACGAGCCGCACCATCGAGCGGATCGCGGGATCGGTGGCCGAGCGACCCAGCCAGGGCCCCGTGGCGGCGCCCGGAGCCACGAGCACGGCCAAACCGACCGCGACGCGGGCTGCGCCGTAGCCGTAGAGCAGCCGGTCGTGCTGGTCCATGCCACGGCGCTTCCCGCAGATCGTCGCCCCAACCGCAGGGCTGGAAGCCAGCGGGCGTCGACCCGGTCCGTTCAGGCGCCCGCCGGCCGGTAGGTGCAGATCAGCACGCCGGTCTTCGCCGTCGAGATGGACGCCAGCTCGAGCGTGCGGGCCCGGCCGTCGTCGGGGAACAGGCGCTTGCCGCCACCGAGCAGGATCGGCTCGATCATCAGCCGGTACTCGTCGACGAGATCGTTGCCGGCGAGCTGCATGGCGAGCGAGGGGCTGCCCATGACCTGGATGCCGCCGCCGTCGCGCTCGCGCAGCTCGCGCACGGCACCGATCACGTCGTCCGGGGGCAACAGCGTCGAGTTCGTCCAGACCAGATCGTCCTGGCTCAGGGTCCGGGAGGCCACGTACTTCGGGATCTCGTTCATCCGGTCGGCGAACGGGTCGCCGGCGCGGCCCGGCCAGGCCGAGGCCATGGTCTGCCAGGTACGGCGGCCGAACAGCAGGGCCTCGGTCCCCTGCATCGCCTCGTCGATCGCCGGCCCCATGGTCTCGGGGTCGAAGAACGGCATGGACCACCCGCCGTGCTCGAAGCCGCCCTCGGTGTCCTCCTCGCGTCCGCCCGGCGCCTGCACGACGCCGTCGAGGCTCATGAAATCACTGACGATGATGCGCATCTCCGCTCCTTACATCCGTGTGGTTCGCAGGTATTGGACGGGACCCGGGGCTCGCGCTCATCGCTCTGCCGCTACGCGCGCCCCTTGCCGACTGTGTGCAGAAGTGGTTGGTGGGGCAACCACTTCTGCACCCGGATTCGGCAATACGCACAACCGGTCAGCCGGCCCTCCATGGTCGGCCAGGCCCCGGCCGGCGACAACCCCGCGATCGGGGGATGGCCTGTGGGCATGGCCGTGCGCGCCAGCGGTGAGCGGCGGACCTCGACCGGTGGGGCCTGCCCCGCCTGAACGCCGGGCGGTCGGTGGCGGCGTCCGTACACTCACCACCGTGACCTGCTCCACGTGCGGCGCAGAGGTGCCGGGCGACGCACGGTTCTGCCCGACGTGCGGTGCCGACCTGCACATGCGCGGCGACGAGCGGCGGGTGGTCACGGTCCTCTTCGCCGACCTGGTGGGCTTCACCGCGCTGTCGGAGCGCCGCGACCCCGAACAGGTCAAGCGACTGGTCGACCGGTGCTTCGAGCGACTGGTCGCCGACATCGAGGCCTTCGGCGGGCGGGTCGACAAGATCGTCGGCGACGCCGTCCTGGCCCTGTTCGGCGCGCCCATCGCCCACGAGGACGACGCGGAGCGGGCGGTGCGGGCCGCCCTCCAGCTCCACGAGACGCTGTCCGCGGCAGAGGCGGAGCTGGGCTTCGACGTGCGCCTGCGCGTCGGCGTGAACACGGGGGAGGTCCTCGTGGGCTCCCTGCGAGCCGGCGGTGACTACACGGCGATGGGCGATGTGGTGAACACGGCGCAGCGGCTGCAGTCGGCCGCCGAGCCCGGCCAGGTGTTGGTGGGGCAGACCACCCATCTCGCCACCCGCAGGGTCGTCACCTACCGGTCGGTCGGCGAGATCACCGCCAAGGGCCGCGATGCGCCGGTGCCCGCCTGGGTGGCCGAGGGCGTGCGGCTGCCGCCCGGCTACCGCCCCGACCGCCCCCGCGCCACGCTGGTGGGCCGCCACGACGAGGTCGCGCTGCTGTCGCACACGCTCGACCTGGCCGTCTCCCGGAGGCGGGCAGCGTTGCTGCTGCTCGTCGGCGACGCCGGCGTGGGCAAGTCGCGGTTGGTGGAGGAGGTTGCCGATATGGCCCGAGGTTGCCACGGCGCCCTCGTGCTCCAGGGGCGCTGCGTGCCCTACGGCGAGGCCAACGTGTGGTGGCCGCTGGCCGAGGCGGTGCGGGGCGCCTGCGACGTCGAGGCGGGAGACGGCCAGCAGGACGTCACCGCGAAGGTGCGATCCGTCGTGGCGGCGGCGTTGGACGAGGCTGGGCCCGTCGACGCCGCCCTGCCGGGGGCGCCGGTTCGCGAGGGCGAGGTCGATCGGGTGACCGACGGGCTGCTGCACCTGCTCGGGTTCGAGGTGCTCGACGCGGTCGACGCGGCGCGAGCCCGTGACGAGGCGACCGGCGCCCTGGTGGCCTTCGCCGGCGCCGTGGCCTGCCGCCGGCCGCTGGTGATCGTGCTGTCCGACCTGCACTGGGCCGACGCTGCGGTGCTCGACGTCGTCCGCGCTCTGCTCGATCGCAACGCCCGCAGGCCCTTCGTCATGCTCGCCACCGCGCGGCCGGCGCTGGCCGAACGCTGGTCGCCGCCGGAGGGCGGCCACCACACGGCCGTGGTGCACATCGATCCGCTCGAGCGTGACGCGGCGGCGCAGCTGCTCCGGGGCCTCGTCGGCGAGCGAGCGGGCGCGCTCGACGAGCGGGTGGCCGCCGACCTGCTCGACAGGGCCGGCGGGAACCCGTTCTTCCTCGAGGAGCTCGTCTCGTGGCTGGAGGAGCCCCGCTCGGCCGCCCTGCCCGACACCCTGCGCGGCCTGGTCGCCGCCCGGATCGACGGCCTGAGCCTGTCGGAACGGCGGGTGCTGGAGGACGCGGCGGTGCTGGGCCCGCGGGGCCGGGTCGAGTGGCTGGCGACCATGCACCGGAAGGGGCGCGGCGGCGATGAGCCGGTCGCGGGGGCAGTGAACGGGCTGCACGCCAAGGACCTCCTCGACGTCGAGGGCGAACGGTGGGAGTTCCGCTCCGAGGTGGTGCGCGAGGTCACCTACGACACCATGACGAAGGACCGGCGGGCGAAGGTGCACCTGGGCATCGCCGAGTGGCTGGAGCGCGAGGATCAACTGCACGACGCCGTGGTCGAGCGCATCGCCCACCACCTCGGACGGGCGGCGGCCCTCGCCGCCGACGTCGGCGGTTCGGCCGGGATGCCCTCCGACCTGGTGGCGCGCGCCGTGGGTTGGCTGCGGCGCGCCGGGGAGCGGGCCGCGCACGTCGACACGCCCCAGCGGTCGGTCTCCCTCCTCTCGGAGGCGCTCGCCCTGCTCGACACGGTGGCGGCGGATCCGGGGGCGGTCGCCGGCGGGACCGTCGGCGTCGGCGACGAGCGCGTCCCTCTGCTGCTGGCCCGGTCGAAGGCGTACGGCGAGCTGGGCGACGTCGTGCGGTCGCGGGACGACGCCGCGGCGGCTCGTGAGGTGGCGGGAGCCGCCGGCGACGAGCACGCCGTGGTGCGAGCGACCGTCGCACTCGCCGATGCCGCCGCCCGCGGCGGCGCGGCCGACGAGGTCGAGGCCCTCGTCGACGACGCGTTGGCCCGCGCCGCGGTGATCGGCGACGAACTCGGTCGAGCGATGGCGCTCCGGGTGCGGGGGTTCGCCGCGCTGCTGCGCAACGACCCCGAGGCGGCGGTGGCGTCCCTCGACCCGGCCCTCGAGCTCTACGGCGCGTCGGGCGATCGGCGGGGCCGGGCCTGGGTCCTGCAGAACCTGTCCTGGGCGCATTTCATCGGCGGCCGCATGGACGACGCCGAGGCGCTCCTCCACGACTCGGCGGCGCTCTTCTCGGAGCTCGGTGATCGGGGCGGGCTGGGGTGGGCGCTGGGGCTGCTGGCGTTCACTCGATTCCACTCCGGCTACCCGGAGGAGGCCGAAGCGATGGCCGAGCAGGTCTTCAGGGGCGCAGATGAGGGGGGCAACCGCTGGGCGGCGGGCATGGGGCTCGTCCTCGCCGCGAGCACGCGGCTGTGGACCGGGCGTGCCGAGTCCGCGATCGAGCGGGCGCGCGAGGCGCTCGAGACGTTCGAGGCGATCGACGACGACTACGGGCGCGTCCAGGCCCGGGTGCCGCTGGGGCGGGCCCTCGTGACGTCAGGGCATGTCGCGGAGGGCTTCCAGGTGCTCGAGCAGGCGGCTGACGCGGTGCTCCCGAGCCGCTCGCCGGGGTTCGTCGCGTTCTCCGCCACCGGGCTGCTCGGCGCCGCCGTGCAGGTCGGCGACCGGGAGCGGGCTGCGGCCGCCCTGTCCGTGCTCCCCGCGAGCGCGCTCTCGTCCGACGACCTCGCGACCGCCGGCGCCGGCGAGCACCTCGTCTCCCAGGCGCTGCTCGAGGTGCAGCGCGGGTACCCCGACGCGGCCCTGGACCTGCTGCGCGAGGTGCGCCGAGCGGTAGGGGAGCGCGGCGAGGTCGGGTACTCCGGTGCCGTGACCTCCCTGGCGCTCGCGGCGGCCGGACGGGGCGACGACGCGGTCGCGGCGGCGAGGGCGGTCGAGGCCGACCAGCGGTCGAGCTACCTCGACAGGCTGTGGGCCGGGCTGGCGGCCGCGTCGGTTGCCGCCCGTCGCGGCGACCGGGTCACGGTCGAGGCGGCCTTCGCCGAGCTGCTGGCGCGTGCGGAGGAGACCGACGACAGGGTCGCGCAGGCGGTCGTCCGGCTCGGGTGGGCGCTGGCGCGCGAGGCGGTCGGCGACGGCGGTGCCGCGGCCCAGCAGTCGTCGTCGGCGACCCGGTTCGGCGAGCTCGGCCTCGACCCCGGCGGGTGGGAGGTGGCGCTCGGCCGGGCGGTGGGGCTGGCGACGGCGAGCGCGCACGCGGGGCGAACGTCGGCCTGAGCGCGGCCGAGGGCCGCCGATGCCGCGCGGCCGATCACGCCCCGACGCGGGCGATCCTCCGACCCGACACCATCTCGGTGCGCACGCGGAACCAGTGGGGCAGGTCGCCTGGCACCCACGGTTCGAGCCCGAGGGCCTCGACGTGCGCGAGATCGCCGGGTCTGACCACCTCCTCCGCGCGCCCGCTGACGATGACGCTCCATCCGGTGTGGCCTGCCTCGTCGATCTCGTCCGCCTCGAAGGTGACCGCGTGGGCACGCAGCAGGCCGGTCAGCTTCGTGCCGCTGCCACTGCGGAAGATCACCGATTGGGAAGACGGATCGAACCGGTAGTTGACCGGCCGGATCAGCGGGCTCCACCCCTCGACGGCCACGGCCACCCTGCCCAGGTGGCGGGTTGCGAGCAGCCGCAGGCACTCGTCGCGGCCCAGCACCTCTTCCCGGACGAGCGAGTCTCGAGCCATCGCCGCCACCTCCTCCTGGGCCACTCTGACACTCCTGACCGGTCATCGACAGGTACGGGGTGCTCTTTCGGCCCCGATGTCGACGCGACACACCCCGTAAGCTCATGGCTGAGCAGCGCGCGATCGGGGGGACGAGGATGTCCTCGCAGGATGTCACGCAAGCAGTCATGGAGAGGGTCGCCGACCTGATCCGCGACCGGTTGCCCGAGCCGCAGGCCCGGCGCGTCGACGCCTTCGTGCGGCAGTACTACGCGCGGGCGTCGCCGGAGGACCTCGCGCACCTCGACGCCGTCGACGTGTACGGCGCCGCCCTCAGCCACTGGAGCCTGGCGCAGAAGCCGCCGGGCGGTGCCGCCAGGGTGCGGGTGTACAACCCCCGGTTCGACGAGCACGGTTGGGAGACGACGCACACGGTGGTGCAGACGCACGTCGACGACATGCCGTTCCTCGTCGACTCCGTGGTGATGGAGCTGGTGCGTCATGGGCTGGACATCCACCTGGTGATCCATCCGGTCATCAGGGTTCGACGCGACGACGAAGGGGATGTGGTCGACATCCTCGAGCCCGGCTCCGAGCGCAGCGGCGGCAGCGCCGAATCGTTCCTCCACGTCGAGGTCGATCGCCAGGGCGACCCGGGGATCCTGGTCGAGATCGAGCGCGACATCGCCCGGGTGCTCGCCGACGTGCGCGCCGCGGTCGAGGACTGGCCGAAGATGCTCGCGGCCGTCGAGCACGTGAGCCGGCAGCTCGCCGAGCACCCGCCTCCGGTGTCGCCGTCCGAGCTCGAGGAGGCCAGGGCCTTCCTGGCGTGGTTGGCCGACGACCACTTCACGTTCCTCGGCTTCCGCGAGTACGAGCTGGTCACCGTGGACGGCGAGGACGAGTTGCGGGGCGTTCCGGGTACCGGCCTCGGGATCTTGCGCGGGGCGGCACTCCGCTCGACGAGCTTCGCGAAGGTGCCGCCCGAGGTGCGCAGGCTCGCCCGCGAGAGGAACCTGCTCAACATCACGAAGGCGAACTCGATGGCGACGGTGCATCGCCCCGCCCGCCTCGACTACGTCGGCGTCAAGCGCTTCGACGAGGAGGGTGAGCCGTTCGGCGAGTGGCGGTTCCTCGGCCTGTCGACCTCGACGCTCTACAGCACCAGCGTCACCCAGGTCCCGGTGCTGCGCCGCAAGGTCGAGGCCGTGATGCAGCGGGCCGGCTTCCATGAGGCGAGCCACGACGCCAAGGACCTGCTCACGATCCTGGAGAACTACCCGCGCGACGAACTGCTCCAGATCGACGAGGACGAGCTGTATCACACGGCCATGGGCATCCTGGGGCTCCAGGAGCGCCAGCGGCTGCGCGTGTTCATACGCCGCGAGCGGTTCGGCCGGTACTTCTCGTGCCTGGTGTTCCTGCCCCGCGACCGGCTCAACACCGACAACCGGGTCGCGATCCAGCGCATCCTGCTCGACGCCCTCGGTGGCGTCAGCATCGAGTACCAGTCGCGGCTGTCCGAGTCGGTTCTCGCCCGGATCCACTTCATCGTGCGGATCGAGCCCGGCGACGACGTCGACTACGACACCGCAGCGATCGAGCACCGTCTCGCCCAGGCGATCCGGTCCTGGACCGACGACCTGGCCGACGCGCTGGTCGAGGAGTTCGGCGAGCACCGGGGCGTCGAGCTGTTCCACCGCTATCGCGACGCCTTCCCGGCCGGGTACCGCGCCGACTTCCCGGCCCGCATGGGCGCGGTCGACGTCCGCCGCATCGAAGAGGCACTCGACCGCGACCTGGCGATGCACGCGCATCACCCGCTCGAGGCCCCGCCCGACTTCCTGCGCCTCAAGCTGTTCCACTCGGGGCAGCCGATCACCATCTCGGACGTCCTGCCCCTGTTCGAGAACATGGGCGTCACCGTCGTGGACGAGAGACCGTACGAGATCCGCCCGGAGGGAGCAGAGCCGGTCTGGATCTACGACTTCGGCCTGTCGACCGCTCATGTGAGCGACGGGCAGATCACCGAGCCGCTGCGCGAGCTGGCCCAGGACGCGTTCGCACGGGTCTGGCGGGGCGAGGCCGAGAACGACGGCTTCAACCGGCTGGTGCTGGCCGGAGGACTGCCGTCGCGCGACGTGACCGTCCTGCGGGCCTACAGCAAGTACCTGCGCCAGACGGGCCTGACCTTCAGCCAGGACTACATGGAGCGCACGCTCGCTGCGCACCCACACATCGCCCGGCTGCTCCTCGACCTGTTCCGGGCCCGGTTCGATCCTGCCGCGCCGCCCGCACGTCGGGCTGACGGGTCCGCCGACGAGCTCACGCAGCAGGTGCTCGCCGCCATCGACGCGGTGGCGAGCCTCGACGAGGACCGGATCCTTCGCAGCTTCCTCGGTCTCGTGCTCGCCACGGTGCGCACCAACGCCTTCCAGGCCGGGGACGGCGGCCATCCCAAGGCCCACCTCGCGTTCAAGCTCGACCCTGCGTCGATCGACGAGCTCCCGGCCCCCCGCCCGATGTTCGAGATCTTCGTCTACTCAGCCCGCACCGAAGGCGTGCACCTGCGGGGCGGCAAGGTGGCGCGGGGTGGCCTGCGCTGGTCTGATCGTCGCGAGGACTTCCGCCGCGAGGTCCTCGGGCTGATGACGGCGCAGATGGTGAAGAACGCCGTGATCGTCCCCGTCGGCGCCAAGGGCGGGTTCGTGGTGAAGCGGCCACCGACCGACCGGGCCGCGCTCGCCGACGAGGTGGTCGCGTGCTACCGCACGTTCGTCCGCGGTCTTCTCGACCTCACCGACAACCTGGTGAGCGGCAAGGTCGTCGTGCCGCCCGACGTCGTGCGGCACGACGGCGACGATCCGTACCTCGTCGTCGCGGCCGACAAGGGGACGGCGGCGTTCTCCGACATCGCCAACGAGATCAGCGCGGAGTACGGGTTCTGGCTCGGCGACGCCTTCGCGTCGGGCGGCTCGTCCGGCTACGACCACAAGCGCATGGGCATCACCGCCCGCGGCGCGTTCGAATCGGTGAAGCGGCACTTCCGCCAGCTCGGCGTCAACGTGGAGACGACCGAGATCACCGCCGTCGGCATCGGCGACATGTCAGGCGACGTGTTCGGCAACGGCATGCTGCTCTTCCCCCACGTGAAGCTCGTCGGCGCGTTCGACCACCGTCACATCTTCCTCGACCCCGACCCCGATCCGGAGGCCGCAGCTCGCGAGCGCGGGCGGCTCTTCCGGCTGGCGGGCTCGACCTGGGGCGACTACGACGAGACGATCCTCTCGCCCGGGGGCGGTGTCTTCCCGCGCAGCGCCAAGGCCATCCCGCTCTCCGCCGAGGCCCGGGCGATGCTGGGGACCGAGGACGAGACGGCGACGCCCCACCAGGTCATCCGAGCTCTGCTCCGGGCACAGGTCGACCTGCTGTGGAACGGGGCGATCGGCACGTTCGTGAAGTCGAGCAGGGAGAGCCACCTCGACGTCGGCGACAAGGTCAACGACGCGGTGAGGGTCGATGCGGGCGAGCTGCGGTGCCGCGTCGTGGCCGAGGGCGGCAACCTCGGCTTCACCCAGGAGGCCCGCATCGAGTTCGCCCGGGCCGGCGGACTCGTCAACACCGACTTCATCGACAACTCGGGTGGGGTCGACTGCTCCGACCGAGAGGTGAACATCAAGATCCTGCTCGACGGCGAGGTCGCCGACGGCGACCTGACCCGCAAGCAGCGCGATGCGCTCCTCGCCGAGATGACCGACGAGGTCGCCGACCTCGTGCTGCGCGACAACTACCTCCAGGCGCAGGCTCTCGCCCGGACCATGGCGTCGACCCGGCAGCGCGGTCCCCGCTACCTGGGCCTCCTCCGTTCCGTGGAGCAGGCGGGGAGGGTCGAGCGGGGTCTCGACCCCGGTAGCGAGATGTCGAACCAACGCTCGTCAGCCGGCGAGATGCTCACGGTCCCCGAGCTGGCCTTCCTGTTCGCTCACACCAAGATCATGGTGTACGACGCACTGCTCGACTCGGACGTGCCGGAGGACCGCTACCTGGCGCACGAGCTCCGGCAGTACTTCCCGACGCCGCTGCG
>Ga0299913_10002975_pt1 | contig 13635 bp, 13 predicted proteins | sample RVTome_9_FD_201360 | JGI IMG/M metagenome (GOLD analysis project Ga0299913, IMG submission 201360) | Soil microbial communities from uranium-contaminated site in the Upper Colorado River Basin, Wyoming, United States - RVT155D38 (version 2) ... | reverse complement strand
TGATTGAGCGCTCGATCTACGACACCTTCCTCGAGCGGTTCACGGAGGCGGCGGGCGCGATCGTCCAGGGCGATCCGCGTGAGGACGCGACCGACATCGGGCCACTCATCACCCGGCAGCACTTCGATCGGGTGGACGGGTTCGTGCAGCGCGCGAAGGCAGAGGGAGCGCGGGTCGCGTTCGGGGGCGGACCGAACGAGGTTCTCGGCGGGCTGTACTACTCCCCGACGTTGTTCGCCGATGTTCCCGAGGGGTCCGAGATCCTGATGCGCGAGGTGTTCGGGCCGGTGCTCACGGTCCAGTCTTTCGAGGACGAGGACCAGGCGGTCGCACTCGCCAACGCCACCGAGTACGGGCTGGCAGCGATCGTGTACACGGGGGATCCTGCCCGAGCGGAGCGTGTGAGCGGGCGCCTGGTCGCCGGGACGGTCTGGGTGAACTGCTTCTTCGTGCGCGACTTGAACGCGCCGTTCGGAGGCTCGCGCTCGAGCGGCATCGGACGTGAGGGGGGCGTGTGGAGCTTCGACTTCTACGCGGACGTGAAGAACGTCTGCGCCGCACCGTGGAACGAGGAGGGATGAACGATGGGTGAGGTCGTCGGCGCCGGTCTCGTGGCCCACGTGCCCACGATCATGCTGCCGGAGGAGACTCGGCTCGAGATCAATGACGGCAAGGAGATCACGCTGGTACCGGGTCTCAGACGGCTGCGCACCGAGGTGCTCGACCGATTGCAGCCCGACACGATCGTCGTGATGGACACCCACTGGGAGTCCACGTTCGAGCACATCGTGACCTCGCATGACCGGCGGCAGGGGCTGTTCACGTCACACGAGCTTCCACGCGGTATGCGGCAGATCCCCTACGACATGCCCGGTGACCGCGAGCTGGCCGAGGCGATCGCCGCGCAGGCCGACGATCGGGACGACACCTGGATCCTGGCCTCCGACGACCCGTACCTGCCGATCTTTTACGGGACCGTCAACGTGTGGACCTTCCTCGGCGGCAGGGAGGCCTGGATCAGCGTCGCCATCAACCAGTGCGGGCAGACCGAGGACTTCCTCCTGCTGGGGGAGCTCATCGGCAAGGCGGTGGCGGCGACCGACCGCCGCGTCGTGCTGTTGGCGAGCGGCGGCATGACACATCGTTTCTTCCCCTTCCGGGAGCTGCGCCAGCACGAGTCCTCCGCCGCGCCCGAGAACATCTTGCACGAGGAGTCCTACGAGGCCGACCAGAAGGTCATCGGGATGCTCCAGCGAGGCGACCATGCCGGTGTCATCGAGAACATGCCGGAGTACAAGAAGGCCGCTCCCGAAGGGCACTTCGGTCACTACCTGATCATGGCGGGGGCGATCGGCGGCGCGCGGTGCACGGCCTCCGGCGAGCCGTTCAGTGAGTACGAGGCATCCGTCGGCACCGGCCAGGTCCACGTTTGGTTCGAGCGCCCGTCGGGCGGCTGGACCGGCGAAGGCGAGGCTGCGTAGCCGGCGGAGGCGGTCGTTCAACCCGAGAGCCGCCGGCCCGCGTTGGCGAAGGCCCGCAACGCCCGGACGGTGGCTCGCGCCTGCTCGGGGCTGAGCGGCACCGGACGAGCCATCGGCGGGAACAGGAGCCATACGAGCGCGCCTCCCATGTGCCGGATCACCGCGCGGCCGTCGGGGTCCACGCGGATCCGCTCGAAATGGACCGACGACAGGGCCCGCGCGAGGTCTGGGTCCGCCGCGAGCCTGTCCGCGATCCGCGCCCCCGCTCCGTCCCCGGAGCGCGCCCGGAACCCGATGCCGCGGAGCCGAACCACGCCGTGGCCGCGAGCCACCAGGCCTCGCGTCGCGGGCAGGACGGGCTCGCCCGTGGCGACCTCGAGCGCGAACGTGCCTCCGAAGATCCGACCGCCGGTCGGGACGAGGGAGAGCCGCAGGGGAGGCTTCCCCTCACCGGCCAGGCGGGCGGTGAGCTCACCGCGCCGGCCCGTCGGACCGTAGCCGGACCCGGCGAACGCCTCCACGTCACGAGCGAGGACCGCGGCCGCCCGTCGCCGCGCCCTGCCGTACACGCCGGGCCGCCGACCTCGCAGGCTACGCCTGCGTCTCCGGCATCACCTCGGCGATCTCCTCGGTCTCCGCCTGGACCTCTGCGAGCGGCACCGGACGGAACATCTTCCCGACGCCGTACGTGACCGCGTTGTAGACGAATGAGAACACGACAGAGATCGCCAGGAAGATAAGGAAGGCGCGATAGATGTTCGACTCGACCTCCGGGTCGGGGAAGATGTTGATCGCCGCAACGACGAGCAACGCGATCCCTACGAGCTGAGGGATCGGGAACAGCGGCGATCGGTACGGGCGGACGGCGTTCGGCTCCTTCACCCGGAGCACGATTTGGGTCACGTGGATGATGATGTACGCGAGACCCCACCCCAGGACGCCCGCCAGGATCAACTCGATGAAGCCACCTTCGAGCGGCTGGTCGGTCACATTCAGCACGATGGGGGGGATCGAGACCAGGATGATGCCGATGGCCGGCGCGCGGGTGGACGGCAGCAGCCATCCCAGTACCCTGGGCAACTGCTTGGTCTGCGACATCCCGTAGATGATCCGGGGCACGCCGGCCGCCACGGCGTTCAACGTCGAGACCGTGGCCGCGACGGACAGGATCCCCATCCAGTAGCGCCCGGTGTCACCGAAGATCGCGATCGCGACGTTCATGTTCGTGATGTTGGCCGGGTTGCTGAGATCGTCGAACGAGAAGTACCGGGTGGCGGCGATTCCCCACAGGAACATCGGGACCGCCACGAGCGTGAGGCCGACGAACATCCCCACCGGGATGTCCCGCTCGGGCCGGCGGAGCTCCTCCGCGAGCGGGCAGGTGTACTCCACCCCGACGAAGGTGAACAGGGCGAGGCCCAACAACGACGTGAGGAGCTCGAAGTCGAAGTCGAACGCCGGGAGTGCTCCCTGGATCGGATCTCCCGCGCCGGCGACGCCGGCGACCCCGAAGGCCAACAGCGAGGCGGCCAGCAGGAACGTGAGCGGCACCTCGACCGCGGCGAAGGCCCGGATCCCCAGCAGGTTGAGGAGAGCGAGGGCCACCACGATGATCGTGACCCACCATTTGAACGAGAGGCCGAGGTCCAGGAAGGCCGGATCGGACAGGATCGTCCCGGACAGGAACGCTTCCGAGGATCCCGGGAAGATCACGATCGCGAAGTAGCCGACGAACACGGTCACCGTGGCGAAGAACGGGCCTAGCCCCGCGCGGACGTACTCGTTCATCGAGCCCGCCTTGGGGATCATCGTGGCGAGCTCCGAGAAGCTCATGATCTGCGCGTACATGGCCACCAGGGCCACCACCATCGCGATGAGGCCCACGGTGCTGAACGCGTACAGCTGGGGGACGGTGACCATCACCGTCGTCGCGAGGATCAGGCCGAATGTGGCGCTGATCGCCGTCGGGAGGCCCACGGCGCGACGCGCGAGACCGGTTTCCCCCATCCCTTGGGTGCTCGTTGCCATATGTCCCCCTCTGGACGTGGGACGACTCGTTTCCAGGGTCGTCGACCCGGGACGCTCGGCCACGGTACGCGTCGAGTGACGGCGCAGGATGCTTCGGACCCGAATCGTAGGAGAATGCCGATCACCGACGCAAGTCGGCGACCCCTCGGACCCGCGCTATCGTGCCGCTGGAGGCAGGATGGACCCCGACGACGAACGGCCACTGCGGCTGGACGCACCCCGCGAGGAGGCGCTCCAGCATGCCGTGAAGCTGGTCGGAGAGGCCTGGCGGAGTTTCGACCGGTTCCGCCCGGAGGAGCCGCCGCTCGACGAACGCGTGCGGCGGCTGCTGGAGGCCACCGTGCCGGAAGAGGCGGTGTCCGTTCACGAGGCGCTTGGGGACGCCGCCCGGATCCTGGACGAGTCGATCGCCCAGCCTCGGCCGCGGTACTTCGCGTTCATCGGCTCGAGCGGCCTGGAGATCGGCGCGATCGCCGATCTCCTGGCGCACACGTACGACATCAACCTCGCGGTCGATGCCAGGGCGGCCACCGAACTGGAGCGGCAGGCGGTCGGATGGGTGGGCGAGTTCGTGGGCTTCCCGACCAGCAGCGGCGCGTTCACCAGCGGCGGGACGATCTCGAACGTCTCGGCGCTCGTCGCGGCTCGCGAGCGCGCCCTGCCCGGGTCGCGCGCCGGCGGCCTGGGCGGCTTGCGGGTGGCGGTCTATGGATCGGCCGAGGTGCACTATTCGGTGACCCGCGCCGTCGAGCTGCTCGGGATCGGCTCGGACAACCTCCGCGACATCGAGATCGATGCCGCGCACCGGATGCGCCCGGACGCCCTCGCCTCGGCGATCGATCGCGACACCGCCGACGGCATCACGCCGATCGCGGTGATCGCCACCGCCGGCACCACGCTGACCGGTGCGATCGATCCGGTCGGGCCCATCGCCGACGTCTGCGCCGAGCGAGGAGTGTGGCTCCACGTCGACGGCGCGTACGGCCTACCGGCGGCCGCCACGGGGGCCCGCCACGACCTCTTCGCGGGTCTCGATCGCGCGGACTCGGCGAGTGTGGACGTGCACAAGTGGATGTACCTGCCGAAGGCGTGCGGCGTGGTCCTCGTCCGTGAGCCGCATCGGCTGGAGGCGGCGTTCGCGCACGAGCAGGGCTACCTGCCTCACCAGCAGCACGAGCTGCACGCGGTGGACATCACGCTCGAGTACTCTCGACCGTTCCGAGCCCTCAAGCTGTGGTTGGCCCTTCGCGCGCACGGGGCAGGACAATTCCGCGACGCGATCGAACGGAACCTCCACGAGGCCGAGCTGCTCTACCGTCGAGCGGAGTCGGCGCCCGACTTCCGAGTGCTCCAAGCGCCGCCACAGCTCTCGATCGTGCCCATCCGACACGAGCCCGATGGGGTGGCCGATCTCGATGCACACAACGAGGCTCTCGCCGACGCGATCCAGGAGGACGGGCGCGTCTACCTCGCCTCTGCGCTCATCGATGACCGCGTGTGGCTGCGTCCCTGCTTCGTCAACTTCCGGACGACCGACGAGGACGTACTGGCGATCATCGACGTCGCTCGAGAGTTGGGTGAGCGGATCGCACGGGAGGCGTCGTGAACGATCTGCTTCCGGCGGAGCGGAAGGTCCTCGAGCGCCTCGGGCACCTCGACCTCGACTTCCAGGCGATGTGGGCCGTGTCGAACCTCTTCCGCGCATCCACGGCGGTCCGTCGCCACATGGAGTCTCACGTGCTGGCCGCGGATCGATTGTCCTGGACCGCGTTCACCGGCCTGTGGGTGCTGTGGGTATGGGGTGAGATGGAGGCAAGGGAGTTCGCCAGAGCAGTGGGGATCAGTCGCTCCACGTCGACGGGAGTCCTCAGCACGCTCGAACGTCGAGGCCTCGCGAGGCGGCGCCGCGACGCGGCGGACGGCCGCGTCGTGGTCGCCTCGCTCACGCCAGCGGGGCGCCGGAAGATCGAGTCGCTGTTCCCACGATTCAACGAGCAGGAGGCCGAGGTCGCCCGCCCGCTCACGTCCGGCCAGCAGGAGAAGCTGGCCGCGATGCTTCGCAGGCTCCTACGGTCGGTCGATCCGCAACTCGCCTGAGTGAACCGGCTCGACTCGTATGCGATGGACTACTTCGTCTTGACGCGCACCGGCATCCGCTTGATGCCGTTCACGAAGTTCGACCGGACCCGGCTGATGGGACCCATGAGCTCGATCGACTCGATGCGAGGCAGCAGCTCTTGGAAGAGGATCTTCGTCTCCAGCCGCGCCAGGTGGGCTCCCAGGCAGAAGTGCGGCCCACCCGGGCCGAACGTGACGTGGTCGTTCGGTGTCCTCGCCACGTCGAAGCGGTAGGGGTCGGAGAAGACCTCCTCGTCCCGGTTGGCGCTGACGTACCAGGTGACGACCTTGTCGCCTCGCTTGATCTCCGCGCCCCGCAGCTCCACGTCGCGCGTGGCGGTGCGCCGGAACTGATACACGGGCGTCGCCCAGCGAAGGATCTCCTCCGTCGCAAGTGGGATCCGGTCTGGCTCCTCTTGCAGCAGTTTCATCTGGTCCGGGTTCTCCATGAGCGCCAGCATCCCGTGGCTGATCGTGTGCCGCGTGGTCTCGTTGCCCGCGATCATCAGCACACCGAAGTAGTTGTGGAACTCACGTTCGTTCAGGACACCCTCCGACTGCGCCACGGTGAGCGCCTGGATCACGTCGTCGGCCGGTTCCTCGAGGCGGATGTCGCGCTGCCGGTCGGCATAGGCGAACACGTCGAGCGCGGTGGGAGATCGGAACGGCAGCAGCCGGTAGGCCTCCGTGTCAACCTTGTCCACCACCGCAGCGGACAGATCGGGATCCTGGTTCGCGATCATGTTGTCGCCCCACTGGATCAGCATCGGCGCGTCCTCTTGGGGCACGGTGAAGATCGCGCACAGGAACCGGATCGGGAGCTCGCGGCTGATCTCGGGCACGAAGTCGAACCCCCCTTTGGGCAAGGCGGCGTCCAGCACTCCCCGGGCGACGTCGCGGATCCAGTCCTCGTACTGGCCGACGCCGCGCGCGGAGAATCGCTTCGAGCAGATCTTGCGAAGCTCGGTGTGCCTCGGTGGGTCGGTCTCGAGCATGGACTTGCGGATCTCGAGCTGCTCGTCGTCGAGTTCCTCCAGGGATACGGCGGCGAGCTCCGATGAATACGTCTTCCAATCCATGTGGACGGCGGTCAGGTCGTCGTAGCGGGTGACGGCCCAGAAGCCCTTGTTGGGTGGAGGCTCCGGATGCCACGTGACCGGGTGCTCCTTTCGCAGGTGGTCGAACCACTCGAACGGCACGCGCTCGACGTAGCTGTCCGGGTTCGCGAGGTCGATCTCACCGAGGGTCTCACCCATCTCGGCGCATGCTCTCACACCGTCGTTCTCAGATGACCTCGAAGTACCGGCGGCGCTCCCACTCGGTGACCGCGTCGGCGGCGAAGAACCCTCCCACTCCCATGCGCCGGCCACGGCGTAGTGCGTCGCCACGTCCTTGCCGAAGTACTCCTGGGCGAACGATCCCGTCTTGACGCATCGACGGCCTCGCCGAGCGTCGCTGGAAGCTGCGCGACCGGACGCTCCCAGTCTCGCCGACCAGCGGTTCCCTCGGATCGGCGGCCGTCGCCATCCCGTCGCGGGCAGAAGCCAGGAGGGAGGCAATTGCGAGATACGGGTTGACGTCGGCGCCCGGTACCCGCCACTCGAGTCGAGTGCCCTCGGGTCCTTCCGACAGCACGCGGCACGACACCATGCGGCTGTCGATGGCCCACGACAGCCCGTTCCCGCTGAACTCGCCGCTTTCCATCCGGCGGTAGGAGTTGATCGTGGGCGCGTACCAGAGCATCAGCTCGCCGGCGCGCTGCAGCACGCCACCGATCGAGCCGCGGAGCGTCATCGAGATGCCGTGCTCCGCGCCCTCGTCGAAGAACACTTTGGGGCCGGTGTCGTCCTCGAGGGACACGTGCAGGCGCGCGAGCGTGGTGGGGCGCAGGTCATCGAACCCTCTCGCCAGGGCTTCGACGTACGTTCATCGATACAGGTGGAACTCGAGCTCGGAGGCTACGTTCGGCCGGAAACCGTCGGCCCGGAGGCGTGGCTCGCCCGATGCCCGACCCGGCGCCGGTCACGATGGCGGCACGTCCCGAGTGGTCGAAGCTCACAGGACGCATCCTCGCATCCCGATGCGAACGTCGCACCCGCTACCATCGCGGCGTGGCGGCGCCCCGCCTGATCCTGGTGCTGAGCGAGAACTGGACGATGGTCTCGCCGCGAGATCTGCCGGCGCTGGTGCTGATGGCGCGTCACGCGGAGGACGCCGGTTTCGACGGCGTCATGGTGAGTGAGCACGTGGTGCTCGGACGGGACGCCGACGTAGAGGGTCTGCCTGCGAACCCCCGCGAGTACGCCCTCCCAGGCAACCAGGATCCGAGCATGGCGTGGCCGAGCTCCCTGCTGCTCCTCGCCGGCGTGGCCTCGGCCACCTCGCGACTCCGCCTCGTGGCCGGGGCGGTGATCCCACCGTTTCGTCACCCGTTGCTGATCGCCAAGGACCTTGCCACGCTAGACCTGCTGTCCGAAGGCAGGCTCGTTGTGCAGCCGACGGTGAGCTGGCACCGCGGGGAGTACGAGGCACTGGGTGTGCCGTTCGAGCAGCGAGGCGACCTCCTGGACGAGCACCTGGCCGCCTGGCCGACCGTCTGGCGGTACTCGCCCGCATCGTTCAAGGGCCGCCATTACCGCTTCACGGACGTCCACCTGGAGCCCAAGCCATGGCGGCCGGAAGGGCCACCACTGTGGTTCGGCGGAAGCTCGATGCACCCTCGGCTGGTGCGTCGGATCGTCACGTACGGCCGCGGCTTCAACCCCCTGGGACGACCGGCGCCCGCTGACATCGAAGAGCTCGCGGCCGCCATGACCGACGCCGGCCGTGACATCGGAGAGCTCGAGATGGCGGGCGGGACGCGTGCCGAGTTCGGCGACCCGACGGGCGTCGCCGACCTCGGTCGCGCGCTCGAGTCGATCCCGGAGCAGTGGGAGCAGGGGTTCACGACGTTCTTCGTGAAGCCGTCGCAGTTCACCGATGACCCGGCGGAGGTAGGACCTCTCTGCCGGGAGGTGGTCGATCGGGTCGCCGCCCTGGTGAGCTGACGAGATGGCGAACATGGAGCCGCTCCGCCGCAAGGACCACCCGGAGCTCGAGGAGCTGTTCGCACACTACGACCGGACGCTCTCGTTCGTGCCGAACTCGCTGTTCACGATGGCGCGGCGTCCCGAGATCCTCCGTGCCTTCAGCGAGCTCATCACGCAGATCTGGAACTCGGGGACCTTGCCGAAGGAGCTGAAACCGCTCGTCGGCATCCTGGCGAGCGTTGCCGCGGGGTGCCGGTACTGCCAGGCGCACGAGGCGGTCGACGCGGCCGAGCGAGGCGTGGGCGAGGACAAGATCGCGGAGATCTGGAACTTCGAGCGCTCGCCTCTGTACGCCGACGCCGAGCGCGCGGCGCTCCGGTTCGCGCGCGATGCCGCTCTCGTGCCGAACGAGGTCACGCCGGCGCATTTCGACGAGCTACGGCGACACTTCGACGACGGACAGATCGTGGAGATCCTCGCCGTGGTCGGCCTGTTCGGATTCCTCAACCGATGGAACGACACGATGGCGACCGAGCTCGAACCCGAGCCGACGGCCCTGGCCTCGCGCGCGTACGGATCGAACTGGGAGCCCGGGAAGCACCGGGGCTAGAAGAACGGCAGGTAGTAGTCGGTCTCCCAGGGGGTGACGTCCATGTCGGACGTGCCGGCGGCCGCATAACGCTCCCATTCGGCGCGCTTCAGTCCTACGAACGACTCGACGGGCCAGCCACCGAGGGCATCGACGAGCTTGGTGTCGGCCTCGAGGTCCGCCAGAGCCTGCTCGAGGTTGCCAGCGACATGTACGTCGGTATTCGGGTCCTCGCCGACCGGTTGCATGGGGTCGAGCTCCAGCTGCTCCTCGACGCCCAACCGGGCCGCGTGCAGCACCGCCGCGGACGCGAGGTACGGGTTCGCCGCTGCGTCGGCCATTCGGTGCTCGAGCCGCGAGCCGGCCCCGCGGGCCGGCGGCACGCGAACGCACACCGTGCGATCGTCGTACCCCCAGTTCGCCCAGTAGCCGTTCAGCATGTCGGGCTTCAGCCGCTTGTAGGCGTTCACGTGGGGGGCGCAGATCGCCGCCATGCCGCGATGGTGCGCCAGCAGGCCGGCGATCGCCTGTCGCGCCAGCGCCGAGACGCCGTCGTCGGCCGCGGGATCGTGGAACGCGTTGGAGCCGTCCTCGCGCCGGAACGAGAAGTTGATGTGCAGGCCGCTGCCCCCTCGGTCGTTGAACGGCCGCCCCAGGAATGTCGCGAGCTTCCCGTGCCGCGCAGCGATCTCGCGCACGACCAGCCGGAACAGGAACGCCTCGTCGGCCGCCGGGATCGCATCCCGGTAGCGCGTGTTCACCTCGAACGCCGCCGCGTCGTACTCGCTGCACCAGCTCTCGAGCGGGAAGCCGCTGTGATGCAGCGCGCTGACCATGTCGTCGATCGTCCCGGATGGATCCACGCACATGCCGGTGCCGTATACGCGGTGCCCGGGCAGGTCGACGGGCGCCCATCTGCCGTCGTCCAGCATCTCGCACAGGTAGAACTCGAGCTCGAACGCGACCTGCGGCTCCAGGCCGTGCGCGCGCCACGGCTCTACCGCCTTGCGCAGGATCTGGCGAGGGTCCACCTCGATCGGCTCGCCCTCGAACGAGATGTCGGCGATCCCCACGGCGGTGTTGTCCTGCCACCCGGGGCGAAGGGTCGTGCGATCGAGGTCGGCTTCCACGTCCGGCAGCCCGATGTCGAACTGCATCCTGGGGATCGGGAGGATCTCCCTGTCCGTGGTGAGCGGATACACACCGATGCAGAAGCCGGCGTGCCCGGCCTCTGCCACCTCCCCGAACAGGTACTTGCCCCGCTCCAGCCCGAGCATGTCCGAGAAGAGCAGCCGCAGGCGCTTCCCCGAGATGTCCACGCCTCCGTTCTCCTTTCCCATAGGTGTCGAGCGCCGGCATTGCGGATCCGGTCCGTTCGGGCGCACCATACCGCTCCGATGAAGTTCGCGGACTCGATCACCATTGAGGAGCTGGAACGCGACCCGTACCCGCTCTACGCGCGGCTGCGGGAGGAGCAGCCCGTCGCGTTCGTGCCGGCCGTGCAGCTCTGGCTGGTGACCAGACACGACGACGTCCGACACGTCGACCTCACGCCCGAGGTCTTCACCGGAGCAACGGATCCGTCGACGCTGAACCGCACGATGGGCGTGAACATGCTCGGCTCCGAGGGGCCGGAGCAGGCATGGATCCGGCAGGTCGTGGAGCCGCCGTTCAGGCCTCGTGACGTCGAGGAGCGCACCCAGGGCATGATCCCAAAGCTCGCGCACGAGCTGATCGACGGGTTCGCCGAGCGCGGCGAGGTCGATCTGTTCACCGAGTTCTGCGACCCGATGAGCGTGCTGACGCTTCGTTTCATGCTCGGCCTGGACGAGGTGCCGTGGCAGGACATCCTTGCCTGGAACCAGGGCATGATGATCGGCCTTGCGAACTTCGAGGGCGATCCCGCGAAGCAGACGCCGGCGGACGAAGCGAGCGGGGCGCTCGGTACAGCGATCGAACGGGTCCTGGATCGGCTCGAGACCGCGCCCGACGGGTCGGTGCTCTCGTGGATGCTGCGCGCGGACGAGGATGACCGCCGGATGAGCCGCGAACAGATCGTGGCGAACACGAGGCTGATGCTCTCGGGAGGCCTCCAGGAACCGCGCGACCTCATCGCCCTCGCCATGTGGGCGCTGGGGAAACACCCGGCGCAGCTCGAGGAGGTTCGCGAGGATCGATCGCTGATCAGAGCAGCGGTCGAGGAGACGCTTCGGTGGGCAGGCCCGGTCGGGACCTCGACGCGCCAGACGGTGAAGGCGACTGAGCTCGCCGGCGTCGAGCTTCCCGAGGGCGCCCTGATCGGGGCCGTGCTGTCGTCCGCGAACAGGGACCCGAGGCGATGGACGGATCCGGACCGCTTCGACATCCATCGGAAGGAAGGAGCGCACCTCGCGTTCGCGATCGGTGCGCACTTCTGCCTGGGCGCCTGGTTCGGCCGGCACCTGGCGCGTGTGTCGCTGGAGGTCCTGCTCGACCGGCTCCCGGGACTTCGCCTCGACCCCGACCGACCGGCCACGCTGAGCGGGTGGGAGTTCCGCGCTCCCGACTCGACGTGGGTCCTATGGGACGTGTGAGCCCGAGGACGCCGGCGCGGGCCGAGGTGGTGGGTTCGTTGCTTCGACCGTCGCCTCTGCGGGCCGCGGTCGAAGCCTTCTACGACCCCGGCCACTCGGTGGTTCTCGACGAGGAACGCTTGAAGGACCGGAGCGAGCTTCGCGCCCTCGAGGACGACTCGATCCGCGAGGCCGTGCGCCGCCAGATCGATGTCGGGCTCGACGTGGTGTCCGACGGTGAGTTCCGCCGGTGGATGTTCCAGAACTCGTTCTGGGACGCGGTCTCGGGCGTAACCACGGACAAGGTCGTCCGGTTCCACAACCAGCGCGGTGAGGAGCTCGAGCTCGCCGTCCCCGTGATCGAGCGGCGGCTCGAGCAGGTGGACTCTCCGGCAGCGCGCGAGGCGCGGTTCCTCGCCGACGTGACCGATGACCATCCCTTCAAGGTGACGTTCCCGGCGGCGTCGCTCTTCGCGCACCCGCTCACGACGATCGCCGGATCTTCGAAAGGCGGCTACGAGTACCTCGAGGGGTTCCTGGCGCATGCCGTGGAGATCGAGCGTCGCCTGGTCGCGGAGGCGATCGACGCGGGCGCCCGGTACGTGCAGTTCGACTTCCCCCTGTACCCGTATCTCGTCGATCCGGCGTGGATCGCCCGGTTCACCGAAGCGGGGCACGACGTGGGGCGTGTGCTCGAGCGCTCGCTGGCGGCCGACGCCGGCGTGCTGGATGGCATCCCGAGCGGAGTGACCACAGCCCTGCATATCTGCCGTGGGAACTTCCGATCCGCGTGGATGTGCGAAGGATCGCTCGAGCCGGTGGCAGAGCGAGTCTTCGGCTGGTTGCCGTACGACACGTTCCTGGTCGAGTGGGACGACGAAGGGCGCGACGGCGGCTATTCGCCCGTTCGCTTCCTGCGCGATGGCGCCACGATGGTCATGGGCCTCATCTCGTCCAAGACGCCGGAGCTCGAGGACGAGGACGACCTCATGCGCCGGCTCGAGGAGGCCGCGGCGTTCGCCGGCGGCATGGATCGACTCGCGATCAGTCCTCAGTGCGGTTTCGCCTCGGTCATGGTCGGCAACGAGACGAACGAGGACGCGCAGTGGCGCAAGCTCGATCTGGTCGCACGCGTGGCGGATCGATTTTGGCGCTAGTGGGGCGCGGACTAGAGATCAGCCTCCGTCACTCGTCTTCGGACCCCTAACTATGGTGTGGAACATCGTGAGGTGTCGGCGATCGGTTCCTGCCCGGGATGTAGAATTCATTCGAGGAGGCAATGGGCGTAATGGGCGTAATGATGCGGGCCAACGGAGACCTCCCGAAGGTCCTCGGGGCGACGCTTCTCTGCCTGAGCATCGGTCTTCTCACGGACGGAAAGCCGCGAACGCTCTTCTTCGGAATGGGAGCCGTACTCCTGTGGGTTTCGCTCTTCCTTCTGTTTGCCGAGCTTTCGTGGGGACTTGGGTCTCTGCGCCACTGGAGGTCCGCCCTCAAGCCGCGAGACCGGAGCCATCCCGACAACCGGGTCCTGCGGGTGATGCGCGAGGTCATGAACGTCCGTCCGGAGCCTTTTTCCAGCACACCGAGCGAGCCCGCTGATCCGGTCTAGTCGGCCTCCTCAGCGGACACGACGTCCGGTCTAGAGTTCGGAGACCATGACTGCAATCGACGTCGTGCGAACCTCGCTGCGAGGGTGGCGCCAATACATGATTCCTAGGTACAGGATCGTCGTAGATGACGTTGAGGTGGTGAGCATCCGCGAGGGCGAATCATGCAGCGTGGAGGTCGCGCCGGGTGAACACGAGGTTCCGGCCGAGCTCGATCTCCACTTCGGG
>Ga0299913_10002974_pt1 | contig 13635 bp, 9 predicted proteins | sample RVTome_9_FD_201360 | JGI IMG/M metagenome (GOLD analysis project Ga0299913, IMG submission 201360) | Soil microbial communities from uranium-contaminated site in the Upper Colorado River Basin, Wyoming, United States - RVT155D38 (version 2) ... | reverse complement strand
GCTGCGAGCAAGCCCCGACGGAACGGCCGGCCTCGTCGCTCTGGCGATCATCGGCGTGCCTCTCCTCGACATGGCGGTGTCGGTTGCTCGCCGCTTGACAGTAAGGGCCCCTTTGGTGTCAGGGGACCGGGACCACAGCTATGACCGGCTGATGAGATCGCGCGTCAGCGTCGAGGTCGTGGTGCTGATCTTCGTCGCAGCGCAGGCGATCTGGTCGGCTGTCTTACTGACCGGCTCGATCGTCGCAAACGACCTGGCAGCTCTGATTCTTGCTCTCGTCCTCGGTCTGGTCGTGGTGGGGATGGTCACCTTCACACAGGGACCTTCGACGGCGGCTTGAAGGCGGGTATCTCAGGTCTGACCATCGGTTTCTCTTCCCAACCCATCGCGACCAACAGACAGAGGAAAAAGGCGAGCACTTGGCCTCGCTGTCGGGCGATGATCCCGAGATTGCGCACCACGCTGAAGGCGATGGAGTAAGCGATCACATAGAAGGTGCAGAACACCAGGTAGCCGCTCCGTCGCCACTGTCGCCAGTTGCGGAGGATCGTGGGAAGCCTCCAGATGGTGAGACCGAGCACGAGGGTGGTCTCTGCCGCGGCGAAGAAGTGTTGCAACTCGGAGGCCTCAGAGGCGAAGGGCCGGAACAGGACGAGGGCGATCGCCCCCGGCACATCTGCTGGCGACGCCACCGCTCCACCGCCTGCCACCGTCCCCGACTCGGAGGTGCGTCTCACCACGTCGGAGGTGAAGCCGCTGAGTCCCTCCTCCCCGGTGAGATCGACCCCGAAGATGTCCGGGAATCGGGCACGCACGAAAGCGGCGGCCACCAGGGCGACGCCGACGAAGATCAAACGCCGCACCCTGGCGAGGCGGTCCACATCCCCCGGTAGGCGCGCCACCACTCCGGCGGCGACGAGACCGACGACCACCAAGCCGGCGACGTGGATTCTGATGAATCCGAGAATGCCGAGAAAGAGGGCGAGGCCCAGGATCCATCGCAGCTCGAAGGCTCTGACGGCCCGTGCCGCGAAGTAGGCACAACCGCCCATTGCAGACACGATGAGCGCGTCTTTGCCGATACTGGAGGGCCAGAAGGAGTAGGTGGGGAGCAGGAAGATGAGCAATGCATAAGGCTTGAGCTGATGCGGCTTGGCCCACCGACGGAACCCGGCATAGAGCATGAGTTGACCGAAGTACGCCAGAATCGAGAACATCACGAACCCACCGAGCAGGTCGGGGGTGAAGATGGCGAACATGCCCCCGGTGATCGCCTCCACCACCTGGGTGCCGAATGCGCCCGATCCGGTCAGCGGCGGGACCTGCCCGTCACGCCATTGCAGCGCCAGCTCGCTCCCCACCCGGTAATACCGGTAGGAGTCACCTGCCTCATAGAAGACCGCCACCATCCAATAGCGAGCAATGGTCCCAGCCAGCTTGGCCAGAAACCCCAAGACCACCCATTTCGGCAACCAGGCTGCGTCGGCATCGGTGCGCATCGCCCAGCCGATTCCGCCGAACATCAAGACCGCGAGAATCGCCATGAAGACCACCGCTGCGCCCGAAGCGCCAAAGGCGATCAGGGTGCCAAACCCGGCTGCGGAGATCCCGGCGGCCAGCCACGAGGTGGTCTGTCGATTCAAAGCAACTCCAGGTCGCTGGTGCTCAGATCCCAAGAGGTTAGGTCGAGTGGATCGTCTTCGAGATCGGAAATGGGCATCGTCACCAGACGGAGGGCACGGACACCGGGCACAGGCAGGAGACCACCTCGGATGGCCGCCGGACGCTTGGGGGACCCAGGGGAGAACCACCCCGCCATATAGCGAGCCCTCGATGCCTTGGCGGCACGTCTCACCGGGGACGGGTGTGGGACTCCGAGAATGTCGGATGCCACCAGCTCGCTTCTCCCTCTTCTCGTCGAGGCGCGGACCACCAGGCCACTCTCGTGGCTGCCGGCGACCCATCCGTAGCTGGCCGAGGGATGCGCCTTGAACCGCCAGTCGAGATACTGTTCGCTGTGTGGAGTCCTCATGGCGCGGGCCGGCTCGCTGAGCAGTGACCTCGGAATCCGAGGGGCCGGGGCAACCTCGGGGGCGATGTCTTCGATCGATGGCGGTGCGCTGTCGGAGGGGACCGCGGCGCGCCCGATTCGAATCCGGACCTGCGCTCCGATCCAACTGACATGGTGCCAACCCATCTTCAAGTAGCCCGGCGCCGACTGTTCATTCGGGGTGTTGAACACCAGGTCGATGGCGTTGTCCCGGGCGATCTCGATCGCATTCATCGTCAGCCGGCGAAATAGCCCCCGCCGAAGGAACCGGGGATGGGTGGCAGTGTCCACCGGACGGACGCATTTGACCACTGCGCCGGAGGGGGTCTGCAGATCCCATCTCATCAGGGCCCGCACTCCAGCAATCACACCTTGGTGGTCGGCGACGAGCACAATCGAGCGTCCAAACGGGTTCTGGTGGTGCTTCCACTCCCACAGTGATGGAGTCCGCTTGAGGAGGGGCGTCTCCCCGAGCGAGAGCTTCATTGTCTCGAGGATGCCCGGCACATCGGCTGCACCAGCTTCACGGATCTCGGGGTCACTCATGCGAGCAACCTCGAGTAGATGCTCTCATAGGATTCGACCATCGCCGCCAGACCATGCTCCCGGGCAACCAGCTTCGCTCCGGCGGCGCCCCAGGTGGGGGCGTGCCGTGAGTCGAGAGCCATGATCATCGCTTTGGCGAGCTGATCGGGGTCTGCGGCATCGACGAGCAGGCCGGTCTCTTCATGGCGGATCACCGAGGGAACCCCGCCGACGGATGTGGCCACAACCGGACGGGCAAGGGCGAGTGCCTCCAGGACCGAGAGGGGCAGCCCTTCGACGTCCGAGGGGTTGACCACCACGTCTGCAGCGGCCACGAAGTCGAGGGCATCGGAGCGTCGGCCGATAAAGCGAAGCTGCGTGTCCAAGCCCAATTCGGCTGCTCGTGCCCGGACTCGTGAGAGATCGCCGGCGTGCTTCTCCCCACCGATCGACACCACCACCACATCCGGGCGCTCTCGGGCGAGTATCGCCACCGCCTCGATCAGGTTCTCATGCCCCTTGTGGGGTCTGATGTTGCCAACGTGGACGATTAGAGGGGTCGACCTGTCGAGACCGAGCTCGCCCCGGACCGCCGCTATGGCGGAATCTGGGGGACTGGTGACCACCACGCCGTTGGGCACCACGATGGGCGTTGGGCCGGGGTAGCCGGCGAGACTGTCGGCCACGGCCTGTGACACCGCGATGACCGCATCGTTCCTGCCGTATGTCCAACGGTTCAACATCCGTGTCGGCTCCCGGTAGGAGTCGACGATGTTGTGCTCGGTGTAGATATTGACGGCTCCGGGGCCGAGGAGCCTCCCCAGGATCCCCGCCACGGGGAGATGCGCATGGATCACATGCGGGCGCCACGACTTGATGAGTCTGCGAAGCCGGGCGACCCCGGCGAGACTTTGTGGTCCACGCCAGTCGAGGCAATCGACAGGGATACCCTGATCCTCCAAGCGTGGAGCGAGTTGGTCCTTCCAGGGGAGGAAGTACGCCACTCGATAGTCGAAGGAAGCACGATCCCAGTGCTTGCCTGCGTCGGCGATCAGAGTCTCGGCGCCGCCGAGACCAAGACCCTTCACCAGGACCAGGACCCGGATCCGCTCAGGAGTCGTGGGGGACACTTCTTATCAGCTCGTCGAGGCCGTCTTCGAATTCGACCTCTGCGGCCCAGCCCAACGTCTGACGGGCCCGCTCGGCAGAGACCCGGGCCGGTGGCACATCTCCTGGGCGGGGGGGCCCGAAGCTCAACTCTGTGGGGAACCGGGACACGATGTGCTCCGCCAGCTCCTTGATGCTGACCACCTCGGGTGCGACGACATTTATCGCCAGGCCACTCAGCTCAGAGCCGGCGGCTGCCACGAAGGCACGGGCGATGTCGGAGGCGTGGGTGAACTGACGACCCTGCAACCCGTCGCCCTGGATCGTTATCGGCTCTCCGGCTCGAGCCTTGTCGAGGAAGATTCGAAAGACGGAGTTCGGTCTGAGTCCCGACCCGTAGGCCGTCCCCAGGCGGAGGGCGACTCCCTGGAGGCCTCGAAGATTGGTCGCTGCCAGCATCATGGCCTCCCCTGCCAGCTTGGTGATATTGTATGGGTGGTCCGGCTGGGTGGGATGTGCCTCGTCGACCGGCTCGTATCGAGGCTCTCCGTAGACCTCCCACGTCGAGGCATATACGACCCTGACGTCATGTCGCACTGCGGCCTCGACCACATTGGAGGTGCCGACCACGTTCACCTGGGCCGCCAGCGTCGGCTGCGCACCCGCCAGGTAGACATCTCCGATCGCACCGATGTGGGCGACGACATCGGCCGTCCCCACCTCGGCCTCGAGTGCTTCCCCTTCGAGCAGATCGCCGGTCACGGATCGGATGCCCGGCTCATCGAACGCGTCTAGATCGAACCCGGTCACCTCCCACCCTTCGTCTTTGAATCGACGGGCGACATGGCCACCGAGGAAACCAGCCGCACCTGTCACCAACACCCTCATGTCCAGCCTCCTTCGCCCCTAAGAGAACATTTCGCGACCGCCGCCACAGCAGACCGCATAACCGCACCATATCCCCTCGCCTACCCCGCATTCTGGCCTTTGTCACCCAGCGTGGCCAATTTCCACTTTCCGCGAACCCCGGTGACCTGATAGTGTTGCCGCGGGAAGAACCGGGTCAGAAGGTTCTTCGAGACGCTTTGGGAGGCGTTAAGTGTCTAGTGGGGCGACCAATGGGAATACTCTTGGGAGAGGTCAGTCGATAGCAGCCGCGGCTTCACGCGTGCGTGTCGACATCGCCTTCGCGGCGATGGACATCTTCGTCGTCGTTGCCTCCTATTCCCTCGGGCTGGGTCTCCGGTCACTGGACGAGGCCGTGGGAGACGTTCCTGGTCTGTGGGCCGACCTTCTCATCGCCATGCCCGTCATCGTGCTGGTGCATATCGTGGCCAACATCGTGGCCGGCGCCTACGGGCACGTCTGGGAGCATGCCAGCACCAACGAGGCGCTACGCGTCGTCCTGGCGAATGGCTTCGCAGTGGCCATCGTCTTCAGTCTCAACCTGTTGATGCGCATCCTGGACGACGGCCTGGAAGACGAGTTCGTCGTCCCTCTCACTGCCATCGTCATCGGGGGATTGGTGTCGCTGCTCGCCATGGGCATGGTGCGTTTCCGCTCGCGTCTCTTCTCGTTCCACAAGGCAAGCGGGGCGATTCGTGTGCTCGTCGTGGGCACCGGAAAAGAAGCCGTCGCCTTCTCGAGGGCGGCTCCCACACTCGACGGGAGCCGATTGGTGGTCGGCTTCGTGGCTGATGCCGACAGCCCGATGAATGGCGAGCGCATGTTGGCGGGTCTCGAGATACTCGGCTGCGTCAATGACATCGCACAGGTGATCTCGGAGAACGACATTGACGAGGTGGTGGTGATCGGCGGGGACCCGACTCGAGCCAGACGTGTCGTCGATCTATGTCTCGACGTCGACGTCCGGCTCCGGATACTCCCCGGAGCCGCGGACATCATGCGTGACGGGGTGACTGCGGTCGACGTCCGTGATATTCGGGTGGAGGACGTCCTGGTTCGCCAAACCGTTGAGACGGATCTCTCGTCGGTTGCGGGCTTGATCGAGGGGAAGCGGGTCCTGGTCACCGGCGCGGGGGGATCGATCGGCTCGGAGATCATGAGACAGGTCCTGCTCTTCGAGCCCGCAGGGGTCTGGGCGCTCGACAGGGACGAGACTCTCCTCCACAACGCACAGCTGGGCTGGCCCGGGCAGGCACATGTCATGTTGGGAGACGTGCGAGACGCCTCCCGGATGATTCGCATCTTCGAACACATCAGGCCTCACATCGTCTTTCACGCGGCAGCCCTCAAACACGTTCCGGTCTTGGAAGCGAATCCTGAAGAAGCCGTCCTGACCAACGTGATAGGCACCAGGAATGTCATCGAGGCGGGGTCCCGGGTCGGCGCGGAGCGTTTCATTCTCATCTCGACCGACAAGGCGGTTGATCCGACCAGTGTCATGGGCGCCACCAAGCGTGTCGCCGAGATAATGACTCAAGTGGGCAGTGAACGCGACGACGGCTGCGTGTATACCGCGGTGCGCTTCGGTAATGTCCTCGGCAGCCGCGGGAGTGTCATCCCCACCTTCGTCGAGCAGATCAAGTCGGGTGGTCCGGTGACGGTGACCGACGCCGGGATGACTCGTTACTTCATGACGGTCGACGAGGCGGTGCAACTGGTCCTCCAGGCGTCGGCTTTGGCCACAGGATCGGAGTTGTTCTTGCTGGACATGGGCGAGCCGGTGAAGATCGATGATCTGGCCCGCCGCCTGATCCGCCTCGCCGGGCTGACACCCGACGAGGACATCGAGATCCGCTACGTGGGTCGCCGCCCCGGGGAGAAGCTGAATGAGGTCCTTTCGAACCACCCTCTGGAGCACACAGCCCACGACAAGATCTACGATGTACGCTTGGACCACCCTCAAGCCGGCACCCTCATGGAGATCGTCACCGAGATGGAATCTTCCGCCCTCCGTGGTGAGACCGCACTGGTACTCGCCAAACTCAATGAGTTGGCGGATGGTCAGCTCGCCTCTCTGGTCACGATGCTCGACCTGACCGAGGATCCCTCCGCGATCGCATGGAGCTGACACGACTCGTCAGAGTCCTCAGGGATCGTTGGAGGATCGTCGCCCTGATCGCGACCATCGGCTTCGCTGCCGCATTCGGGTTCACCAGCCTGGCCAACCGGAGTCTCGACATCAGCTACGAAGCACTGATCGCGATGCGATACGACCCGCAAGAGGACGAGACGATCGAAGACCTGGCCCTGCAGATCAACGAGGACGCAGCCCGCGCGGTGTTCGCGGCCGAAACCCTCTTGGCTCAGTACGGCGGGGCGTCGATCTTTGCCGACACCGGCTCAGGGAAGCTGTATTTCAAGGCGGTGGGCGATACCGCAGACATGGCCCGGGAGCGTGCTCAAGATCTGTTGTCGGCCTATCTCCAGTCTGATGTGGGAGGCAACCTCAACGCCCGGCTGGAAGAGGTCATCGAGGCCGCCGCGGCGATGACAGCAGAGATCGAGCAGCTTCAGAACCAGACCGTTCTCTCCCCCGAACAACAGGCCTTGCTGAATCAGCATCAGGTTCTCGACCTGTCGATCGCAGCAGTGCGCGACCAGATCGTCGCCCTCATCGTGGCCGATGCCGGCTTGTCGGCTGGGGAAAGACAAGAGAACGCGGAAAGACGAGCCGAGCACGAGGAGACCCTGAACGGGCTCATCGCCCAGAAGGCAACTCTCGGGCCCGCACCTTCAACCGAGCTGAACGTCGCCGACCGGTTCAGACTCGCCGCCCTGCAACGGAACCTCGAGCTCATGGGATTGGATTACGAGCGCATCTACCTGCAATCTCAGGGTGTGTTGGGAAGTGGCGGTCAACGTGAGGCACCAATAGTGAACGATCTCACCCCTGAACCGGCCAGCCCGGTCATCAACGGCGTGATCGGTCTGATCGGCGGGGCCGCCCTGGCGATGTTCGCCCTGGTGTTCGTTACGAGGACGCGCAAGGAGGTGTGGCTTGCAGACGATCTGCCGATCCCGATTCTTGGAGAGGTTCCGCTGAGGAAGGTGACATCGCTTCCCGGCCCTTCGTGGTACGACAGCACGGCTGGTGGGCGTCGCAAAGAGTCGGTGCAGGCGGTTCGAACCGCGATCGATGGTCTGATCCAACACGAGCCGGCCGGCATGGCCATCGTCCGCGATCATGTCGGCGCCGCCGACGCGCACGCCTTGGCGGTCGACCTCGCCGCTTCATTCGCCAGCGCCGGGCGCTCGGTGCTTCTCATCGCCGCCGATTACTTCGAGCACGTCGACATCACCGAATACGACGTCGGTGAGCCATCTCTCGGTTCAGTGCTCCGACTCCCCCCGGGTCCACCTGAGGAACTGGACGCCCGCATCACCGACTTGCTGGATGACGCCGTGAGTATCAGGACGGACCTGGCAGTGATGCCGGCCGGTCCTGTCCCCGAGTCACCGGCCGACTCGCTGGCCGGTCCCCAGTTCCGGCGCTTCCTCACCGTCGCCCGCGAGAGGTTCGATCTGGTGCTGGCGGTGGGCGGTGATCCCGAGTCCTCGACATCGCAGGTGCTCATGCAGCGTCTCGGGGCGGCGATCCTCGCCCTGGCCCCGGGGAAGACGACCATGCCCCGGGTCAATGCCGTGCTGGTGGATCTCAGCCAGCAGCGGGTGCAACTCCCTGGCGCCATTATGTTGCATGGCACCGAGTCCCGGATAAGTCTCCCCGCAGTCAAGACCCCTGTCACCCATCGGCAGCAGGTGACTCCGGTACCCGAGCCCGAGACGGTGAGTCGTCTTCGGTTCTACCCGTTCCCGGGCAGCAAGCGATCGGTCTCTCCTACCGATGGGTCGCTCGACCATCTCGTCGAGGGCCTGGCGGTCGGCCGTGAGCATGGGATGGTCGTGACCACCGAGAACGGCGGGATCGACCCCTTCGGCGCTCAGGTAGCCGATGCCCTCGAGAGCGCAGATCGGTCGGCGGCGTTCGGCCCGGTGGCCGAGTACGTGGTAGCCCGCGTCGAAGACATGATGACGGCGGTCCCGGGCCAAACGAGCGTTTCAGAGGAGCTCGTCGGGGTGGTGTTCGATCACGGGTTCATCCCCCTCACCGCAGTCAAAGATGTGCCGACGGTGTGGCATTGGTTGGTGCTCGAGCTCGAGAACGAGGTTGGCATCGCCAACGGGCAACGCATCGCGGGTCAGATTGCGCGCATACTCACTGGAGTCGAGCTGCCCGGCCCCGATGAGATGGACAGGTGGCTGAGTGAGGAGTTCTTCAGCCGCCATGTGCAGCGAACCGACCGTGAGCCCGATGTTTGGCACGTGACCAGCCCCGGTGGTGCCGTCCAGCTGCTGGTGAATGGGCGAAGGCTCACCGATGAGAAGCTGGGTCGGATGACCACCGATGTCGTGCGCAGGCGGATCCATGAATTGGAGCGGGTCCTCAAGGAGAACCGACTGGCGGGTGAGGGGGAGGCAGCGGACAGGATCGAAGCCGACCTGAAAGACGCTCACCTTTTCGAGATCTCACTCGGTGTGCTTCGTGGTGGGAGCAGCGAGGAGGCGAGACTCGTCTATCCGTGGCGCAAACACGACCAGCGGCCACGAGGTTGGAGCCCGATCTGGAGCGAAGGGGTACGGCCCAACATCGCACCGCTGCAGCGGTTGGACCTGCTTCCTCAACCGGTGCTGACCGAAGAGGAGCTGGACGCTCTCGTCCCGACTGGATGAGTGTCCTCCGTCAAGTGGCGAAGTTGGTCTTCGCCACAACAGATCTCCTGCTGCCGAGTCCTCGAGGGCCGCGGATCCTCATCTACCACCAGGTGGGCAAGGGCCTCGGTCGTCAGATGGAAGTCACCACTGGAGCGTTCTCGTGGCAGCTGGAGTGGCTGGCCGAAAATCGGGAGGTCGTCTCGCTGGACACTGCGATCGAGCGGTGGCACGAGCCAGGGGCCGATCGTCTCGTTGTCCTCACATTCGACGATGGCTACCGCGACACCTACACGACCGCGTTCCCTCTGTTGGTCGAACGGAGTCTCCCCTTCACCCTCTATCTGTCAACTCAGATGATCGAATCCGGGTTGGCCGAGTCCGGCGAGCCGCTGCAGTGGCCCCAGATCGAGGCGATGGTCGACAGCGGTCTGGTCACAGTGGGTTCTCATACGCACACACATCGTGACCTCAGATCGACCCGCGCCGACGAGACGGCTTGGGAGATCGAATCGGCCGATTCGATCATCGAGTCCAGGCTCGGTGTTCAACCGAGACACTTCGCTTATCCTTGGGGATATTGGGGAGAGTCAGCACATAACCTCGTGAGGCAAAGATATGAATCGGCCGTACTGGGTGCGCCGACATCGACGTCGAGCTTTGACCCTCACAAGATTCATCGGCACCCGATACAGCTCAGTGATGGCATAACCTGGTTCGGTGCTCGGCTCGGCGGTGGACTAGCCATGGAAGAAGTGGTTCGCCGGCGTCTACGTGGATACAAAGGACCATGAGAACATCCAGCATTACTCTTGCCTGTCCCACGTTTGGGCGTGGTCATTCGCGTGCACCATTGACCGCGGTTGCCTTTTCAGGGGGTCGTCGTTGAGGATCAGAACGGGTTACGAAAGGTCGAGACTCTGGTACTTGCGCCGGAGCGTCGTACGCGATGGAAGGAACCTGCTGCGGTATGGCAAGAGGGCGCCACGTTGGTGTCAACGCATCTGGGTGGACCCACAAGCGTGTGCGTCATTCGTCACTTCCCATGGGCGCAGTTTCACTGGCCAGGTCCTCGGGGGTGATTGGGATCGCTCCAGATTCCCGTTGACAGAACACCATAAGATCGGTGCATGTTTCGCACACTGGAATGACGGCATCCCGTGGGAAGCCACTGGGATATTCGACTGGTTTGCGGATCGGCTGGCCGGGGGAGCGTCGTTCGATGGATGTCGGACCATGGAAGATGTAAAGCTTCGTTATGAGAGACTCGACATCATCTTCGATCAGATCAAGCGGGATCGCCGTCTCCGTCCCATCGGTGAGGTCGAATATGATGGCTTCAGGGAGCACGGGGGTGTCTACATTCATGTCGGGCATGACAACGCGCCAGTCTTCGGAAACGGGGGATGCCACCGACTGGCGATGTCGGTTGTCCTGCAGCTTTCAGCGATTCCTGCACAACTCGGCATCGTTCATGAGCATTCCCTTCCTGTTTGGAAACAGCGCTTCATGCGCCAAACGTGATAGCAACTACCTGGACCGGAGCCCACAAGCCTGGAGGGTGTTTGGCCCATGACATTCTCGAAGTCTGGGCTCACCCAACCTCTGTCCTGGCCGCAACCGAGGGCCCCCTGACGCCTTAGAGAGCGAGGCAGACAAATGAGTGAGCGGCCCGATTCACTTGAGTTCATTTATGTGAGCTCGGCGCCAATCGCCCAGTACCTTCACGTGCTCCCCGACACCATGCACGAGCGCAAGATTTTCGGGGGCATCCGGCAGACTCCACGCTCGATTCATCGATGGTGGTCTCCGACCTTTCGGAGCCAGCTGTACTCCGAGCTCGATCCACTGTTGATGCCTCCACCACTGCCCGATGGAGGGGATTGGACGGCCAAGGAGGCGTTACGAGTTGCGGGCATCGGCCTCCTCAGTGCTTCGAGGGAAGAGATCGGCTTCGGGGTCGATCTGGTCTCCGCTGTCGAGGGCTCACACTCTCAGTGTGTTCGTTTGATTGTGGACGGCAGCGAGGGAGTGCGATTTGTCGAAGCGTTCTGGAACGCCGGGCGCGGATTCACGGAGGTTTCCTTTCGGCTCCACCTCGCCTACCGACCACGGTGGCGCAGCGGAGTGTTTCTTGTCAGGGTCCCCCTTGGATTGGCGACAGTCACGGTGCGCGCCGTGTCTCGGTGGCGGACGCGGAAGCGGCGCCACACTCGACATACCTCGGGTGTAGGCCCTCCCGCTCGAAGGGGTATGCCGCCGACGAGCTGTGACGTGGCGGTCTTCGAGACGACGTCCAAAGGATGGGAGTTCTCCAGACCGATACTGGACGAGCTCAGGCTCAGGGGTGCGGCCGTAGTGGAGGCTAGCCCTCAGTCGGGTGCAGTTGTGACTTCCCGAGCCGGCGAGCCCGTTGGATTGGAGCTGGGATCAGTTCCGTTGAAACTCCTCCCTCTGAGCAGGATTCGGAGAGCTGTCTCGGATCTGGTACCGATCCAATCTGGAGCGCTGATATCCAGCCCACGCCACCGTCGGGTTGTTACCGAAATCATCTCCCGACGTGCCCGTGCCTACCTCCCTGGTATGGGTGTTGCGGCTGCTCTTGCCCGGGTGGCCGTCGAGGAGCTAGGGGCCAGTGTGACCCTTCAGGAGGATCACATCTCTCCTTCCGCTCGGGCCTTTTTGCTGGAGTCGCAGCGACTGGGAGCCCACACAGTCACCGCTCACCACGGTGTCTTCGATCCTCTCGCTCCAGAGAGGAAGTATTTCGTGAGTCCCGGAACAATCCTCGAGTGGGGCCACTTTCACGCTCCTTTCCCGAGTACCGCGACCGCCTCTCGCATCGTAGGGAACCACCTCGTAGAGGAACGGATGTGCGACGTCAGGCTGCAGAGAGAAACCAACCCTCGGGATCCGATCGTGCTCGTGGCGTTTGGCCGCCCCGCCCGGATTGTCGACCCGAATTTCTTCGCCTCGGCTATTCGCCTTGTCGCGGATGCCGCAGAGAACAGCAGTGTTGCTTTCGTAGTGAATCTTCACCCGGGCGACAGCCGGGGCTTTTGGGACGCCGCTCTGAAGCCATTAGACAACCCTCAACTGACTTACTCGCGAGATCTCATCTATCAGCTGATGCCGCGAGCAGTGGCGCTCGTGACCAACCACTCGACTGCCGGTGCGGAAGCGGTGCTCGCTGATATACCGGTGGTGTGCGTGGCTCGTCATCAAGACCCTCGCTCTGGTGCAATCCGGGAACCGAGCGTCGTCCCGAGCTACCTCTCAGAGGGAGCTGCCTACTCGGTTGATTCGGCGAAGGTGCTCGCGGGTTTGGTTGGAGAGCTTCTATCGAAGTACGGGTCCGACCCGCTGGCCGCGAAGAGGTTGGCTTACGCACGACGTTTCTTGGACCGCTCGAGTGAGCGATCCAGTCATATGAGGACTGCTGACCTCATTCTCGAATTGACTCACTCCTTCTAGACGGTTCGACGCGGTAGCAAGGCGTACCCGGCAGAAGAGATCGCACCGAAGGAGATTGACGCCCTCAACGGTCAATCGAATCGAAAGGAGTGCTCTTGCCGTCGAGTATGAAGAACCGTTCGAGCATCGCGAGGGCCGTGCTGCTATCGAGAGTCCCATCGACTACGTGTGGCCACTTTGGTGCTTCGCCAGAGTCGATCAGGGGCGGCAGCTCTCGATGGATACCTACAACCACGTTCTTCTGGTCAAGGGCAGCGAGGACAGCTGCCCTGTGTTGTCCGTGGGCAATGAGATAGCGATTCTCGCCTGCGTGGCGTAACACGGCCACCTTGATGAGTCCTCGTGGGAACCCATCAGGTTGATAACCGTATCTCTCGATCGAACGCAAGGTCCGGCGAAGACGGTGGAGTTCGTCCTTGCCGCGCTCCGGTGTGAGCGGCCCGAAGAGTGGTGAGCCAGCTGGCCGGCATCGGGGGTTGAGCGGCTCGTCGCAAGGAGGAGGTCGCCTCAGCCAGGGCTCGAAGAGCGATGGGGCTGGAATCCGCTCCAGGATCGGATGAGGGCTGAGCTCACCGGGGAAGTGCGATTCGGCCACCGAGCGAGGCTGCCATTCTTCGAAGTGGCGTTTGAGCACGCTGTCGTCATAGGAGATCTTGGGTTCCTCGAGCAACTCCTTCACGGCTGCCACGTATGGATGCCATGAGTCGGGGCCATACCCGAAACACGGTCTGCCGACGGCTTTGCTGAGAGGGATTTCGTATCTCCAATCCCCGATGCGGAATACCAGGTCGTCGATCTCTTCT
>Ga0299913_10002973_pt1 | contig 13637 bp, 12 predicted proteins | sample RVTome_9_FD_201360 | JGI IMG/M metagenome (GOLD analysis project Ga0299913, IMG submission 201360) | Soil microbial communities from uranium-contaminated site in the Upper Colorado River Basin, Wyoming, United States - RVT155D38 (version 2) ... | reverse complement strand
ACCGAAATTGCCAAGTTATTTACGGGACAGGACACTAGTCTGCCTCGTACACGACGTTGCCACCGACGACCGTGGTCACTACCTTGACGTCCTTGATGTTGTCGGGATCCATCGTCAGGAGGTTATCGGAGAGCACCACGAAATCCGCGAGCTTGCCTACCGTAATGGAACCCTTCAGATGTTCCTCGTAGGCCGCGTATGCCGTGTTGAGGGTATAGGCCTTGATGGCCTCCTCGACCGTGAGCTTTTCCTGTGGAAACCAGCCGCCTTCGGGCTGCCCGGACAGGGTCTTTCGCGTTACGGCGGCGTAAAGCCCCAGCATCGGATTCAGGTAATAGCGTGATGCGTTCGTACCCGGCGAGTCGGAGCCGAAGCTGACCACCGCGCCGGCATCCCACAGGCGGCGGAATGCGTACGCGCCGCGCGAGCGGTCACGGCCGATGCGTTCTTCCATCCAGCGCATGTCGTCAGATACGTGGAACGGCTGCACCTCGGCCACGATACCCATCCGCCCGCCGCGCTCGATGTCGCGGTCAGTCATGACCTGCGCATGCACCAGGCGGAAGCGGCGGTCACGTTCGCCGTTCTTCTCGATGATGCGCTCGAGCATGTCCATGAGATAACCGTTGGCTTCGTCGCCGATTGCGTGGACGGTCAGCTGCAGTCCCGCGTTGTCTGCCAGCAGCGCGAGGCGTTCCAGGCGGCTTTGCATATCCTCAGGGTTGTCCGGGCTGCGCTCGAAAGGAAACATGATGTCGCGCCAGATACCACGGCTCGAGGGATTGTGCGTATACGCTTCGTAGAACCTGGCCGAACTGTTCCCCATGATGCCGTCGATCCATGCCTTGACCGCACCGAAGCGGATCCATTCGTCCCCGAAGCCGACGCGGATACCGAGCCCGGCTAGATACTCCCAGTCTTCCAGGGAAGGACGGTAGCGGACCCTCGCCGTCATCCGGCCGGCATCGCGCAGCTCCCTGTAGATGTCGACCTGGATCGGCGCCGATGTAACGTCCGAGTAACTGGTTACGCCGACGCGCTTCATCTGATCCCAGGCCCTCAGGGTTTCCTGTATGCGCTGCTGCCGGGACGGTTCCGGAATAAGCGGTTCGAACAGCGCCCGTACGTTATCCTGCACCAGGACGGTGGACTCGACCGCCCCGGCGACAGGATTGAACAATGCGCCGGTCGGCTCGCCGGAGCGCTGCCGTTCCACGGCTATCCCGGCCGGGTCCGGAGTGCCCTTGCGAATGCCTGCGATCTCCAGCGCAGCCGAGTTTGCAAGGTAGACCTTGCGATCGAATCGACGCGCCAGCACGGGACGGTCACGGGTAAAACCGTCGATCATTCCCTTGTTCGGCAGAAACAGGTTGCCGTACAAATCTTCCGGATTCACCTCGCGACCCGCCTCGGCGACGTCTCCTTCGGCCCAGGTTTCGTACGCCGACCAGTCCCCGCCGGTAATCCACGTGCCCGGCGCATAGCGTTCGTGCACCTCGCGGATGCGCGCGACGAAGTCCCGTTCGGTGGAGACGTCCAGCAGATTCAGGCCGTACAGAAGCCGTCCCGTGCCCTCGAAATGCACATGGTTGTCATTGAACCCGGGTACGACCAGTTTGCCATCGAGATCGATGACACGAGTGCTTCGTCCGATGTACGGACGTACACCCTCATCCGGACCTGCATAGACGATGCGGTCGCGCAGTGAAGCGATCGCTTGAGCCTCCGGATTGTCGTCGTCGACGGTCCAGACGACGCCGCCACGCAGTACCAGGTCGGCTTCCTGCGCCTCGGAAGGGCTTGCAGCCACCGAGGCGAGCAAGAACGTACCGACAAGGCTCATGATCGTGTTCATAGCTCCCCGTTCCGACATGTTTCCATATCTCCTTCGTCGAACCCGTTGATCAGTAACGTGCGGGTACGTTCAACCTCGCAACACGCTTGACTTGAGGTATTTGGCTGCTACATCCCGTGCGGAATTATCGCCTGTTTGACGGCAATGTCCATTCGCTGCAGTATTTGATGCTCCAGCCGCAATCGGGAGAGCCGCGAGCGGAGATCGTGCGACCCTTAAATCCGTGCGTACGGCTTCAGGCCATGCCTGGAGCTGATTTTCCGAAGCGATAGAACCATATGCCGCCGACAAATCGCAATGCCCACGGCAATTTGCTGCCGAACAAACCGACTTATATCGTGGCTTGCAGCGGCGCGGAAGCAAGAATATTTCTATCACAACGACGTTTCGGCAGCTGGCGCCAGCTTGGACTGCTGCAAAACCCCGGCGCTACGTTGCGTGAACAGGACCGCAACACCGACCGTCCCGGACGGACTTTCGACCGGTTCGGCAAAGGTCGCCACGCGATGTCGCCGGAAGAAAGCGGACGTGACCACGACTTGCAGCATTTCGCAGGCGACATTTCGCAATACCTGAGCAAGGCCCACACAGCCGGACAGTTCCAGCAACTTGTGCTTGTTGCGGAACCTACCATCCTCGGGTTCATACGGCGCAAGTTGAGCGTGCCACTGAAGCGTGCGCTCAGTTTCGAAGTGCCGAAGAACCCGGTCGATTTCGATGTTGAGCACTTGAAATCGCTGTTCAAATGACGGAACCGGCACGAAGCCCGCCGGCGATGAGCCACTGGATGATACGATGACGAAATCCGACGTAATCCTCGCGGTCGTCGAGCCTGACGTCATTCCGCAGGAAGTTGTTGAACGAGCGGCCTGGCTTTCCGAGCGGATGGCGTCGACGCTCACTCTCCTGCTTTGCGACGCCGACGTCACAGCGCTCGCCAACAACTTCTTCGTGTCGACCGAAACGAAGGCAATTGCCGAGAGCATGCGCGCGGCGCAACGGGAAATACTCGAGGACCTTGCGGAGCCAGCTCGCAAACGCGACATCGCCGTAACTCTGGACGTGCTCGAAGAGCGGCCGGTGGGTGAGGGAATCCTGCAGCGTGCTCTGGACATGGATCCGCGCTACGTGCTGAAGGGAACGCAATATCACAGCGAAGCGCGGCGCGCGATTTTCGTCGACACCGACTGGTTCCTGGCCCGCACCTGCCCATACCCGCTGTGGCTGGTCAAACCGCGAGAGATGGCGGCAGAGCCACTGATTATCGCTGCGGTGGATCCAACTCATGAGCGGGATCAAGAGGCGCGCATCGACCATCTGATCGTCGAACACGCCCAGTCGATCGCCGCGAAGACCGGTGGCGAGGTTCACCTGCTGCATACCTACCAGCCGCTTAAGGGCATCGGCGCCGAAGCAACGAAGACATTCAAGCCGATTCGGCTCCCTGTGAACGACCTCTGCAAACGAATCGCTAAGGAACACCGCGAAAAACTCGACGCGCTGGCTGCGGCAACCGGGATTCCCGGGAACCGCACGCACCAGCTGCCGGGAGCGACGCGCGACGTCCTGCCGTTTGTTGCGCGAGACCGGCAGGCCGATCTTGTGGTCATGGGCGCGGTGGCGCGCTGGAGCCTGCAGCGCGCGGTCATCGGCAGTACGGCCGAACGGGTTCTGGACCATCTGCCCTGCGACATTCTGATCGTGCGGGCCGGTTAGGACGACCCCGCCCTGCCCCTACTCCCGAATTCCCTCCAGTGCCAGAAAAAACGCGTAATTGAGCGCCGTATCCTCGAGGCTCTGGAATCTCCCCGTCTTGCCGCTGTGTCCCGCCTGCATGTCGGTCTTCAGCAGCAGCATGTTGTCGTCGGTCTTCAGTTCGCGCAGCTTGGCCACCCACTTCGCGGGTTCCCAGTACTGCACCTGCGAATCGTGCAGGCCGGTCGTGACGAGAATGTGCGGATAGCCCTGGTCAGTGACGTTGTCGTAAGGTGAGTACGACTTGATGTAGTCGTAGAATTCCTTGTCCGACGGGTTTCCCCACTCGTTCCACTCGCCGGTCGTCAATGGAATGCTGGCATCCAGCATCGTGGTAACGACATCCACGAATGGCACCCGCGTCGCCACTCCCCGGTACAGTTCAGGTGCCATATTGACGACAGCACCCATCAGGAGTCCGCCCGCGCTGCCGCCGCTCGCATACAGATGCTCCGGCGACGTATACCCCTGCTCGATCAGGTAACGGCTGACATCGATAAAGTCATTGAAGGTATTCTTCTTGTTCAACTGCCGGCCGTCGTAGTACCACTCTCGACCCATCACTGACCCGCCCCGAATGTGAGCGATGGCAAAGATGAAGCCCCGATCGAGAAGGCTCAGCACGTCCGGATCGAAATCAGGATCGATCGTTGCGCCATACGACCCGTAACCATACTGCAATAACGGGTTTCGACCGTTCTTCTGCATGCCTTTCCGGTAGACAATGGATATCGGTACTGCCGTGCCGTCCCGTGCCGTGGCGAACAGCCGCTCGGTTTCGTAGTTGCCGCGGTCGAATCCACCGAGTACTTCTTCTTCATGGATGAGTTTGTGTTCGCGGGTCTGCAGATTGAAATCGAAGGTGGACTCGGGCGTGGTCATCGACTCGTAGACGTATCGCAGCCAGGTCGTGTCATACACGTAATTGTCTTCGGCATAGGCCGTGTAAACCGGCTCGTCGAATTCTATCTGGTAGGACTCGCCGGATTGGCGATGGACGACCTCGAGTTGCGTAAGCCCGTTCTGCAACACCTCGACGACAACGTGACCCCGGAACACGTCGAAGCCCTCGACGAGAGCATCGTCTCGATGCGGCACGACGACCTTCCAGGCTTCCCTCGAGGTATCGTCAAGCGGCGCCTCGAGAATCTGGAAGTTCACGGCGCCATCGTTGCTCATGATATAGAAACGGTCCTCACCGTCGGTTACGTAGTACTCGTGACCCTCCTGCCGCGGCAGGAACACCTCGAATTCCCGAAACGGATCGTCCGCGGGAAGGTAACGCACTTCCGTCGATACGGTTTCAGCGCTCGTGAGAAAAAGGTACTTTCCGGTCAGCGATCGCTCCACGAACACGACGTTGGTTTCATCGTCTTCCTGGTAGACCAGGTGATCGTCGCTCGCGCCGAGCGTGTGACGATACACCTGGAAAGATCGCAGCGTCTCGGGATCCTGCCTTGTGTACAGAACGGTCTTGCTGTCGTTCGCCCATTCCACGTCGGCAGTAACGTTTTCTATCCTGCGCGGAAGAAGATTCCCCGTCTCGAGATCGAGAAAATGCAGTGTGTAGAAGCGTCGCCCCTGCGTGTCGACGCCGTAAGTGGCCTTGCTGTGATCAGGACTGACGGCGAATCCGCGTACCGAGTAAAAATCGTTGCCCTCGGCCCCGACATTGACGTCGAGCAGTATCTCTTCATCCGCATCCGGAGAGCCTTTCTTCCGGCAGTAGATCGGGTATTCGCGACCTTCTTCGTAACGGTAATAATAAAAGTAGTCGCCATCCCTGTAGGGCACGGATCGATCGTCCTGCTTGATGCGAGACTTCAATTCTTCGAAGAGCGTGTTCTGCAAGCCTTCGTACGGAGCCATTACGGTCTCGAGGTAGGCGTTTTCCGCCTCGAGATAGTCAATGACGTCCGGATTGTCCCGCTCGTTCAGCCAGAAGTAGTTGTCGATGCGCACATCGCCATGGATTTCCAGTTTTTCCGGTACTTTTGCCAGCATGGGAGGTTCAGGAATGTCCGCCGAGCACGCGGCAAGAAGCGTTGCGCCGGCAAGCAGCATTATCGGCCTTTTCATTGGATCTTGGACTTCAACAGGACATAACGAGGCTGCATTATCGACCGTTCAGGGCCAATGTCCACCGGGTTGCGGACGTTTGCACGACAGCAAACCTGCAGGAGACCCACCACGGAAGAAGCGCCGCGAACCTCACATTCAAGTCTTGACAAAGCATGGATTGCTGTTGTTACCAGGCACGAGCCGATGCCTGTCGCGCCTCGTGATGTACTATCTCCCGCGCAAGCAGGATCCGGATCAGGGGGAGCGGTGACAGAAACGACAAGGAGCTGCGAAGATGCAGGGAGCAAGCGCCAGCTCCTGCGCGGAATCGGTTTTGTCGGTGTTGCGCTGATCGCCCTCAATTCCATGATAGGCGCGGGCATATTCGCGTTGCCTGCAGAAGTCGCTGCCCGGGCGGGAGCCTTGAGCCCATGGCTGTTCCTTGCCTGCGGACTGCTGATCATCACCGTGGTCCTGACTTATTCCGAGCTCGCAAGCTATTTCCGCGAATCGGGCGGACCGGTTTTGTACACCACGTCGGCGTTCGGACCGCTGGCGGGTTTCTCGACCGGCTGGGTTCTGTTCCTGAGCCGCATGACCGCATTCGCCGCAAACGCGAATGTCATGGCTATATACCTCGGCGCCATCTGGCCGTGGTTCGGCGTGGGGTTGGGCCGCACAATTGTGATTATCACCGTCACCGCGGTGCTTACCTACGCCAACTACCGTGGTGTAAGAGATGGCGTCAGGACGGTCGGTTTCTTTACGATATTCAAGATCGCACCGTTGCTTTTGCTCATCCTACTGGGCCTGCCGTACGTCGGCCGCGACACGTTGTTTCCGGTTGATCTTCCGACCGTTGATGATCTTGGCGGTACGACACTTTTGCTGATCTATGCTTTTGTGGGCTTCGAAGCGGCTACCATTACCGCCGGGGAAACCGCGAGACCGCGGCACAACCTGCCGCGCGCGCTCGTAACAACCATCATTGGTACCGGTACGCTTTATTTTCTGATCGTGCTCGTCTACATCGCCGTTCTGCCGGCGGCCGGGGACAGCGGAGCCACGCTCGTCGACGTGGGTCGGGAACTCGCAGGGCCCGTCGGCGCGATGGTCATTACCGCTGCGGCGGTGTTCTCGATAGGCGGAAATCTCGCGAGCATCATGATTACCGTGCCACGCTTGACGTTTGCGCTCGCGAAGGAGCGAATGCTCCCGCAATGGTTTGGCGCCGTGCACGAAAAGCATGCGACGCCGGCGAATTCCATTCTGTTTCTCGGGGCAGTATCACTGGGCTTTGCGCTTTCCGGCTCGTTCGCATGGCTTGCCGCGGCCAGCTCTCTGACGCGCCTTGTCGTTTACGTACTCTGCATCGGCGCACTCCCGGTAATCCGCCGCAGGGCGGACGAGGAAGCCCGGTCCAGGGCGTTCCACCTGAAAGGCGGCTATTTCATTCCTGCAATCGCGTTGGGACTGTGCCTCTGGATCGCGGCCCAATCGACGCAGAGATCGTGGGAAGTCTTCGGCTGGCTGCTGGTTGCCGGCCTGGCGCTGTACTGGCTGGCCAGATTCCAGGCACGCCGCGCTTAGCATCCTGTCGGAGCCCGCCATTGCGGGCGACCACGCAAGTCAGAACATTGCAGAGCGCCCGTATGATGCGACCTCCAGGGACGTGGGGGTCGTGACGCTTCGCTGATCGCTGCGCCGGTCACCGCAGTGGCCGGCTCCTCCACGGGCGAGCTTCGATCGCAGCGGCTCAGCCGGAACGCCTTATGGCATGAACCTGCTCGACGATATCGTCGACCGCCGCCAGCACTGTTTCCGGCAATAGCCTGCTCATGCAGGCTCCGGGCATCCCGGGCGCCAGTCTGCACACCTGTTGTCGCGAACTACAACTGCAGGATGGACGCAACAGCGTAACGTTACCGACCGTCTGCCTGGTTCCGTCCCGCTTCCATGGCGAACCGTCGGACTCGAGACCCTTGGGCCACGGCCCCCAACGCACCGGATCTGTCGGGCCAAACAAAGCGACTGTCGGGATACCGGTCGCAGCCGCCACGTGGGTTGCGGAGGTATCCGTGCCTACGAACAAGGCTGCGCGCCGTACGAGCTCGGCGAACTGGTGGAACTGAAGCTTTCCGGCAAGGCTGCACACTGGCATAGCGCTGGTTGCGGGTGAAGCGCGGGCCACGATACCTTCTATATAGGAGCGCTCGCGCGGACTTCTGCCCCCGGTCGCAATGACAGCGAGACCCCGTTTTCGAAGGGACTCGATAAGAACGTTCCAGTGGTCCTCCGGCCATTGTCTGACGACAGCACCGGGTTTCATGTGAATAACGACATAGGTCCTGCTTCCGCAGTCGAAAGGCAGACTCGACGCATCCGATGTGGACTGTTGCGAACGTGGCAGTGTCGGCAGGTTACGCCGTTCAATTCCCAGGGCATCGGCAATGCGCAGGTTTTCGGGAAGTACGTGCGTGTCGGGATCCAACAGCACGTAACTGCGTACGAGACGGCGTTTCCACCATGTTTTCCAGGTCATCGACGCGACTTTGCCTATCCTGTTCGGTGAGGCGACCAAAAGAACGATGAAAGACCTGTCGGTGGTCGATGTCGAAATCGCGAGATCATAACCTCGAAAAATGCTCGCCAGGAACCTCACGCTGTCACGAACCGGGGGTCGCCGCGGCTGCACCAGGACACCGGAGACGTCGGGATTGCCTTCAAGGATCGCCCCGCCGTCCCGTACAAGTACGTCGATGCGGGCGCGAGGATACCTGCGCTTCAGTGCACGGATCAGCGGCGTCGCAAGAAATGCGTCGCCGATCCCCGGTACGGCAATCAGGAGAATACGCTTCATAAACCAATTCTATTCAATCGGACCGGCCGTGCCTCGACTGGAAACACTGCGCAGCCGCACTTTGATCAGCGGCCAAAGTCAGAGTTCCACTGCAGCGCCCGGCCCGGGACGATCCAGTATCATCTTACCTATGGTCAGGCTTTTCGGGCTCCTCCGGCGCTCATTCTCGGCTGCCCGGTGCCCGGGTCGCTTCTTGCGATGCTGTCTGTATCTCGGCATCGGTTGCATCGCGGCCTGCGATGCCCTGCGGCCTCTGCAGGCGCCGATTCCTCTCAGGTTTTACGAGGGCAGCATGAGCCGGACAGACGAGCTCGTGATTTTCCTGCCGGGTCTGGGTGACGATATCGAAGCATTCGAGCGTGCAGGGTTTATCGACCTGCTGCGCCGCTCGAGCCGGCCGATGGACGCCATCGTGGCCGACGCGCATTTCGGTTACTACCTGGACGGCTCGTTTCTGGACCGGATCTACGAGGATATTCTGCTGCCCTATGAGAACGCCGGCTATTCAAGGTTCTTTCTCGTCGGAGTCTCGCTCGGCGGCTTCGGTTCCATTCATCTCAAACAGAGCCTCGGCGACCGGATTTCCGGCATGGTACTCCTCGCTCCGTTTCTGGGCGAGGAAAGCCTGATCGACGAAATAGAGAAAGCCGGTGGCGTTCGGGACTGGCGGAAGCAGCTTTCCGACGAACCGGAGCGAGAGGAACGAGTATGGCTGTGGATCGACGAGTTGATCGAACCCGGCTCAGAGAGGATCCGCTCGGCGATCGTCGCCTTTGGAGCGAAGGACAAGTTCGAAAGTGGCGGAAGGCTACTGGCACGGTCGATCCCGGACGACGGAGTATTCACCGCGAACGGTGGCCATAACTGGACAACCTGGAGCCTGCTCTGGGCCGATGTCCTGAAGAGCGAAGTCTGGAAAAGCCTTGGCGATACCGGCTAATGCGGTAAAATCGGCAACTTCGATGCGTGCGAAAAGAAAACACCAGGGTTAACAGGCCCCGACAAATGAACAGCATCAGGAACATCAAGCAAGGAAACCCGAACATGATCCGCACTATTTTTGCCCTACTTTCGATATCGTTGATTCTGCTTGCATCAGACGCGTCGGCACGCGACACCGTGCAGCAATTGCCTGTCGCAGACGTCCTGAACAACCCGGAGTATGCAGAGCGACTCGAGGGTGTTTCGTTCTATTTCGGCAATCAGCCGCACCCCGAGATCGCCGAAAACTTCGGCGAGGGCCGGACCAACAAGAAAACCAATGCTTTCAACAAGTCCGACGAGGAAGCGTGCCAGTGGGTCATGCTTTCTGCGCTGATACAGTTAAAGGAACGGGCACAAAGCCTGGGCGCGAACGCTGTCGTCAACATCCGCTCGAATTACAAGAACAACGAAACAAGCAGCGATACCGAGTATACCTGCGGCGCAGGCGCCCTCATGGCCGGCGTCGCCCTCATCGGAACGTTCGTTACGCTCTAGGGAATATCTGCACAAGTCCATCCTGGACTTCTGCAGAGTCGAAAGGGCAAAGCGAAGCTTCCCCCTTTCTCCCGCCCCAGGAATGCCGCGGTACGGATGCGTCGAAGCTCAGGCGTGACGCCGGAAGATCAACGAGGTGTTGATACCGCCGAACGCGAAATTGTTGTTCATTACGTATTCGACTTCCAGTGTGCGGCCGTCGCCGACAATGTAGTCCAGTGGCGCGCAGCCGGGATCTATGTTTTCAAGGTTAATGGTAGGCGCGAACCAGCCGTTATTCATCATCTGGATAGCCACCCACGATTCCAGGGCGCCGCAGGCGCCGAGTGTGTGGCCGGTGTAGCTTTTCAGCGAACTGATCGGCGCCTTGTCACCGAAAACCTGGAAAGTTGCCCTTGTTTCCGCGATGTCACCGCGATCTGTCGCCGTGCCGTGGGCACTGACGTAACCGATGGCTCGAGGCGCAAGGTCGGCGTCTGCAAGCGCCAGCTCGATGACCCGTTGCATGGTTTCGTGGGAGGGCTGCGTGACATGCGCGCCGTCCGAGTTGGAGTCGAAGCCCACGATTTCCGCATATATTTTCGCGCCGCGGGCCAGCGCGTGGTCTCGGCGCTCGAGGATCAGCGTGCAGGCCCCTTCGCCGATAACCAGCCCGTCGCGGTCGCGATCAAACGGCCGCGGGGTGGCGTCGGGCGTATCGTTCTTCATGCTGGTCGCATACAGCGTGTCGAACACCGCGGCCTGGGTCGGACACAGTTCTTCGCCGCCGCCGGCGAGCATGATGTCCTGGGATCCGTTCCGGATTATCTCATAGGCATAACCGATTCCCTGGCTGCCCGACGTGCAGGCGCTCGACGTCGTGATGACTCGTCCCTTGAGACCGAAATAGACCCCTATGTTTACGGGGGCCGTATGGCCCATCATGCGGATATACGTGGTCGCCGTGATGCCATCAAGGCTTTTGCTCAACAGCATGTTGGCAAAGTCGCTGATAGCGTCGGTGCTGCCCGATGACGATCCGTAAGATACACCGACGCGCCCGGTTTGCAGTATCGGGTCACCAAGCAGGCCGGCGTCCTGCAAGGCAACCTCGCTCGCCGCCGTCGCCATCATCGACACCCGCCCCATGCTCCGGGTGTTCTTGCGAGTAAAAGATGCCGGGGACTCGAAATGCGACACAGGAGCGCCGAGACGTGTATGCAGCCCGTCATAGCAGTCCCAGGAATGCATCCTGCGAACGCCATTCTTCCGACTCTTGAGCCGCGCTTCGATTTCCTCCCAGTGATTGCCAATCGGAGAAAAAGCGCCTGCACCGGTTACGACTACCCTGTGCATTCAGCAAAGTCCGCCATTCACGGAAATCACCTGCCGCGTGATGTATGCAGCGTCAGGCGAACAGAGAAACGCGACCAGGGCAGCCACCTCCTCCGGGCGCCCCATTCTGTTCGCCGGCACGGATTCAAGAATCTTTTCCACCGGAAGGTGACCTGCCATTTCCGACTCGATCAGTCCCGGCGCGACGCAGTTCACGGTAATCTGCCGCTTACCCAGTTCGATGGCCAGCGCTTTGGTCGCGCCGATAATTCCCGCCTTCGATGCACTGTAATTGACCTGTCCGCGGTTTCCCATCAGGCCGGACACGGATGACATGGTCACAATGCGTCCGGGCTTCCTTCTTCGAACCATCGGCATGACAACGGGCTGTAGTACGTTATAGAGACCGGTCAGATTCACGTCGATTACCTTCTGCCAGTCGTCCATTCCCAGCATCGGGAAGGACCCGTCGCGCGTTATGCCCGCGTTGCAGACCACCCCGTAGTACGCATTATGCCCGGCGATGTCGGACTCGATCGCTGCCCGTGTCTGGTCCGCATCGCTTACGTCGAAAGCAATCAACCGGCAGCTGCCGCATTCGGACCTTATCGCCCGGGCCGTTGCTTCTGCACCATCGCGGTTGCCGCAATAATGAACGACCACCTGGTACCCGTCCCGCGCGAGCCTCGACGCGATGGCGCTGCCTATACCGGAGCTGGCGCCCGTCACGAGAATACTGTCAGCCACTTGTCACCTGGCCACGCTCTTTTTCCAATACGGCAAGACGCCCCTCTGCGATTACGCCATCGTCCAGCAGTATGCTGCATTCGTACGAGCCCATGCCGTTTTCGTCGTGGATGAGCTCCCGGCAGGCCGCGCGGTAGGTCTGGCCGATACAAAAATACTCGACCTTGGCCCTGTAGTGCCGGGTGCCCAGCAAGAATCCCAGAGGAGGCCCGAACCCCCGGGCACGGGCACGCGCGCCCGCGTGGACGGCAACACACTGCGCCATGTATTCGACCCCAACGTAGGAAGGAACGCCGCGACCCGGTACCAGGAAAGCAGCGGCATCCGTTATCCGCCATTCGCACAACGTCCGTTCCGGCCCGGGCTCGACGAGATAGTCGAGCAACAGCATCGGCGGGCGATGCAGGACGAACTCCGAGGCGGGCCTCCCGGCAAACTGCAACAGTTGTTTCGAGAGTTCCGAGTCGGGCATCAGTTGTCGTTCTGCAGCAGCGACTGGAGGCGCTGCTGTACGTTGTCGACCAGTATCCGCGGTGAACCGAACGAAATTTCCCTGGTGACGGCGTCTACCGGAACCTGAACCGTTCGTGCTTTCGTATGGATGACGTCGTTCTCGTCCTCGATCTTGTAGTCTATGACCAACCGCACCTCCCACTCCCGCAGACAGGCCGTGACGCGAAAGGTCTGGTCGAGCACCAGCGGCCGCAGGTACCTGACGGTTGCGTCCACGACGGGCCACAGGTATCCGGAATCGAGCATCCCCCGGTAACTGTATTCGACCTCATTCAACAGTGCGCAGCGGGCACTTTCGAAATACTTGAAATATCGGCCATGCCAGGCAACGCCGGCCGGATCCACGTCATGAAAGGGAACCATGAAGCGCTCGCTGGCAGTCAGGCAGTTCGAAAAGTCCGTTCCGATCCTCAATTTCCGGCCTCCGTGGCTTCCCGCCCGGAATAATCCTCATCGTTCCAGAAATCGAAGAAATTGAACCATTGCAGCGGAGCCCGTGCGACCTGCCGCTCCAGTGCCGTCGCAAACTTTTGCACATTCATTTCGTAGGCCTGTTGCCGATTCTGCCGCGGCAGGTGTACTTCGCTCGCGAAGGTCTCCAGCACGAGGCGATACTGGCTATTGTCGCGAAAGCAGTGTAGCAGGTACACCGGGCATTGCAGAAGGCTGGCAAGCACGTACGGGCCGACCGGGAATCTCGCGCGATCCCCGAAAAACGTTGCTTCGCAGACGTGTTCGCCCGTGCTGACGGGGACGCGATCACCTGCAATGACAACCCACTCTCCGTCTTGCACTTTCTGTCGCAGCCGCAACGCCAGTGCAAAATCGAGGTCGGTCACCTGGATGAGGTTCATGCGGGCCTCGGGCCGTGACCGGGCAATCAGCGCCGCGAACTTCTGCGCATGCTTGTCGTACATCAGCACATTGATGGTCAATGCGGGATGACGGTGTGCGATACCGCGCGAGTATTCGAGATTGCCGAAGTGAGAGCCTATCAGCAGGCACCCCCGTCCCGACTTCGCAGCCTCGAACAGCATCGCCTCTTCGGCCGGC
>Ga0299913_10002972_pt1 | contig 13640 bp, 14 predicted proteins | sample RVTome_9_FD_201360 | JGI IMG/M metagenome (GOLD analysis project Ga0299913, IMG submission 201360) | Soil microbial communities from uranium-contaminated site in the Upper Colorado River Basin, Wyoming, United States - RVT155D38 (version 2) ... | reverse complement strand
GGTGTGGTCGAAGTGCCAGTGCGTGTTCACGATCCCCACGACCGGCCCGGCGTTCAGCCGGCGTACGTCGTCGACGACCTCCGAGGCCGCGGCACCGGACCCATGGGTGTCGACCACCAGCACGCCTCGCTCGCCGCCCACGAGGGTGACGTTGACGTCGAACCACGCGTAGCGCGCCACCCAGACCCGGTCGGCCACCGCGAGGAAGTCACCCATGCCTCGACGATATTCGGTTGCCGGCGACACCCCTGCGGCGGTTGGCTGCTGGCCGATGACTCCCGACCTCACGCTGGCCCACGACCGCTCCGGCCCCACCGACGCACCCACGCTCCTGCTCCTCCACGCCGGCGTCGCCGACCGCCGGATGTGGGACCCGGTCTGGGACCGGCTCACGGCCGCCCACGACGTCGTGCGGGTCGACCTCCGCGGCTTCGGCGACTCGACGACCACGCCGACCGACGGCTGGTCCCACCCGGCCGACGTGCTCGCCACGCTCGACGCGCTCGGGCTCGGCCGGGTCCACGTCGTCGGCGCCTCCATGGGGGCCGGGGTCGCCGTGGAGGTCGCGCTCCTCCGTCCGGCCGCGGTCGCCTCACTGACGCTGCTGGCGCCCGGTGGGTCGCTGATCCCGGACTGGACCGACGACCTCCGGGCGTTCGTCGACGAGGAGAACGCCGCCCTCGAGCGCGGCGACCTCGACGCGGCCGCGCAGGCGAACGTCGACACCTGGCTCGTCGGCCCCGGCCGGCCCGCGGACAGCGTGCCGGAGGGCCTGCGTCGGATGGTGCACGCGATGCAGCGACGCGCCTTCGAGATCACCGAGCCCTGGCCCGACGTCGACGAGGCGGAGCTCGACCCGCCCGCGCTCGAGCGGCTGGCCGAGATCGCGGCGCCCACGCTCGTGCTGCAGGGCGCCCACGACCTCACGGCGATCGCCGACGCCGCCGACGGGGTCACCGCCGGCGTTCCCGGCGTACGTCGGATCGACTGGCCCGACGTCGCCCACCTCCCGTCCCTGGAGCGGCCCGACGACGTGGCCGCGCTGGTCGAGGAGTGGATCGGTCGGTCCGCCCAACCGTCCTAGTGCCCCGTGCGCGGAACCCCTTGGCGCTTCGCGCCCCACAGCACGCACCCCGCGTCGTTGGCGTCGCTCGAAGTACGCCCGGTACCCGCGTTCCGCCGCCTGGCGCTGCACGCACTCTGAAGGCGCCAGGCATCAAGGGACTTCGCGCACGGGGCACTAGTACCATTGGCACTCCTTGCGTGTGAGTGCCAGAGCGGACAGGAGGTGGGCGGTGCAGGACGACCGCAGGCTCGCCGTCCTCCGGGCGATCGTCGAGGACTACGTCGCCACCGAGGAGCCCGTCGGCTCCAAGGCCCTGGTGGAGCGCCACGGTCTCGGCGTCTCGCCGGCCACGGTGCGCAACGACATGGCGGCGCTGGAGGAGGAGGGGTTCATCACCCAGCCCCACACCAGCGCCGGTCGGGTGCCGACCGACAAGGGCTATCGCCTGTTCGTCGACCGGCTGACGACCATCAAGCCGATGAGCAGCGCCGAGCGCCGCGCGATCGCCACGATCCTCGACGGCGCGGTCGACCTCGACGACGTCGTGCACCGGTCGGTGAGGCTGCTGGCGCAGCTGACCCGGCAGGTCGCCGTGGTCCAGTACCCCACCCTCAGCCGCAGCACGGTGCGCCACATCGAGGTCGTGGCGCTTGCGCCCACGCGGCTGCTGGTCGTGCTGATCCTGTCGACCGGCAGGGTCGAGCAGCGGCTGGTCGAGCTGACCGACGAGCTCGACGACGACGCCCTCGCGCGGCTGCGCGCCCACGTCAACGGGGCCGCCACCGGCGCTGTCATCGCCGACGCGGTGACGTCGCTGCGCACCCTCGCCGAGGAGCAGCCCGGCACCGCCGCGGTCGTCGAGGCGCTGACCGACGCCATGTCCGACCACCGGTCCGACGAGCGGGTCGCCGTCGGCGGCACCGCCAACCTGGCCCGGTTCGGCACCAGCTTCGAGGTCGACGTCCGACCACTGCTCGAGGCGCTCGAGGAGCACGTCGTGCTGCTCAAGCTGCTCGGCGAGGCCTCGACCGGCGACACGCTGACCGTCCGGATCGGCCACGAGGGGCCCTACCAGGAGCTGTCGGCGACCTCGGTCGTCGCCACCGGCTACGGCCCCGGCGACGAAGCACTGGCGACGCTCGGCATCGTCGGCCCGACCCGCATGGACTACCCCGGGACGATGGCGGCCGTGCGCGCGGTGGCGCGCTACGTCTCCCGGATCCTCGACGAGGGCTGACCGCCGCCAGACCACCCACCCGAACGACGACGAAGGAACCCCTTGAGCCAGGACCCCTACGACCTCCTGGGTGTCGCCCGCGACGCGGATGCCGACACCGTCAAGAAGGCCTACCGCAAGCTGGCGCGCCAGTACCACCCCGACGTGAACCCCGACCCGGCCGCGCAGGAGCGCTTCAAGGAGGTCACCCGCGCCTACGAGGTGCTGTCCGACCCGCAGAAGCGGGCGGCGTACGACCGCGGCGGAGACCCGTTCGCCGGGGCAGGCGGCTTCGGCCAGGGCGCCGGGTTCTCGTTCACCGACATCATGGACGCGTTCTTCGGGGGCGGCGCGGCCGCGCAGAGCGGCCGGGGTCCCCGGTCGCGGGTCCGCCGCGGGCAGGACGCGCTGATCCGGATCGACGTCGAGCTGGCCGACGCGGCGTTCGGCGTGACCCGCGAGCTCAAGGTCGACACCGCCGTCGTGTGCGGCAGCTGCTCGGGGAGCGGCGCCTCGCCCGGCACCGACCCGATCCCCTGCGAGACCTGTCGCGGAGTCGGCGAGGTGGCACACGTGCAGCGGTCGTTCCTCGGCGAGGTCCGCACCCTGCGCCCGTGCGCGGCGTGCCGCGGCTTCGGCACGATCATCCCCGACCCGTGCCGCGAGTGCTCGGGCGACGGCCGGGTGCGCTCGCGTCGCACGCTGACGGTCAAGATCCCGGCCGGCGTCGACACCGGCACCCGCGTCCAGCTCGCCGACCAGGGCGAGGTCGGCCCCGGCGGCGGACCGGCCGGCGACCTGTACGTCGAGATCAACGTCGTCCCGCACGACGTGTTCACCCGGCAGGGCGACGACCTGCACTGCACCGTGACGCTGCCGATGACCGCTGCCGCGCTCGGCACCACCCTGACCCTCCCGACCCTCGAGGCGGATGTCGCCCTGCGAGACGCTCGCTCCTCAGGCGAAGGGCGGGAGGACTCCGGCATCGAGACCAGCTTCGAGCTCGAGGTGAATGCGGGCACCCAGACCGGCGCCGAGCACGTGCTCCGCGGCCGGGGGGTGCCCGGGCTGCGCGGCGGTCGCGGCAACCTCGTGGCGCACATCGTGGTCGAGACGCCGACCCGGCTCGACCCGCGCCAGGAGGAGCTGCTCCAGGAGCTGGCCGCGATCCGCGGCGAGGAGCAGCCGACCGGTCAGGTCAGGCCGTCGCAGAAGTCCGTCTTCGGTCGGCTGCGCGACGCGTTCAACCAGCACTGAGGGGCCGCATGAGCCTCCCGGTCCACCTCGCCGACTCGTTGGCCGACGCCAGGTCCGGGTCGCTGGTCGAGGTGACCGGCGACGAGGCGCACCACGCGGTGGCCGTGCGCCGGCTGCGCGTGGGGGAGGCGGTGTTGCTCACCGACGGCGCCGGCACCGCCGCCACCGGCACGGTCGAGGAGACCGGCAAGCGACGCTTCGCGGTCCGCCTCTCCGACGTACGGCGTGACGGGCGGCCGGACCCCGAGCTGGTCGTGGTGCAGGCGCTGCCGAAGGGCGAGCGCGGCGAGCTCGCGGTCGAGGTGCTGACCGAGATCGGCGTCTCCCGGATCGTGCCCTGGGCGGCCGCGCGCAGCGTCGCCGTCTGGAAGGGGGACCGGGCGGCGAAGTCGCTGGCCCGGTGGCGCAGCACGGCGCGCGAGGCGGGCAAGCAGGCGCGGCGCTCCTGGGCGGTCGAGGTGACCGCGCTCGTCCGGACCGAGGATGCCGTGGCGCTGGTGGCCGGGGCCGACCTGGCGGTGGTGCTCCACGAGGCGGCCGCCGACCCGCTGCGGGACGTCGCCGTCCCCGTCTCCGGCCGGATCGTGGTGGTCGTCGGGCCCGAGGGTGGTCTCACCGTCGAGGAGGTCGCGGCGTTCGCGGCCGCCGGCGCGCGGACCGTCCGGCTGGGGGCCGAGGTGCTCCGGACGTCCACGGCCGGCGTCGCCGCGGCCGCCGCGCTGCTGGCCAGGACCCCACGCTGGGGCTGAGGCGCTACTCGATCGTGAACTCGCGGTCGTCGGTCATTGCGCCGATGCCCTCGCCGCCGCTCGGGTCGTCGGTCGTGACCCAGAACGTGTACTCGCCCGGCGCCAGCCCGGAGACGTCGACCTCGACCTCGAACGGGAAGAGCTTCTCGCCCATCCAGCCCGCCATCGTGGCGAAGCCGTCGTCGACCGTGGTGTCGCCCTGCCGGATCTCCCAGCGGAGGTTGGCCTCGAAGCTGTTCCCCACGCCGGACACCGCCAGCGTCCCGCCATCGACGACCGCACCCTGCTCGGGAGACGTCAGGCTGACGTGGGAGAGGACGTCGAGCATCGGCCCGTTGACGATCGGCTCCGAGGTCGGCACCCCGAACACCATGTCGATCGGGTTGTCAGAGGTCCGGAACTGCACCGGCGCCCGCTCCTGCACGGCGGCCTGCATCGTGTAGACGACCTGCTCGACGGCGGCCCGGGCCTCGGCCTTCGACATGCCGCCCGGCCGGGTGCGCACGCCCGGGTCGACGACCACGGAGATCACCTCGCCGTCGTACGACGCGGAGACGAGCTGGCCGCCCTGCCACGCGGTCCGGTAGTCGGGGTCGAGAGGGCCGCCGGTGAGCACGGCCACGGCCGCGTCGAGGGGCTCGCCGCTGGCGCGCTGGAACTCGCGGTAGAGCCGCGGCCCGGCGCGCTCGGTGTCGCCGATGAAGTACCCGGCTGCGGTGGTCTCCGGCTCGTCGGTCGACTCGGTCTCCTCCGGGTCGGTGGTCTCCTCGGGGGCCGGGGACTCGGGCTCCTCGGTGGCGGACGGGCTCTCGGCCGGGTCCTCCGCGACGGGGTCGGCGTCGGAGCAGCCGGCGAGCGTCAGCGCGAGGACCGCGAGGGGGGCGACGAAGAAGGGTCGGAGTCGCATGGTGGTGCCTTTCTCTCGGATCACTCGATGACGAAGCTGCGCGAGTCGGAGTACGCGCCGGGGCCCTCGGTCCCGCCGGAGCCATCGCTGGTCTCCACGATGAGGGTGTAGGTGCCTGGGGCGAGGGACGACACGTCGATGTCGCCCGCGAACGGGAAGAGCTTCTCGCCCATGTAGCCCTCGGCCGTGAAGTACCCGCCGTCGATCTCCTCGCCGCCGGCAACGAGGCGCCAGAGGACGTTTGCCTCGTAGGAGTTGGCGACGCCGTTGACGTCGAGCGTCCCGGACACCTGCTGGCCCTCGGAGGGGTCGGACAGGCTGACCAGCGAGAGCGTGTCCAGCTGGGGTGCCCGCTCGACGGTCGCGAGGACGGACCCGCCGCGGTGGAACGCGACGTCGAGGGGCTCCTGGAACCCGGCGCCCACGGTGTAGACGACCTGCTGGAGCGCGAGGTCCGACGGCTCCGCCGGGGCCTCGTCGGTGAGGTAGACGTGGACGACGCCCGCCTCCGGGTCGGAGAGCTGGTCCTCGAAGGACCCATCGGGCCACAGGGACGAGTAGTCCGGGTCCGCGGGGCCGGACTCCAGCAGCCCCAGGCCCGCCAGTCCGGTGACGGCGTCGGGCACCTGCTGGAACTCGCGGTACAGGCGCTCGCCGGTCGGGGTCTGGCCGACGAAGTACGCCGGGACCGCGGACATGTCCGGGGTCGGCTCCGGCTCGTTGGCGATGTTGCCATCGGTGTCGGGAGCGGAGGGCTGGCTCGCCAGCGCGATCGCGGTGACCGTGGCCGCGACGGCGAGCGCCGAGCCTCCGGTGATCGCGGCCCATCGTCGGGTGCTGCGCTCGGGGATCCGGGCGCGCACGTCGGCCAGCCGGTCCGCCGGCTCGACGTCGGCGACGGCATCGCGCAGCAGGTCGGCCAGCTGCTGGTCGAGCTCGGTCTCGGGGCGGTTCATGACCGGTCCTCCAGGTAGTCGGTGAGCGTGGCGCGCAGTGCCGCGGCGCCGCGCGACGCGTGGCTCTTGACCGCGCCCCGGCTGATGCCGAGCGCGTCGGCGATCTCGGCCTCGGAGAGGCCCGCGTAGTAGCGCAGCGCCATCACCTCGCGCTGCCGGTCGGGCAGGGCCTGCAGCGCGGTGAGCACCCGCGCACGTCGTTCGGAGGCGACCGCGGTCTCGTCGGAACCGGGCAGGTCGACCGGCCCGGCCGACCCCGTGGCCTGCACGTGGCGGTGGACGACGGCGCGGTGCCGCAGGGCGGAGCGTGACCGGTTGACGACCGTCTGGCGCAGGTAGGCGAGCGCCTTGTCGGGGTCGCGCAGCCGACGCCAGCGCGCGTGGAGGGCGATGAACGCGTCCTGTGCGATCTCCTCGGCCTGCGCCTGGTCGCGGACGACGAGCACGGCCAGCCGGACCAGCGAACGCCAGTGGAGGGCGTAGAGCTGTTCCAGGGCGGTGTCGGCGTCCCAGGTCGCCGGTTCGTCGTTCACGGCGATCGGCGCCGGAGCTGCGGTCGCATGGCTGTGCACGTTAGTGGGACGCGCACCCCTGATGAGCGGTTGACACGGCGGTCCGTGTGGATGTCAACAGAATGTCCACAGAATGCTGTGGGATTCCGCGGACGCGGAGGCCCTGTCGCGCCTACCGTGGGGCTCGAGCCCGCCCGGAGATCCCCCCATCCGAAGGGAGGCTGGTTCATGACCTCGTGGCCACGGTTGTTGCTCGTGCCTGCCCTCCTTGTCGCTGCCGCCGTCGCACTGCTCGCCGGCGCCGCGGTCGCTCGGCCCGCGCAGGAGGAGCTCGTCGGCGGCATCATCGTCGTGATCGGCCTGCTGGTGCTCGCGAGCGTGCTCGCCGTGCTGCCGTTCAAGGCGGTCGTGGCCGAGCGCCGGGAGGTCCAGGAGCGCGCGTCCTCCCAGAGCCGCCTGCTCGCGGACGTGTTCTCCTCCGAGACCGCCACGGTGCTTCTCACGACCGACGCCCAGGGCCGGATCACGCGGGTCAACGCCGGCGCCGAGGCCGTCCTCGGGCTGAGCGAGGACGAGGCCCGCGGCACGACCCCCGAGGCGTTCCTCGACGACGGGGAGCTCGCCACCTGGGCCCTCGCGATGCGCACCGAGCCCGACTTCGCCTCCGTGGCCAGCGGCCTGGTCGCGAGCGAGCAGCAGCAGCCGCTCGACTGGCCCTACGTGCGCCCCGACGGCGAGCGGCGGCTGCTCTCGATGACGATCTCGGAGATCGGTGACGAGCAGGGCGACGTGAGCGGCTTCCTGATCGCCGGACGTGACGTCACCGACCGTGCCCGCGGCGTCGACGGCAGCACCGACCAGTTCGTCGCGGCGGTGAGCCACGAGCTCCGCACGCCGATGGCGAGCATCCTCGGGTACGCCGAGGTACTGCAGGAGGAGCTGGCAGACCAGCCCGAGAGCGCCGCCCTCCGCGACTTCGTCGAGCGGATCGACCGCAACGGCAACCGGATGCTCACCCTCATCCAGAACCTGCTCGCGCTGACCCGCGTCGAGGCGGCAGATCTCCAGCTCCAGCCCGAGCACGTCGACCTGCGCTCGGTCGTCTCCGCCGCCTACGACGACCTCCGCGCCACGGTCGAGGACCGCCAGCTCGACGTGACGCTGCGGCTGCCCCCCGAGGCCGTGCTGCACCACTGCGACCCTCGGATGGTCGGCCAGGCGGTGTCCCACCTGCTCGCGAACGCGGCCAAGTTCACTCCCGACGGCGGCCGGGTCATGGTGTCGCTTCGCTCCAACGGCACGACCAGCAAGATCGTCGTCAGCGACACCGGCCTCGGCATCGCGCAGACCGACCAGGAGCAGCTGTTCGGCCGGTTCTTCCGCAGCCACCAGCCGGAGGTGCAGCAGGCACCCGGCTCCGGTCTCGGCCTCGCCATCGTGCGGGCGTCGGTGACCGCCCACGGCGGCTCCGTGACGTTCGACAGCGAGCTGGGCCGCGGCTCGACGTTCATCGTGGAGCTCCCCTGCCGGCTGCCGTCCTCGGTTCTCGCCGGGATCGCGGCAGCGCCCCCTAGCATGAGTGCATGACCTCGGCGTCCGACGACTGTCTGTTCTGCAAGATCGTGGCGGGGGAGATCCCCGGCGACGTCGTGCTGAGCAACGACCACGTCGTGGCGTTCCGCGACGTCAACCCGGTCGCGCCGACCCACGTCCTCGTGGTCCCGCGTGACCACGCCCCGGACGCCGCAGCCACCGCGGCCGCCGACCCGGCGCTCGCCGGCGCCCTGGTGTCGGCCGCCGCCGAGGTGGCGGCAGCCGAGGGGCTCGCGGACTACCGGCTGGTGCTCAACACCGGGGCCGAGGCGGGTCAGTCGGTGTTCCACACGCACCTCCACGTGCTCGGCGGACGGGCGCTGGCGTGGCCACCCGGCTGACCCGGCTGCTGGGCTGGCTGCTCGTCCTGGTGCTGGGCGGCACGCTGCTGGCCGCCTGCGGCTCCGACGACGAGCCCAGCCCGACTCCGGCCGCGCCTCGCGCCGGGCACGACGACGAGCAGACCGGTGACGAGGGCGAGCACGCCGAGGGCGCCGGCCACCACGGCGCGGCTGCCGAGCCGGCCAAGCCACGGCCGCTGCGCGCGGGCGAGCGCCGGGTGTCGCTGGAGATGGCAGCCGCCTACACCCCCAGTGCGCCGACCGGCGTCGGCACCGACGACTACCGCTGCTTCCTGCTCGACCCGGAGCTGACGGAGGACACGTTCCTCACCGGCACCACGGTCCGCCCGGGCAACCCCGGCGTCGTCCACCACGTGATCCTCTTCCGGGTGCGACCCGACCAGGTCGAGGACGCCGAGCGGCTCGACCAGTCGGAGGAGGGCCCCGGCTGGACCTGCTTCGGCGGGACCGGGATCGAGGACTTCGCGAACACCGACGACGCCGAGTGGCTCGGCGCGTGGGCGCCGGGCGGCCGCGAGTCGGTCTACCGGCCCGGGCTGGGTGTCGAGCTCGAGGCCGGCACCCGGATCGCGATGCAGGTGCACTACAACCTGCTCGCCGGCGACGCACCCGACGTGTCCGCCGCCCAGCTCCGCCTGGCACCGCCGGGAGCCGACCTCGCCGCGCTCCACACGATGCTGCTGCCCGCGCCGGTGGAGCTGCCGTGCCGGCCCGGGCACGACGACTCCCCGCTCTGCGACCGCGCCACGGCGCTCGCGGACGTGAAAGCCCGGTTCGGCGAGCGGGCCGGCTCCACCGCGGACATCCTCTACTTCCTGTGCGGCGGCGGCCCGGTCGCCGGCAACACCCAGTCCTGCACGCGCACCATGGTGGCGCCCGCGACGATCTACGGCGTCGCCGGCCACATGCACCTGCTGGGCCGCTCCATCACGATCGAGGTCGACCCCGGGACCCCGCGGGCCCGGACGGTCCTCGACATCCCGGTCTGGAACTTCGACAACCAGGGCGCCACGCCGATCGAGCCGGTGCACCTCGACGCGGGCGACCAGGTCAAGGTCACCTGTCGCCACGTCCAGTGGCTGCGCGACGAGCTGCCGTCCTTCGAGGGTCAGGACGAGCGGTACGTCGTGTGGGGCGAGGGCACGACCGACGAGATGTGCCTCGGCATGCTGCAGGTCACCCGCCCCTAGTTATCCGCTGGGTCCAGGGCGGGCCCTCTGCGTAGCATGGAACCTCCATGACTGACTCCCAGGAACGCGCCCCGCGCGACAGGCCTCGCACCCGCCACACCGTGGTCGTCCCCGCCAGCATCGACATGGTCAGCCTGCTCGGGCCAGGCGACGAGCACCTCGCGCTGCTCGAGCGCGCCTTCGACGCGGAGCTGCACGTGCGCGGCAACCGGATCACGATGCAGGGTGACCCGGCCGAGATCGCGCTGGCCGAGCGGCTGCTCGACGAGCTGGTGACGCTGCTGCGCACCGGGCAGGGGCTCACCGGCGAGACCGTCGAGCGCGTGCTGTCGATGCTGCGGGCCGAGACCACCGAGCGGCCGGCCGACGTGCTGTCCCTCAACATCCTGAGCAACCGCGGCCGGTCGATCCGTCCCAAGACACTCAACCAGAAGCGCTACGTCGACTCGATCGACAAGCACACGATCACCTTCGGGATCGGGCCTGCCGGCACGGGCAAGACCTACCTCGCCATGGCGAAGGCCGTGCAGGCGCTGCAGTCCAAGAACGTCAACCGGATCATCCTGAGCCGCCCGGCCGTCGAGGCGGGGGAGCGGCTCGGCTTCCTCCCGGGCACGCTCAGCGAGAAGATCGACCCCTACCTGCGCCCGCTCTACGATGCGCTCCACGACATGGTCGACCCCGAGTCGATCCCCAAGCTGCTGGCGGCCGGCACCATCGAGGTCGCCCCGCTGGCGTTCCTGCGCGGGCGGTCTCTCAACGACTCGTTCATCATCCTCGACGAGGCCCAGAACACCACGCCCGAGCAGATGAAGATGTTCCTCACCCGGCTCGGGTTCGGCTCGAAGATCGTGGTGACCGGTGACGTGACCCAGATCGACCTGCCCTCGGGCAGCAAGTCGGGTCTCAAGGTCGTGGAGGACATCCTCTCCGGCGTCAAGGACGTCTCGTTCAACCGGCTGACCAGCCACGACGTCGTCCGGCACCAGCTGGTCGGCCGGATCGTCGCCGCCTACGACGAGTTCGACGCACGCGGGGTCGGTCCGGGCCAGGAGCGCCCCCGGGCATGAGCATCGAGATCCTCAACGAGTCCGGTCACGAGCTCGACGTCCAGCAGCTGGCCGCGCTCTCGCGGTTCGTCATGGACCAGCTGCGGGTGCACCCGCAGGCCGAGCTGTGCATCAAGGCGGTCGACGAGGCCACCATCGCGGAGCTCAACGCGCAGTGGATGGAGAAGAGCGGCCCGACCGACGTGCTCGCCTTCCCGATGGACGAGCTGCGACCGGGCCTGGTCGACGAGGAGCCGACCGAGGGGGTGCTGGGTGACCTCGTGCTGTGCCCTGCCGTCGCAGAGCGGCAGGGCGAGACGGCCGGCCACGGGACGGTCGCGGAGATCGAGCTGCTGACCACCCACGGCATCCTGCACCTGCTGGGCTACGACCACGCCGAGCCCGAGGAGCACCGGGTCATGTTTGGCCTGCAGGACGAGCTGCTCGCCGCCTGGCGCCGGCAGTGACCTCCGGCGATGTGTGGCTGCTGACCGCAGCCGCCACCCTGGTCCTCCTCGCAGGCGTGTTCTCCGCCGCCGACGCCGCCCTCTCGTCGTACTCGCGGGCCCGGGCGGAGGAGCTCGTGTCCGAGGGCAGGGCCGGCGCGAAGCAGCTGGTGGCGATCCTCGACGACGCGCCGCGCTACCTGAACACCGCGCTGCTGCTGCGCCTGCTGTGCGAGATCTCGGCGATCGTGCTCGTCACGCAGCTCGTGCGCGACGTGTGGGGCGGCGTGGCGTTCTGGCAGGCGGCGGCGACCTCCATCGGCGTGATGCTGGTGGTGTCCTTCGTCGTGATCGGGGTCGCCCCGCGCACGCTCGGCCGCCAGCACGACCAGCGGGTCGCCCTGCTCACCGCCGCGCCACTCGGGGCGATCACCTCGATCCTGGGGCCGATCCCCAAGCTGCTGATCCTGGTCGGCAACGCGATCACGCCCGGCCGCGGCTTCCGCGAGGGCCCGTTCTCGACGGAGACCGAGCTGCGCGAGCTCGTCGACCTCGCCGAGGCGTCCGCGGTGATCGAGTCCGGCGAGCGCCGGATGATCCACTCCGTCTTCGAGCTCGGCGACACCAGCGCCCGTGAGGTGATGGTGCCGCGCAACGACGTGGTCTACATCGAGCGGTACAAGAACCTGAGGCAGACGATGTCGCTGTTCCTGCGCAGCGGCTTCTCCCGGATCCCGGTGATCGGCGAGAACCTCGACGAGGTGCTCGGGTTCGCCTACCTCAAGGACCTGGTGCGCCGCGACTTCGAGGCACCGGACGTCGAGTTCACGGAGCGGGTCGAGGGCGTCATGCGGCCCGCGATCTTCGTGCCCGACTCCAAGCCGGTGGACGCGCTGCTCTCCGAGATGCAGGCCATGCGCCAGCACATCGCCGTGGTGGTCGACGAGTACGGCGGCACGGCGGGCCTGATCACGATCGAGGACCTGCTGGAGGAGATCGTCGGCGAGATCACCGACGAGTACGACGAGGAGGAGATCGAGGTGGAGCAGCTCGAGGACGGCGCCACGCGGGTCTCCTCGCGCTACCCGATCGACGACCTCGACGAGCTCTTCGGCTTCGACGTCGACGAGGACGACGTCGACAGCGTGGGCGGGCTGATGGCCAAGCACCTCGGCCGGGTCCCGATCCCGGGGTCCGCCGTGGAGGCCCACGGTCTGCGGTTCGAGGCGGAGGAGACCGCCGGCCGGCGCAACAAGATCGGTACGGTGCTGATCAGGAAGGTCGTCGACGAGCCGGAGGAGGGACCCGATGAGTGAGCTGCCGCCCGAGGACGCCAAGCTCGTGACGCTCGCCCGTGCGACGCGCGCGCGCACCGGCGCGGCCGAGGGTGCCGCCGTCCGGGACGAGAGCGGCCGGACCTACGCCGCGGCCACCGTGGAGCTCCCGTCGCTGCGCCTGACCGCGCTCGAGGTGTGCGTCGCGATGGCCATCTCGTCGGGGTCACGCGGCCTGGAGGCCGCCGTCGTGCTGACGAACGCCGTCGGCGGCGTCGCGGGGCTCGCGGCGGTCCGCGACTTCGCCGGCGCCGACGTGGTGATCCACGTCGGTGATCACCGCGGCGCGATCGTCGACAGCACGACGTCCTGACGCCCGAGCATCACCGGAGCGGTATCCCGGGGCGCCGGAGCTGCGGGCGCCCCTCAGAGGGCCCGCTGGGGGCCTTCTCGAGGGCTTCAGGAGGGCTTCGAGGAGTGATTTCCGAGCCGCGTCCTGAGCAAAGTCTTCCGGGGGAGCGTCACGCGCGCATCTCCGGACGCTGCGCGTGACGACCGTCCCCCGGACATGCATGATTCTAGGAGTGGCAAAGTTTCTGCGCCACGGTTGAGACGAGTTGTCGAATACCTTGACCAAATTGCTCTTTCGTCAGTCACAATCGGCACATGGACGCGGGAGACGCAGGGCTGCTGTACGAGATCCACCCCACCGAGCTGGGGCGGCGGCTGCGTGCTGCCCGCCTGGCGAAGGGCTGGACCCAGACCGACCTGGCAGGAGATCTGGTCTCCGTCGGGTACGTGTCCCGGCTGGAGTCGGGACAACGGCGGCCCAACGCCGCCGTCCTCGCCGGCCTGGCCGCGCGGCTCGACGTCCCCGTCGACCAGCTGCTGCGCGGTGAGTCGGCGCGGGAGCACGACGCCACCAAGCTGGCCATCGACTTCGCCGAGCTCGCGCTCGAGAGCGGTGACTTCATCGAGGCGGAGGCCCGGGCACGCAGCGCCCGCGACCACGCGATCGACCGCGCCTTCCACGACCTGCTGCCGCGGGCGACGTTCATCATCG
>Ga0299913_10002971_pt1 | contig 13644 bp, 13 predicted proteins | sample RVTome_9_FD_201360 | JGI IMG/M metagenome (GOLD analysis project Ga0299913, IMG submission 201360) | Soil microbial communities from uranium-contaminated site in the Upper Colorado River Basin, Wyoming, United States - RVT155D38 (version 2) ... | reverse complement strand
CGGGTTGATCGGCGTCGCCAGGATGCACTCCATCCCCGGCGATACGATCGGACCCCCGGCCGAGAGCGAGTACGCGGTCGATCCGGTGGGCGTGGCCAGGATCAGCCCGTCGGCGGCGTAGGTGCCGATGTGCTCGCGCTCCACGCCCTCCCCGACGTGTAGCACGAGCCGGATGAGGCGTGCCATTCCGGAGAGGTGGATCACCGCGTCGTTCAAAGCGGTGAAGGCCCCACCTCCGTCCCCCTCCACCTCGGCTTGCAGCGTCGCCCGCTCGTCCAGCCAGTAGTCGCCGGCGAGGACGGCGTCGAGGGCATCGCGCAGGTCCGCGGGCGGTATCGACGTGAGGAAGCCGAGGTGGCCGAGATTGACGCCCAGGACCCGCGTGGCGAGGCCGGCGACGAGGCGCGCGCCGCGCAGCAGAGTGCCGTCCCCTCCGAGCGTCACGAGGACGTCCAGCTCGTCCGGGGCGATCGGTGACGCACGCTCCAGGAGCGGCAGCAGGCCTTCCTCCGCCTGGAGCGCGAGGCCCCGCTCCGCGGCGAATTCGCCCAGCGCCCCGACGGCGCCCGACATCCCGGCGTAGCGGGGATGGCCGACGACGCCGACGACCCGCACGGGCGCCTCCCCGGTCATCGGTCCCGGCCGGCCGCGTAGTCGGCGAGCGCCGCGAGCGCGCCGTCGGCGAGGCCCGCTTCCCGGAGCGCGGCGCGCGCGAGGCCGGCCTCGCGAAAAGCGACGGCCCGCGCGCCCTCGAGCCCGAGCAGGCCCGGCACGGTCGACTTGGCGAGGCGCGCGTCGCCGTCCACCGGCTTGCCCAGCACGGCCGCCGCGGAGGACGCCTCCAGGACGTCGTCGGCGACCTGAAACGCGAGGCCGAGGTGCGCGCCGTACGCCGCGAACGCCTCGGCGACGGGGGCCGAGGCGCCGGCCGCGAGGGCCCCCATGCGGGCCGCGGCCGACAGCAGCGCTCCCGTCTTGAGCGCGTGGATGCGCTCGAGCGCTTCGTAGCCGGCGCTCCCGCCCTCGCCCGCGAGGTCGAGCGCCTGGCCGCCCACCATCCCGCCCGCGCCCGCCGCCCGGGCGAGCGCGCCCACGATGTCCGCCGCGGCCTCCTCGCCGAGCCCGAGACGGACGGCTCCGCGCGTCGCGGTCGCGCACGCGATGGAGATCAGCGCGGCCCCGCTGAGGACCGCCTGGGCGGTGCCGAAGACGCGGTGGGTCGAGGGCCTGCCCCGGCGGGTGTCGTCGTCGTCCATCCACGGCAGGTCATCGTGGAGGAGCGAGTACGCGTGGATGCACTCCAGGGCCGCGGCGATTTCGTAGACCGGCGCGGGCGGGTCGCCCGCGAGGCTGCGGTAAGCCTGCACGCACAGCACGGGACGGAGGCGCTTGCCCCCCCACAGCGTGCCGTACCGCACGACGGGATCGAGCGCGGTGGCCGGACGCGCAAGCGCGTCGCGTAGCGCCCGCTCGAGCGCCTCGTCCACGCGCGCGGCCTCCGCCGCCAGCAGCGTCTCGACCGAGGTGGTCGCGGCCTGCGGAGTCACGGACCCGTCGGGGGCGGCCCCCCGGACGGCGCCCCGCCGACCGCGCCCGCGGACTCCCCCCGGGTCGACGGGCCTCCGGGCGGAACCTCGCCCGCCGCCTCGGCGACCAGCCTCTCGATGGCCAGCTCGGAGCGCGCCAGCGCGGCGCGCGCCGCGCGTACGTGCTCCACGCCCTCCTCGAAGAGGCGCAGGGCGGTCTCCAGGTCCTGGTCGTCCCGCTCGAGCTGGCGGACGACCTCCTCCAGGCGTTCCAGGCGGGCGTCGAGGCCGAGCCCGGCCTCGGCGCGCCCCGCTGCGCCCTCCGCCGGGGCGGGCTCAGTCACCGGTGTCCTCCACCCGGCACGCGACCGTGCCATCGGCCACGCGCAGCGCGAAGGGCATGCCCGGGTCGAACGCCGCGACGCCGCGCAGCACCCGTCCCCCCGCACCCAGCGGCACCGCGAACCCGCGCGCGAGCGCGGCCAGCGGCGACAGCGCGTCGAGCTGGGCGGCAAGGCGCGCCAGCCGCTCCGCGCGCGTCGACGCCCGCCGGCGCGCCGCGGCGGCCGCCCGCTCGCGCAGCCGGTCCAGGCGGCGGCCGCGGGTCTCGACGTGCGCCCGCAGGCCGCGCGCGAGGCGCCGGGCCGCGTCCGCCAGCTCGCGCTCCAGCGCCGCCCGCTCGGCCACCACGATCTCGCCGGCGGCCGACGGCGTCGGCGCGCGGACGTCCGCGACGAGGTCGGCGATCGTGATGTCGACCTCGTGCCCGACGGCGCTCACCACCGGTACCGGGCACGCGGCGATCGCGCGCGCGACGACCTCTTCGTTGAACGCCCACAGGTCCTCCGTCGACCCCCCTCCGCGCCCGACGATCACGACCTCCACGCCCGTCGCCCGGGCGACCGCGCCGATGGCGCGCGCGATCGCCGCGGCCGCGCCGTCCCCCTGCACCTTCGCCGGCGCGACCACCACGCGCGTCCACGGAGCCCGGGCCTCGAGCACGTGCAGGATGTCGTGGAGCGCGGCGCCGCGGGCGGAGGTGACCACCCCCACGACCGCCGGGCACCGCGGCAGCGGGCGCTTCCGGCTCACGGCCAGCAGCCCCTCGGCGTGCAGGCGCTTGCGCAGGCGCTCGAACGCCAGACGCCACAGGCCGTCCCGCCCGGCCGCCTCGAGCGTCTCCACGCGTAGCTGGAACGCGCCCCGGGCCTCGTAGAGGGTGAGCGACCCCAGCGCGCGGACCTCCATGCCGTCCTCGGGGTCCGCGGGCAGGCCGCGCGCCTGCGTCGCGAACATCACGCAGCGGAGCTGTGCGCGCGCGTCCCGCAAGGTGAAGTAGCAGTGGCCCGACGCGGCGCGCCTCCAGTCGGCCACCTCGCCGCCCACCCAGAGCGACGGGAAGCCCGTCTCCAGCACCTCGCGAGCAAGGCCGTTCAGCGTGGAGGGGGTGAGGGGCGCCTCCCGGCTGCGGCCCGGGACGAGGGCCTCGGCCCCGCTACCCGCCGCGCCGCGGTGCGGCCGGGTCGGGCCGAACAGGTCGAGCGTCACGATGCCGGCGCCCCGGACGCGTGCAGGCGCCGCGCCGCCTCGAGGGTGTTGGCGAGCAGCATCGTGATCGTCATCGGCCCGACGCCGCCGGGGACGGGGCTGATGGCCTCGGCCACTTGCGCCACCTCGTCGAAGGCGACGTCCCCGACCACCCTGTAGCCCTTGTCGCGTCCGGGGTCCTCGACGCGGTTGACGCCCACGTCGATCACGACCGCGCCCGGCTTGACCATGTCCGCGGTGATCAGCTCCGCGCGCCCGACCGCGGCGACGACGATGTCGGCGATGCGGGTCAGCGCCCCCAGGTCCCGCGTCCGGCTGTGCGCGACGGTCACCGTGGCGTCGCCGCCCCTGCCCCGCCGGAGGAGCAGCTGCGCGAGCGGCCTGCCGACGATGTTGGAGCGGCCCACGACCACGACGTGCCGGCCCGCCGGGTCGTACCCGGAGCGTAGCAGCATCTCGACGACGCCCGCGGGCGTGCAGGGCGCCAGGACGTCGGGGTCGCCGGCCGACAGGCGGCCGGCGTTGACCGGGTGAAATCCGTCCACGTCCTTGTCGGGCGAGATCGCTTCGATGACCGCCGCCTCGGGGATGTGATCGGGCAGCGGAAGCTGGACGAGAATGCCGTGGACCTCGGGGTCGGCGTTCAGCCCGGCGATCACACCCAGGAGCTCGTCCTCGGTGGTCGCCTCCGGCAGCACCATGTTGCGCGACATGAAGCCGGCCTGGTCGGCCGCCTTGCCCTTCATCCGCACGTAGAGCTGGCTGGCCGGATCCTCCCCCACCAGTACCGTCACGAGGCCGGGCCGCACCCCCGTCTCGGCCCGGAAGGCAGCCGCCTCCTCGGCGATCTCCGCGCGCATGGTCTCGCTCAGGGCCTTCCCGCTGATGATTCGCATGTCCTCGTCGTTCTCAGCGCGCGAAGTCCACGGCGCGCGTCTCGCGGATGACCACCACCTTGATCTGGCCGGGGTACTGCAGCTCTTCCTCGAGCCGCCGCGCGACCCGGTCGCTGAGGCTTGCCATGGCCTCGTCGCTGACGTTCTCGGGGTCGACCATGACGCGGATCTCGCGCCCGGCCTGGATCGCGAAGCAACGCTCCACGCCCTCGAACCCCTGCGCGATCGACTCGAGCTTCTCGAGCCGCTTCACGTAGGTCTCGAACATCTCGCGCCGCGCCCCCGGGCGCGCCCCGCTGATGGCGTCCGCGGCGGTGACGAGGAACGTCTCGGGATAGCGGTGGGGCTCCTCGTCGTGGTGCGCGCGGATTGCGTTCAGCACGTGATCGGGCTCCCCGTGACGCTCGCACAGCGCGTAGCCGAGCTCGACGTGCGTGCCCTCGTGGTCGTGCGTCAGACCCTTGCCGACGTCGTGCAGCAGCCCCATGCGCCGGGTGAGCGTGGCGTCGAGCCCCATCTCCATGGCCATGTTGCCCGCGACGATCGCCACTTCCTTGGAGTGGAGGAGCTGGTTCTGGCCGTAGGACGTGCGGTACTTCAGCCGCCCCAGCACCTTGACGATCTCGGCGTGGACGCCGTGCACGCCCAGCTCGTAGAGGATCTCCTCGGCGGCCTCGATCATCGCCGCGTCGACCTCCTTGCGGCTCTTCGAGACGACCTCCTCGATGCGTCCCGGGTGAATGCGGCCGTCGGAGATCAGCTTCTCCAGGCTGATGCGCGCCGTCTCCCGGCGGACCGGGTCGAAGCCCGAAAGGATGACCGCCTCGGGCGTGTCATCGATGATGACGTCGATGCCGGTGGCCTGCTCGAACGCGCGGATGTTGCGGCCTTCCCGCCCGATGATGCGCCCCTTCATCTCATCGGAGGGCAGGCTCACCACGCTGACCGTGCTCTCGGCGGTGTGGTCGGCGGCGATGCGCTGGATCGCCAGGGCGATGATGTCGCGCGCCTCGCGCTCCGCGTCCCGGCGGGCCGACTCCTTGATCTCCCGCACGCGGTTGGCGGCCTCGGCGCGCGCCTCCTCCTCGAACTCCTGGACGAGCTGCCTCTTCGCGTCCTCCCCGGTGATGCCGGCGAGCTTCTCTAGTCTCTCGCGGGCGGTCGCGCGCTGGCGCTCCAGGTCCTCCGTCTGCGCGCGCAACGCGTCCATCTTGCCCGCGAGCGCGTTCTCCTGGCCCGCCAGATCCCCTTCCCGCCGCGCGAGCCCGTCCTCGCGGCGGTCCAGGCCGGCGCGCCGCTCCTCGAGGCGCCCCTCGAGCTCCTTGACCTCGCGCCGCCGGTCGCCCTCCTCGCGCTCCCAGCTCTCCTTGGCCAGGAAGACGGATTCCTTGCCTGCCAGCTCCGCTTCCTTGCGAAGCCGCTCGGCGTCCTGCCCCGCTCGCTCGACGATGCGCGCCGCCTCGTCCCGCGCCGCGCCCACGCCACGCGCCCGCGTGATGCGTCCGATGACCCACACCGCGAGCCCGCCGAGCACGAACGCGAGCGGGGCCACCGCGACGATCGGCAACCCGTCCATGTAGGATTCTCCATAAGGGCCCTACGGCCCTGTCGTTCGATGCGATGCGCCCGGGGCTCGAATCGCCCCGGCCGAAGCGGAAACTAGGTCGGGCTCGGAAACAGTCGCAACCGGCGGCGCCGGCGCGACGTGTGCTCAGGAGGGGGGGTCGGCGAGGCGCCGCTCGATGCGATCGGCCAGCGCGGCCGCGCGGCCGGCCGCGCGCTCGCGCTCGCCATCCACGTCGGCCTCCGCGCGGAACATGCGGTCGGCCACGGAGAGCGCGGCGAGAATCGCCGCGCGGTGCGGGTCCACGAGCGCGGCGCGGCTCACGATCTCCTTCATCGCCGCGTCGACCACGGCGGCGCAGCGGAGAGCGTAGTCGGGGGTCGTGATGACCCGGAGATTGTACTCCTCGCCGCCGATCGGCACGGTGACGCTGGTGCGTTCGGCCTCCTGCAGCTCCTGCTGGGCGGGCTCCAGGCCCTGGTCACCGCGCATCGTCATGCCTCCTGGGCCAGCCGCAGGCGCTCGGCGATCTGCCGCACCCGCGTGCGGCCGTCGGCCATGCGCTCCTCGAGAAGCCGGTTCCGCCCTCGCAGCCGCTCGACTTCGCCGCGGAGGTCGTCGGCGCCGACGGCGCCGGAACGCGCCGAGGCGAGGTCGGACTCCAGCTCGGCGATGCGCGCCTCGGCCGACCGCGCTCGCTCGACCAGGGCGTCGTGCCGGGAGAGCAGGTCCCCGACGCTCGCCTCGAGGCGCTCCCAGCCTCCCGTCACCGGCGACTGCTCAGGATCGTTGGCGGACATCGAGCTCCCCTTCGAGGCGTCGAAGCACCCGCGCCACCTCCTCGTCCACCTCCGCGTCCGTCAGCGTGCGGTCCGGCGCCTGAAAGCGCAACCGGAACGCCAGGCTGCGGCGGCCGGGGCCCACGCCCTGACCCTCGTAGACGTCGAACAGGCGCAGGTCCGCCAACAGGTCGCTCGCCGAGCCGCGGATGGCCGCCTCGACCGCTCCCGCGGGCACGCCCGCGCCGGCCAGCAGCGCCAGATCGCGTTCGCTGGCGGGGTGGAGCGGGACGGGGTCGAGGCGCCGCCGATCGGCCAGGTCCGGCTCCGCCGGGAGCAGGGCCTCGAAGCCGAACCAGGGAGCCGACCAGGGCGGCGCGTCGGCCGCCGCGGGCCGCACGCGCCCCGCGGCACCGACGATGCGCCCCGACGCCTCGCGCAGCAGGAACGAGGCGGCGGGGTCGAGGGTCGACCCTCCCAGCGACGCCTCGATGTCGGACCCCGGCGTGGCTTCCGACGCCGGTACCACCGCCCCGTCCACGCCCAGCGTTCGCGCCGCGGTCTCGAGAAAGCCGCGCGCGTCCCACAGGTCCCAGTCGGGCGACGGCGCTTCCCAGTGCGGAGGTCGCCGCGCGCCGGTGGCCAGCGCGGCCACCCGGGTCGTCTCGCGCGGCAGCTCGGCGTCCGGCAGCGCGGGCGCGAACGCCGTGCCGATCTCGAAAAGGCGGACGTCCCGCTGGCCGCGCGCCTGATTGTACCGCACGCGCGCGGCGAGGCCGGGCAGCAGCGAGCGCCGCAACCGGCTCTCCTCGCTGGACAGCGGGTTGACCAACAGGACGTCGCCCTCGTCCTCGGCGGCGAACGCGGCCGTGCGGGCTTCGAGGAACCCCTCGCCGACCCACGCGTCGCGCACGCGCCCCTCCAGCACCGAGAGCGGCGCGTCGGGAACGACGCTCGGCCGGATGGCCCGGCGCTCCTCCGGAAAGCTGTCGTAGCCGGCCCGGCGGGCCACTTCCTCGATCAGGTCGACCTCGCGCACGAGGTCGGCGCGCCGATGGCCCGGCACGCGGAACACGGACCGCTCCCCGTCTCCGCCGACCACCTCCAGCCCGATCGGCGCGAGCAGCTCGCGCACCCGCTCGGCCGTCACGTCGACGCCGAGCAGGTGGGAGACCCGCGCGGTACGCAGGGCGACCTCGCGAGGCTCGGCCGGAACGGGGTGCGCGTCGGCGATCGCGCCACGCACGGCCCCGCCGGCGAGCGCGGTGAGAAGCGCGAGCGCGCGCCGGAACGCGCGCTCGGCCTCGTCCGGATCGACCCCCCGCTCGAACCGGTAGCTCGCGTCGGTCGACAGGCCCGCCGTCCGGCGGGTCGCCCGCACGGCGCCCGGCCGGAAGTGCGCGAGCTCGAGAAACACCGTGTCCGTCCCGGCGGTCACCTCGCTGTCCTCGCCGCCCATCACGCCCGCCAGGCCGACGGCGCGCCGCGCGTCGGCGATGACCAGCATCCCCTCCTCCAGCCTGCGGTCCGCGCCGTCCAGCGTGCGCAACGCCTCGCCCGCGCGGGCCCCGCGGACGCGGACCTCGGGACCCGCCAGGCGATCGAGGTCGTAGGCGTGCATGGGGCGCCCGAGCTCGTGGGTGACGTAGTTCGTCACGTCGACGACGTTGTTGATCGGCCGCAGCCCGACGGCGCGCAGCCGCATCGCCAGCCAGGCCGGCGACGGGCCCACCCGCACGCCCTCGATCACCGCGCCGAGGAAGCGGAAGCAGTCGGCGGGATCCTCTATCCGCAGGGACACCCCGCCGGCCTCGGCGGACGCGCCGCCGGAGGCCAGCTCGGGCCCTTCCAGCAGCGGTTCCACCACCCCGTGCGGGGTGGGAATGCGCACGCCCTCGACGCCTTCGAGCTCGCGCGCCACGCCCAGGTGCGAGAGCAGGTCGGGGCGGTCGGCGGTTATGTCCAGCTCGAGGCGGACGTCGTCCAGGCCGGCAGCGGCGGCGAACGGCGCCCCCGGCTCGAAGCTCCCCACCAGCTCGAGGATCCCCGCGTGGTCGTGCCCGAGCTCCAGCTCGCGCGCGCTGCACAGCATGCCCTCGCTGGCCTCGCCCCGGATCTTCGCCCTACGGATCCGCACGCCGCCAGGGAGCTCGGCGCCCACGGGGGCGAACGGGTACAGGGCACCCGCGCGGACGTTGGGCGCGCCGCACACGACCTGGAGCGTCTCGCCGGTGCCCGCGTCCACCTTGCAAAGGGAGAGGCGGTCCGCGTTGGGGTGCTGCGCGCTCTCGAGGACGCGCGCGACCACGATGTCGCCCAGGCGCTCGCCGATCGGCGTCGCGGCGTCGGCGGGAGCGCCCAGCGCCGCCAGGCGCTCGGCTACCCGCTCCGGGCCGTCCTCCAGGCCCGGCGCCAGGTCCCGCAGCCACCGGTAGCTGATGTTCATCGCGCGAACTGTCCCAGGAAGCGGACGTCCGAGTCGTAGAACATGCGGATGTCGGGGATACCGTAGCGCAGCATCGCGATGCGCGCCGGGCCCATCCCGAACGCGAAGCCGGTGTAACGCTCCGCGTCGTAGCCGACGTGCTCGAAGACCGCGGGATCGACCATGCCCGCCCCCATGATCTCGATCCAGCCGGTGCCCTTGCAGGCGCCGCAGCCCGCCGCGTCGCAGATCATGCAGGTCACGTCGACCTCCGCGCTCGGCTCCGTGAACGGGAAGTAGGAGGGGCGGAAGCGCGTCCGGGTGCCGGCCCCGAAGAACCGGCGCGCGAACTCGGCGAGGGTCCACTTGAACTCGACGAACGTGACGCCCTCGTCCACGGCGAGGCCCTCGATCTGCTCGAATGCGGGCGCGTGCGAGGCGTCGAACGGGTCCCGCCGGTAGCACATGCCCGGCACCACGATCCGCACCGGGGGCTCGTACGCCTGCATCGTGCGGATCTGCACCGGCGAGGTGTGGCTCCGCAGCACCGTCCGCGGGCCCAGGTAGATCGTGTCGTGCTCGTCGGCCGCGGGGTGGTCGAGCGGCGTGTTGAGGGCCTCGAAGTTGTGCCAGACAGTCTCGGCCTCCGGGCCGCGGGCGCGCGTGAAGCCCAGGCCGCGGAAGATGTCGCAGATCTCGTCGACGACGATCGTGACCGGGTGCGGGCCGCCGCGCCAGCGGCGCCGGCCCGGCAGCGTCAGATCGATCGCCGGGCGCGCGTCCCCCGGATGGGCTAGGGCCCCGCGGCGTCCTTCCAGCGCCTCGGCGAGGGCCTCCTTGGCGCGGTTCGCGGCCGCGCCGATCGGGCCCCGGTCCTCCACGGGCAGCGATCCGAGGCCGCGCAGCACGGCCGTCAGGCGCCCGTCCTTGCGGCCCAGCCAACGCACGCGGACCGCCTCGAGCTCCTCCACCGTCACGGCCGCGGCGACCTCCGACAGGGCCGCGGAGAGCAGTGCGTCTACGTCGGGTCTGGTTTCCGTCTCCACGACCGCCCCGCTGTGCGAATGGTTCCGTAGGGCCCTTCGCGCCGAACGCGGTAGCGAACGGCGTCGCGGTGCCGGCGAGCAAGTCCTCGCGGGCGCGCGCGGATGCGCGACGGGCCGGGTCTCCCCGGCCCGCGCCTCGACCGATCCGCCGTCGCGGTAATCCGCGGGACCACCGCGCCGGCTCGACCTACTCGAGACCGGCGCGGGCCTTTCCGACGAGCTCCGCGAAGGCCGCCGGCTCGCGGACCGCGAGATCCGCCAGCACCTTCCGGTTGATCTCGACCCCGGAGTGCTTCAGGCCGTTCATGAACCGGGAGTAGCTCATGTCGTGCTCGCGCGCCGCGGCGTTGATGCGCGTGATCCAGAGTCGCCGGAACACCCGCTTCTTCTGCTTGCGGTCCCGGTAGCTGTACTGCCAGCCCCGCTCGACCGCGTTCTTCGCGATGCGCCAGAGCTTGGAGCGCGCGCCCCAGTAACCCTTCGCCGCCTTCAGGTACCGCTTCTTCTTGCGGTGGCGCTGCACCGCGCTCGTGACGCGACTCATGGCTACTTGCCCCCGAGCATCCGGCTACAGCGGGACTTGTCCGCCTGCGAGACGAGCGTGGATCCACGCAGGTGACGCTTCCGCTTCGCGGTCTTCTTCGTCAGGATGTGGCTCTTGTTGGCCTGGTAGCGCTTGATCTTCCCGGTGCCCGTGCGCTTGAAGCGCTTCATCGCGGCCCGGTTGGTCTTCATCTTCGGCATCCCGCTCCCTCCGTCTCCGCTCCCGCCTACCGGCGGGGCGCGAGAATCATGATCATGAAACGTCCCTCCATGGAGGGCACGCTTTCCACCTTGCCGACATCCTCGACCGCCTCGGCGACCCGGTCCAGCACCTCCCGCCCCAGCTCCGGATGCGCCATCTGGCGGCCGCGGAACATCATCGTCGCCTTTACCTTGTCGCCCTCCTCCAGGAACCGGCGCGCGTGGCGCACCTTGAAGGCGAAGTCGTGCTCCTCGATCCCGGGCCGGAACTTCACTTCCTTGACGTGCGTCGTGTGCTGCTTCTTACGTGCCTCCCGGGCCTTGCGCGCCTCCTCGTACTTGAACTTCCCGTAGTCCATGATCCGGCACACGGGCGGGCGCGCCATCGGCGCCACCTCGACCAGGTCGAGCCCTCTTTCCGACGCGGCGGCCTTGGCCTCATCCAGGCCCAGGATCCCCAACTGCTCCCCGTTCTCGTCCACGACCCGGACGGGGCTGATTCGGATCTGGTCGTTGACCCGAGTGCGTTTTTCGACGGCTATCGGAATACCTCCGGCGGACGTGCAACAAAAAGGACCCGCGATCACGGGCCCATGCGGCCGCCTCCCCTGGGGAAGAGCCTGGCGTGGAACCCGGCAGTGCCGCGATCGCGGACCGATAGGTGGGGAGCGGACGCACCGCCCCCGCTTGTCTAGTTGTTCACGGGCTGAAGGCTAGTCCCGCCCCGCGCGCGTGTCAACCGTCCGCCGGAGCGTTCCCAAACCCCGGCGGGAGGCGCCGTTCGGCGACTTCGACGCGCAGCGCCTCGACCAGGTCCTCGCGGGGCATCACGTCCTGCTTCCGGCCCGCCCCGCGCGCCCTCACGGCCACCGTACCGGCCTCCGCCTCCCGCTCGCCGATCACGGCCATGTACGGAACCTTGTGGGTCTCCGCGTCGCGGATGCGGTATCCGAGCGTCTCCGAGCGGTCGTCCAGCGTGGCACGGATGCCGGCGCGCTTCAGAGCCTCCGCGTAGGCGGCCGCGCCATCCGCCAGCTCGTCCGTGATGGGCAGCACGCGCACCTGCTCCGGCGCCAGCCACAGCGGGAACGCGCCGGCGAAGTGCTCGATCAGCCCTCCCACGAAGCGCTCCATGGAGCCGAGGAGCGTGCGATGGATCATCACCGGCCGATGGGGCGCGTTGTCCTGGCCGACGTACTCGAGCTCGAAGCGCTCCGGCAGGTTGAAGTCGAGCTGGAGCGTGGGACCCTGCCAGCCGCGCCCCAGGGCGTCCACCAGCATCACGTCGAGCTTGGGCCCGTAGAAGGCCCCGCCACCCTCATCCACCTCGTACGCCGCGCCGCGCTCCTCGAGCACGGCGCGGATGCGCTCGGACGCGGCGTCGTAGACGTCGGGGTCGCCGATGGCCTTCTCGGGCCGCGTGGAGAGGAACAGCCGGTACGTGTAGCCGAACGTGCGCAGCAGCACATCGACCAGGTCCAGGAGGCGGTGGAACTCCGCCCCGACCTGGTCCGGCGTGCAGAAGATGTGCGCGTCGTCCTGCGTGAAACCGCGTACGCGCATCATCCCGTGCAGCACGCCGCTGCGCTCGTAGCGGTAGCACGTTCCGAGCTCGGCGTACCGGATCGGCAGGTCGCGGTAGGAGCGCCGCTCGGACGCGTAGATCATGATGTGGTTGGGGCAGTTCATGGGCTTGACGCGGTAGCGCCGCTCGTCCACCTCGAGCGCCCCGAACATATTCTCCTCGAACGTGGGCACGTGCCCGCTGCGCTCGTAGAGCGCCTCGCTGGAGATGTGCGGCGTGTAGACCAGGTCGTAGCCGTGCTCCAGCAGCGTGGTCTTGAGGAACTCCTCGATCTTGTGGCGGATCAGCGCGCCCCTCGGGTGCCAGTGGATGAGCCCGGGGCCGACCTCCTCGTGCACGCTGTAGAGGCCCAGCTCCCTGCCCAGCTTGCGGTGGTCGCGCCGCTTCGCTTCCTCCAGCCGCTCGAGGTGGGCGGCCAGGTCCTTCTCGCTGAACCAGGCCGTGCCGTAGATGCGCTGGAGCATCTGCCGCTTCTCGTCGCCCCTCCAGTAGGCGCCGGCCGTCGACAGCAGCCTGAAGTGCTTCACGCGACCCGTCCCGGGGACGTGGGGGCCGCGGCACAGGTCGAGGAACGGGCCGTTGCGGTAGACCGTGATGACCTCGTCATCCCCGAACTCCCCGAGCCGCTCGAGCTTCAGCGGGTCGTCGGCGAACAGCGCGCGCGCCTCGTCGACCGTCACGACCTTGCGCTCGAACGGGTCGTCGCGCCCGGCCACGTCGCGCATGCGCGCCTCGATCTCCTCGAGCTCCTCGGGCGTGAACGGCTCGTCGACCTCGAAGTCGTAGTAGAAGCCGTCCTCGATGGGGGGGCCGAAGCCGATCCCGGCGCCGGGACGGACCTCACGCACGGCGGTGGCGAGCACGTGCGCGGCCGAGTGCCGCAGGACCTCCAGCCCCTCCTCGGAGCCTTCGGTGACCAGCGAGAGGCGCACGTCCTCGTCGAGCGGCCGGTACAGGTCGATGGTGCGCCCGTCCGCCACCGCGACCAGCGCCGCCTTCGCCAGGCGCGGGCCGATCCGCTCGGCGACGTCGAGGGGCGTGGCGCCCCGCGGCATCTCCAGCTCCGATCCGTCCGGCAGGGTCACGCGTATGCTGTCGGTGCTCACCGTTGCTTCCACCTTCGTCCGCTCGTGGGCGCGCGTGGCCTCCGCACGGGTGCGCGCACCAGCGCCCGCACCATGCCGTTCCATGCTCCGCGCATCCGCGCCGTGGGCCCGCGGGATGAAAAACGGCCGCCCGGATGTCCGGGCGGCCGTGTCCGGTCGAGCGCTCCGCGGCTCAGGCCGCGAGTCTCCCGGCGTCGGCCCCCCGCTGGGGTACCGGGGTCGCGCGGGTCACCGGAACGGCGCTCGACGTGGACATGGCGGCAACGCTAGCCCGCGGGGCCGGGGGCGTCAAGCGGGCGGCCCTCACCTGCCCCACGGGAGGCGGGAGCCCAGGGCGGGGTCGCCGGCGATCGGCGCCGGCGCGAGGCCGCTTCAGCGGCCTGCGCGCGTGAGCTGGGCGTTCATCACGCGCTTCTGTCCGTTCC
>Ga0299913_10002970_pt1 | contig 13644 bp, 11 predicted proteins | sample RVTome_9_FD_201360 | JGI IMG/M metagenome (GOLD analysis project Ga0299913, IMG submission 201360) | Soil microbial communities from uranium-contaminated site in the Upper Colorado River Basin, Wyoming, United States - RVT155D38 (version 2) ... | reverse complement strand
CGATCGCATGGCCCAAGAGGGCCTCGTCGAGCGGGCCGCGTGCGACACCGACCGCCGCATCGTCTACGCGCGGCTCACGTCCCAGGGCCGAGACCTCTTCGAACGGTCGATGCCCGTGGTCCGGGCCGGCGTCTCCGAGTACTTCACCGGCCTCCTGACCGGAGCCGAACTGACCACCCTCCGCGCGGCCCTCCTGAAGATCGTCGACCGAGCCGAAGCCCCCGCCGAAGCCGTCTGACCGAAATTTCTTAACAGGGGTCGATTCTGTGGGCGGGGCCCCGGGCCGGGCGTTCCACGGAATCGACCTGAGTTAAGAGATTTGTGTTCGCCAGGATCCGAATCGGGCTTGGAGGTCGTCGGCGGAGCGGGGCGGGGGCTTGGGCTCGAGCCACGACTTCACCTTCTTGTCGTCGTCGAGCAGCACCCACTCGTAGCCGTAGGTGCGCGGCCCGGCCCAGTGGGCCTCGATCCATCGTTCTTGTTCAAGCTCGGCGACCGCGGCGTAGCCGTAGCGGGGCCGGCCCTTCCAGAAGTCGATGAGGTCGAAGAGAGGGGAGCCGCGCGTGCGTCGCCGGACCTCCTCGATGCTCGAGTACTCGCCGACCCAAGCGAGCCTCACGCGCGCTTTGGCTACCATCAGTCCACCGTGCAGCTTCACCCAGACCACGTCGCCCGGAAAAGCCCCGCCCTTGTGCGCGGGACCGGGCCGATCGCGCGTCTCGACCGCGTAGGAAACGCTGGGGGCCGAGGCCGTCCCGGTCAGATGTTCGAGCTTGCGGATGACGACGTGGTCCATGCCTCGAGGTTATCGGCGCAGCTTGCGTACTCAAGCTCTCGCTCCCCGGCCCCGACCCAGGAAGCATGACGGACGCGACGGACGAGCCGATCGTCTGCGGCCACTTCGCGCTCGCGCGCGCGGTGGTGCCCAGCTCCGACGGGTGTGAGGAATGTCTCGCGTCGGGCGATTCGTGGGTCCACCTCCGTATGTGCTTGCTCTGCGGTCACGTGGGGTGCTGTGACGATTCCTACAACCGGCACGCCCGCGCTCACTTCCACGGCACCGGTCATCCCATCGTCGTGTCGCGGGAACCCGACGAGGAATGGGTCTACTGCTTCGAGGACGACCTATGGGCCGAGTCGCTGGCCGGCGTGACCGAGGTCGAGGAGTAAGGCACTTCCTCGGCCTCGTGGAAGGGCGTAGCCTCGCGACAACGTTAGAGAGGGGGTGCCGCGTGAAGAGTGCGCGCTTCTTCGCCGGGGTGAAGGTGGCTCCGGCCGACCCAGAAAGCGCTTACCTGAGGGTCTCGTGCTATCAGACGAGCGAGCGTCTCGAAGCTCCCGAAGGATCCGTCGAGGTGCCCGGCAATCACGTCCGCTTCAGCGTCTGGTGGAGGGACGAGGCTCGTTGCGTGATGTCGATCTCGGAGTCCGAGGCGCGCGAGCTGGCCGGATTCCTCACGGACGAGCTCGGCAAGCTCGGCCCCGCGACCTTGTCGCTGGAGAGCTGACAGCCCGCTCGAAGCCGACGCGGGAGGAGCTGGAGGCCGCGCGCTCGGCCACCGTCCCCGACGTCATCGCAGACGACCTGCGGGTCCTCTTCTGCGGCATCAATCCCGGCCTCTATTCCGGAGCGACGCGCCACCATTTCGCGCGGCCCGGCAATCGCTTCTGGCCGGCTGTCCATCTTTCCGGTTTCACCCCCCGGCTGATCGATCCGTTCGAGGAGCAAGAGCTGCTCTCCTACGGTCTCGGCGTAACCAACGTCGTGATGCGCACCACCGCCCGTGCCGACGAGCTGACCCCAGAAGAGCTCGTCGCGGGCGGCAAGGCCCTCGCCCGCAAGATCCGGCGGCGGAAGCCCCGCTTCCTCGCACTTCTGGGCGTGACCGCTTACCGCATCGCCTTCGACGAGCGCAAGGCGGTCGTGGGCCCGCAGGAGCGCACCATCGGCGAAACGAGGCTCTGGGTCCTTCCCAACCCAAGCGGCCTCAACGCGCACTACCAGGTCGGAGCATTGGCGGAGGCGTTCGCCCAGCTGCGAGAAGCATCGGCGGTGTGACCCGGAGAGCCCGGCTGCGTATCTTTCACCGTAGAAGGGATACCTGGGCGAGCATCCAACCTTCACCTGAGAACCTCTCCACTACGCTTGTAGTAGCAGAGCGAGTAGATTTCCTAATCCGTCAACCGAAGCGGGGGTTATGGCACAGACCACTGTGTCGCGAGGGTCGGGGGGCCTCAGCGGCGTGACCAAGCGACTCGAGGAATGGCGCTTGCGACGACGGCGTCGCGGCGCGGTCAAGCGCAAGTCGGGGACCCGCAAGACCACGATCGCCCTAGGGGTCGTACTGCTCTTTCTCTTCGCGGCCTTCGCGTGGTCGCTCAACTATCTCTCTCCGCGCTCGGAGGGCACCGAGCTCAGGTTCGACGAGCTCTCGGCTCTGGCCACCGAGGAACGGATCACCACCGCGGAGTTCCGCGACGAAGACAACCGCCTCGTAGGGACCTACAGCGCGCCCGCGCCGGTCGAGGAGGAAGAGCCCAAGAAGGACGGGGGCAAAGGCGGTGCCAAGGGCGACGGGAAGGGCAAGAAGGGCGGCGCGAAGAACGACGCCAAGGGCGGTTCCGGCGGGGCCGACGGCGCCGACGCCGAGGCCGAGGAACCATCCGTTGCTCCGGCCGGCTCCGGCACCTACTGGCTGACCTATCCCCAGTCGGACGCGGCCTTCGGCGCGCTGTCGCAGATGGTCACCGAGGCGGGGGCCCAGGTAACCGTCGATCCGCAGACCGAGAAGGCGATCGTCCGCGCGGTCTCGACCTACCTGCTGCCGCTGTTGATCCTGGCCGCGTTCTTCGGCCTGTTGTTCACCGCCAGCAAGGGCGGGGGCTCTGCCATCGGCGAGGTCATGACCTTCGGGACGATCGGCAAAGGCAAGTCCTCCAAGAAGGCCGGCGGCGGCGTGTCCTTCGACGACGTCGGTGGTGCCGAGGAAGCGGTTGTCGAGCTCAAGGAGGTCGTGGACTACCTCACGAATCCCAAGCGCTACGACGAGGTCGGCGCCGTGCCCCCCAAGGGCGTCCTGCTCTTCGGCCCTCCGGGCTGTGGCAAGACGCTGTTGGCCAAGGCGGTCGCAGGCGAGGCGGGCGTGCCCTTCTTCTCCGTAGCGGGGGCCGAGTTCGTCGAGTCGTTGGTCGGTATCGGCGCGGCCCGCGTCCGTGACCTCTTCAACCGCGTGCGAGCGGTGGCCCCTGCGATCGTCTTCATCGACGAGTTGGACGCGGCCGGTCGTAAGCGAGGCGGCGGCGAGGGCGGTGGCTCCGACGAACGCGAGCAGACCCTCAACCAGCTCCTCGTCGAGATGGACGGGTTCGAGGTGTCCTCGGGCATCGTCGTTATCGGCGCAACGAACCGCCCCGACATCCTCGACCCGGCCCTGTTGCGTCCCGGCCGTTTCGACCGCCACATCACCGTCGAGCAGCCGGACCACGCGGGCCGCAAGGAGATCCTCGAGCTGCACGCGCGCGGCAAGCCCATGGCTACCACCGTCGAGCTCGACTACATCGCCCGTCGCACCCCGGGATTCTCGGGGGCCGACCTCGCGAACGTGATCAACGAGGCCGCGCTGCTCACCCTGCGTGAGGCCAAGCCCGAGATCGAGACGGGCGAGCTCGAGGAGGCGATCCAGCGCGTTCTGCACGGACCGAAGCGCAGGGGCCGCGTGCTGTCGGAGGCGGAGGAGCGCCGCGCCGCGTTCCACGAGTCCGGGCATGCGATCGTCGCCGCGGCCCTCGGGCGCGCCGACGAGCTCCATCGCGTCAGCATCCTGGCCCGAGCGAAAGGCATCACGGGGACCGAGCTGCGCTCGACCGAAGGCGATCGTCTGTTGCTCACCCGCAGCGAGCTGTTCGGCAAGATCGTCGTCGGCATGTCTGGAGTCGCCGCGGAGGAGATCGTTCTCGGTGAGCCCTCGACGGGGGCCGAGCAGGATCTCGAGGAGGCAACCGAGATCGCTCGCGACATCGTCGGCCGCTTCGGCATGAGCCCGGCCCTGGGCCGCGCCCGGCTGATCGCTTCCGACCTCGATCAGTACCTCGGCGGTTCCTCGGCGGCCGCGAAGATCGCCCCGGACACGCAGGACTCCTACGACAAAGAGGTGCGCCGCCTGCTCGCCGCCGGCGAGATCGAAGCGCGGCGCATCCTCGAGTCGAACCGGGCTTTGCTCGACGAGATGGCCACCCGGCTCGAACGGGACGAGACCCTGGAGGGCGCGGCCCTGGCTGGCGTGCTCGACAAGGTCCCGGTCGACGACGCGGGCCTGGCCAAGGCCTTCGCCGTGGCCGAGAGCAACGGCCACCCCTCGACCTCCACCCGCCAGAGGGCCTAACCCAAATTTTCTGACTGAGGTCCGTTTTGCGTGGGCGCACGGCCCCAGGCCGACCCGCAGAACGGACCTGGTTAAGAAAATTTGGGTTTCCAGGAGGGGGCCGGGGGTCGGCGAACCATCTCCTCTAGAAGATGGGTAAGCGCTCGAAGGTGACCGACGCCATCCGGCGCGGCCTGGCGGCCGCCGTCCTCAGCGCGCTCGTCCTCGCTCCCTTCACCTCGGGCTCGGCCCTGGCGGCCGGATGCGGCGAGACCAGGGGGCCGTGGACGACGCTTCCCGCGCCGCCGCTATCCGGGAAGCTGACGTCTTACGCGATCGACCCGCGCAACCCGGACCGGATCCTCGCGACCGACGGGGCCGCGATCGTGCGAACGATCGACGGGGGCTGCTCGTGGAAAGAGGTGCACGTCGCCGATGGGCGCGTCCTCTCGCTCGCGATCTCCGAACAGGGAGCGGGAAGCGGCACGTTCGCCGCCGTCGAGCAAGAGGCTCTCGCCGCGACCCGGCCCGTCATCTTGCGCAGCACCGACTCGGGCGCGAGTTGGAACGACTCGTCGCTCGGACTCTCTCCGGTCGGATCACCCGCTCTCGTCCGCCCGGCACCGAACGAACCGGCCAGGGTCTACGCGGGCATCGCCGTTCAAGGAGTGATCGAGCTCCTCTATGCCAGCACCGATGGGGGACAGACTTGGGAGCCGCGCTCGAACTTCGCGCAGACGGTCGGCGTCGCCGTGACCGATCTGAGGGTCGATCCCTCCAACGCCGACGAGCTGTGGGCCTCGAGCGCGAGCGGCCTCTACCACTCGACCGACGGGGGACGAACTTTCACGCCCATCAACGACTTCACGAACACTCCGACGGGACCGATCGACGTCTTCCACGCGGGCGAGCGGCCGGCGAGCATCGTCGCGTTCCGTCCTTCGCACGCCGACGCGCTCGTGTCGAACGACGGCGGACAGAACTGGACGTCGCTTCCCTCGCCCGGGGCCCCCTCCTCGATCGCACACGGCGCCTCGTACCTGAACCGAGTCCTCACGTCGGGGGGCCGCGCGTGGGCCTACGCGCCGAGCGTGCTCACCTGGGCGAGCCTCGAAGCCCCCGTAGGGAACCTCGATGACGTCCAGGCCGAGCGCACCGGCGAGGCCGCCTTCTACTTCCGCGACGCACGCACGATCTACGCGTTCCGAGGGGTGACGGGGATCGACCTCGACTTCGATAGGCCCGGTTTCGTCATGCCGGACGTGTCGTTGTTGGATCCGGGTGTTCCACCACCACCCCTCCCGGCGAAGCTCACCCCGCAGCAGCGACTGGTACGCATCGAAGCGGGAGCGAGCAAGACCGTGCCGTTCTCGTTGCGGGTGCCGCGCATCAGCACCCCTCTCGACGTCTACTTCCTGCTGGACACCTCCAGCAGCATGCAGAGGTTCCTGCGCGCTCTAGCTCCGGCCCTCTCCGACATCATGCTGACCCTGGTCGAGTCGGGCGTCGATCTCCAACTCGGCATGGCGGAGTACCGCGACTTCCCGACGGCGATCCGACAGCCGGGCCAATCCGAGCCGTCCTTCCCGTACAAGCAACGTCAGGACATCGCACGCACGACGGATGACATCGAGAGGGCACTCGAGGCCGTGCAGCCGAGCGGGGGCGGGTACTACAACGCGGCCCTCGCTGCGCTGTTCCACACGGCGAGTGCGGCTCCTCGGGACGTGTGGCCTCCGGGACCCAGCGAGCACGACGTCCCGGCCGGGGCCAACGCGACGTTCCGTCGGGACGCGCTGCGTGTTGCGTTCCTGGTGAGCGACGACGAGTTCATCGAGAAGGAGAGCCCCGCAGATGGGAACAACCTCCAGCCGGCCTACAACGAGCTCCCGCAACGGGGGGACGTTGCCTCTGCTCTCACCGATCGCGACGTGGTGCAGATCGGCCTGTCACTCAAGCGTGCAGGCGTCGCGAAGGGAACCGACGACATGCGATGGATGGCGGACGCAACCGGGGCGGTAGCTCCTACGACCGGCGTGGATTGCGACGGCGATGGTGTCGACGACATCGGATCGAAAGAGCCGCTCGTATGCGAGCTGCGTGAGGATCAACTCGCTGCGAGCGACGGGATCGCGAGAGCGATCGTCGCCCTGGTCGAGGGCGTGCGCGCGAGCGACACCGTCGGCCTTCGCGTTGATGCCTCCGGCAAGATCCTCGAAGACGTCGTGCCGAGGCGGTACGAGAGCGTGGTGTTGCAGTCGACGAAGACGCTCGACTTCGACCTCACGTTCCACTGCCCCCGGTCCCAGGCGGGGGAGCGCTTCCCAGTGAAGATCGCGACCGAGGGACTGGACGACGCGCAGACCGCCCGGGCTACCGTCGTGTGCGGCGAGATCGACGAAGACGAGGTCGCCAACCCCTTCGGCACCTTCGTGCTTGGCTTCGTGCCGCTGATCCCTCCCGGCCCCCCTCCACCCGTGACGCAGACCGTCTCGCAGGCGCAGGCCCAGAGCCAGGCCCAGGCTCAGGCGCAGGCGGCTGTGGCCGCGCAGGAGCAGGAGCAGCCCCAGCTCGCCTTCGTGCACGCGATGCACGCGGCCCGCCAGGAGATGGCCGAGGAGTACGCGCTGTCGAGCATGAGGCGCGATCCGGTGTTGCCGAACCTCGGCCTCATGGCCGCGGCGAGCGCCATGATGGTCGCCTTCGGCTGGGCGATGACCCGCACCCGGCCCCGCCTGCAGCACGCCCGGATCCGCCGCCGCTAACCCCTGAACCCGCACGAGGGGAGCAAGGGGCAGGAAGCTGCGGCTCCTGGGAGAACCTCCTAGCCCACACCTACGACGGCACTAGGGGGATGAATCGATGAAGCGGCTGGTCTCACTCCTTGCGGTTCCCCTGCTCCTGGCGGGACTGTTGGCGCCGGCGGGCGCCGCTCCGAGCCAGGGCGGATTCGCGACCGACAACATCGAATACGTCGGGAACATCCCGTTCGAGAGCGCCACCTCCACCGGCGTCACGATCAAGGGCAAGTACATGTATCTGACGTCGTGGAAGAACATCTCGATCTACGACATCTCCGACCCGACCGCACCGGCGCTGCAGGGCACCTTGCCCGTCGGTTTCTGGTTCGAGAACGAGGACGTCGAGGTCACGCCCGACGGTGACTTCCTCTTCTTCTCTGAATCGTTGCCCGGCCAGCCGTGTGGTACGAACACGTGCACCGTTCTTCACGTTGTGAGCGTGGAGGACAAGACGAATCCGACGCCGGTTGCCGAACTGCAGAACGCCGGTGACCACACGTTCTCGTGCATCCTGAGGTGCAAGTGGGGCTACGGTTCCGACGGGACGATCGTCGACCTTCGTGACCCAACGGATCCCAAGCTCGCTGCAGCAGCCGGCGAGAAGGGCAACTGGCATGAGCTCATCGAGCTCCCCGGTAGTGGGGCCCACGATATCGACGAGTACAAGAAGGGTTTCATCGTCGTTTCGCCGTTGGACTTCACCCCGATGATCGTCGACGTCCGCAACCCGCTGAAGCCGAAGGTTCTTGCCATCGGCGACGGTCCTGAGGGTTGGACCGGCGAGCGCGGTTACCTGTGGCACTCCGGCGCATGGCCGCGCAGCGGAAAGGACCGTTGGCTCCTGATGGAGGGCGAGGACGTCCTCAACCCCCCGAAGTCGGCGACCTGTAACGACAAGCAGGGTCCCTTCTCGACCTTCGACACGAGCAAGTGGAAGAAGACCGGTCGCGTCCACATCACCGACACCTTCAACGTCGCGAACGGCACCTATCAGGACGGCAGTCCCGCGGCGAACGCGTTCGGCTGCACCGCACACTGGTTCGAGCACCATCCGACCTTCCGCAACGGCGGGCTCGTGGCCGTCGCCTGGTACGACCACGGCACGCGCTTCCTCGACGTCGACTCCAAGGGCAAGATCTCCGAAGCGGGCTGGTTCCTGCCTTACGTGGGGGAGACCTCCGCGGCCTACTGGGCGCCGACCGACAAGAAGAAGCGCCTGCTGTACGCCGTCGACTACACCCGGGGGATCGACATCCTGAGGTGGAACGGCAAGCTCTAGACGAACAGAGCCTCCTGCACTCAGGTTCTCGAAGGGCCCGCCGGAGCGGGCCCTTCCTCGTGGGGGGAGACGGGTGGCGTGCGTGGTGCTTGCTGAAGGAGGTGGGCGCCGGGCGCAGAACCATCCATATAGGACGAATCCATCAGAAGGAGATTCCGATGAAGCGCGTTCTCTTGGCCGTAGCAACGGTGCTGGGCGTGACGGCAGCGGCCCTCGTTCCGGCCGCAGCAGGTCCCACCCCGGGTGGCTTCACCTCCGACGACGTCGAGTGGGTCACAGCCGTCCCCTTCGAGCCCGGCACCGCGACCGGCGTGACGATCCAGGGCAAGTACATGTACCTGACGTCGTGGAAGAACATCTCCGTCTACGACGTCTCCGACCCCACGAGTCCCGAACTCCTCGACATGGAGCCCTTCGGCTTCTGGTTCGAGAACGAGGACGTCGAGGTCTCTCCCGACGGCGACTACCTCTTCTTCTCGGAGAGCCTCCCGCAGAACTACCTGCACGTGTGGAGCGTGGAGGACAAGTCGAACATCACCCCGGTCACCTCCGTCGAGGGGGCCGGTGGCCACATCTTCTCGTGCGTCCTCAGGTGCCGGTGGGGCTATTCCACGAGCGGGGCGATCATCGACCTCAAGGACCCAACGAAGCCCAAGATCGTCGATGGCGACACTTGGCTGAAGCTCGCCGGCATCAACAGCGGCGTGCACGACGTGGACGAGGTCAAGAAGGGTTTCATCATCGCCTCGACCTACGACGAGGGCGGAGTCTTCGTCGACGCGCGCAACCCGCTGAAGCCCAAGGTGCTGGCTCGCGGCCCCAAGCCTGAGGGCAAGGGCTACATCATCCACTCGGCCGACTGGCCCAACAACGCGAAGGATCGCTACGTGATGATGCAGGGCGAGCAGAATGCGCAGCCCCGTTGCAACCCCGAGCAGAACGGTCCCTTCCTGACGTACGACACGACCGGGTGGAAGAAGACCGGCCGGTTCGAGTTCGTCGACGACTACGCGGTGGAGAACGGGACCTACCAGGACGGCTCGCCGGCGGTCAACGGGCTGGGGTGCTCGGCGCACTGGTTCACCGCGCATCCGACCTTCCGCAACGGAGGTTTGGTGACGATCGGTTACTACGAGCACGGCACGCGCTTCCTCGACGTCCAGAGCAACGGGAAGATCAAGGAGGCCGGCTGGTTCATCCCGTTCGCCGGCTCGACCTCGGCTGCCTACTGGGTGCCCACCGACAAGAAGCAGCGCATCGTCTACGCGGTGGACTACACGCGGGGGATCGACATCCTGAGGTGGAACGGGAAGTTCTAGCCCCTCCAACACCGAGTGTGGCTTTTAGCCGGTCATAGGCGGACGAAAGCCACACTCGGCGGGTCGGGGGTCCTCTCCGGGTGCAGGACTGGGGCGGGGATGGGAGAACCACCCGCCAGACAGCACCCTTCAAGGAGGACACGATGAAGCGAGCCCTCGTCGCGCTTGCGACGGCTCTGAGCCTGATGACCTCGGTCGTCCCGATGGCCGGAGCGGGTCAGAGCGAAGGCGGTCTCTCGACCGACAACGTCGAGTGGGTCGCGCACGTGCCGTTCGAGGTGGGAACGGCGACCGGCGCACGCGTTATCGGTAAGTACCTCTACGTCACCACGTGGCGCAGTTTCTCGATCTACGACGTCTCGAACCCCGAGGCGCCGGAGCTGCTCTCGATCACACCGTTCCTCGGCAACGACGGCGATCCTTCGCCGATCAAGTTCGAGAACGAGGACGTCGCGACGAACGGCGAGATCATGATCTTCTCCGAGGAGCTCCCGGACTCGGTGCTGCACGTCTGGAACGTCGAGGACAAGACCGCTCCCGTGCAGATCGCATCGCTCATCGGGGCGGGGCAGCACACGATGAGCTGCATACTCGACTGCAAGTGGCTCTACGGCTCGGATGGCTCGATCGTCGACCTCCGCAAGCCCACCAAGCCGAAGCTCATGAAGGAGAAGTGGGGCGACGACATGCCGGCCGGTAATTCCGGTCACGACGTCACCGAGGTGGCGCCGGGGCTCGTCCTTACCTCAACCAACCCGATGATGTTCCTGGACGCTCGCAAGGACCCGCGCAACCCGAAGCTCCTGGCGATCAGCGAGCAGATGACCGGCTTCGTCCACTCGAACCAGTGGCCGAACAACGCCAAGGACCGTTGGGCGCTGTCCACCGGCGAGACGTGGGTGCCGGGAGCGGACGCGGTGTGTGACGAGAATTCCGCAGGCTTCTCGACCCACGACACCAGCGGCTACAAGAAGACGGGAAGCTTCAAGCTCGTCGACACATACGTCATGAAGGGCGGGACCTACGCAGACGGCAGCCCGGCGATCAACGCTCCGTTCGGTTGCTCGTCGCACTGGTTCCAACAGCACTCGACGTTCGAGAACGGTGGGTTGGTGGCCGCCGGCTTCTACAACCACGGAACGCGTTTCCTCGACATCTCCTCCAAGGGCAAGATCAAGGAGGTGGGCTGGTTCCTGCCGCACGGGGGTGGCACATCGGCCGCTTACTGGTTGAGCAACCGCATCGTCTACGCGGTCGACTACCAGCGAGGCATCGACGTCCTCAAGTACAACGGCAAGTTCTAAGCTCTAGGCCCCAAGGCAAGAGGCTCCGCTTCGGCGGGGCCTCTTCGCGTTCGGCGCCATTCCGAGTCCGTAGATCTCGACGCTGCTGTGCGCACTCCTGCATAGAGCCCACCCGTTCCTCCCGCCACGCTGAGCAGGTCAGGCAGGGAACGAGATCGGAGGTTGTGATGAGGAGACGGATCAGGGTGCGACGGGGTCGTTCGCTGGGGGGCTGCACCGCGGTCGCGCTGGTCATGGGGATCGTGCCGGTGACGTCGGCGGGTGCGCAGGTAACCGAACCGCTCGAGATAACGCTCGAGGTCACGCCCAACGGCGTCGTGAACTCGACCTCGGGGGCCGCGGTGATCCGCGGCGAGATCCAGTGCTCGCGCGCACAGAAGATCGACATCTACGGGAACGCGGAGCAGGGGCAGGGAGACGAGCGCATGACGGCCGGCGACTACCAGCAGTTCGACTGCAGTGGGGAGCCGCAGTTGTGGACGCTTGCGTTGGAGCCGTCGCGAGGCTCCTTCCAGAAGGGGTTCGTCGACGCCTCGGTGACCGCCTACTACTACCCCGACGACACCGTCGAGAACGTCGAGGCGACCGTTCGTCTGCAGGAGATCTGCAGCATCGTCGGGACCCCTGAGAACGATGAGCTGAGGGGCTTCCCCGGCGACGACAGGATCTGCGGACTCGGTGGCGACGACATCATCAACGGCCGCGGCGGCAGCGACCGGATAGTGGGTGGTCCCGGCGCCGACGTCCTCCGTGGCGGCGGAGGCAAGGACACCTTGATCGGCGGACCCGGTGCGGGAGCCAACCGTCTCGTCGGCGGACCCGGCCGCGATCGCTGCAAGCGGGAGACCCGGCGGGACGTACTTAGGTCCTGCGAGACCAAGATCTGACCCTAGGGGTGACCCCGGGCTCGAAGGAGGCATGGGCCCGGGGTCGAACCTTCACGCATGCGCAGAATCGTCGCGGCCCTGATGGCCTCCGTGATCCTTGCCGCCTTCGCTCCCACGGGGGCCGCGGCTCCCACGATCGGTGGTTTCGCGTCCGACAACATCGAGTGGGTCGACTTCTTCCCGCTGCACACCGATTCGGCCGGCGGAGTGATCGAGGGCAAGTTCTTCTACATCACGACCGAGCGAGACCTCGTCGTCTACGACATCTCCGACCCGGTAGCGCCCGTCGAGGTGGGGCGTCTGCTCTATCCGAACCCCGGCACGTTCTATTTCCCCGAGGAGGACCCCGAGACGAACGGAGAGATCCTGCTCGTCAGCAACTCCGGCGTCCTGATGGTGATCAACGTCGAGGACAAGACGAACCCTCAGGTGATCGCCGAGCTCGACGGGGTAGACGAGCACACGATCTCTTGCATCCTCGATTGCAGATACGCGTGGGGTTCCGGGGGCGCGGTGGTCGACCTGCGCGATCCCTCGAAGCCCAAGTTGATCGGGGACTGGACGAAGGGCTCTCCGGTCTCCGGATCGCATGACGTCACCGAGGTTGCACCCGGACTTGTCGTCTCGTCCTCACAGCCGATCGTTCTCTTCGATGCCCGCCGCAACCCGGCGAAGCCGAAGGTGCTCGCGATCGCGAAGAGCGAGGATCAACGTTTCAACCACAGCAACCTGTGGCCTCACAACATGAAGGATCGCTACCTGTTGATGGGTGGCGAAGCAGGGGGGCCGGGTTGCTCGGAGGACGCCAGCGCGAGCTTCATGACCTGGGACACCAGGGGTTGGAAGAGGTCCAAGACCTTCAAGATGGTGGACCAGTACCGGCTGGCCAACGGACTGCCGACCGACGGCCAGATGCCTGCCGAGCAGTTCTGCGTGCACTGGTTCACGACCCATCCCGACTACGACGACGGAGGGCTCGTGGCCATCGCCTGGTACGAGCACGGCACCCGCCTGCTGAACATCTCGGGCAAGGGGAAGATCAGCGATGCAGGCTGGTTCATCCCCTACGCCGGCTCGACGAGCGCCGCCTACTGGGTCAACGACGAGATCATCTATGCGACGGACTACAACCGGGGCCTGGACATCCTCCGCTATACCGGGAAGTAGATAGTCCGTCAGTACTACCTAGCGGCCCCTTAGAACTACCTACGCAGACTTGCCTATCGAGTCGCCTCCCCCGTCGTGCCGATATCCGTCGTAGGACGACACAGTGGAGGTGGCGCAATGAACGATCGAGTCATGGCTTACAAGGAGGCGGGCCACGCGGTGGCCGCTCACATGCTGGGTGTGAAGGCCGAGGTCTCGCTTGACCCCCAGGCGAGCTTCGGACGTAGGTTGATCGAGACCTCCGACCGCTGGAAGAACTGGAACCGCACGCCCGATGCTCTGCTCCGCTCGCAGCGTCAGAGCGAGGCGCTCGTATACCTGGCCGGCGTAGAAGCCGTCGGCGAGGACTACGAGATCGACGAGTCGCTCAGCTCCGAAGACCTCGACTGGGTCCGCGTGTCGGCCAAGCGTCTGTCCCGCCGCTTCGACTTCGGTCCCATGGTGGATGCCCTCGCCGAGGCCCTCCAGGTTCACGAGAACCTCAGCGCCGACCAGGTCGAGACGATCGTGGCCACCGTCCGCCGTC
>Ga0299913_10002969_pt1 | contig 13644 bp, 9 predicted proteins | sample RVTome_9_FD_201360 | JGI IMG/M metagenome (GOLD analysis project Ga0299913, IMG submission 201360) | Soil microbial communities from uranium-contaminated site in the Upper Colorado River Basin, Wyoming, United States - RVT155D38 (version 2) ... | reverse complement strand
CCTCGGCCTCGTGACGTCGTGATCTTCATCCAGATTCTCCCTCTCCGAGAGGAGGCAACGCCCCCGTTGATTACCGGTATGACGTGCGTTCGGCGCAAATGGTTGCCCGACTTCGCCGGCTGATGGATTGTCAGGTCTACGGGGTCGGGAGGGCGTGAGAACGGGTACTCACCACGCGTCTCGATCTGGTCACGATCACGAGGGAGACGGATCGATGCGGATCGCGGTGTCGGCCACGGGTCACCAGGCGCTAGCGGCTGGCCTCGAGGTGGCGGGCGAGGGCGGCAACGCGGTCGACGCCGCCCTCGCCGCGTCGTTCGTCGCGCTCGCCACCGAACCGGGGATGGTGAGCCTGGCGGGGGGTTGCTACGTCTCGGTGTGGCCGGCCGACGACGAGCCCGTCGTGGTCGACGGCAACGTCGAGATGCCCGGCCGCGGCGCCGACCCGGCTCGGTTCGGGCACGGTGTGCGCGAGATCGTCACGACGTACGGAGGTGGGGTGACGATGCATGCGGGCGCCGGGTCCGTGGCGACCCCTGGGATCGTGCCGGCGTTCGGGCTGGTGCACGAGCGGTTCGCCCGGCTCGACTGGGGCCGGTTGATCACGCCGGCCACCCGCGCCGTCAGTGACGGCTACCCGATGAGCCACGCCGCGGCCCGCTACCTCGCGATCGTGGCGGACTCGCTGTTCGCGCCCGACCCCGAGGCGTTCGCCCTCCTCACGGGACCCGGCGGCGGGCTGCTCGGCGGCGGCGAGCGGACCACCAACCCGGCGCTGGCCGACGTGCTGCGGCAGCTCGCCACCGACGGGCCACGGCTGTTTCGCACCGGCCGGGTTGCACAGGCGATGGTCGACCACATGACCGCCGAGGGCGGGCTGGTCACGGCCGAGGACCTGACCGCGTACCGACCGGTCGAGCGCCCGGCGTACCGGCTCGACGTCGGCGACTGGGACGTCGCGGTCAACCCGCCGCCCGCGGTGGGTGGCCCGTTGCTGGCCGTGATGCTCGGTGAGCTGGCCCGACGCGGGCAGTGGACGTGGAGCGACGCGATCGAGATCCAGCGCGCGGTGCACGCCTACCGGCTCGACGTGCACGACCGCTCCTGGGACCTGGAGGCGGACGGTCTCGCCCTGCTCGACCGGGTGCGTTCCGACGGGCTGGCCGGTCTCAGCGGCTCGGGCTCGACCGCCCACATCTCCGCGGTCGACGAGGACGGCACCGCCTGCGCGATCACCATGAGCAGCGGGTACGGCGCCGGGTCGTGCATCCCCGGGACCGGCATCCTCCTCAACAACTGCCTCGGCGAGACCGAGCTGAACGCCCACGGCCTGCACGCCACCGAGCCGGGAACTCGGCTGGCCTCCAACATGGCGCCGACCACCGCCCGCGCCTCCGACGGGCGCACCCTGGCGATCGGCTCCCCCGGAGCCGACCGGATCACGACGGCGCTGATGCTCGTGCTCGGCCAGGGCATGCTCCACGGCGCGGACGTCCAGCACGCGATCTCGCGGCCGCGCGTCCACGTCCGACGTGGTGAGGACGGGTTCGTGGCGGAGTACGAGGGCGAGCCGGCTCTCGCGGAGGCGGTGGCCCGCAGCGGTCTCCCCGGCCACGAGTACGCCGAAACGCACATGTACTTCGGTGGCGTCGGCGCCGCGATGCTTCTCGGCGACGGCCTGCTCGAGGCGGCGGGCGACCAGCGGCGCGAAGCGGCCGTCGGCGCCTCCACCTGAGCCGTAGGCTGGCCGCGTGAGAAGCCCGCGGCGTCCCGGCCCGACGGTGCGTGTCGACGTCCGCGAGCACGGCGGCGACGACGGGCCCCGGTCGCACGAGGACCGGGTGGCGTCCGAGGAACCGCTCGAGCTGCGCCTGGCGTGGCCCGGGGCCGAGGCTCGCCGGGTGTGGGTGACGATGCGCAGCCCCGGGAACGACTTCGAGCTCGCCGCCGGCTGGTCCGTGCACGAGGGCGTCGCAGCTCCCGACGCGGTGCGCTCGGTCGCCTACTGCACCGACGAGGACCTCACGCCGCTGCAGGAGTTCAACGTCGTCACGATCACGCTCGACCGCTCTCCCGACACCGACCCGTCGCACCGGCACACCGGGCACGCCACAGGATCGTCCGCGTGCGGGGTCTGCGGCAAGGACAGCATCGAGGCGGTGCTCACCACCCCCCGCGCCCCGGCCTGGGCCGGCCCGGAGGTCGACCCGGACGTGGTCCGGTCGCTGCCCGGCCGCCTCCGCGAGCAGCAGACGGTGTTCGCGGCCACCGGCGGCGTGCACGCGGCGGGTCTCGCCGACGAGGCCGGGTCGCTGCTCGTCGTACGGGAGGACGTGGGGCGTCACAACGCTGTGGACAAGGTGACCGGCGCCCGCGTGCTGGCGGGCCAGCCGGCGGCGGCGGCGGCGCTCGTGGTGAGCGGCCGCGCGGGCTTCGAGCTGGTGCAGAAAGCGGTCGCCGCCGGGGTGGGCGCGCTGGTCTCCGTGGGCGCGCCCACGTCGCTCTCGGTGGCCCTCGCCCGGGAGGCCGGACTGGGGCTCTACGGCTTCACCTCGGAGCGGCGCACCGTCCGCTACGCCTAGCGTCGATTGGAGTCTCGCGCCGACATTTGCCACGGTGGAGAGTCCTGCACCCCATTGGAAGGACACCATGCTCATCCTCACCGACAACGCCTCGACCGTGGTCAAGGGCTTCGCGGAGCAGATCCCGGACGCGACCGGACTGCGCATCACCGGTGGTCCCGAGGACGCACCGACCCTCGCGGTGGCGCCCGCCGCCGACGCTGAGCCCGGCGACGCCGTGCTCGAGCAGGACGGCGCCACCGTGTACCTCGACCACAGCGCGACCCAGCTCCTGGACGACAAGGTCCTCGACGCCGCGGTCGACCCGGAGGGCAAGGTCGAGTTCGCCCTCGCCCAGCAGGGCTAGACAGCCCGCCAGACCCAGCACGACTCGCCGGACCCGCGCCGCCGCTGGCGGCGTGGGTCCGCGTCGTTGTCGGTCGTGCCGCCTACCGTCGTCTCGTGCGGATCCTTCACACCTCCGACTGGCACCTCGGCCGGTCGTTCCACCGTGAGGGGCTGCTCGCTGCGCAGGCGGCGTACGTCGACCACCTGCTCGACATCGTGGAGCAGGAACGGGTCGACCTGGTCGTGGTGGCCGGCGACGTCTACGACCGGGCCCTGCCCCAGGTCGACGCCGTGCGCCTGGCCGACGAGGCGTTCGCGCGGCTGGCCGCGTCGCGGGCCACGGTCGTGGTCACCAGCGGCAACCACGACAGCGCACAACGGCTCGGCTTCGGCTCCCGGTTGATGGACGCGGCCGGGGTCCACGTCCGCACCGACGCCGCCCGGGTCGGCACGCCGGTGCTGCTCGAGGACGCCCACGGACCGGTCGCCGTCTACGGCCTCCCCTACCTCGACCCGCAGCTGCTGCGCGAGCCGTGGCACCTCTCCGCCCGCTCCCACGAGGCGGCCCTCGCCGAGGCGATGCTCCGGGTGCGGGGCGACCTCGGCCGACAGCGGATCGGCACGCGCTCCATCGTGCTGGCCCACGCGTTCGTCGCGGGCTGCGCGCCGAGCGACTCCGAGCGCGACATCAGCGTGGGCGGGGTGTCGATGGTCTCCTCGGCCGTCTTCCACGGCGTCGACTACGTCGCGCTCGGCCACCTCCACGGCAGCCAGGTCCTGAGCGAGGCAGTCCGCTACTCCGGCTCGCCTCTGGCCTACTCCTTCTCCGAGGCCGGCCAGCGCAAGGGCTCCTGGCTGGTCGACCTCGACGCCGGCGGCTGTGCCACGGCCGAGTTCGTCGAGGCCCCGGTCCCCCGGCCACTGGCGCTGCTCCGCGGCGACCTCGACGACCTGCTGCGAGACCCGGAGCTGGTCACACACGAGCGCGCCTGGCTGCAGGTCACCCTGACCGACGACGAGCGGCCGCTGCGGGCGATGGCCCGGCTGCGCGACCGGTTCCCCCACACCCTGTCGCTCGCCTTCGAGCCGTCGACCCCGCCGGCTGACGCCTCGCCCGTCACCGTGCGCCGCACCGGGCGCTCCGACCACGACATCACGCTCGACTTCGTCACCGAGCTGCGTGGGCGGCCGGCCAGCACTGCCGAGTCGGCGCTGCTCCGGGACGCCGTGGACGCCTGTTGCGACGACCCCGACGTCGACGCGCTGGTCTCAAGCGGGACCGATCGATGAGGATCCACCGGCTCGACATCACGGCGTTCGGACCGTTCGCGGGCGAGGTCTCGATCGACCTCGACGAGCTCAGCGGCGCCGGTCTGTTCCTGCTCACCGGCGCGACCGGGGCCGGCAAGACGAGCGTCCTCGATGCCGTCTGCTTCGCGCTCTACGGCGCCGTGCCGGGCGATCGGCAGCTGGCCAGGCGACTGCGCTCCGACCAGGCGGCCGAGGGCGTGGCGCCCACGGTCACGATGGAGCTGACCGTCCAGGGCCGGCGCTTCCGGATCCAGCGGTCCCCCGCGTGGGAGCGCGCCAAGAAGCGTGGCAGCGGGCTGACGACCCAGCAGCCACACGTCCTCGTCGAGGAACGGGTCGCCGGCGACTGGGTGCCCCTGGCCAGTCGGCTCGACGAGGCCGGACAGCTCGTCTCCGGGCTGCTCGGCATGACGATGACCCAGTTCTGCCAGGTGCAGCTGCTGCCGCAGGGTCGCTTCCAGGAGTTCCTCCGGGCCGAGTCCGACGACCGGCGGCGGCTGCTGCAGCGGCTGTTCCGCACGTCTCGCTTCGAGGACGTCGAGCGGTGGCTACGCGACCACCGGCGATCCCTGCGGCGGGCGTCGGCCGACCATCACGACCGGGTCGCCGACCTCGTGAGCCGCATCAGCGAAGTCGCGTCGGAGGCGCTCCCCGAGACCTGGGAGATCACCGAGCTCGAGCCGGTGGCCGGCCAGCTGCGTCCGTGGGCGGGGCGACTGCGTGCTGACGCGGAGCGGGCGTCGGCGACCGACGGTGACCGGGCCACGGCTGCCGAGACAGCGGCCACCGAGGCGGGCCACGCGCTCGACATCGGGCGGACACTGGCCGACCGGCAGCACCGGCTCGCCCGGGCCAGAGCCGAGCGGTCCGCCCTCGCCGACGAGATCCCCGCGCACCAGGTGATCGTGCGACGGCTCGAGTCCGCGCGTCGCGCCGAGTCGTTGCTCCCGCTCTGCGACGTGGCGGCCCGCGCCACCGACGACGTACAGGCCGCCGAGCTCCGTGCCGCGGACGCCCGAGCGGAGCTGCTCGCGGCCGATCGCGCCGCCGACCCCGCCCTGGCCGGCCTCGCCGACCGCGCTCGACGGCTCACCGACCGCGCGGCGCGGCTGCGGGCCGCCCAGCCGCGGGCCGACGAGCGCGCCCAGCTGCAGGCGCTCCAGGTCGCGTTCCAGCAGGACCTCGAGACGGTCGACGCGGAGCTGACGCACGTGTCGGCGCGGCTTGCGTCGCTGCCCGACGAGGTCGCGGCCCGACGTACGGCCGAAGAGGCGGCGAGGCGTGCCGTCGGAGACCTCGAGGTCGCCCGCAGGGAGGCCGCTGCTGTGGAGCAGCGGCTGGCCGCAGCCCGGCAGGTCGTCACCCTCGTCACCGCTCGCCAGGAGGCCGAGGTCGAGCACCGGCTGGCGGTCGGGCTCGCGCAGGACCAGAAGGAGGTCTGGCTGGCCCTCCAGGAGCGTCGGCTGTCGGGCATGGCGGCCGAGATGGCCGGAGCCCTGGCGGTCGGCGGATGCTGCCCCGTGTGCGGGTCGGCCGAGCACCCGTCACCGGCACGACCGGCGCCCGACGCGCCCGACGCGCTGGCCGAGCGGGCCGCCAGGAAGGCCGTCGACGACGCCGAGGCGGTCCGCCACGCGCACGCGGGCGCGGTGGCTGATCTCGACGCCCAGCTCGCGCTCGCGCGCGAGCGGGCCGGCCACCGTGCGGTCGACGAGCTGGAGCGCGAGGCGGCCGACCTCGCGGACCGGATCGACGGGCTCCGGACGGGTGCGGAGGCGCTGGATGCGGCCGTCACCGCCCGCGCCGACACCGAGGGCTCCCTGGAGGAGCTCACGCACCGCAGGTCCGAGCTGACGGCCTCCCGCGCGCGGCTGGAGACCGCGCGGCACGGGCACCGCACCCGGATCGGCGAGATCACCCGAGAGCTGACCGCGCTGGTCCCCGACGCGTCCACCGAGTCGCTGTCCGTGCTCGCCGACGAGCTCGACTCGCTGGCCCGGGCCTGCGTCGACCTGGAGCGGGCCGCCCGGGACCTCGACCGGTGCCGCGACGCGGAGGCGCACGCGCGGGCGCGACTCGAGGAGGCGTGCCACGCCCAGGGCTTCGACTCCGTCGCCGAAGCGCGGGCAGCCATCGTGCCACCCGAGGAGGTCGCGGAGCTCGCCGATGCGGTGCGCGACCGGGAGGTCCGGCTGACCGCCCTCGAGGCCGCCCTGGCCGACCCCGACCTGCGCGAGGCCCGGCACGCCGCGGCCCCCGACGTCGTGGCCCTCGAGGCCGACCACCGGGCCTGCGCCGCCGAGCTGGCTGCGGCACGGGCTGCCGCGTCAGTGTCGCTCGGGCGCGCGCGGCGGCTCACGACGCTCGAGGGCGAGCTCGGCCGGGCTCTGGCAGCGTGGACGCCCACCCGCGACGCCCTCGACGTCGCCGACCGGCTGACGTCGCTCGTCGACGGCACCTCACCCGACAACCGGCTCAAGATGCGGCTCTCCGGCTACGTGCTCGCCTTCCGGCTGCGGCAGGTCGTGGCGGCCGCCAACGAGCGGCTGGTCGCGATGACCGACCACCGATACCGGCTCGAGCACAGCGACGACCGCGGCGCGGGCGAGTCGCGCGGCGGTCTCAGCCTGCGGGTCCGAGACGACTGGTCCGGTGAGACCCGCGACCCGGTGACCCTGTCGGGTGGCGAGACGTTCGTGGTCTCCCTGGCACTAGCCCTCGGCCTGGCCGACGTCATCGCACACGAGGCCGGCGGCAGCGAGCTCGACACGCTGTTCGTGGACGAGGGGTTCGGGACGCTCGACGCCGACACGCTCGACGACGTGATGGACACCCTCGACTCGCTCCGAGACGGCGGACGGGTTGTCGGAGTCGTCAGTCACGTGGCCGAGCTGCGCGACCGGATCCCCATGCAGCTCCACGTGCAGAAGCACCGGTCAGGGTCGACGGTGCACCAAGAAGCCGCGAGCTGAACTAGTCGCACACGGGTCACGGCAGGAGAGCCCGAATCTTGGGGGCGCAAGGCGCCGGCGGAACATGTAAGGTGCGCATGTACGAGAGGGGGACGGGGGGATTCCGGCCGGACACGGCGCGCGCCCCTGAACACGTATGCCCAGACTCAAGAGGCGAGCCGCCGCATTGGCGAGCGCCGGGCTACTACTACTACTCTCGGGACTCGAAGCAGTCACGCCCCGCGAAGCCGCCCAGGCCGTTGACACGACCGTGGTGTGGGCCGTCGCCGACCTCTGCGACAACGACAACGACGTACCGGGCTGCAGAGAGGTGGCGGACCTCGTCGTCGGCGACCCGACCACGAGCTACTTCGCGGCACTGGGTGACACCCAGACCAACCGGGGCACGCTCGCCGAGTTCAACACCTACTATCACCCCAAGGTCGGCGCGAGGCTCAACGCCATCACCAAGCCGATCCCCGGCAACCATGAGTACGCGACCGCGAACGCCGCCGGGTACTACTCCTACTTCGGGAACGCGGCCGGCGACCCCGCGAAGGGCTTCTACTCCTTCAGCGAGAACGGCTGGAGGCTGATCTTCCTCAACTCCAACTGCGGGAAGATCTCGGCCGGGTGCAACTACACGAGCGTCCAGTCCAAATGGCTCGACCTCCAGCTGCAGGGGCCGGAGACCTGCGAGATCATCTTCACCCACCATCCGCCGATGAGCGACGGCTCGTCGTCAGCCGCCCATCCCTCGGGCACCCCGAACATGAGGTTCTTCTTCCGCCACGCCTATGAGAATCGCGCCGAGCTGTTCATGTCCGGCCACCACCACAGCTATCAGCGGTTCTCGCCACGGAACACGTCGTTCGCCCCCACCAACGACGGAGTCGTGCCGATCGTGGCGGGCACCGGCGGGACCTCGTTACACGCGTTCGGCACGACCAACCGGAGCGCGTATCGGCAGAACACCCAGTACGGAGCGGTGCGGTTGGACCTGACACCGAACGGGTACTCGGGGGCGTTCGTCAACATCCGCGGCGCCACGATGGACTCGTTCTCCGGGTCGTGCCGTTCCTGACCAGACTCGCGTATCGACGCCTGCGCCTGGCCTCGCCGCTCGGATAGGTTCGTCCGCATGCCCGCTGGCCTGGATCCGACCTTCGCAGCCCTCCCCTACCGCGACCTCGGCGACGTCGCCCTGTCCCGGGCCAGGGGGCTCGGGGCGACCCACGCCGACTTCCGGTTCGAGCGGGTCCGCTACCAGCGGATCGGGGTTCGTGACGGGGTGCTGCAGGGAGCCGCCGACACCGAGGACCTCGGGTTCGCGGTCCGGGTGATCCACGGCGGCGCATGGGGCTTCGCGGCCGGTGTCGTGCTGACCCCCGAGGAGGCGGCCGCGGTCGCCGACCGCGCGATCGCGGTGGCCGGCGTGGCGTCTGCCATGACCACCACCCCGGTCGAGATCGCACCGGAGCCGGTGTACGACGACGTCACGTGGGTCTCGTCCTACGACGTCAACCCGCTTGAGGTGCCCACCGCGGAGAAGGCGGACGTGCTGATCGACTGGACCAAGCGGCTGCTCGACCACGCCACCGTGCAGCACGCCACAGCGTCGCTCCAGCAGGTGCAGGAGAACAAGTACTACGCCGACCTCGCCGGCACCCGGACCACGCAGCAGCGGATCCGGCTGCAGCCCCACTTCGAGGCGATGGGCTCCGACGAAGCCACCGGGGTGTTCGACTCGATGAGTTCCATCGCGCCGCCGGTCGGACGGGGCTGGGAGTACCTCACCGACGGCGGCTACGACTGGGACGCCGAGCTCGCGGAGGTGCCCGGGCTGCTCGCGGAGAAGCTCGCCGCACCGACGGTCGAGGCGGGCACCTACGACCTGGTCATCCACCCCTCGAACCTGTGGCTCACGATCCACGAGTCGATCGGGCACGCCACCGAGCTCGACCGGGCCCTCGGCTACGAGGCCAACTACGCCGGTACGTCGTTCGCGACGTACGACAAGCTCGGGACGCTGCAGTACGGCTCCCCCATCATGACCGTCACCGGCGACCGCACCGTCGAGCACGGCCTCTCGACCGTCGGGTACGACGACGAGGGCGTCGAGACCCAGCAGTGGGACATCGTGCGCGACGGCGTGCTCGTCGGCTACCAGCTCGACCGGGCCATGGCCCACCTCAAGCCCGAGCTGGCTGCGCTGGACTCCGGGGAGGGCCGCTCCAACGGCTGCGCCTACGCCGACTCCCCAGGCCACATCCCGATCCAACGGATGGCGAACGTGTCGCTGCAGCCGTCGCCCGACGACGTCACGACCGCCGACCTGATCTCCCGCGTCGAGAGGGGGCTGTACGTCGTGGGCGACAAGTCCTGGAGCATCGACATGCAGCGCTTCAACTTCCAGTTCACCGGGCAGCGGTTCCTCCGGATCGAGGACGGCGAGCTGGTGGGTCAGGTGCGTGACGCCGCCTACCAGGCCACGACGACGGACTTCTGGAGCTCGATGGAGGCGGTCGGCGGCGCCTCGACCTGGGTGCTGGGTGGCGCATTCAACTGTGGCAAGGCCCAACCCGGGCAGGTGGCCGCCGTGAGTCACGGCTGCCCGACCGCGCTCTTCCGCGGCGTCCGCATCCTCAACACCACCGACGAGGCAGGCCACTGATGAGCGTCCCCACCGCCTGGACCCCGCAGTCCCTGGTCGAGCACGCGTTGGCGACGTCGACCGCCGACGACTGCGTCGTGCTGGTCACCGACACCACGAGCGCCAACCTCCGCTGGGCCAACAACACCCTGACGACCAACGGCGTCATGCACGGCGTCGAGGTCAACGTGATCAGCTTCGTCCGCGGCAGCGACGGAGTGGCCGCCGGGTCGATGTCGGGCAGCGCCACCACCCAGGCGCAGGTCACAGAGCTGGTCCACGCGGCCGATGCCGCCGCCCGCGCCGGATCGCCGGCCGAAGACGCGCAGGACCTGCCCACGGGCACGGCCGCGACCGACTGGGACGACGCCCCCGAGCCGACGGACATCCACGTCTTCGACACGTTCGCGCCCGCGCTCGGCGAGGCGTTCGGGCTGGCCGGGTCGGCCGGCCAGGTGCTCTACGGCTTCGTGAGCCATGAGCACACCACGACGTACCTCGGCTCGAGCACCGGCCTCCGGCTGCGCCACGCCCAGCCGACCGGCCACTACGCTTGCACCGGCAAGGACAGCACCCTCACCCGCAGTGCCTGGGTCGGTGGGGCCACTCGCGACTTCGCCGACGTCGACGCACTCGCGATGCAGGCCTCGGTCGCCCAGCGCCTCGGGTGGGCCGAGCGGCAGCTCGAGCTCCCGGCGGGTCGCTACGACACGATCCTGCCGCCGAGCGCGGTCGCCGACCTGATGATCGACGCCTACTGGTACTCCGGCGCCCGCGACGCCGACGACGGTCAGTCGGTCTACAGCAAGCGCGGCGGTGGCACCCGGATCGGGGAGCGGGTCGCGCGCGAGGGCGTGACCCTCTTCTCCGACCCTGCCCACCCCGGCCTCGAGAGCCAGCCCTTCGTCACGGCGTCCTCCTCGTCCAACCTGCAGTCCGTCTTCGACAACGGCCTGCGGCTGGCGCGCACCGACTGGATCGCCGACGGCACGCTGACGTCGCTGCTCCAGACCCGGCACTCCGCCGGGCTCACCGGCCAGCGCGTCACGCCGTACATCGACAATCTCGTGCTCACGATCGAGGGCGCCACCGGAGGCATCGACGACCTCGTCGCCGGGATGGACGACGGGCTGCTGCTCACGTGCCTCTGGTACATCCGCGAGGTCGACCCGCAGACGCTGCTTCTCACGGGCCTCACCCGCGACGGCGTCTACCGGGTGACGGGTGGCGAGATCGTCGGCGAGGTCAACAACTTCCGCTGGAACGAGAGCCCGGTCGACCTGCTCAACCGCTTCACGCACGCGAGCGCGACCGTGCCGAGCTTCAGCCGGGAGTGGGGCGATGACTACTTCTCACGGACAGCCACGCCCTCGCTGCGGGTGCCAGACTTCAACATGTCGAGTGTGTCGCAGGCACGCTAGCGCGCAGGGCCGCCGGGGATCGGCGCGTCGGGGTCGTACGGCGAGCGGGTGTAGACGAACGTCGCGCACTCGAGGTGGCCGAGGCTGCCGTCGTCGCGCCGGTGCACGTGGAGGATCTCGCCGCGGTGGTAGCCCGAGACGCCGACGAGCCGGCCGTCCTGCAGCTCGAAGCGGTACGGCTCGCGGTCGGGCGTCGCCAGAGCCCGCAGGTCCAGACCGTCGTTGTGCCAGCGGAGCTCGAGCGCGGTGTTGCCCCAGAACCACAGGCCCGGCAGTCCCTCCACCTCGGGAGGTACCGCCAGGGTGGGGCGCCACGGGGCCGGCACCTCGTCGATGAAGTCGCCGTCGATCAGGTCGATGGCGAGCTTCTCGGTGTCGACGCCCGTGGTCGCGTTGGAGAGCACCGTCGCGCCGATCCCCGACCCGGGGTCGACGAACAGCCCGGCGAGGAAGCCGGGCATCGAGCCGTTGTGACCGACCAGCACCCCGCCCGCGTTGGCGGTGAGCCGCAGCCCGAGCCCGTAGGACTCGGTCACCTCGGTCGACATCTCGTGCAGCGTGGACGGGTCGAGCAGGTCGGGCCGCGACCCGGCCAGGAACTGCCCCCACAGCACCAGGTCCTCGACCGTCGACCACAGCTGGCCCGCGGGCGCCATCGCCCCGGTGTCGGTGAGCGGCTCGAGCGTCCTCACCCCGGTGAAGTGGTCGACGCTCCAGCCTGGCTGTGCGTGGGGCCGCGGCAGGTAGGACGTCTGCGTCATCCCCAGCGGGCCGAGCAGCACCTGGCTCACCAGGGCGCGCCACGGGCGGCCGGTCACGCGGGCGAGCACCTCGCCGAGCAGCGCGTAGCCCAGGTTGGAGTAGTGGTAGTACGCCCCGGTCCCCGCCACCCGGCCGCTCCCGTCGTTCGACGCGGCGAGCCGGGCGAACTCGATGCCCCGCGACCGCTCCCACCACGGCCCTGCCGGCTCGCTCTGCATGCCCGAGGTGTGGCTGAGGAGGTGGTGCAGCGGAACCTCGGCGTACCCGACGTCGCCGAGGTGCTGGCCGACGGTGTCGTCGAGCGACACGAGCCCGGCGTCGCGCGCCTGCATCACCAGCACTGCGGTGAACGTCTTGGTGATCGAGCCGATCCGGTACTGGCCGTGGACCCCGGGCCCGGCCCCGCTCGACCCGGCCCACACCACGCCGTAGCGGTCGAAGACGGCGCCGACGACCGAGGTCAGGCGCCCCTGCGCCTGGGCCACGTCGAGGCAGACCTGCCTGCGGTCGGTCACGGCGCCAACGCTAGGGCACCGGAGCGCTAGGCGAACGCCTCCGGCGGCGGACACGCGCAGACGAGGTTGCGATCGCCGTATGCCTGGTCGATCCGGGCGACCGGCGGCCAGTACTTGTCGGGGTCGGTGCCGGCCGGGAAGGCGCCCAGCGCCCGGTCGTAGGACCGGTCCCACTCCCCGACGAGCGCGCGCGTCGTGTGGGGTGCCGCCCGCAGCGGGGAGTCCTCGGCGCTCCACTCCCCCGCCCGGACCTGCTCGATCTCGGCGCGGATCGCGATCATCGCGTCGCAGAAGCGGTCGAGCTCCTTGAGGTCCTCCGACTCCGTGGGCTCGACCATGAGGGTGCCGGCGACCGGGAACGACATCGTCGGTGCGTGGAACCCGTAGTCGACCAGCCGCTTCGCGACGTCGTCGACGGTGACACCAGTGTCGCGGGTCAGCCCGCGGACGTCGACGATGCACTCGTGGGCGACCAGCCCGCCGTGCCCGCGGTAGAGCACCGGGAAGTGCTCCTCGAGCCGGCGGGCGATGTAGTTGGCGGAGAGCACCGCGACCGCGGTGGCGCGCGTCAACCCGTCCGCTCCCATCAGCCGCACGTAGGCCCAGGAGATCGGGAGCACGCCGGCCGAGCCGTACGGCGCGGCGCTGATGGCCCCGATCCCCCGTCGCTTGCGCTCCTCCGGGTGCATCGGATGCGTGGGCAGGTACCGCGCGAGGTGCTCGCGCACCGCGACCGGGCCGACCCCGGGCCCGCCGCCGCCGTGCGGGATGCAGAACGTCTTGTGCAGGTTCAGGTGGGAGACGTCGCCGCCGAACTCCCCGGGCCGGGCATAGCCGAGCAGCGCGTTGAGGTTGGCTCCGTCGACGTACACCTGGCCGCCGTGCGCGTGCACGATCTCGCAGAGCTCGGTGATCGTGGCCTCGTAGGCACCGTGCGTGGACGGGTAGGTCACCATGATGGCCGCGAGGTCGTCGGCGTGCGCCTCGCACAGCCGCCGGAGGTCCTCGAGGTCGACCGAGCCGTCCTCGCCGGCCTTGACGACCACCACGCGCATCCCGGCCATCACCGCCGAGGCGGCGTTGGTGCCGTGCGCGGACGACGGGATGAGGCAGACGTCGCGC